>Ga0123356_10008426_pt1 | contig 10252 bp, 11 predicted proteins | sample TergutEmb28metaG_2_FD_92546 | JGI IMG/M metagenome (GOLD analysis project Ga0123356, IMG submission 92546) | Embiratermes neotenicus P3 segment gut microbial communities from Petit-Saut dam, French Guiana - Emb289 P3 | ecosystem: Host-associated > Arthropoda: Insects > Digestive system > Gut ... | reverse complement strand
TTGATACCGTAAAAGAATTAACCGGAAAGGTAGTAATAAATTGACAAAGATTTATCTGGTAAGACACGCCGAAGCTGAAGGTAACATATACCGCCGCGCTCACGGTCAGTTCAACGGACTGATAACCGGTAGAGGTTATATGCAAATAGACTTACTGAAAAAGCGTTTTGAAGGAGTACACGTAGATGCGGTTTACTCCAGTGACCTGTTCCGCGCACGTACGACAGCTACAGCGGTAAGCGACCCCCGCGGTCTGCCGGTCCATACGACGGAGAAACTCAGAGAGGTCGGGATGGGCAGATGGGAGGATACCGCATGGGGTAATATGGAACATTTTGACCATGAGATGAGCAAAAACTTCAGCCATGACCCCGCCAACTGGAGCGTAAGCGGCAGTGAGCCGTATGATAATGTCCAGAAGCGTATGTATGATTTTATAACAGAGACCGCAAAAAGCCACGACGGGGAAACTATCTCATTTTTCTCGCACGGTTTTGCGATACGTTCACTTATGTGCCTGCTTATGGACATCCCGTCAAATGAGACCGTAAAAATGCCATACTGCGACAACACCGCTGTCGCGTACTTTGAGTATGAGAACGACGAGATCAAAATCATCTTCCACAGCGATAATTCTCATTTGAATACAGAAATGAGCACCCTTGCCCATCAAACCTGGTGGCGCACCGAAAGAAGATATGTATCTGAGAACCTGAGGATCGTTCCGCTAGAAGATGGATCCGAATCCGATCTGCTTTCGATATGTCAAGCAGATATAAGAGGAAGATTCGCCGCAGACAGGGAGTATCTTGCATATATCGGCGATGTACCGGCAGGGATAGTCGGTCTGGACTCCTCCGCCGATGGTAACGGAGAGAGCGTTGGCATACTGAGTTATGTTTATGTAAGAGAGGATATGAGAAAAAAAACTTACGGAGTACAGCTGCTCGGTCAGGCAGTAGCTGATTTCCGGAAGCTCCGCAGGGAGAAGCTGCGGGTCGGGCTGCCGCCGGATAATTCCTACATGGATTTTTTCCTGCATAACGGATTTACAGTGATCAGTGAATCGGACGGGTGCCGTGTAATGGAAAAGGATATAAGAAACTGGTGATATGAGTACATTTGATTTTCTTCCCGTCTCGCGTGAGGATAAACAAAACCGTGATTGGTATTATTATGATTTTCTGCTGGTAACAGGAGACGCGTATGTAGACCATCCAAGCTTCGGAGCAGCTGTCATCGGGAGGTTACTGGAATCAGAAGGATACAGGGTCGCGGTCCTCCCTCAGCCCGGGTATCGCAATGCTTCAGAAATAGCCGCAATGGGTAAGCCCAGATATGCGGCTCTTGTAACGGCAGGAAATCTTGACTCAATGGTCGCTCATTATACTGTTGCAAAAAAACGGCGAAGCGAAGACTACTACTCCCCCGGTAAAAAAGCAGGTAAACGTCCCGATAGGGCTGTTACAGTGTACACAAAACTCGTTCGCGAGACTTTCCCCGGCTTGCCGGTCATCATTGGCGGGCTTGAAGCGTCACTCAGGCGTTTTGCCCATTACGACTATTGGGACGACAAGGTACGGCGCCCGATATTATTTGACAGTACTGCCGATATGCTTGTTTTCGGCATGGGCGAATCCGCGATAGTTCAGATTGCGAAGCGCCTTGCCGCGCAGGAAAGTATCAGCAGTATCACAGACTTACGCGGTACAGCATTTATCGCTGATAACGAGTCCGCTTGTTGCTTTCCGCAGGTAACATGCGCGTCTTTTGAAGAAGTGAGCGCTGAAAAGCAAGCATATGCGCAGGCTGCAATGATACAGTATAACGAACATGATCCGGTAAGAGGCAAAGCTGTCGTTCAAAGCTGTGAAGGACGCGTCCTGGTAGTAAACCCTCCGTCACAAACGCTCACCACGGTAGAGCTTGACAGGATATACGCGCTCCCTTTCACACGAGAAGTCCACCCAATGTATAAGAAAGCAGGCGGTGTACCGGCAATAGATGAAGTACGCTTTTCTATCATCCACAACAGAGGCTGTTTTGGAGCGTGTAACTTCTGTGCGCTTGCGTTCCACCAGGGGCGAACCGTTGCATCGCGCAGCCACGGATCGGTCATACGCGAGGCGGAAAGCTTCGTAAACCATCCGGAGTTTAAAGGTAATGTTCACGACGTCGGCGGTCCGACCGCAAACTTCAGAAAACCATCATGTGAGCAGCAAATCAAAAACGGGATATGCGTCGGAAAAAGCTGTCTGACGCCGCCTTGTGATAATCTCGATACCGACCACACGGATTATTTACAACTGCTGCGTAAGCTCACAACCATTCCCGGTGTAAAAAAAGTGTTTATACGCTCGGGTATAAGGTTCGATTATATGATGCTTGACAGGAAAGGCGAGTTTTTTACAGAACTGGTTAAAAACCATATATCCGGTCAACTGAAGGTCGCGCCGGAGCACTGTGTCGACGGCGTTTTATATTATATGGGAAAACCAGGTAACGCGGCTTTTGAGAAATTCTCACAAAAGTATAAAAGACTAAACGCCCGGTACGGAAAAGATCAGTATCTTGTCCCCTACCTGATCTCTTCGCATCCCGGAAGCACAATAGACGACGCGATAGCACTCGCCGGATATCTCAATAAAACAGGAAGACAGCCGGAACAGGTGCAGGATTTCTACCCGACGCCGGGCACACTTTCGACATGCATGTATTACACCGGACTCGACCCGCGAACAATGAAGCCGGTTCACATCCCTCGAACACCTAAGGAAAAAACCGTACAGCGCGCCCTGTTACAATGGAAGAAAACAAAAAACAGGGAAATCGTCATCAGGGCGCTTCGCGACGCCGGAAGGAGCGATCTTATCGGGTACGGCAAACATTGTCTTGTCAGACCTAAAAAAAGACAGGAGAAACCATGAAAGAACTCGAATTGAAGTATGGATGCAATCCCAATCAAAAACCTTCACGTATTTTTATGGATGAGGGTGAGTTGCCTGTTGAGGTACTTAACGGTAAACCCGGGTTTATCAATTTTCTCGACGCGCTTAACAGTTATCAGCTTGTAAGTGAGTTGCGTGAAGCAACAGGATTGCCAGCAGCTGCGTCGTTTAAGCATGTTTCTCCAGCGGGTGCGGCAGTCGCGATCCCGCTCAGTGAGATCGAAACGATGATGTATTTTGCCGATGGCATTCCGCTGTCACCTCTTGCATGCGCATATATCAGGGCTCGCGGAGCCGACAGGGTCTGCTCTTACGGCGACTGGGCGGCATTGTCGGACATTTGCGACGAAGAAACCGCTGCCGTTCTGGCACCCGAGGTGTCAGACGGAGTTATTGCGCCGGGGTATACTGAGAAAGCGCTAAACATCCTAAAGAATAAGCGTAAAGGCGGATACAGTATCGTAAAAATCGATCCTTCTTACAAACCCCGAAACGCGGAGTTTAAGGATGTCTACGGGATCACATTTGAGCAGGGGCGCAATGAGCTCAAAATCGATGAAAGTTTTCTACATAACATCGTTACGAAGAATAAGGACATTCCCGAACACGCAAAGCGGGATCTGCTTATTTCGCTGATCACGCTAAAGTATACGCAATCAAACTCTGTGTGTTATGTAACAAACGGGCAGGCGATCGGAGTTGGCGCAGGTCAGCAAAGCAGGATACATTGCACACGCCTTGCCGGTAATAAAGCAGATAACTGGCAGCTCAGACAGCATCCCGCAGTGCTTGGGCTGCCCTTCAAAGAGGATGTCGCACGGTCTGCGCGCGATAATGCTATAGAGTTGTTTATATCAGATGACCGTGACGATGTTCTGCAAGACGACGCGTGGCAGAGCTTATTCACAGAACGTCCTTTAGAGCTGACAGCCGGTCAGCGTAAAGAGTGGTTAAAAAACATATCCGGAGTCTCTCTCGGCAGCGACGCGTTTTTCCCGTTTGGAGACAACATAGAACGCGCGAAGCGTTCCGGTGTTAAATATATTGTGCAGCCCGGAGGCTCTATCAGGGACGACAATGTGATAGACACATGTGATAAATATGACATGGTCATGGCATTGACAGGTATCAGATTATTCCATCATTAGTTTTTAGTGGGATACGCAATATGAAAATCCCTATTGATTTTATTTATAAGTATGTTAAAATATAATACACAATCACAAAATATGGAGGTATTCTCATGGCTCATAAAATCAGCAACGAGTGTATATCCTGCGGCGCTTGCGCAGGCGACTGTCCTGTCGACGCCATCTCGGCGGGCGATGCTCAGTATGAAATCAACGCTGACTCCTGTGTTGACTGCGGAGCTTGCGTAGGTTCCTGCCCGGTTGACGCTATATCCGGCTAAACTATCGATCAGACAAAAAACTGCCGTGCGTTGAAGCGGCAGTTTTTTGCGTAGCAGCCAAAGATAAGGACATCTCATTATGATTTATAAAGAGCGTGCTGCCTGTGACTTTTTATGGCCGGGCGGACCATGTTTTAAAGATGAGGCAGAGGTTTTCCGCCTTTGTACCGACTCTGTTTTGCTTGCATATTTCGCAGGCAGTTCATTGTTAAAAAAGAAAAAACGCGCGATTGATCTCGGTTGCGGTTCAGGTGTGTTGTCGATCCTGATATCATGGCACACTCCCGGGCTTCTGATCGACAGTGTGGATATAAACCCGGGAGCGGTGCGTTTAACTGATGAAAATGCGGAGTTATCAGGAGTATCAGATAACATAAGGGCAATTGAGGGAGACTTGCGGCGGCACCGGGAATTTCTGCAGCCGGGGTCTTACGACTTAACTATAACCAATCCTCCCTACTATAGTCCCGGCAGCGGAAAACGCGCGATAAGTGACCACCGTGCCGCTGCGCGCAGCGAGGAGCTTTGTTCACTTGATGACATGTGTACAGCTGCCGGTTATTTGACACGCTGGGGAGGTTCGTTTATGCTTGTACATAAGCCGGAACGCCTTGCTGATATTTTTCGCGCTTTGAATAACGCAGGTTTTGAACCAAAAAGGATCAGGTTCGTACAGCATAAGCAATCGACTCCGCCAAGTCTGGTACTGATAGAAAGCCGCCGCGGCGGTAAGCCTTCCTTGAAAGTAGAATCACCACTGCTGCTGGCAAACGATGATGGAACGGACTCCGATGAAGTCAGGTCGATCTATCACAGGAAAAAAGATCCGGAAGAGGTATGCAACAATGTCTGATCAACCCGGAACGCTTTATTTTGTCGCTACACCAATAGGAAATCTATCCGATATCTCCGCCCGTGCCGTACAAACGCTGCGGGGCGCAGATTTTATCGCGGCGGAAGATACCCGTGTGACACGTAAACTGCTGGCGTTCTTGGGAGTTAAGAAAACATTGGTAAGCTACCGTGAGCATAACCGCAGAGAAAGCGGTGAGAAGATCATAGCTCGTATTCTTTCCGGTGAGAACTGTGCACTGGTGTCAGACGCCGGAACTCCCGGCATCAGCGACCCGGGGGAAGATATCGTAAAGCTGTGTGTAGATGCGGGTATCCGGATCATAATTATTCCCGGGCCATGTGCAGCGGTCTCCGCTTTGACATTGTCCGGTTTATCTTTAAGTCGCTTTACATTTGAAGGATTTCTGCCCGCAGCAGGAAAAAAAAGACGTGCTCTCCTAAATGAGCTTGCTGTAGAAAAGAGAACCATGGTCTTTTATGAAGCGCCGCATAAGCTTCTGCGTACCCTTACTGATATGTTTGAAGTTTTTGGTGACAGACGTGTTTCGGTCTCACGCGAACTGACCAAGATTTATGAGGAGACGCTCCGGTTTTCATTATCTGAAGCAGTTGATTATTTTAAAGAGAATGTACCTCGCGGTGAGTTTGTGTTAGTTGTCGAAGGTGCGCAGACTGTTTTCTCACAGGGGATCGATATCAACTATGCTCTTGCACTCGTTACATCATATATGGATCAGGGAGTTTCCGCAAAGGACGCGATAAAAAAAGCAGCCGGTGAAACCGGCATACCAAAGAATACGTTATATAATGCAGTCAGTAAAAGCTAAAAGCCGCTTAAGCGGCTTTTACTTTTTACTTTATCTCTTTTTTACAGATCTCACAAATATGCTTTTTCCCCCTGCCCTGCTTCACCGGTTCAGGGATATACTTTTTCAGTACGATAGTCGCTCCGTCGACAAATATCTCCATCGTATCGCGCTCGGCAAGATCGAGCGTACGCCTGAGCTCGATCGGTAATACGATCCTTCCCAGAGTATCGATTTTTCTGGTGATACCGGTAGATTTGATGCTCATTTATATAGCCCCCCTAAATGATATAACTATAACTACTGAACATAGACTGTGCATGTTTGCTCTATACCGCCTGCTGCGACTGTCAGGGTTGCGGTCCCTCTGCCTATACCTGTCACTGTCGCGCCGCTTCCGTTTATATCAACAGGCACAACGTCAAAAACTTCAGTATTACTGGAAGACCATATTATCTCTGCGTCTATACCGACCGGCTCAAGCCTTATGCGAAGCGGTACAACCTCGCCTATCCTGGCCATAAACTCAACCTTCGGAGTGCCGTCGTAGGTGATCGTTATTCCGGTCACTTCCAGCGGAGGTAAAGTTGTCGGCGGTTCGGTAGGCGGTTCCGTTGGAGGAGGTACCGGATGTATGCCGTCCTGACCATGTGTATCATCATCACCGGGTACCACTATACCCGGATCGTTTCCGCTGGGCGTAGATTCAGCTTCGACCGGCGTTGTGAACAGTAATACTCCTGCGGCAACTGTAAAAACTGCCATGATCAGCACACTGATCAGCATTTTACCTCTGGAGTTGTCGCTGTCCTCGGAATATTTACCGCGTCCGATACGTCTCGCTCCGCAATAAGGACAGCGACTGCGTACACCTGAATATTTCCGGTCGCACACAGCGCATTTTATATCAGAAATTATACCCATATTAGCTACCAGATCCTTTCGCTGAGAATGCATTCGTCGGTTAAATTCTGTACAGATAAAAAGCATCAACTATCCGGATTTTACTACATTTTCCAAGATTTGTCAACTACAAATTACAAAAAGTTACAAATACAACATTTTGTATTATTGCTTAAAATGTGCAGCAATATCAATGAATTTTTCGATATCAAGCGTTTCTCCGCGAACAAGTGATGTTAAGCCGCAGCTTTCTAATATTCCGATTATTTCCTGCTTGTCGTAAGAGTTACCGAATACTGAAAAAAGTGCGTTTACAAGAGTTTTTCTGCGCTGGCTGAATGCCGCCCGTACCACGCGGAAAAATACCTCCTCATCTGCCGCATCCGCTAAACGCTCCGTCCGTGTCTCCATTTTAAGAACAGATGAACATATTTTCGGTCGCGGCATAAAACACTCCGGCGGTACATCGAACAGTATTTGCGGTTTTGTATGGTAGTTCGTATACACCGTAAACGCTCCGTACTCCGGAGTCCCGGGTTCCGCGCATATCCGTCTTGCGACTTCTCTCTGCACCATAACAGTGATCGTTTTAAATATCTCTGCCTGTATAAACCCGGTGATCGCCGGTGATGTTATATTATACGGAAGGTTAGCACATATATGATACGTGAGTCCCGGCATCTTTTCATTAGCGAGTTCCCTTAAATCGATTTTTAGTATATCTCCACGGACAAGACAGACATTTTTGCGTTCTCTGAATAAATCACTCAGCACCGGTATCAGCTGCCCATCTATCTCTACCGCAGTAACATACCCGGCTGTCCGGCTCAGCGCCGCTGTCAGCGCGCCCAGCCCCGGTCCGACTTCAATCACACCGCATGATTCGTTAAGACCGGAGAGCCTGACTATTTTTTCCGGTATGTTCGCGTCAATGAGGAAGTTCTGCCCCTTCATCCTGGAAGGTTTTATCCCGTGGATCTCGAGCAGTTCTTTTATACTTTTTGCATCGTAACTGTCCAATCTTTACTCCCCTCTCTTACCAGATAATATCAAACCTGTACGTTTTGTGCAATGAATTGACATCATGCAGCATTTTTTTCTTGAAAGTAAGGTTGCTATGTGATACAATTCATTGAGATTACATTTCGGAGGGATTCAAATGATAAAATCATTCGATCAGATCAACGAGATCCACATTGATGTATTAAAAGAAATCGCAAATATAGGTTCCGGTAATGCGGCGTCATCACTCTCACGCATGATCGGGCATACTGTCGATATCCAAATACCGGATATCGGTATCGTTGGTTTTAATGAAGCAACGGAAATTCTAGGCGGGCCGGAGACCGTTATGGTTGGGACACTTCTGTTCCTTTCGGAAGGTATAAACGGTATGATGATGTTTCTCCTGCCTATCGATGTAGTCTGCGATTTGGTCAATATGCTTATGTTTACCGATATAAAAAGTCATGAAGAGATAGACGAGATGGGTTATTCGGTAATAAACGAATGTTCTAATATAATGTCGGCATCATTTGTCACAGCGGTTGCTGATATGACAGATCTTGTTATCGATATCTCCCCGCCGGAAGCAACACTTGATATGCTGGGCTCCATTATGAGCGTGCCGTCAATATACTTCGCGGATATCGGCGATTCGCTGCTCCTTATGAAAAACCAGCTGGAGATCGAAGGCAAAACCACCAGCGCCAACGTACTGCTGCTGCCCGACATGCCGTCGCTGACCAAGCTGATGAACTCTCTGGGGATCGACGTATAAATCGTATTCTACGAATACATTATGAAAAAAGGCTGTTTGTGCAGCCTTTTTTCTTATGAGCGACAGTAAATCCGGCTTTAGTGTTCTTTTAAAGATCAACTTTTGGTATTGCGTCGAAGCCTTTTTGAAGTTCCTCATCAGTAGGTATATGATCGGTCATCGTACCGTCGTTATACTGCATATACGCTCCCAGGTCGAAGTAACCTGTACCTGACAGGCCGAAGAGTATTGTTTTTTCTTCGCCTGTCTCTTTACATTTTTCCGCTTCCTCGATCGCAGCGCAGATAGCATGCGCGGATTCCGGAGCAGGCAGATTGCCTTCTACTCTCGCGAACAATGTTGCCGCTTTAAACACATCAGTTTGAACAAGTGCTTTCGCTTCATCGATAAACCCGTCATGATAAAGCTGTGACAGGATCGGCGCCATTCCGTGGAACCTTAAACCGCCCGCGTGGTTTGAAGACGGGATATAAGTCGCACCTATCGTGTACATTTTCGCAAGAGGCGTAACCATTCCGGTATCGCAAAAGTCATATGCGAACTTACCGCGTGTCATTGACGGACATGAAGCGGGTTCAACGGCTATAAAACGCGTTGATTTTTTACCGGCGATCTTTTCCGCCATAAACGGTGACATCAAGCCGCCAAGGTTGGAGCCGCCGCCGGCGCATCCGATGACAATGTCCGGATACTCGCCGATCTTCTCAAACGCGGCTTTTGCTTCCTGCCCTATTATAGACTGATGCAAAAGCACCTGATTGAGGACACTGCCGAGGACATACTTGTACCCTTCGGTCGTGACCGCTGCTTCAACGGCTTCGGAAATCGCGCAGCCGAGGCTTCCTGTCGTTTCGGGGTCGTTTTCCAGAATTTTGCGACCGATGTTTGTGGTATTGGACGGAGACGGTGTTACAGATGCGTTAAATGTTTCCATGACCGCCTTGCGGTACGGTTTCTGCATTGCTGAGATTTTTACCATAAATACTTTCAGGTCAAGACCGAAGTGTCCGCACGCCATCGACATCGCAGTCCCCCACTGTCCCGCTCCGGTTTCCGTTGTTACGCCTTTGAGCCCCTGCTCCTTTGCGTAATACGCCTGGGCTATTGCGGAGTTAAGCTTATGGCTTCCGGAAGTGTTACCGCCTTCGTACTTGTAGTAGATTTTTGCCGGTGTTTGCAACGCCTGTTCAAGACAATATGCTCTTACAAGAGGCGATGGTCTGTACATCTTATAAAAATCACGGATCGGTCCCGGGATCTCTATGAATCTGTCCTTGTCATTTAACTCCTGCTTAACAAGCTCTTTGCAAAAAACAGGTTCCAGTTCTTCGGCGGTCATTGGCTGCAGTGTGCCCGGATGCAGTATCGGGCGGTGGTCAGTCTTCATATCGGCGCGGATGTTGTACCATGTCTGCGGGATCTCTTCTTCTGTCAGATAGATCTTGTAAGGTATTTGCTTTGCCATTGTTCTTTCTCCTCGTATAATTAGTTTTGCGAGGGGTTTTTTGTGTCCCCGCAACCACAATTTCTTTAAATTCTTTTTCTTTTA
>Ga0123356_10008425_pt1 | contig 10253 bp, 7 predicted proteins | sample TergutEmb28metaG_2_FD_92546 | JGI IMG/M metagenome (GOLD analysis project Ga0123356, IMG submission 92546) | Embiratermes neotenicus P3 segment gut microbial communities from Petit-Saut dam, French Guiana - Emb289 P3 | ecosystem: Host-associated > Arthropoda: Insects > Digestive system > Gut ... | reverse complement strand
CCGCCACCATCTGGTCGAGTGTGACGCACAGCAGGATCCAGCGAATCCTCACCTGCGGTTTTACCCCGGTCCATGCTGCTCAGCGTCACACTCGCCGTGTCTGGGGGTGGGCTATTGGTCAAGGCTTGGATCGGCACCTGGGCTAGGTGAGCCAGGCGCTGGCCCCACACACAATCCAGGTCAACCACACCGGCGCGGGCGTGAATCGGGGTGAACAATTCGGCCTTGACCTGGAAGTAATCCTCCATGGTGGGGTGATAGTCCAAGTGATCGCGGGACAAGTTGGTGAAACCCACCACGTCAAAAACCAAGCCGTCCACCCGGTGCTGGCTCAAGGCGTGGGAACTGACCTCCATCACCAAGCTGGTGACACCAAGCTCTAGCGCCGCCGCCAAGGTGGCTTGCAGTTCTGGTGCCTCCGGCGTGGTGCGAACCTGCCCCAGGTGCCGCCCAGCCACGCGGGCACCGGTGGTGCCCAATAACGCCACCGTGTCTGGCCCGTCCGGGCTGGTCAAGGCGGTGGCCACCATCTGGGCCACTGTGGTCTTGCCGTTGGTGCCCGTCACACCCACGGTGGTCAATCGCCTAGCCGGGTAGCCATAGAACCAAGCCGCTAGCTCACCCAGCCGCTCTCTCACCTGCGGTACCACCACCAAGGGTGTCGGTGAAGCGATCAGGTCGGCGCCGGCATCGTCACTCAAAACCGCCACCGCACCGGCGGCCAGCGCCTGGGGGACAAACCGAGCGCCGTGGGCGCTTTGGCCGGGCAGTGCCACGAACAGATCCCCCGGCTGGACCTGGTTAGAGTTCAGACTCAGACCGGTGAGGGTGGCTTGGCCAGTCACCTGCGCCCCAGGGAGGCGGGCTGCCACAGCCTGAAGCGTGTGGGCAAAAGCTTGCGACGGCCGCAGGCCCATTCACCAACCCCCCTAACTTCTAGTAAGTCAACTGCATTTCGACCGGTGGGGTGGTCGATGGCGGCACGCCTAAAGACTCCAGGGCTTGGCTGGCCAGCTTGGCAAAGGTCGGAGCCGCCACTTCACCACCGTATTCGTGAACCTTAGGGTCAAGCACAAACACGCCGATCGCCAGGCGCGGCGCCTCAGCTGGAGCCAACCCCACAAACGATCCCACGTACTTGGTGGTTTGCCCTCCAAGCAACCACTCGGCTGTGCCGGTCTTGCCGGCCACCCGGTAGCCCTCGATCTGGGCGTTGTAGCCGGTGCCGTCGTTGACGGCTGCCTCCATCATGTCGATCAGGGTGCGAGCGGTACCCGGTTCTATCACCTGGGTGCCAGTCCCCACGTCTTTGGGTTCGAAGGCACCGCCCGGGCAGGTCACCCCCTTGACCAGGTGTGGCGGCAAGGCCACCCCGCCGTTGCCAACGGTGGCAAAGACCGATGTGGTCTGCAGGGCCGTGGTGGCCACACCCTGACCAAACAGCAAGACGTTGCGGGTACGCCCATCCCAACTGGTGGTGCCGGGCTGCGGCACTATCCCGGCCACCTCGGTGGCAATCTCAATCCCGGTCTTGTCCCCCCAGCCGAAGCGCTTGAGGTATTCAAAGCGGGTGTCATCGGGCACCGACTGGGCGGCCATAATGGTGCCCACGTTTGACGACTTGGCCAGCACACCGGCCAAGGTCAGTTGGTAGGTACCGTGCGGGCTGGAGTCCTTGTAGGTCTGACCGTTGACGGTCCAGGTGTAGGGCACTTGATACTGGGTCGATGGCGTGGCGCCGCCCTGTTCAAGAGCCATCGCCATGGTGATGACCTTGCCGGTTGAACCCGGCTCAAAGACGGTTTCCAAGGCTCGGGAACCGCGGGATTCCGGCGGGGTGTCACCGGGAATGGCCGGATTGACGGCGTCCGATTCGGCCAACACCAAGACTTCACCGGTGGTGATATCCAAGACCACCGCCATGACCGCCTCAGCCCGCTCGGCTTCTTTGGTGGCTTGGACCTCGGCTTGGGCCTTCCACTGCAGGTCAGAATCGATGGTGACGGTCACCTGACAACCCTCTTCGGCCGGTGTCTGGCTGACATGCCCGCCTGGGATGGGTTGGCCGCCGGCGCCAACTTCAACACTCTTGGTGCCAGGTGTGCCGGACAGTATTTCGCTCTGCGTCAGTTCCAAGCCGGTGAAGTGCTGCGGGTCACCGGGCTTGTCTTGATCGGTGCCGTAGGGGTAACCCACAAGGTTGCCAGCCAAGGCCCCGGCTGGGTATTGGCGCTGGTAGAACTTCGCGGCGTAAATGCCGGGCACGCCTATCTCGCGGATCTGATCCCATTGGTCCTGGCTGACGGATTTGACCAACCGTTGGTAACGCTCTTCGCCGCTCATCAGGTCTACTAGTTCGGCTTCGGGCAAGCCCACCACGTCGGTCAGCAGCCGGGCGGCCGCGGCCGGTCCTTGGCCGCCGCCTTGGGCTTCGCTGGCCTTGAATGCGGCTATTTCCTTCTGGTTGGCCTGGATTTCGTAGCGCACTACGTCGGTGGCCAGCACCGTGCCGTCGGCAGAGACAATCTCGCCGCGTCTGGCCGGTTCGCCGAATTGTCGCATCCTTGATTCCAGGCCTTCTTCGGCAATGGCCTTGGCGTCCATGAGCTGGACCTGCACCAGTTTGACGGCAAAGGCTGCCAACACCACCACTAGCAGCACACGCACCAGACCTTGCCGGTGGCCCGGTTCGCCCACCCCGGTCCACCACATGGCCAGGCGGCGGTACCAGGGCACCTTTGGGGGCCGGTTGGGTGGCGCCTTGGCATTGGTCTTTGTGCTTGCCAGCCGGCCTTGGGACCGGGCCGGTCTTGGTTGACCAATTTGACGTGGACTGCCACTGGCTTTAGACACACCTGTGACACCGGCCTTGTTTATGGCTGTTGTCCTTCTTTGGGTCGAGTCGGGTTGGTTCCTTTGACCGCCGGCGCGAACCTGGCGTGGTTGGCTGGCGCCGGTGCGGTGCGGTTGGCTGGTGCCGGTGCGGTGCGGTTGACCGATCCCGGCTCGGCGCGGCTGGCCTTTGGATCCGCCGGCCGCTGGTGGCCGGCTCATTGGTCATCCACCCCATCGGAGGATTCGGCCGGCCCAATGATGGTGCCTTCTTGGAGCAGTATGTAGCTGGTGTTGGGAGCTGGCACCATGCCCAACTCAGTGGCTTTGGCGGCTAGCACTTCTGGCCCAGCCTGGTCAGCCAGCAGTTCTTCCAATTTGGTGGCCTGGGCTTCAAGATTCGCCAGGTCGCGTTCCATTTGGTGAATTTCGAAGGCGCCTTTGGCCAGGGCGGTGTTGATAGAGAGCACCGCAACCAGGGCGCCCACCAGCACGGTGAGGCACACCGTCAGGTAGACCAAGCGACCGATGCGGCGCTTGGGCGGTGTGGCCAGGCGCAGGTTCGGACGGGGCGCCGGGTCAGGGCGGCTGGAAGACGTGGGGCGCCGGACGGCGGCGGCAGGACCATAACTCATCAAACTGCCCTCCCAACCTTCTCCACGGCTCTCAGGCGTAAGGGTGCGGCTCGGGGGTTGGCACGCTGTTCGGCATCGCTGGCTAATTCGGCTCCCCTGGTCAAGGCCCGCAAGTATGGCTGGTCCCGCTGGGGCACCACCGGCAGTCCAACCGGGGCGCGGACGCCAAGGCCATGCGCCAGGGTCTGCTTGACCGCCTGGTCCTCTAGTGACTGGTAGCTCATCACCACCAGGCGCCCACCTAAGCGCAACAGGTCAATGGCCTGGGGCAAAGCTTGGTCAAGGGCCGCCAATTCGCCGTTGACCTCCACCCGCAAAGCCTGGAAAACCCGTTTGGCCGGGTGTCCGCCACGGCGCCTGGCCGGAGCAGGGATGGCTTGCCGGATCAACTCGACCAACTGATCTGAGGTGGTGATGGGCTGGTCTTCACGGGCGTGGACAATGGCCGTGGCTATCTTGGCGGCGAAGCGCTCTTGCCCATATTGCCGCAGCACCCGGACCAGTTCGCCCCTGGGGTAGGTGGCCAACACCTGGGCGGCCGTCAACGGATCACCCGGGTCCATGCGCATATCCAGCTTAGTGGGTCTGGAGTAAGCAAAGCCGCGTTCGTCTTGATCCAGCTGAACTGAGCTGACCCCCAGATCAAACAGGGCTGCGTCGATCTGGGTGACACCTTGCTCCGAGCAGACCTGATTGATCACATCGAAGTTGGCGTGGATCACCTTAGCCCTGGTGCCATAGGGAGCCAGGCGCTTCGAGGCCTGATCCACTGCGGTGGGATCGCGGTCCAAACCAATGATTCTGACCTGGTCAAAGCGCTTGGCCACGGCCTCGGCGTGCCCACCAAGGCCGACCGTGGCGTCAACAAAGACCGCGCCGCTACGTTCCAGGGCCGGACTGATCAGCTCGATGAAGCGGTCCAGGGCAACCGGCACGTGAGCGTGGCCAGCTTGGCTCACTGCCCCACCCCTTCCCTGAACATACGTAGTTGGTCGGGGGGCCCTCCTCCACCCGACCAGATCCCCAACCCGCCGTAGGGACTGGGACCGGGGAAGTGGCCTCAGGCCTGGGCGGGGTGGAGATCAAGCCTTGCGGCCGGGGCCCCATATTCGGTTGTGGGTGCCTATGGCGCTGGCGGGTCTTCCAGCATGTCGGCGCCTTGGTTGTAGGCCTCCTGGTGGGCATCCACGTAGGCCTGCCAGGTGGCCACGTCCCAGATCTCTAGGCGCTGCCCCATGCCCACTATCATCAATTCGCGTTCCAAGCCGGCGTGTGCCCGCAAATCTGAGGCGATGCGGATACGGCCCTGCTTGTCTGGGGTCTGAGGCGTGACCGAGCTATTGAACATCCGCATGAAGGCCACCGATTGCATGGCACCGGGCCGCCTGCCGCGCAGCAGAGCGAGATGGTTTTCAAGCTGGTCCTCTGAGAACAAAAAGAGACATTGGTCCTGACCAGTGGTCAGGTAGGCTCCCTCGGCTAACCCGGCTCGGATTTTGGCGGGCAGGATGATGCGGTTCTTCTCGTCGAGCTTGACGGGAAACTTGCCCAAGAAACCGGCCACGCGCCGCATCCTCCCTTCCGTGTGATGCGCGGTCCACTTTACTCCACTGTTAACCACTTCTAGACAGAAATCCACCGTATCTTCACTCAGACTCTGCAAAATCCCAGTTGGACGCCGTGGAGCAAAGTGGAGTATTGCTTATGGCTTATCGGCGTGTGCGGGTGTCAGGAGGCGCAAGAAATAGGTGGAACCGACCGGGCTGGCCAGCCCCAAGGAGACCTTTGGGCTAGCCCCGGCTGCCTTTAGGGGACTGGCGTGGGGTGAAGTGGCACAAAGTGGTGCCAAGGTTTGCCAGGGGCGGACGATGGCGAAAACGCGCGGGTCAGACTAGGGCTGGCCGCGGTCTTCCCAGCGCTTGTCGAAACGCTCAGACAATTTGGGGCGGCGTTGCGCACCAGGCTTGGGGGCAGGGGTGTTAGCCGCCCCCTTGGGCCGGGTAAAGGCCCAGTAGGCGCCGGCAAACATTAAGACAAAGCCGATCAGCGAAACCCACATCTGCATGGCCACCATGCCAACCACCAAGACGGTCAAGCCCACTAGTCCGCCCGCTAGCCCTAGGGCGACGCGCCCGCGGCGAGGGGCTGCCGGCGAGGAGAACTTGGCCTCCAGCGACGGATCTTGTGACGCGAGCTGCTGTTCCAATTGGTTGAGCACGCGTTGCTCATATTCGGAAAGGGGCACGGCAATCACCTCCATCTAGCCAGTTGGCACGAACCTACTCACAGACAAGCATACGATCCTACTGCCCCGTGCGATACGTTCTGAGTTCAGCTAACAACGATCCTGGGCCAACCGCGTCCTCGCCAAAGCGCCGTTTGATCTGATCCGAGACTTGATCGGCGTTCTTGTGTGGATGTTGTGTCTGGTCAAGAGTTGGCTGTAAACCGACCTGGGCACCCGGGGCTAGGTTCTCCAGCCGCACACCGATCAAGCGGATGGGCTGCCCCAACGTGTCGATTGAGCTCAATAGGTCCAAGGCGACTGCCAAAATGACCTTGGTCGAAGCGGTTGGCTGGTCCAGAGTGCGCGAACGGCTGACGGTGGAAAAATCCGAGCGCCGCAGCTTGACCGCAACGGTTCGGCAAACCAGTGATTTCCGCCTCAGCCGATGGGTCGAGCGTTCCACCAGACCCACCAGGCTTTGGCGCACCGCCTTGCCGGGCAACAGATCCTGGTCAAAGGTGGTTTCGGCTCCAAGGGATTTGTCGTGATGCCGGACCACGACCGGCGCCTGGTCTTGCCCGCGGGCTAGGGCCTGCAAGTGGGTAGCCATGGCGCCACCAATGGCGCGGCTGACCAAATGGTCGGGGGCATCGGCTAAATCTCCCACCGTGGTCAAGCCAAGCCTGGCCAGCGCTTCCCGAGTCTTGGCGCCAGCCCCCCACAGCACCTCCAAGCCAAGGGGTCGCAGGAACGCCTCGGTGGCCTGCGGCGCTACTTCGATCAGACCGTCAGGCTTGGCCTGAGTTGAAGCGATCTTGGCCACCGATTTAGACTGCCCAATGCCAACAGAACAGGTGATGGACCAGGTGGCAGCGACGTGACGGCGAATGGCTTGACCGATTTGCCGCGGCGGCCCTAGGCGGCGCAGCGCGCCGGTCACGTCTAGGAAGGCTTCATCAATTGACACCTGCTCAACCAGCGGTGTGATGGTCCGCAGGTGCTCCATCACTGCCCTGGAAATGGCGCTGTATTGGCCGTGACTGGGTGGCAGGAAGACAGCCCCGGGACAAAGCCGCCGGGCCCCTGCCACCGGCATGGCGCTGTGCACCCCAAAGGCGCGGGCTTCGTAGGTGGCAGCCACCACCACGCTGCGGCCCTCACCGGCCACCACCACTGGCAGACCGCGCAGCTCAGGCCGCGCAATCAGTTCGACTGACGCAAAGAAAGCGTCCATGTCGACGTGCAGAATGACCGGTGGTGCCACCGTTCTAGCCTATTGCCGCTGACGCAGCCGCTTCGTGCTGGGGCTAGCCTTCGGTGGATGATGAAGGCTGTTCGGCTAGGAAAGCCTCGATGTCTCTGACCAACTGACTGGCGGCTGCCTGGGGTGGTGCGCCGCGTGGCCCGTGAAGCTTGTCGAACCGCTGTTCCAGCTCTTTCACGGTACGGGACAGGTCACCGCCTACCCTGGTGACCTCAGACTCCAGCCGCTCATCTGACAGCATGGCGGCCTCGATTAGCCGCTCGGTGGCCAACTGCAAACCACTGGTTTGGTTGATGGCCTCAATCATGGCCACGGCCGCCCTGGCGTATGGCACCCCGGCCAGGTAGGTGGGCACGTCAGCCAGCAGGGTCTGGGCTGGACGGTCCACCTTGCGCAGGTGGAACTCGATCATGGACATGGCTGAACCAGGAGCATGCAAGCGAGCGTCAATTCCTAGGAATTGGGCATCGGACTCTTCGATGTGAGCCGGACCGTGGACCGCGGGTGGACGGGTGTGTGGCACCATCCTGGCGTTGCCGTGAATGCCCAGGGTAAGACGCACGTCAAGTAATTCGACAATTTCTAGCACGCTCTGAGCGAACGCCTCCCATTTGAGGTCAGGTTCGGGCCCGTATAGCACCAAGAAGGGTGTGCCCGATTTGTCCTGCACTACACCGATCACCAGTTCGGGACGGCCGTAGGCGGCCCAACCGTCTTGCCCACACACCATAGGTGGGCGCCGTGAACGGTAGTTGATCAACTGGTCGGTGTCGAAGGTGGCTAGGCGCTTGGCTTGGCCATCTTCGATTAGATCACTGATCACCAGCCCAGCGACCATGCCCGAGTCAATGTGACCATCAAGCGCATACAGCAAGACGGGCTGGGTTGGCAGAGCTTCAAGCTCAGCCACCACGGCCGGGTCCAGCGTGTACAGAGAGTCGCTCATTGTCTAATACCTCTTGGCGGTTGAATTGTCCTTCCATCAGACAAAACCATCGCGGTGGCACGTTCATTCCCGGCTTGATCGACTATGATGGATGGTTCGGTTTTTGGCAGGTGCGGGAGGTTGAGGTGGGTCCATACGACCAACAGATTGCCGCCGAACAAGCCGTTACCACCATGCTGTATCGCCGTCTGGACCAACTGCGGGCCGAGACTCACCAGCGGCTGGACGGCGTCCAGCGTGGCCGGGCTGGCGGCTCCCCGCAGAATCGCTCCGAGAGAGATTCGTTTGCGGCTCACCACCAAGACCGACTGGCGCAGCTCGAGGCGGTAGAAGATCGCCTTTACTTCGGTTCGGTCGAGACCGACCAGGGCGAGAAGCGTCTGATTGGCCGCTTGGGTCTGACTGGCCCTGATCACGCCCCGCTGTTGACCGACTGGCGAGCCCCGGCCGCCGAGGTCTTTTACCAGGCCACCCCAGCCCACCGCCAGGGGGTCAAGCGCCGCCGGCACGTCACCACCGAGGGGCGCCGGGTGACGGCAGTCGAGGATGAACTGCTGGACACCGCGGCCGACCTGGCTGACACCCTGAGTGGTGAAGGAGCCTTGATGGCTGCCTTGGCAACCGGGCGCACCGGCCGGATGGGTGACATTGTGGCCACCATCCAGTCCGAACAGGACCGGATCATCCGCTCGGACCTGGCTGGGGCACTGGTTGTCCAAGGTGGACCAGGCACTGGCAAGACGGCCGTGGCCCTGCACCGGGCGGCCTATTTGCTCTACTCCCACCGTGAGCGCTTGGCCGGAAGCGGTGTGTTGATAGTGGGGCCATCGAAACTGTTCCTGCGCTACATTGACCGCGTTCTGCCGTCCCTGGGCGAAACCGGCGTGGTGGCCACCACTATGGCGGAGTTGATCCCGGGGCTTAGCGCCACCGCCCCAGAGCCGCCCGCTGTGGCCCGGATCAAAGGCCAGGCCGTCATGGCCGAGGTGATTCGCAGAGCCGTGCGCGAACGCCAGCGCCTGCCTCGCCGAGACATTGAGTTGAATGTGCTGGGCCGCGATTTGGTGTTAAGACGGCGAGACATTGCCGCGGCTCGGACAACCGCCCGCCAGACTGGCAAACCCCATAACCAGGCCCGGGCCACCTTTGTGCGCGAGCTGCTGAACCGCCTGACCGATCAGCTCGTTGCCCAGCTCGGAGACGGTTTGGCCGGGGATGACCGCACTGAGGTGACCGCAGATCTGCGCTCGGCCCCGGCCGTGCGCACCTGGATCAACCTCTGCTGGATGCCGCTGGGACCCGGACAACTGCTCAGTGACCTGTTCTCCCAGCCCCACCTGCTGAAACACTGCGCGTCAGGGCTGACCCCCAAGCAGCGCGCCGCCCTGGCCCGGCCACCCGGTGCCCTTTGGACCACCAGCGATGTACCACTGCTGGATGAGGCGGCCGAACTGCTGGGTGAGGACCAAACCGCGGCTAAAGCCGAAAAACGCCACGCCGCGCTGGTTAGACAGCAAGAGGTGGAGTATGCCCGGTCGGTGTTGGCCATGCAAGGCACCACCACCGTGACCGCCGAACAATTGGCTGACCGTTTTGCCGGAGCCAGCCCGCGGTTGACCATTGCCGAGCAGGCTAGCCGGGACCGCGCCTGGACCTACGGTCACATAGTGGTGGATGAGGCCCAGGAACTCAGTCCCATGGACTGGCGTTGCCTGCTCAGGCGCTGCCCCACCCGGTCGCTGACCATTGTGGGTGATGCGGGCCAAGCCCGGGCACCTGGGGCCTCCGGCTCGTGGCGCCAAGCACTTGACCCGGCCTTGGGCAAGGGCCGATGGCGCTTACAGGCGCTGTCGGTCAACTACCGCACGCCGGGTGCAGTGGTCCGGGCTGCCCAGGCCATGGCTCAGCGTGCTGGCTTACCGGTGGGAGTGGACACCGCGGCCCGCGAGATTGATCAGGCTTTGGAGGTGTGCCAGGCTGATCAGCCGGTGGCTCAGGCCGTCTCACTGGCGGCCCTACATGCCCCCAGTGGCCTGCGTGGACGCCTGGCAGTGGTCTGCGCTCCCCGGGACCTGGCCCAGGTCAAAGCCGGCATTGCACAAGGCGAATTGGCCACCAAGACCGCACCTGATGGCCAAAATCCATTGGACTATCCGGTGGCAGTGCTCAGCGCCGAACAGACCAAAGGCCTGGAGTTTGACACCGTCATCGTTGTTGAACCCGGCCACATCTTTTCTGGTCATGGACCAGTTGAGCAGCGTCGCATGGAAGCGGCCGACCTGTACGTTGCCATGTCCAGACCCACCACCAAGCTGAGCCTGGTGCACCGCGACGTATTACCGCCCGGTT
>Ga0123356_10008423_pt1 | contig 10254 bp, 8 predicted proteins | sample TergutEmb28metaG_2_FD_92546 | JGI IMG/M metagenome (GOLD analysis project Ga0123356, IMG submission 92546) | Embiratermes neotenicus P3 segment gut microbial communities from Petit-Saut dam, French Guiana - Emb289 P3 | ecosystem: Host-associated > Arthropoda: Insects > Digestive system > Gut ... | reverse complement strand
GCGTCGCCGGTCGCGATCACGGTCGCGCCGGCCGCGTTCGCGCGGCCGACCGCCTCGACGACGGTCGGCAGGCTGGCGTCGCCGGCGGCGATCGCCCAGACGGGGTCGCCGGGGTCGAGCACCGCCACCGGGCCGTGGCCGAAGTCGGTCGCGGTGAACGAGGTGGCCGACAGATGGCCGGTCTCGAGCAGCTTCAGCGCGACCTCACGCGCGGTCGCGTACTCGGGGCCACGGCCGATCACCAGCATCCGGACGGCGTCGGTCAGCGCTCCGGCGGCCTGCCTGGTCACGGCCTCGAGTCCGGGCAGCAGGTCCGCCAGCAGCGCCGCGGTCTCCCGCAGGCCCTCGTGATAGCGGGGGCCCTCGCCGGCGGCGTGGGCGGCCAGCAGTGCCAGCGCCGCCACCTGCGCCGAGTAGGTCTTGGTCGCCGCCACCGCCCGCTCCTCGCCGACGCCGAGCGCCACGACGGCCTCGGCGGCCTCCGCCAGCGGCGAGGAAGCATCGTTCGTGATCGCGATCGTCGGCGACCCGTCCCGCCGCGCCCGCTCGACGTACTCGACGACGTCGGGTGTCCTCCCGGACTGCGACAGGGCGATCACGCACGAGTCGCGGGTGTCGAGCTCGGCGCCGTAGTACACCCGCAGCGAGATCGAGTCGCGGAACGCGGTCAGGCCCGCGATCAGCGCAAACGCATAGGTCGCGTAGCTGCAGGCGTTGTCCGACGAGCCGTGTCCGACCAGGCGAACGCTGCGCACCCCGGGCCGGCGCAGCTGCGCTGCGGCGGCGCCCAATTCCGCCTCCCGTGCCGCCAACCGGGTGAGCGTCTCGGGCTGCTCGCGGATCTCGCTCAGGAACAGCGCGCCGGGCTCGGTCATCAGCGCGCCCCCGCGAGGTCTCGGTCGAGCTCGCTGCCGGCGGCGAGCACGGTCCGGATCCGGTGCTCATCGTCCAGCACCACCAGATCCGCGGGTCCGCCAGGCCGGAGGTCGCCGATCCCCTCCCGTCGCAGCAGTCGTGCCGGCCGCGAGGTCACGGCGGCGATCGCGTCGGCGGGTTCGATCCCGAGGCGGCGCAGCCTCACCAGGCCGGTCGCCAGCGGAGCGACGGCGCCGGCGATCGTCCCGTCGCGTCGTCGCGGGACGCCGTCCCGCACCTCGACCTCCACCGGCCCGAGGTGGTAGCTGCCATCGCTCAGCGTCGCCGCCGCGATCGCGTCGCTGACCAGACTGCAGCGCCCCGGCGCGGCGTTGAACGCGAGCCGGACCAGCTCATCGGCGACGTTGCTGCTGTCGGCGATCAGCTGAATGCCGCAGCCGTCGCTCGCCAGCGCCGCGCCCGCGAGCCCGGGGGCCCGGGCGCTCAGCGGCGCCATCGCGTTGAACAGGTGGGTGACCGCGCCGGCTCCCGCCGCCAGCGCGCGCGACACATCATCGGCGCCCGCGTCGCTGTGGCCGAGCGACACGACGGTCCCGCGCGCGACGCACAGCCGGATCAACTCCAGCGCCCCGGGGAGCTCGGGGGCGAGCGTGACCATGCTCACCGGCCCCGCGTCCAGCAACCGTTCGAGCAGGGCCGCGTCGGGAGCCCGCAGGTACTCGACCGGGTGCGCGCCAGGACGCTTGGGCGACAGGAACGGCCCCTCGAGGTGCACTCCGACGATCGACGCCTCCTCGCTCGAGGCCTCCGGCATCGATCCGATCCGCCGCAGCGCCGCGATCAGGTCGTCCTCGGGGGCGGTGATCAGCGTCGGCTGGTAGGCGCCGACTCCGTCGCGACGCAGCGCCGCTCCGAGCTGCCTGAGCTCGTCGTGGTCGGCGGTCAGCGCATCGACCCCCGCAAAGCCGTTGGCCTGGGCGTCGATCAGGCCCGGGATCGCAACCCCGCTGCCGCGCCCCGGCAGCCCGACCGCGGCGATCTCGCGGTCCCTGACCGCCACGTCCCCGGCGACCAGGCGCCCGTCGACGAACGCCGCGGCGACCCCCAGCCGCTTCATCGGCCTAGGCAGCGTCCGGTTCCCAGTCGGCGACGTGACCCAGAGACGCCGCCTTGACGACCTTCAGCGACAGCATCGCGCACTTCATCCGGGTGGCGGAGATGTCGATACCCAGCAGCTCGAGGACGAAGTCGCGATCCAGTGCCAGTAACTCCTCGGGGGTCTTTCCTCTGATCTCGTCGGTCACCATCGACGCGGAGGCCTGCGAGATCGCGCATCCGTGGCCGGTGAAGGCGACGTCCGACACCTTCCCCTCGTCATCCAGCGCCAGCTGGATTGTCAGCTCGTCGCCGCATAGCGGGTTCAGATCGTGTGCCTGCAGATCGGGCGCCGACAGCTCACCCCAGTTGTGGGGATGCTTGTAGTGCTCGAGGATGTACTCGCGGTAGAGCTGGTCGTCCATCAGATCTTCAGAACGCTCCGGACGGTTTCCAGACCAGCCATCAGCCGGTCGATGTCATCGAAGCTGTTGTGGACGGCGAATGATGCCCGCGCGCTGGAGCCGATCCCCAGCACCCGCATCAGCGGCTGGGCGCAGTGATGGCCCGTCCGCACACAGACGCCCTCGCGGCCGAGGATCTCGCCGATGTCGTGGGGGTGGGCTCCCTCGAGCTCGAACGAGACCAGCGCTCCGCGGTCCTCGGCGGCCGCCGGCCCGTGCACCGTCGCCCCCGGGAACTCGGCCATGCGCTCGAGTAGCGAAGCGGTCAGTGCAAGTTCATGCGCCCGGATCTCATCGATCCCGATCTCCTGGACGAAGTCGACCGCGGCCCCGAGCCCGATCGCCTCGGCGATCTGCGAGGTGCCGGCCTCGAACTTGCCGGGCAGGTCGGTCCACGTCGAACCGGCCTCGAACACCTGGCGGATCATGTGCCCGCCGCTCATGAACGGGGGCATCTCCTCGAGCAGCTCGCGGCGGCCGTGGAGGACGCCGATCCCCGTCGGCCCGTACACCTTGTGCCCGGTCCAGACGTAGAAGTCGGCGTCGATCTCGGGCAGTGACACGGGAATCTGCGGGACCGCCTGGCTGCCGTCGATCAGCGTCACGGCTCCCGCCTCCCGCGCCCGCCGGACCATGTCGGCGACCGGGTTGATCGTCCCGATCACGTTCGAGATGTGGACGAGGCCGACGAGCTTCGGGCCCCGCTCCAGCAGCCTGTCGTAGGCGTCCTGATCGAGCTTGCCGTCCTCACCGACCGGGATGTAGGCGAGCTCGGCGCCCCGCTCCATGCAGATCAGCTGCCACGGCACCACGTCGGAGTGGTGCTCCATATCGGTCAGCACGACCAGGTCCCCGGGGCCGAGGTTGGCGCGCCCCCACGAGTGCGAGACCAGGTTCACGCCGGCGGTGGCGTTGGCCGTGAAGATCGTCTCCTCGACGGTCGACCCAAGCCACGCGGCGATCCGCTCGCGGGCGCCCTCGAACAGCTCGGTCGCCTCGATGATCAGCGGGTAGACGCCGCGATGCACCGAGGCGCGGTGGTTCGTGTAGTAGTCGACGATCGCGTCGATCACCACCTGCGGGGTCTGCGAGGTCGCGGCCGAGTCGAGGTACACGATGCCCCGGCGCAGCACAGGGAACTGGTCGGCAACGTCTGGCCCCGTTCCTGGTCCCGCTAGACCAGGAACGGGAAAGATCCGCTTCCGTGCGACCGACATCAGACCGGCGCCGGCTCGGCCTCGTCGATCGGGTCGGTGATCCAGCCGTAACCCTGCGCCTCGAGCTGCTCGACCAGTTCGGGCCCGCCCTGCTTGACGATCCGCCCGCGGTACAGGACGTGGACGTGGCTGGGCTGGACGAGGTGGAGGATCCGCTGGTAGTGGGTGATGATCAGCACCCCCATGTCGGCGCCGGCCCGGCTCGCGACCGAGTTGACTCCCTCGGCGACGACCCGCAGCGCGTCGATGTCGAGCCCCGAGTCGGTCTCGTCGAGGATCGCGAGTCGCGGCTGCTGGAGCGCGAGTTGCAGGATCTCCATCCGCTTCTTCTCGCCGCCCGAGAAGCCGTCGTTGAGGTAGCGGCGCGAGAACTCCTCGGGGATCTTGGTCAGGTCCATCGCCGCCTGGACGGTCTGGCGGAAGTCCTTCAGCGGGATCGGCTCCTCGCCGCGGGCGGACCGGTGTGCGTTGAGGACCGTGCGCAGGTACTTGGTGACCGTCACGCCGGGGACCGCGATCGGGTACTGGAAGGCCATGAACAGCCCCATCCGCGAGCGCTCGTCGGGGTCGGCCTCGGTGATGTTCTGGCCGTCCCAGATGATCTCGCCCTCGGTGATCTCGAGGTTCGGGTGGCCCATGATCGCGTTGGCGAGCGTCGACTTGCCGGACCCGTTGGGCCCCATCATCGCGTGGATCTCGCCGCCGCCGACGGACAGGTCGAGGCCGCGGAGGATCGGCTTGTCACCGGCGCGGACGTGGAGGTTTCGGATCTCTAGGTCTGGCATCTAGCGCTTTCTCGTTGAAGTTGGTGCGTCGTCAGACCGCGACGACTTCACTGCGGCGGGAGAACTCGACCAGCTCGGCCAGCGTCGTCGTCTGCAGCGAGCGGATGATTCCGCCCTGCACGCGTGTCCACAGGAGCTTGGTCGCGCACGGGCCCTTGCCGGCGTCGGGCAGGTGGGAGCAGACGATCCGCTCCATCTGGTCGTGGACGAAGCACTCCATCGGGGCGATCGTCCCCTCGAGCGCCGCGACAACGTCGTACATCGTGATCTCGGCGGCGTCGCGCGCCAGCCAGTAGCCGCCGTGGGCGCCGCGGGCGCTCATCACCAGGTCGGCCTTGCGCAGTCGCGCGACCACCTGCTCGAGGTACGCGAGCGGCAGCCCCTCGGCGTCGGCGATCGCCTTCAGGCTGGTCGGCTGGTCCGGGGTCTGGCGGCCGAGCTCGACCATCAGGCGGACCCCGTACTCGGCTTTCGAGGAGAAGATCATCGCTGGCCCTAAATCCTACCACCGGGGTCGGTGTTAGCTCGGGCGGCACAGCCGTGGCTGCTCAACGATATGTTTCCAGCCCGTTGAGCACGCGCGATCTGACCGGGCTGGCGGGATCGGCCGACGTCGCGGAGACGGCGGCGCTGGCCCGCGCCCGCGGCCGGCTCGGGATCGACACGGAGTTCATGTCCGAGGGCCGCTACCGGGCGCTGCTGTGCCTGACCCAGATCGCGGTCGAGGATCCGGCCTCGCCGGAAGGGCTGCGGACGATCATGATCGACGGCCTCGACCAGGCGGTCGAGGTCGCCCCACTCGCCGGGGTGCTGGCCGAGCCGGCGATCGAGGTCGTGCTGCACGCCGGCCGGCAGGACGTCGCGATCCTGCGGCGCGCCTGGCGGACCGAGGTGACGAACATCTTCGACACCCAGATCGCGGCCGGCTTCGCAGGTGAGACCGCCCAGTCGGGCTACGGCAACCTGCTGACCTCGATCCTCGGCGTGCGCCTCGGCAAGACCGCCAGCTACACGCGCTGGGACGCGCGTCCGCTGACCACCGAGCAGCTCAGCTACGCGGCCGAGGACGTCGTCCACCTGCAGGCGCTGGCCGACGAGCTGCAGCGCCGGCTGCGGGGCAGCGGCCGCTACGAGTGGGCGGTCGAGGAGTGCCGCCGGCTCGAGGGGGCGACCGACGAGCGCGACCCGGACACCGCCTGGGAGCGGCTTCCGCGCGCCGCCCAGCTCGACCCGGCCTCGCGGGCCGTCGCCCGCAGGCTGGCGGCGTGGCGCGAGCGGACCGCGGCCGCCGAGGACCGCCCCGTCGGCTCGGTCATCCAGGACGCGCCGCTGGTCGAGATCGCCAAGCGCCACCCGAAGGACGCCGGACGCCTCGGGCAGATCCGCGGGATCCACCCGCCGCTGATCAAGCGCCGCGGCGAGGCGATCATCGAGGCGGTCGGGCTTGGCCTCGCCGACCCGCCGATCCCGCGCGAGGCGCGCCGCGGGCGCTCCGAGGCGGGCGACGCGCCGGTGATCGCGCTGGCCGAGGCGCTGCTGCGGGCGCGGGCGATCGACGCCGGGCTCGCGTACGAGCTGCTCGCGTCGCGCAGCGAACTCGAGCAGATCGTCGCCGCCGCCCGCGAGTCGGCCCCCGAGCCCGAGGTCCGGACGCTGACCGGCTGGCGCCGGGAGCTGGTCGGCGACGACCTCGCGGCGCTGCTCAGCGGGCGCGCCGGGCTTTTGGTCGGGCCGAGGCGCCGGCTCGAGCTGCGCGACCTCGACGGCTCCGGCCCCGAGTAATCTCTGGCCCCGTGTCGAGCACCGCCGAGATCCTCGCCGACCCCGAGCTGCTCGGGACCGAATGGGATCTGGCGCCGCTCGTCGACGGCGACGAGCAGCACGGCGTCGAGCGGCTGCTCGACGAGGCGGTGTCGCGGGCTGACGCGTTCGCGAAGGCCCACTCCGGGCGGGTCGCGGAGCTCGACGGCCCGGGGCTGCGCGAGGCGATGACGGAGCTTGCCGCGATCAACGACGCGGCTGGCAAGGCGGCGTCGTACGCGTCGCTGTGGTTCACCACCGACACCGCCGACCCCGAGCGCGGGGCGCTGCTGCAGCGGATGCAGGAGCGGCTGACCGAGATGGAGACGCTGCTGCTGTTCTTCGAGCTCGAGTGGGCCGCGCTCGACGACGACCACGCCGAGCGGCTGCTGGCGAGCGACGGGCTCGAGTTCTGCGCGCACCACCTGCGCACGGCCAGGCGCTACCGGCCACACCTGCTGTCCGAGCCGGAGGAGAAGGTGCTCGCCGAGAAGAGCCTGTCGAGCCGCTCGGCCTGGGCGCGGCTGTTCGGCGAGCTGTCCTCGGCGCTGCGGGTGCCGCTGCGCGGCGAGGACGTGTCGCTGGAGCTGGCGCTGAGCGAGCTGCAGGGAGCCGACCGGGAGCAGCGGCGCCAGGCGGCGGAGGCTGTCTCGGCCGCGCTCGAGCCGGGCGTGCGAACGATCTCGTTCATCCACAACACGCTGATCTACGAGAAGTCGGTCGACGACCGTCTGCGCCACTACCCGCACTGGCTGGCGTCCCGCAACCTCTCCAACGAGGCCTCGGACGAATCGGTGCTGGCGCTGATCCACGCGGTCCGCGGCCGCTTCGACATCCCCCAGCGCTGGTACCGGCTGAAGGCGCGGCTGCTCGGCCTCGACGTCCTCAGCGACTACGACCGCTCGGCCCCGCTGCTGCAGGAGGACGCGCTGTTCTCGTTCGGCGAGGCACGGGAGCTGGTGGTCGACACCTACGAGTCGTTCACGCCGCAGGCGGGCGCGGTCGCCCGGCGGTTCTTCGACGAGCGCTGGATCGACGCCCCGGTCCGCCCGAACAAGCGCGGCGGCGCGTTCTGCTCGTACACGGTGCCGAGCGTGCACCCGTACGTGATGCTCAACTTCACGGCGCGACGGCGCGACGTGCTGACGATGGCGCACGAGCTCGGCCACGGGCTGCACGCCGCGCTCGCGCAGCCCCAGGGGATCTTCCACCACTCGACGCCCCTGACCCTCGCCGAGACCGCGTCGGTGTTCGGCGAGACGCTCGTGTTCGAGCGGCTGCTGGGCGAGACCTCGGACGCGCGCCAGCAGCTGAGCCTGCTGACCGAGCGGATCGACGACGCGGTCGCGACGGTCTTCCGGCAGATGGCGCTGAACCGCTTCGAGCACCTGATCCACACCCGGCGGCGGACCGGCGGCGAGCTGTCGGTCGACGCGATCGCCGAGGCCTGGCTCGAGAGCCAGGGGGAGCTGTTCGGTGACTCGGTGCAGATGACCGACGGCTACCGGCTGTGGTGGTCCTACATCCCCCACTTCATCAACACCCCGGGCTACGTCTACGCCTACGCCTACGGCCAGCTGCTGGCGCTGTCGGCGTACGGGCGCTTCCGCGAGACCGGGGCAGCGTTCGTGCCGCGCTACCTGGAGATGCTCGCGGCCGGCGGCTCGAAGGGCCCGGAGGAGCTCGGCGAGATGATCGGGATCGACCTGTCCGACCCGGGCTTCTGGGACTCGGGGCTGGCGCTGATCGACGTCCAGCTGGCGAAGGCCGAAGAGCTCGCAGAGGGCTTCGCGTCACCCTAGTTACCTCCGGCCTCAGCGGTTGCCGGGTGGTCGATAATGGCCCAAGGTGGAAGGTCGAGGTGAGAACCGGGCGCCCGCGTCGTCCCGAGCGATGCGCGAGCTCAAGCACCAGCAGCGGGTGCTTGAGCGGATCGCCCGGGGCGAGCCGCTGGAGCCGACCCTCGACGGGATCTGCCGGCATCTCGAGCGCCAGTATCCGGGCGTGCACTGCACGGTCCTGCTGCTCGATCGGGCCGCCGGGGTGCTGCGCCACGGCTCCTGCCCGACGATCACCCGCGAGTACGCCGAGCTGATCGACGGCCTGCCGGTAGGCGAGGGGATGGCCGCCTGCGGGACCGCGGCGGCGCGTGGTCAACCGGTGATCGTCGAGGACGTCCAGAGCGACCCGCTGACCGCCCAGTTCGTCGAGATCGGCGAGCGCTTCAACCTGCGCGCGGTGTGGTCGCATCCGCTGCGCAAGGTCGGCGGCGAGGTGCTGGGGACGCTGGCGGTGTACCGCTCGCAACCGCACCGCCCCAACCGCAGCGAGATCCGCAGCGTGATGAACGTCGGGACGCTGGCCGCGCTGGCGATCGACCGCAGCCGCGTCGAGTCGGCGCTGCAGGCGGCCGCCAACTTCGACGCCCTCACCGGCCTGCCGAACCGCGCCCGGTTCCTCGAGCTGGTCAACGCCGAGCTGGGAGACGACGAGCATCGGATCGCGCTCGTCTCGGTCGAGCTCAACCGCTTCAAGCAGATCAGCGACAGCCTCGGGCACCTGGCGGGCGACCGGATCCTGGCGGAGGTCGCCGACCGCCTGCGGGCGGTCGTCGCCGACAGCGGCCTGATCGCCCGGTTCGGCGAGTACGAGTTCACGCTGATGGTCCCCGCGCCGGACACCCGCCCGGTCCAGCAGCTCGCCGACCGCGTGCTGCAGGCGATCGAGGCCCCGATCCGGCTCGACGGCGGCGAGTTCTTCCTGACCGCGAGCATCGGGATCGCGCGCGACCACGACGGCGCCGACGCCTTCAGCCTCGTTCGCGACGCCGACGCCGCGATGGGCGCCGCCCGGGCCGAAGGACCCGGGCGCCAGCAGGTCTACGACCGGCGGCTGCGGGCGCAGGTGATTGAGCGGCTGAACTGGGAGACCGAGCTGCGCCGCGGGATCGACCGCGGCGAGCTGGTGATGCACTACCAGCCGATCCTGCGCCTGGCCGACCGCCGCTGGAGCGGGGTCGAGGCGCTGGTCCGCTGGCAGCATCCGCGCCGCGGGCTCGTCGGCCCGGATCAGTTCATCCCGGTGGCCGAGGAGACGGGCCTGATCGTCCCGCTCGGCGAGACGGTGCTGCGGATGGTCACCGCGCAGGCCAAACACTGGGCCAAGCGGCTCCCGGGGCTGCAGCTGGCGGCCAACGCCTCGGTCCTGCAGCTCGCCGACCCGCACATCGCCGACGGCGTGCTCAGCATGCTCCAGGACTCGGGGCTGCCGCCACGGACGCTGCAGCTCGAGGTCACCGAGTCGGCGCTGATGCACGAGCTCGACAGCGCCCGCTCGGCGCTCCAGCGGCTGCTGGCGGGCGGCGTCACGGTGCTGATCGACGACTTCGGCACCGGCTACTCCTCGATCGCGCGCCTCGGCGAGCTGCCCGTCAGCGGCCTCAAGATCGATCGCCGGTTCACGCGCACCCTCGGCTCGGACCCGACCTCGCGCCAGGTGGTCCGGGCGATCTCCGAGCTCGCGTCGGCGCACTCGCTCGAGGTCGTCGCCGAGGGAATCGAGGACGCCCGGGCGTTGGCCGAGGTGGAGGCGCTGGGGTGCCACTTCGCCCAGGGCTACCACCTCGGCCGCCCGGCGCCGCCGGCGGCGATCGAGGCGCGGCTGGCGCTGCCGGTGCCCGCCGACCTCGGGGTGGCCCCGGCGGCTGCGTAGACCTAAGGGGTGACTTTGGCGGCCACGTGGCCGCCAAAGTCGGGCCCCCCTAGACTCTCTCGCTTGTCCTCGCCCGACACCAAGACGCTGATCGAGACCGCCGTTAATCGCTTCATCGAGGAGGTGCCGGCGCTCGCCCCGCTCAAACTGGTCGCCGGGCTCGAGTTGCGCGGCCGCGGCGATGTCCAGATCTACCGGGTCGAGCTCCCCGGGCCGGTGGTCACCAAGGCGGTCCCCTCCGACGCGAAGGTCAACCTCGAGGTCAACCGCGCCCGCTTCAACGAGCTCGCGACCAAGGGTCACGTG
>Ga0123356_10008422_pt1 | contig 10255 bp, 9 predicted proteins | sample TergutEmb28metaG_2_FD_92546 | JGI IMG/M metagenome (GOLD analysis project Ga0123356, IMG submission 92546) | Embiratermes neotenicus P3 segment gut microbial communities from Petit-Saut dam, French Guiana - Emb289 P3 | ecosystem: Host-associated > Arthropoda: Insects > Digestive system > Gut ... | reverse complement strand
GTCGTCGGTGCGATTTGGTACACCTTCGGCCTCGGCGAAGCGATGGTCTATCGCCAGCAAATGCGCGCCGCCACCGACGCGGCGGCGTTCGATTCGGCGGTCGTTCACGCGCTCGGGATGAACATGCTCTCGATGATGAACATCGCGATGGCCGCGGTCCTGTCGATCCTGGTCCTCTTGATGATCATCTTTCTCGCCGGGCTCGCGCTCACGGTGATCGCGCTCATTCTCATGCTCATCCCGGGTCTCGACATCATCGACCTGGGTGCGCTCACGGCGCTCGTCAATTTCGATCTCGACATGGTCGACACGATCGAGGAGGTCCAGCCCGAAGTCTTCGACACGCTGACCGTCCTCAACGTCTCCGAGGGCTTCGTCGCGATCGCGATGCCGTGGATAGGCTTCGTCTCGTCGATGCAACCAGCCGGAGAGTACGGGGGCGCGGTGACGTCGACCGGGTCGTTCAGCCCCTCGATGATCCCGACGCGCTTGCCGTATCTGTCGAACAAGCTCGACGCCTGGCTGAAAGACAAGCTCCCCGAGATCGAGATCTTCAAAGGGCCGGGCGGCCTCTTGTTTCCGGAAAAGGGGAAGCTCCAGCCGTCCCTCAAGGTTCCTCTTCTCCAGCGCTACGGGCTGCCGGTGCAGGACGACAACTACAGCATTCTCTGCATGCACGCGGGGATGGTGCTGGTCAACGAGGGGGGCACCCTTGTGCAATTGATGTCCTTCGGTCTGATCCCGTCGTCGATTTTCAACAAGTTCGGGGAGGTGCTCGGGTCCGTGGTCGGCTCCGTCCCCTGGATGTTTTGCTCCGGGCTCGACCCGGTCGAGATGCTCTCCAATCTGGGCTTCGGAGGGGTCGCGAACAAAGCGCTCAACGACATCTTCAAGAAGGCCAAGGACCTCTCGGCGAAGGAGCATCCGAGCATGTTCCCGATGAAGCCTTTCGACGACTCGAAAAACGGCAACGACTTCTTGCAGGTGTGGGCGTGGTCGTCGGGGCAAGCGGGGCTCGGCGGCGGCGCCGTCACCGGGGTCGGCATCGCCGGATTCGAGTCGCACGCGCCCGACCAAAACGCCGGCAGCCAGGCGCAGGACATCGCCGAGGCGGAATTCTACTTCGACTGCGGCAGCCCCGACTCCGGGAGCGATCAGGTGATCTCGGGCACGAGCGACACCGGCGGCGACTGGCAGAATTGCAAATACAACGCGATGTGGAACCTGGGATGGAAGGCGCGCCTGCGGCGTTACCACCAGTTCCAATGGGACATCCGCAAAGACATCGAGACGAGCATCTATCAAGGGCTCGGGATCGACAGCTTGGCCAAGGCCCTCCTGCCGAACTCGTTGCAGGAGGGGTCGCTCGCCAAAGTGCAGGTCCTCGATCGTCTGAAGTCGTGCGTGACGTCGATCGGCAGCGGATCGAACTCGGGCACCGGCTCGGACGTCGGCGCGTGCCCGTTCCCGATCGGCACGTGGATCTTCGGCAGCGGGGGGATCGGCGGCAACGGGGGCAAGGTCGGCCTCGGGCCGAGCACCGCCGACGGATACCCCATGGACGAAGTGCTTCATTGACGACGATGAGGAGTCGCGAACCATGAAGACATCGAGACGCCACGAGCGCGGCGCCGTCCTCGTCGAGGCGGCGGTGGTCATACCGTCTTTCATCATCCTCTTTGGCGGAATGCTCTTTTTGCACCACGTCATTCGCGAGCAGCTTCGTGTGGGTGCCTCCGCCAAAGACGAAGCGTGGCGGCAGGCCATCGCGAGCTGCCAGGGCGCTTCGGCCGGCGACGGGCTGCCGCAGATCCCGTTCACCTCCACGATGCCCGGGGCCCCGGGCGCCGGCATTAGCTTGAGTGAAGACGTCGGCAACTCCGAGTCGTCGGCCGTGAGCTCCGTCGCCGTCAACGAGAACGGTCTCTTTGCGTTCAGCCAGTCGGTGTCAGCCCACGCGGTCGTGTACTGCAACGACCAGACGGCACCGGGGGACATCGACGGGGTGATCAAGTGGCTCATCAGCAGTGCGAAAGGGCTGCTTTGACCGTGAATCCGCTCCACCCGTCTCGCCTTCGCCGTGTTCCGTGGCGCGCGGCGCGCATCGTCTTCGGGACCGTGCGCGTTGCCGTTTACGCGGCCGTCGTCGCCACCGTCATCGCCGTTCTGGCGTTCCGCGCCGTGCGGGTCCAAGCCGCCGAGAGAGCGCTGTCGCTCGGACGCGAGCTCGTGCCGTTCAAAGACCTGCTGCACGGCACGCAGCGCATCTCGCTCAACGGCGAGTCGATGTTCATCGCGAGCGCGGTGACCGACGAGCGCATGGGCGAGGTGCTCGATCGGTGGGAGACCGAATGCGCGTCGCAGAGCGGCGGGCTGGCCGAGCAGTTCGATGCGCTGCCGCCTGCGGCGAAGACCGAGCTGGCGTCGAAGGCGCCGGCTGCCTGGCAGAACCGCCTCGGGATCTGGCGCGAGGAGCGCGACACCGAGGGGTCGATCGTTTGCCTCGAGCGGCGCCCCGGGCATGGGCTGCGCGACGCCATCGCCGCCATGGCGACGTTTGCGAAGAGCGGCGACGTCGGCGCGATTGGCAACTTTCGATACGTCTACGTGCGCGCGACCGACGCCGGGCGGACGCACGTGCTGACGAGCTTCACCGAGGGCTCGTTCAACGTGTGGAACGTCGTCGGGCGAGGCGGGCGGGAGCCGGCGGGCAACGACCCCCCGGAGACGCCCCGTCCGCCGATGTCGTCGCGCAAGCTGAGCGCGGAGGTCAATCGGATGTACGGGACGTACGTCTTCACTTCGGCCAGCCCGCCCGAAGAAGTGCTCGAGTTTTACGAGACCGAGCTGCCCGGAAAGGGCTGGCAGTACCTGATGGGCCCCTCGAAGGTGTCGGCCCAGGTCTGGCAGCGGCAGGGCGTCACGATGGTGGTCGGTGCGACGCGCGGTGAAGGCGAAGGCGTGACGCACGTGTCGTTCGCGCAAGGGCGCACGATCGAGGCGGAGGCGTCGCGATGAACCGCAATGCAGCGCTGGCCGCGCTTTTCGTCGCGCTGCTCGGCGGCGGGTTGCTCGTTCTTTACATGCGCCGGTTCGAGGCGGAGCGCTCCGGGGGAGAGCCGGTGAAGGTCCTCGTCGTCACCAAGGCCGTGGCCCGAGGCAAGGCGCTGACCGAGTCGGTCCTCGCGGTGAGGGAGATCCCGAGCGCGTACGTCGACGATCGCTCCGTCAAAGCGGCCGAACGCGACAAAGTCATCGGCCTTCACACGGTGGCGCCGCTCCGGGCGCAAAACGTCGTCATGTGGAACGACCTCGCGGTGTCGGCCGAGGAGCATCGCGATCTCAGCTCGCTCGTCACGCCTGGATTTCGCGCCGTGTACATCCGCGCGATTCGCGAAGATCAGGGCTCGCCGCTCATCAATCCCGGCGACTACGTCGACGTCATCGCCACGTTCCCGCGCGGCGAGGGGCGGGCGGGCGACCGCGAGACATCGGTCGTGCTCTTGCAACGCGTCCTCGTCCTCGCGAGCGGCGGCAAGATGAGCGCCGACGACGGCACGGCCGCCCGCGACGCGCACACCCCGCCGCCCCGCGATCAGGGTCTCACGCTGAGCTTGAGCCTACCGCAAGCGCAGCTCATCGCGCTGGCGTCGCGCAGCGGGCAATTTTCGGTGGCGCTGCGCAATCCCGATGACCCGCGGACGCTGGACGGAATCCCGGATTTGCAAGAGACGGTGCTCACGTCGGGCACGCTCTCCGCGCCGACGACGGGCGCGGTCGCGTCGCGGCCCGCCGGTCCCATCAAGTTGCGCGACATAGCCGTCGGAGCGGCGGCAGCACCGTGACCCGGGCGCTCGCAGCACGCGTCCTCGCCGTGGTCGTGGCGGGTGCGACGGCCTTGGGCGCAGGCAGCGCGCTCGCGCAGCGCGCCGCCCCCCATGCGCCCGCGCCGGATCGGACCGAGGAGCTCGACCTCGCCGTCGGCGAAAACAGGACGCTCCCGGCGGTTGACGTCGTCAACTACTCCGAGGGCTCGCCCGGCGTCGCCGACGTCAAGCTCACGACGGACGGCGCGCAGTTCGTGGTCATCGGGTTGAAAGCCGGGAGCACGACGTTGCTCCTCATTTTCAAAGACGGCTCGCACAAGAACTGGGTCATCAACGTCTTTGCCCGTTCGCCCGACCAGGTCGAGCGCGAGCTCCAGCAGCTCCTGCAAGGGAGCGTCGGCGTTCGGCTGCGCCGCGTCGGCGCCCGTTTCTTCATCGAGGGCGGCGTGTCGACCGAAGCCGATCAAAAGCGGTTCGCCCGCATCGCGTCGCTCTATCCCGGGCAGGTCGAGTCGCTCGTCGAGGTGGGCTCGGTCGCGCAAGACCGGGTGTTCAACATTCGCGTCGACTTCTTCTTCGCCCAGTTCAACCGCGACTCCGGCTTCGACGTGGGCATCGAATGGCCGGCCCAAATCGGTGCCGCCAGCACCATCGCGAGCTCGTTCGCCTACGACTTCATTGCAAAAGCGGTCACGACGGCGACGGCCACGGTGACCAACCAGGCGCTCCCGTTTCTCGACCTGGCGGCGCACCGCGGCTGGGCCAAGGTGCTGCGCCAGGCGACGCTCATCACCGGCAACGGAAACGAAGCGAAGTTCTCGAACGGCGGCGAGCAGAATTTTCCCATCGCCAACAACCTGATGGCCACGATCAAGGCCATCGAGTTCGGCGTGAACTTGACGATCATGCCGCGCTTCGACCGCGACACGCGCGACATGGAAGTAAAGGTCCTGGCCGACATCGGTGATCTCACTCCGCCCGGAACCGGCACGTCGCTGCCCGGGCGCAACACCGCCAAGCTCGAGACGCTCGTCCACCTGAAGCTCGGGCAGTCGATCGTCCTCTCCGGGATCAGCGCCCGCAATCAGCGTCACGAGGTCACCGGGCTGCCGATTTTGAGCGACATCCCCGTTCTCGGCATCCTCTTCGGGTCGCACGTCCGCGAGGAGCAAGACGCCGAGGGGGTCATCTTCATCATTCCGAGCGTCATCGACACGCTGCCGCCGGCGTCGGCGTCGCTCATCGAGAGTGCAGCCCGCGCCTACGAGCGCTTCGGTGGCGACATCGACGGAGTGCATGCGTTCGAGCGCACGCCGCCGGTGCTCGGGACAGGGCAACGTCCCTGACGGCGCCGCCGCGGCAAAGGAGGGATCGATGCAGATCGAGGTTTGCGTTCAGTCCGAGCACGGTGGGAGCACGACGCGGCGGCTATCGACGAGCGGGCGAGTCGTCATCGGGCGGCACGAGGACTGCGACGTGCGCGTTCCAGACGACGCGGTGTCGCGGCAGCACGCCGTCGTGTTCGCGCACGCGAACGGCCTGCGCGTGCGCGACCTGTCGTCGAACGGCACGATCGCCGGCCGGCACGTGCTGCGCGGCGGCGAGGAGGCCGAAATCGCGCACGGCACGCCCATTCGCATCGGGGCCCACCGCGTGGTCATCCGGCCCGCGTTCCCGGCGCCCGGCGCATCGACCAGCGACACGCCGAGCCGCGCGACGCACACGCCGACAGGGCGGGCGGCGGCCGAAGCCCCGGTCGACTCGAAGCCGGCGGCGGTTGCCGACGTCACGCTCCGCCGGGAGATCCACCGTCGCCTTCTCGATTATCTCGATCTCGCGAAGCTCGACGCGAGCAAGCTCGACGACTTGTCGACGCGCCCGCGGGTGCTCGCCGCCTTGCGGGCGATCATCGACGGGATGCAAGAACGGCTTCCGCCGGGCGCCGACCGTGATGCGCTCCTCGGCGAGCTCGCCGACGAAGCTCTCGGCCTGGGTCCCCTCGAGCGCTTTCTGGCCGACCCCACGGTCACCGAGATCATGGTCATCGACGAGAGCACGATTTACATCGAGCGGGGTGGGACCCTCGTGAAGACCGGCGCGCGCTTCACCGACGACGAACGTGCGCGCGCGGTCATCGAGCGCATCGTGACCCCCCTTGGCAGGCGGATCGACGAGTCGTCGCCGCTCGTCGACGCACGCCTCAAAGACGGGTCGCGCGTCAACGCCATCATCCGCCCGCTCGCTTTGCGCGGCTCGTGCATCACGATTCGCAAGTTCCCGGGCCGCCCGCTGACGATGGACGACCTCATTCAGAAGGGAACGCTCGACGTGCGGATGGCGCGCTTTCTGCGCCGATGCGTCGTCGCGCGCAAGAACGTGGTCATCTCTGGCGGGACCGGCAGCGGCAAGACGACGCTCCTCAACGTGCTCTCCGCGGCGATCCCCGAGGCCGAACGAATCGTGACGATCGAAGACGCCGCCGAGCTGCGCCTCAAGCAGCCGCACATCGTCTCCCTCGAGGCGCGGCCCGCCAACATGGAGGGCAAGGGGCAGTACTCGATTCGCGACCTCGTGGCCAACGCGCTCAGGATGCGCCCCGACCGAATCGTCGTCGGTGAATGCCGCGGCGGCGAGGCGCTCGACATGCTCCAAGCCATGAATACGGGGCACGACGGCTCGCTCACCACCACCCACGCCAATTCGCCCGTCGAGGCAATCGCCCGCCTCGAGACGCTGTGCCTCATGTCGGGGGTGGCGCTGCCGTCGAGGGCCGTCCGCGAGCAAATCGCGGCGAGCATCGACGTCGTCGTGCAGCAGACGCGCTTTGCCGACGGCGCGCGGCGGGTGACCGAGATCTCCGAGGTCGTGGGGATCGACGAGAGCGGCGAAGTCGAGCTCCGCCCGCTCTTCGAGTTCGTGCGATCGGGGGTCGACGCGCGCGGGACCATTCTCGGCGACTTCCAGGTCACGGGGTATCTGCCGTCGTTTTTGCACCAGTTCATCGTGATGTCGCTCGTCCGTCCGGGGGAGCCGTATCTGTGAGCGCGCCGCTGCACTTCGCCGACGCGGCGCTCAAATGGAGCAGCGCCGCCTGCGTCACGACCGCGATCGGCCTTGCCACGTGGGGCGCCGTGAGCGATCCAGACAGCCTTTTGCACAGGGGCTGGGCGCGCTACTGCGGCTGGCTCGAGAGCCTGCTCTATCGGGCGTTCGTCTTTCGCCGCGGGCAGCCGATCGCAATCGGGCAGCTGCTCGCGCTATTCGGCGTCGCGGTCGTCGCCATCCTCGGCAAGGTGCCGTGGACGTTCACGGCCATGGCGGCGCTGCTGGTCGTCATCGGCCCCGCGCTGCACCTGCAGCGCACCCTCCGCAAGCGCGTCGAAAAGATCGACATGCAGGTCGAGGGGTTCTTGGTCGCCGTCGCGAACGCCCTCAAGTCACGGCCCGCCATCGGCGACGCGATGGCGTCGGTCGTCAACCTCACGCCGAACCCGCTGCGCCAGGAGCTCGAGCTCGTGGTCAAACAGATGCGCCTCGGGACCACGGTCGATCAGGCGCTCCTTCACATGAGTGCCCGCGTCGGCAGCAAACCCCTCGACACCGCGCTCACCGCGCTGCTCATCGGGCGGCAGGTCGGGGGCAACCTCCCCTCCATCATCGAGACGACCGCCGCCGCGATGCGCGAGATGGCCCGGCTCGAGGGTGTCGTGCGCACGAAGACCGCCGAAGGCAAAGCGCAAATGTGGGTGCTCGCGTTCTTTCCGCTGATTCTCATGGTGACGTTCAACGCGGCGAGCCCGGGGTACTTCGACGGACTGACCGATTCGGTTGCCGGGTACGTGGCCGTCGTGGTGGCGTTCGGCTGTTGGGGCGGGTCGCTCGTCGTCGGCCGGCGCATCCTCGCGGTGGACATATGATCGAGTCGCTGCTCGCTTTGCGCTGGCTCACCGTCGCCGTCGTCTCGCTCGGCATGGGGAGTCTCACGTACGTCGTCTTTTGCGCGCCGTCGCGCAAGCCCGAAGCCCTCGGCTTTCGCGGGCTGAAGCGCCAGCGCGCGTCGTCCGACCCGACGTTTCGCTTCTGCGAGCCGGTCATTCGCTGGCTCGGCGAGCGCTTGAGCGGCGCGCTCTCGGATCGCCAGGTCGCCGCGCTCGATCGGCAGCTCGTCCTCGCCGGGGATTATCTCGGTCTCACCGCCTCCGAATACGTCGCGTTCAGCGTCTTGACGTTTCTCGGCGGCCTCGCGGCAAGCCTGCTTCTCGCGCGGCACATGAAGATGGGCCCGGTCCTCGTCCTCGCGTGCACGATGCTCGGTGGAGCGATTCCGTATCTCGTGGTGTCCGGCGAGGCGGTCAAGCGCCAAAAGATCATCGGTCGCCGGCTGCCGAGCGCGATTGATCTCATCGCGCTGGCGATGAGCGCGGGCCTCGACTTCCCGGGTGGCGTGCGGCAGGTCGTCGAGAAGTCGAGTGACGCCTACGACCCTCTTGTCGAGGAGCTCGGGTGGATCCTGCACAGGTTGAGCCTCGGGCACACGCGCCGCGAAGCGCTCGACGAGTTTGCGCTGCGCGTGCCCATCGAGACGGTGCTCGAGTTCGTGGGGGCGGTCGCGCAGGCCGACGAGCGCGGACACCCGGTCGCCGGCGTGCTCCAGGTGCAGGCGGCGCAGTCGCGCCAGCGCCGCTCGGTGCGCGCCGAGGAGTCCGCGGCCAAAGCCGGTGTCGCCCTGGCGTTCCCTCTCATCTTGATGTTCATCACCATTCTGATCCTCATCATCGGGCCGATCATTCTCAAGCTCGGTCACAGCGCGCTGTTCGAGAGGTGACATGGACGTCTTACGCATCCGGGTGGGGCACGCCGACGGCCGGGTCGAAGAGCTCGTCACGGAGGCGCCCCGTGTGCTCATCGGAACGGGCTCGCATTGCGAGATCCGGCTGCCGATCGGTACGGCGCGCGTCGAGCACGTGCTCATCCAGTCTTCGCCCGCGGGCTGGCGGGCGACGGCCCGGTCGTTCGATCCGGCGCCGACGCTCGACGGGGTCGAGTTCAACGAAGTCCCCATCCGCGGTGACGGCGTGATCGGGATCGGCAGAACAAGAATCGAGCTCTTTCCTTTTACGACCGCCGACGGTGTGCGCTCGGTGACTCGCACGAGTAGTACCGGCAATTCGCGCGTCTTCCTTTACGTCGCCCTCGGGGTCGCCGCGTGGTTTGCGCTGCGCATGATGGCCCCGCAGGCGCGGTCCGTGGCGCGCGAGCCGGCGAAAGTGCCTGCGCTCTGGGGGACGGCGGTCGCGTCTTGCCCGCAGACTGCCCGCGAGGCGGCGCTCGCGGCAGCGAACGCCCGCGTGACGCTGGCCCTCACCAAGAGGGAGCGGAGCCCGTTCCGTCCCGACGACGGCGTCGCGGCCGTACCGCTCTACGAATCGGCGGCGGCGTGCTTCCGGATCGCCGGGCGACCCGACGATGCCGCCGATGCCACCGCGGCCGCCTCCGCCCTGCGACAAGAGCTGTCCGACGAGTTCCAGGTTCATCGCCTGCGCCTTCAGCGCGCGCTCGCGAGCGAGGAGTGGCTCGCCGCCGACCACGAGATCGGCGCACTGCTCGGGTTCTTGCCGGCCGATGGAGGGGAATACGTCAACTGGCTCTCGAATCTGCGGCGCAAGTTGCAGCTGCAATACGGCTCCAAGAGGAAGGCCAAGTCATGAGAGACTTCGCGCGGTTCGTCACGGGGGGCCTGGTTTGGGTCGGGCTGGCGGCGTCGGCTGCGGCGTGTGCCCCGGCGCGCTCCCCCGCGGCCGATGCATCGGTGCGCCGCGGGCCTTCGGCACGGGAGCTCGCCGGTCGGGGACAAGCGTTCGCTTCCGTCGGCGACTGGACGCGCGCCGAAGAGTACTTCTCGGCGGCGCTGCAGGCGGGTGCCGAGCCGCGAGGTGTGTTGCCGCGCCTCGTGCACGCGTGCATCGAAGCGTCGAGGTACCGCGCGGCCGCCGAATACGTGCGCGAATACCTGCCCGACGACCCGGACAACCCGAAGCTGCATCTTCTCTATGGGTTGCTCGAGGCGGCCATCGGCGACCGCGAAAGGGCTCGGCACGAGCTCGAGAGCGTGCTTCGCGACCACCCCGACGACTCCGCCGGTCACTACGCGCTCGCGGTGCTCCTGCGCGACAGCGGAGCGGACCCCGCCGGCGCCAGCGAGCATTTTCGGGAGTACCTGCGTCTCGCCCCCTACGGCGAGCACGCCGCCCAGGCCCGCGCCGCCCTGCGCGAGGAGCTGCCATGAGCCGCACGCTCGACGGGCTTGACGGCGCGATGCAGGCGCCTCCCCGGGTCACGATCGCGGTCGGCTCGCGATACGGAGGCGGTCCGGCCGTGCGCGTCGCGCGCTCCGAAGCGGTCGCGCCGGGCACGGTGTCGCTCCGGAT
>Ga0123356_10008421_pt1 | contig 10255 bp, 12 predicted proteins | sample TergutEmb28metaG_2_FD_92546 | JGI IMG/M metagenome (GOLD analysis project Ga0123356, IMG submission 92546) | Embiratermes neotenicus P3 segment gut microbial communities from Petit-Saut dam, French Guiana - Emb289 P3 | ecosystem: Host-associated > Arthropoda: Insects > Digestive system > Gut ... | reverse complement strand
TTCTCTATAATATTCATATATTGTAAATGCCAAGAAAAAAAGGAGACAAAAATGGCAAAAGAAAATTTTAACAGGAACAAACCGCACGTAAACGTCGGAACTATTGGTCACGTTGACCATGGTAAGACAACTTTGACTGCGGCTATTTGTACCACACAATCGAAGAAGAACCTTGCGGCTGCGATGGACTATGCGTCTATTGACAAAGCACCCGAAGAAAAAGCACGGGGGATTACAATTAACACAGCACACGTGGAATATGAAACCGCAAAGCGCCACTATGCGCACGTTGACTGTCCTGGTCACGCCGACTATGTCAAGAATATGATTACAGGTGCGGCGCAAATGGACGGTGCGATTTTGGTCGTATCCGCAACAGACGGTCCAATGCCACAAACACGAGAGCACATCCTTCTTGCACGTCAAGTTGGTGTTCCGCACATCGTTGTGTTTATGAACAAGTGCGACCTTGCCGCTGATGCGGAACTTCAAGACCTTGTCGACATGGAGATTCGTGAACTTCTTAACAAGTACGGGTTCCCAGGGGATAAGACACCTATTATTCGTGGTTCCGCTGCGAAAGCACTTGCCGCTGCGCAGGCTGGCAAACTTGGCGAAGATACAAAGTGCATCGATGACCTTATGGACGCACTTGACAGCTTTATCCCAGAGCCAAAGCGTGACGCAGACAAGCCATTCCTTATGCCTGTCGAAGACGTATTCACAATTACAGGTCGTGGAACAGTCGCAACTGGTCGTGTAGAACGAGGCAACCTTAAACTTGGTGACACCATAGAAATCATCGGTATGGGTTCAAAAAAGGCAACAACTGTTACAGGTATCGAGATGTTCAGAAAAAACCTTGACAGCGCAATTGCAGGGGACAACGCAGGTATCCTTCTTCGTGGTATCGACCGCAAAGATATCGAGCGTGGTCAAGTTCTTGCAAAGCCAGGTTCAATTACACCACACACAGAATTCACAGCCGAGGTTTACGTTTTGAAAAAAGAAGAAGGTGGTCGTCATACTCCGTTCTTTGACGGATATCGTCCACAGTTCTATTTCCGAACAACAGACGTTACAGGTTCGATTAAACTTCCTAACGGCGTCGAAATGGTTATGCCTGGTGACAACATCACAATGACAATTTCACTTATCACCGACATTGCTATTGAACAAGGACTTCGTTTTGCTATTCGTGAGGGTGGCAGAACAGTCGGTTCAGGTGTCGTTGCGAAAATCATTAAATAACAAAAAAGAGGCACACGCCTCTTTTTTTATGTCACGAAATGACTTTGCCAGTCGCATCAATTACCACAAAGAAGTTGTCGCCTTTTTGCGGTACAAACCGTACGTACCAAAAACTTCCGCCGCCTTTAACGGGACTTTCCACGATTTTGACGTAACATTCGAACTTGCCTGCTTTTTTAATTTGCGGTTGCATTTGGTCGACTGCGATTTCAAGGGCACGCTCCCAATTTATTGCGTCGGTCGGCATTGCATTGGCAAGGTTAAACACGTGTGTGTCACCGCCTATTGTAAGCGTCAAAACCAATACCTGTGCGGCGTCAACAAGCCTTTCGATATCCGCCGCAAAGTTTGCCCCGTGTGGGTTTCGTTCAAGGGTTATCGGTAAAATCTCCTCACCTATTGCAAGAGTCCCTGTTACCTCGTTTCCGTCTATTCTTTTACCAGGTTCAAGGTTTATAATTCCAAACGCAACCTTTTGTTCGCTTACGCCGTTCACGAGATACGGCTCTTCACGCATGCCTGCGAAGAACTGGGCACTGCAACAGTCCGCCTCGGCATGTTTCATATACATTCGAGTCTCGCTTAAATTATCAAGCGCAAGTTGGAAATAACTTGACCTGCTGCACGAACTTATTCCGATAAATGCCCCAAAGGCGACAAGAACAACTACGGAAACAAGCAACATCCACTTTGTGGTCGGTTTTTTGAACTTAGAAAACTTCATACCTCATATTTACTTGTTTGTTTGTAAAAATATGTTATTATATCAATATGGAACGTTCGAAACGGCCACCGACAATAACACAGGTTATGTTAAAGACTTCTGCGATAACATTGTTTGTTGCATTTGTGACTTTTGCGTATGGGCTTGCGATTTTCGGTTGGGTGTTTCCTGGCGTGATGGCGGATTTAAGTGTTCGCATCGGCGCACACAACGCCGCAGGTATGTACTTCGAGCGCGTCTATGACCGTGATAGAACTCCTGATAACTTATACTATGCTTTGGACAGATATATTTTGGCGAACAACCACGGCAAGGTTGTGATACTTGGTGGCAAGTTTTTAGACCTCGACGGAGCCGACCAAACCAGAATCATCGAAACAGTAAACGAGGAGTGGCGAATAAGGGCAGGTGGAAGCAAGCACAACCTTGTGGCATGGGCGAACGAGGACAGCCGTATCAAACGGGCGTATACAATTGCGCTGATACGAACAGGCAAAACGGACGAGGCTATTGCGAAACTTGAAACTTGGCTTGCCGAACCAATTGACCTTGACCAACCAAACCGAGCATTCATCGAGGCATATTTTATTGCCGACACATACAAAACGAAAGAGTTGCTTGAAGACTATATGTCGCTTATCGAAGGGACCACTGGCTTTGACGAAAGCATTTTCACGCTTGGATTCCTTATGGAGGCAAATGCAAGGCTTCATGGTCCTACTCATGCCCAAACTGTTTACTACCTGGGGTTGTTTTATGATTACATCCTTTAATATTTCGCAAGACTTGGACCTTGCTATTCTTGTTGGTGTCAATGTATCGGAGGGTGAACTGGATGAACTTGCCGCCCTGTGTCTTACATGCAACATAAAGACAGTCGGTCGTGTGGTGCAAAACCGCAAAGATGTCGACGTGACTTATTATGTTGGCAAAGGCAAAGTTGATGAAATCAAAACGCTCATAACAGAAACAAACGCAACATGCGTGGTGTTCGACGTTGAACTTTCGGGAAGCAAGGTACGCAACCTTGAAGAAATCTTGGAAGTGCCAGTCCTTGACCGAAGCAAAGTAATTTTAGATATCTTTGCCCAACGGGCACAAAGCATGGAAGGCAAAATGCAGGTTGAACTTGCGCAACTTAAATACAACTTGCCACGTCTGGTTGGGGCAAGTGGGATTTCGACTGGGTTTATTAAAAGAGATGGCGGGGTTTATACCGAAGATATTATGGCAAAGATGAGAAGTTCGGTCGGCATGCGTGGACCAGGCGAGAAAAAGCTTGAACTTGACAAGCGGACCATTCGTGACCAAATTACCGCCTTGGAAGAAAAACTGCGGAAGGTCGCCGCCAACCGTGACCTTACACGGCGTGGAGCGGTCAAGTCAGGAAAAACCCGTGTGTGCATTGTGGGGTATACCAACAGTGGCAAGTCGACACTCCTTAACACCATCGCCAAAGCGGGGGTTGTTGCCGAGGACAAACTGTTCGCAACTCTTGACCCAAAGACCGCCAACATATACATTCAAAAAGGTGATGGAACTGGGATTCAAGTTTTACTTACCGACACAGTTGGCTTTATCAACAAACTTCCGCACGAGTTCATCAGAGCCTTTGAAAGCACACTTGACGAGGCACGCCTTGCCGACCTCTTGCTTCACGTTGTGGATATTTCAAATCCCGACTATCCGCATCAAATCAAAGTTGTTGACGAGGTTCTTGCAAAAATCGGCGCAGCGAAGGTTCCTGTGATTATGGTATACAACAAGACGGACATCAACCAAAACTTCACAACGAAAGAAAAGAACGCAGTCGTCATTTCTGCGAAAGCAAACACTGGCATTGACGAGTTGAAACGAAAAATTTTGGAGTTTACAAATGGCTAGGATTAAAGACACAGCTATCGACAAACAAATCCACCACGGGCGGCGAGAGAAGTTGCGCAAGTCTTTCCTTGATTTCGGTCTTGTATCTTTCAATGAAACACAAGTGTTGGAATATGCACTTGGGCTTGCGATACCTCGCCTTGATACAAATCCGACGGCGCACCGTTTGATTAACACTTTTGGAAGCCTAAACGGTGTCATCGACGCACATCCCGACAAGTTGCGTGAAGTTTCTGGCATTGGCGAACAAGCGGCGATATTTTTGAACTTCCTTAAACAGTTTGTCACGTATTATCAACGCAAGGCTCGTGATACCAATACAAAAATAATAACTCCTGCCCAAGCCATCGAGTACCTGCGTGAGGTAATGAAAACCTATTCAACCGAACAATTCGTTTTGCTTTGCCTTGACAAGTCCGGTGCGATTATTTTGGAACAAACTACCACAAGCGGCGACCTTGACAAAGTCGATATAAACCTTCGACAGATAGTCGACATTACACTTCGTGTCAAGACTGCCTCTGTTATAATCGCACATAATCACCTTGGCGAGAATGCAAATCCAAGTGACGCCGACATTATGCTTACCCGCTGGCTTGTAAATATTTTGTCTCCGCTTGGGGTTAAAGTAATCGACCATATTATCTTTTCCGCCACAGGTTTGGTGTACAGTTTCAACAACCATAAACTTATCGACATCTTCGCCAAAGAACACAAAAGTTTCGCACTAAGCCGTGACTTTGAGGAGTACTGGGTCGAAGAATCAAACTAATCGTATTTCATTGACAATAAAACCCAGTTTTGTATAATTATTGCATGAAAAAGAATTTCATAATTTCGACGGATTCATGTTGCGACCACTTCAAGAGTTATCTCGAAAAAAACAATATCTATTGTATTGTTCTTAAACGTGTTCTAAACGGCAAAGAAATCAGTGACACTTATGACTCGGATGAAGACCTTGACAGGTTTTACGAAGAACTAAAAAAAGGCGCCCTGCCTACAACGACCGCCTTGAACCCTACGGAACTCGTGGAACACTTCGAGCAAATAATGAAGGCTGAACCTCATGGCGACATTATCCACCTTTCGCTTTCAAGTGGGCTATCTGTGACTTGCGAAAATGCACGTAAGGCTGCGGAGACTGTTAATCAAAAACAACAAGGACGGCGAGTACATATCATGGACAGCCTTATAGGGACACACGGAATGTCGATGCTTGTTGATAAACTTATCGCAATGCGTGACGCCGGATACACGACCGAGAAAGCCCTTAAAAAAATCACGCACATTCGTGACCATCAACAAGGGTGGGTTATCATGAGTGATTTGTTTCACTTGAAGCGTGGCGGGCGTTTAAGTGGGTTTCAGGCAGCCGTTGGCTCGATGCTTGGGATAAAGCCGATAATCTGTATTAACCGAGAAGGTAAACTTGCGGCGGAAAGCAAGATGCGTGGTGCAGGCAACGCTATCAACCATGTTCTAAGCAAAATGGAAGAACTTGGCGCAAAGGCGGGCACGGATTTTTCAAAGAGCATGGTTTACATTGTACGCACTTCAAAAAGTCAACTTTATGATGATTTTATTGCAGCCGCAGAAAAGAAGTTCCCGGGACTTAAATACACCAAACGAGTCGTTGGTCCCATTATCGGCACACACCTTGGCGGTGGGGGAATGGCGATTTTATTTGAAGGTGCGACTAGGCTTGATATAAAGGTCAAATGACCAAACACACAAACGACGCCAAAACGGCGGCGGCGAAAACACAAACAAGTGCAACAGGAATCGCATAAGAAAGATTCCTGATTTTTGTTTTGGAAAAATACACGGCGGAAATGTAGAACACGGTTTCGCTGCTTCCTGCGATAACGCTTGCAACACGGGTTATGTAACTGTCGGGTCCGTGCAGTGTGACGATTTCTTGAAACAGTGCAATCGACCCACTTCCCGAAAAAGGCTTCAAGATTATAAAATGCGTTAACTCCGACGGAATTCCAAACACGCCCATCACAGGTGAAAGCGCCACACACAACAAATCCAAAAGCCCGCTGCGTGTGAACAGTTGTATCGCTATTAAAATCGTCGCAATAAACGGCAGGATATCAACGGAAAGTTTGACCGCCGCCTTTGCGCCTTTTGTAAAGGACTGGTATGTGTTGACCTTGCGAAACCCCGCAAACGCAAAAATGAAAATAATAAATACTGGGATTATGAAATCAGTGATTCGCATGGCGTCTCCCGAATATTTTGACCAAGATTACGCCAATGACGGTTATCAGCGTGCTTGTGATTATAGTTGGCATAATAATCCCGGCGGCGTTCGTCGCACCTGCGCCCTCTAATATCCCCAAAACAGTCGTCGGCAAAATCTGCATACTTGTTGCGGACAAGATAAAAAGCATAATCATCGGCGTGGTTGCTTTGGTCATTTGTGGTGTGCTCATTTTCTCTATCGCATCTATGGCTGCGGGGGTGGCGGCGTTACCGGCGCCTATCATGTTTGCACTTATGTTGGTGGCAAGCAGGGCATTGACCTCGTCGGTTTGTTCGCCAAACAAAAATCTGATAAGCGGTTTGCACGCACGGGCAAGTGCATCGATAAGCCCGGCATCAACGGCAACCTGGATAATTCCCATCCACACAATGTAAATCCCAGCCAGCGTTATGGCAAGTTGCACACCTGACGCCCCTGCGGCAATCATCGTGCCAAGAATACTGCTTGGCGAAACAACGGTAAGCCACAGAAGGCTTGCAACAACCATTATGAAAAATAGTATAGCCACGTTAATTTATAGTCATTGTCTTCCTTAACCTATGCACCAAACAACTCTTTGAAACTTTTAATATACTCGCCAATTCTTCGTAACTTGCTTCTGGGTTTTCAAGTCGTGCTTTTGCAACTTCACGCAGTTTAACGGGTAAGGCTTGCAAGTTCAAGTTTTTGATATATTCGACTTGCTCTCTTGCTGTTGCGACTTGTTTGGCGATATTGCCGGCGTCACAGTTCGCCCGACGGTTGGCGTTGCCACGAACTTCCCGAAGTGCAATTTCGTTACTTAAATCCATTAAAGATTTGCTTGCCCCGACAAGTGCCAAAAGGTTGCAAATGTCTTCACGGCTTTTGATATACACAATTATTAACTCGCCACGTTGGGTCAATTTTGGCAAGATGTCATACGCACCCAAGATATCGCAAAAGTTTCGAGCATTTTCCAAATCATCAAATGTAAAATCAATTTGATAGCCGCCCTTAATGGAACCATTCGCCGACGTCAAAAACACATCAGAAACATATTGCTGCAATTCATTTTCTGTTTTTCTTTCTAAGATTTCGTTTTTCACGCTTTGAATGAACGTCATTGTGCTCCTCTTGGGTTTGAATTGTTTCAATTTTGATTCCGCTTTTCGACAGGTCCCTGCGTTTGAATGTCCCGCCGATGTTGATGATGCTTTTTTCGTCATAGTCGGCAAGTTTCAAAAACTCGATGACTTTTGAAGTGGTACCAACTCGACGAGGGGAATGGGCGTCCGAGCCAACGATAAACTTGGCACCAACCGCAAGCATGCGCTCAAAGTCGATGGGGCGGAAACTTATTTTCTTGCTGTTAAGCTCTACAAGAATTCCACGCTCGGCACAGACCTTTGCGACCTCGACCACGTTAACCTTGAAATACCTGTTCGGGTGCACGTAGACATCAACGTTGTTTTGCGCAAGGGCACGTTTTACGATTTCGGTGTTGCTTCGGATAAGAGACTTTGGAAACCACCTAATCAAACCGCAAAACCAATTCGGCACAAAGAAAGTAAAGAAACTTATGATATTTGCCGGCTTTACAAAACGATGAATACCGCAAAGCAGAATGTCGATGTTGTTGTATTCTTCTTCACAGCAAAAGTCGATTTGCCCCGCAGTGCCTGTAATATTTGCCTCGATTCCGAATAGTGCCTTGATACCTTTCTCTTCGCCGCATTTTTCCGCCAAAGCTTTGACCATAGAGTATTGTTTGGGTTTGACACCGCTTATAATCCGCCCATGACCGTGGTCTGTAATCGCAACCTCGTGCAAGCCCGCACTTTTGGCGGCATCAATAATTTGCTCGACTGTGCCTTTGCCGTCGCTGTTGTCGGAATGTGTGTGATAGTCTCCGTATATTTTCATCTCTCTATTTTAGTATTTGTATCTCGGTTTGTAAATATAAATCGTACTTTTGCTTTACTTTTTTGCGTGCAAGTTTTATAAGACGCATTACGTCTTTGCACGTCGCTCCGCCGGTGTTTACAATAAAGCCAGCATGCTTGTCACTTATACACGCACCGCCGATTTGTGTGCCTTTTAGGCCAAGTTCGTCCAGTGCCTTGCCAACGGCAAAATCGGGGGTTGGGCGCTTGAACACACTACCCGCACTTGGCAAATTTGGTTGCGATTCAAGTCGCTTTGCAAGGAGTGTTTGTTCCTTTGAAACAATTTCGGTCTTATCCGATTTCCTTAAATAAAAATACGCACCAAGGATAATCCATCTCGGCTTTTTGTGGAAAACACTTTTGCGGTAACCGAAGGAAAGTTGCCGTGCGTCAAGTGTCTTTACTTCGCCGCCTATCAGGGCGTCAACCATCGCAACAACGTCGCTGATTTGTCCGCCGTGGGCGCCGGCGTTCATGTATACCGCACCGCCGACTGTCCCTGGGATTCCTGTGGCGAACTCTAAACCCGACAGTGACTGCTCCCTCGCAAAGTTACAAAGCCGTTTCAAGTTCGCCCCTGCGTCAGCATAAACGAAACAACCATTGTCGATGATGTCACGAAACCCAAGTTTTATTACCACGCCGCTATAACCATCGTCCGATGCCAAGATGTTTGCACCTGCGCCGATGATAAACCACGGCTGCTCGATGTAGTTAAGTGTACTGATGAGGCGCATAAGGGCTTCCTTAGTAGGCACAGTAACAAACCACCTCGCAGGTCCGCCGATTTTGAAAGTCGTTTTCGTCGCAAGGGAAGCGTTCTCGGCAACGTTTTCCTTGCCGCAGATATATTCAAGGTATGACGTTAATACTTGTTCCACTATTCAATAGATATTCGAGAAACCTCTGACAATGTCCAGCCGCTTCTTTGGTTTGCGTAGGCGAGATAAAAGCATAGAGTTCACCCCCGTCACGAATTATGCGGATATCAAAATCGTACAATGTAATCTGCTCTGCATTCATCGGCAACACGAAAAGGCGCACTCCATGGTTGCGGTTGGCGTATTCGGCGGCTTTGGATTTCAAAGTATTATTGAATACGCCTGCGTCAACCGTGACGACTTGGATAAACACAGGCGGGGCAGGGCGGTCGATGGTGCCATATCGGTCATAGTTCAAGTTATACCACATCGCCCACGGCACGGCGGCAAGGAACAGGGCAGCGGCTATTATTTTGATAATTCTCACATCTATGTCTACACGTTAAACTTAAAATGTATGACGTCGCCGTCTTTGACGACGTAGTCCTTGCCCTCGCTTCGTACTAAGCCCTTTTCACGTGCTTTCACAAGGCTCCCACATTTAACAAAATCATCATATGAAACAACTTCGGCACGGATAAAACCACGCTCGAAATCAGTATGTATTCGCCCAGCGGCCCCAGGCGCACGAGTACCTTTCGTTATGGTCCATGCACGAACCTCGGGCTCGCCCGCCGTCAAGAAGCTTATAAGTCCCAAAGTTTTGTACCCTTCGGCGATTAGTTTATCAAGACCACTGCGGTCAAGTCCATAGGCTTTCATCAACTCTTTTCGTTCGTCGGGGTTTTCAATTTGCGAAAGCTCTTCCTCGATTTTGGCGCAAATCGGGATTTTGTTCCCGAAATCTTTACAGACATCTTCTTCGCTTACGTTTACTACATAAATCACAGGCTTGCTTGTGATAAGGTTGAATTGCTTACCTCGTTCACCTGCGAACTTTTCCGCCTGTAAATCCGCTTTAATTTTTTGAAGTAAGGCGACCTCTTCCGCATTTTTGTTGCGTTCAAGGCGCTTGTTAACGCTTTCCAGGTCCGCCAAAAGCAATTCAGTATTTATTGTGTCAATATCACGCTCGGGATTAACTTCGCCGTCGACGTGTGTAATCTCGGTTCCTTCGAACGCACGCACGACGTGGACGATAGCGTCCGCTTCACGAATATGACCAAGGAACTTGTTGCCAAGCCCTTCACCGTCGCTTGCGCCTTTTACAAGACCCGCAATATCAACAAACTCTACCGTCGCATTCAGCACATTCTTCGCCTTGTAGTGGCTTGCAAGAAAGTTAACACGTGCGTCAGGAACCGCTACGATGCCGATATTTGGCTCGATGGTGCAAAACGGATAGTTCGCACTTGCCGCCCTGTTTCGTGTCAGGGCGTTGAACAGGGTACTC
>Ga0123356_10008420_pt1 | contig 10256 bp, 6 predicted proteins | sample TergutEmb28metaG_2_FD_92546 | JGI IMG/M metagenome (GOLD analysis project Ga0123356, IMG submission 92546) | Embiratermes neotenicus P3 segment gut microbial communities from Petit-Saut dam, French Guiana - Emb289 P3 | ecosystem: Host-associated > Arthropoda: Insects > Digestive system > Gut ... | reverse complement strand
TCCTCAATGGCGCGTAGCTGGCAGTGTTCAGGCTTCGCTTAACTTAAGCGCTGCAATGTTCGAAAACATGAGGCGCCTGCGCATTGACTACGAAGGCGGACTTTTAAGCTACGAAAGAGCAAAGGCGCAGCTTGAGCGCGATGTGCGAAAAGCGTATCATAACATTCTTCTTGTGCAGGAAAATCTAACACTCCTTCGCGGCAGTTTTGAAAACGTTAACCGTCAGGTGCAAATGGCACAAGCAAATTATGACGCAGGTCTTGCACCGGAACTGGTTCTGCTGCAGGCGCGCGTAGCAAGGGAAAACATGCGTCCGCATATTGAACAGTTAGAAAACACCCAAAAACTTTTAATGGCGCAGTTTGCAATGTTCCTTGGTCTTGATTACAATACTCAATTTGAACTTATTCCCATAACAGAAAATGCGGATTTTATCCCGCTTGATGTTGCAGAAATGATTTCGCAGGCTGCAAAAGGCAAACCGGATATTCAGGAATTAAGGCATACAATACTAATGATGGAAAGCGCGCGCAAAGCGCAAATATACGCGCTTACTCCTGTTTTATCTTTGGGCTGGAACAGCGCATCGGCGTTTATGAAAGATCCATGGAAGGATCCATGGTTTGAAGACAGCAAGGACTGGAGAAAATCCGGCGCATTTTCAATCACTATGTCGCTGCGCCTGCACAGTTTAATTCCGTTTAGTATGGATTTTCAGGGGATAAAAAATCTTGAAGACCAGATTACAGCAGCGACTATCGGTCTTGCGCAGATGATAAACGGAACAGAAATAGAAATTTACAATACTGTGTTGTCGCTGGAAAGAACGCGCACCAATGCGCAGGCGCAGGCGCAAACGGTAAGCCTTGCTGAGCAGTCATACCGCCTTACAGAAGAAGCATACAGAGCTGGCTTACAGGATTATTTCCAGGTTCAAAATGCAGAGCAATCCCTGCGGCAGGCAAGAGTCCAATTACTCGAACAGCAATTTAATTACCTTAATGGTTTAATCGATCTTGAATATTCAATTGGCGTTCCTTTTGGCACGCTTTCAAAAAGGAGCAGATAATGATCTTACACAAAGGCACAAAGGAACAAAGAACACAAAAAATAATTTATTATGTTCTTTTTATTTTGCTGATTACGCTTATTTTATCCGGATGCGGACGGGGCGGCAAATCCGATGCAGCTACAGCCACTGTACCTGTGTTCGCAGTTAATACTATTCTGGCAACTCAGGGGCAAATTCAGGATTATATCACATTATCCGGCGATATTTTTGCCGGTTCAACGGTAGACGTATATTCGGAAGCGATAGGCAGAGTTACAGAGATTTTTGTTTCTGTCGGCAGCAGGGTCGAAAAAGGCGACAGAATAGCTTCTGTTGATCCATCCCGTCCCGGCATGACTTTCCGGCACAGCATTGCAACTGCTCCAATAAGCGGAACAATTATTATGATTCCGGCGCAAATTGGAATGACGGTTACGCAGGCTGTCCCGCTTGTCCGCATTGCAGGCGGCGGCGGTCTTGAAATACGGCTGAATGTAGCGGAAAGATTTATTTCCAGAATGGCAATGAATCTTCCGTGCGAAATTACGCTGGACGCATGGCCGGGCGAAGTTTTTCACGGCAGCGTTAGCGAAGTTTCCCCGACAGTTGATCTTGCTTCCAGAACCATGGAAGTGCGCGTTAATGTAAATGATTCCGGCTCTAAATTAAAGTCCGGCATGTTTGCAAAGGTGCGCGTTATCACAGAACGTAAAAATAATATCGTAAAAATTCCGGCATCTGCGGTAATTAACAGATTCGGAGAACAGTATGTTTATGTTATCGGACAAGACGAAGAAGACCCGGAAATTAATATCGTAGTAAAACGAATTGTTACACCCGGCATCCTGATTGACGGAGTAATAGAAATTACCGGCGGGCTGGAACCGAATGAAGAAGTTGTCGTAAGAGGACAAACATTGCTGGATGACGGCTCCAGAGTTAATATTATTGACCGTGTAACGCCGTTAAGGGAAACGCCATGAGCATGGTAAAAACGGTCGTATCACGGCCAACTACAATATTTATAATTTTTGCTCTCCTTATTGGATTGGGTTTATTCGCAATGATAAACCTGCCTGTCGATCTTTATCCGGAAATTAATTTTCCCATTTTGGCGGTTTTTACTTCGTATACAGGAGCCGGTCCTGAAGAAGTAGAACGTTCTGTTACGCGGCTTTTGGAGGCTACCCTGTCCAGTGTCTCGGGGCTGGAAAATGTCACGTCTATGTCCAGCAAGGGGTTAAGCTTAATTATCATGGAGTTCGGCTACGGGACAGATATATCCGAGGCATCAAACTCCATACGCGATTATCTTGATAGGATCAGAAACTATCTGCCAAGCGGCGTTCAGTCGCCGATTATTTTTAAGGCAGACCCTTCAATGATTCCGATTATGACTTTGATGGTTACATCGGACAGGCGCACATCAGAAGAACTGCGTGAAATAGCAGAAGATACTATCGTCCCCAGAATTGAACAAACGCCTGGCATTTCTACCGCAGATGTTAACGGGGGAAGAGAAAAAATAATCCGCGTAGAAATTCCGCAAAGCCGCCTTGAAGCATACGGCCTTACAATGACACAGATACAGCAGATGCTTATGGTACAGAATATGCAGACAGCAGCGGGAACAATAACCGAAGGCGGCATGTCCTATATTCTTACAACAATGGGCGAATACACATCACTTGAAGAAATAAGAAATACCGTTGTAAGTTACAGAGGCGGAGGTTTTGTCGGCGGTCAGGTTCAAATGCCAAGGCAGATTTATCTTCGCGACCTTGCCGATGTTTACGAAGGTTATAAAGATGAAACCAGCGTAGTTTTTGTTAACGGACAAGCTGCTATTACAATGTCGGTGCAAAAACAGAGCGGAAAAAACTCTGTGCAAACAGCAAAAGACTTGCGGGCAAGAATCGACAGAATGTCCAGAGAATTACCGTCTGACATTAAAATAACAGAACTTTTTAACAGTACAGACATTGTAGAAAACTCTCTTAACCAGGTTACATCAACAGCATTCATGGGCGCTTTCCTTGCTATTTTTACGCTCTTTTTATTCCTGCGTTCTTTAAAACCTACATTAATTATAGGCATTAGTATTCCTGTGTCTGTAATTATTACAATGATGTTTATGTATTTTGCAGGGCTAACATTAAACTTGATGACTATGGCAGGTCTTGTGCTTGGAATAGGTATGTTAATAGATAACTCTATTGTTATTCTGGAAAACATTTACCAATACCGGGAAAAAGGCGCTAAATTAAAAACCGCATCTATACTTGGCACTTCGGAAATGATTGTCGCCATTACTGCCTCCACACTTACAACCATTTGTGTTTTTGCTCCAATGATTATGTTCCAGGGTCTTCTGGAAATGGCCGGCGAATTATTCTCCGGGCTTGCCTTTACAGTTGTTATTTCTCTTGGGATTTCATTATTTACTGCGATTTTCCTGGTTCCGGTGCTTTGCAGCCATTATCTTCCAATTGTTACACGAAAGCAATTGCCGTTAAAGGGAAAACTTGCTGCAATTGATGCAAAATTCGAGCAGTTCTTTATCTGGCTGGATACAAAATATAAAAACGCTGTAAAAAAGATTCTTAGGAAAAAGTTAATTGTTGTTCTTGCAATGCTTGCGCTGCTTGTTGTCAGTATTATTTTAATCCCGGTAATTGGCTGGGAGTTTATGCCTCAGCAGGAAAGCGACAATGTAAACATAACCGCGACGCTTCCTATGGGTACTTCGCTGCAGGAAACCGAAGCTGTTTTAAAACAGATGCAATTAATTGTTGAACGCGAAATTAAAGGTTACGAAAGGATTGTTTTACGCGCCGGCGGCGGAGGGTTAATGAGCCTTGGCGCAAGCACCAGTAATTCAGGCTCGCTCAGAATCAGCCTTCCTGAATATTCAAAAAGAATAGAAAGCGCCAATGAAATAAAAGATATTCTGGAGCCATACCTTAATCAGTTTCCTGGAGTAATTTTCTCGTTCGGCGGCGGCATGGGAATGGGCATGATGGGCGGCAGCAATGTGGATATTATTCTGCGAACAGACAATCTTGTTAAAGGAAAAGCTATGGGAGAGCGAATTGCCGAACTGCTCAAAGAAAAGCTTTCCGAATATATAATTGAACCTCAGGTAGATTTAAAGGACGGACTTCCCCAGTACGAAATAATACTTGATCGCGAAAAAATGTACGCATTGGGTCTTAATACATTTACAGTAGGCAATGAAATTAAAGCTGCTGTAGACGGTGTAACCGCAACCAGATACAAATCGGGCGGCAAGGATTACGACGTTGTATTGATTCTGGCAGAAGCAGACCGTAACACTCTGCCTGCGCTTGACAATATTTTTATTAACAGCCAAATGTCCGGAAGAGTTCCGTTATCCAGCTTTGTTCATTATCAGGAAGGCACAGGACCGCTTACCATCAACCGCGAAAATCAAAGCCGTGTAATCCATGTTACTGCAAGGGCAAGACCCGGTGTACGGACAAACCATCTGCAGGATATGGTAGAAAATCTTATAAGGTCAGAAATTCCTTTAGAAGATGATGTTATCATTGAATACGGCGGAGCAAATGCAGAAATGGTAAAGATGATGGGAAGATTTATATTAATTTGTGTAGTTGCAATCTTCCTGGTATTCGGAATTATGGCAAGTCTCTTTGAATCGTTCAGGTCTCCGTTTATAATAATCTTTACAATACCACTATCGCTAATCGGTATTGTGTTAATTTACCTGATAACAAATACAATCTTTAACGTTCTTACTGCTGTTGGTCTTCTGGTATTAATCGGAATAATTACAAATAACGGCATTATCCTTGTAGATTACACAAACCTTCTTCGCAAACGCGGATATGCGTTAAACGATGCAATTGTAGAAGCTGCCCGAAGCAGACTGCGTCCGATTTTAATGACAACAGTTACAACTGTCCTTGGACTTTTACCAATGGCATTCTTCCCCGGCGAAGGAACAGAAATGGTTGCGCCAATCGGCAAAACTGTTCTTGGCGGGCTTTCCTTTGGCACATTGATGACATTATTCCTGATGCCTGTAATGTATGCTATTATTAACAAGAACTCAGACAAACGCGCAGCCAAAGCGCAGGAAAAACGCGACCAGATCGCAGCAGGCGAAGGCCGTGCAAAAATTAAAACGGAGGAATCATCATTATGATCCGGATAGAAATAATCGCAAATCGTTCAGTCGAAGAAAATATTCTTGAAACGCTTGCCAAAGAACAAGTGGGGAAATTCTACACAAAGATTCCAAACGTATTGGGAGTCGGAGCCTGCGGTCCCCGTATGGGAGACGCTGTATGGCCGGAAGAAAACTTTGCGCTTGTAATCTGGTGCGAGAATGATGAAGCGGAAAAAATTAAACAGGCTATTTCTAAAGTTAAGGAAAAATTCCCCGGTGAGGGAATTAAGCTTTTTAGTTAATTTCGTTGTCCATTTTAGACTGCAGATTACCCTGAATATACTTGCGGATTTTGACCCGGACATCCGGGTCAGTCCGCTGCGTGAATATTAAAACATAGGTCTTGTCTATACCATCAGAGCGCGAACCAAAAACAACCGCTTCCACTTTTAACAGCATAGACTGCAGCCTTATTTGAATATCCTTATGAAGAGCATTTTTGGAAAGTTCCGGATTATGATCAAGAACGCACGAAAAACCTACTACGCTTATATCTTTAATGGTACCGTTAATAAAATCACCGCGTAACGGCATGTTCACAGTTGCATTTGCTTCACGTTCAGTAGATGCGCGAAGATATTTACGCCGTCCTTTAACATCCAGGGTTTTTAAAACTTCCAGAATTACCTCTGCGGTTTTAGTCATGTCAAGTTTTAATGTCATAAAGCCGCATGATATTTTAAGCTTATTAGTATATTTGTTTTTTAACTCTTCATCAGTGCTGGAAGAAAATATTCCCACTTTTACTGTCGGTACAGATGATATTAATGTTGCTATCCATTTTTCCCATTCGGACTCAGGCATACGATCATCAATATTTACAAAAACAATCGAGTCCGGATATTTTTTCAGCGCACGCGCCAGGCGTGTATGATCTTTCCCGACATACACTTCATATTCATGCTGCGCCAGTTCTGTAATTACCTGGTTTATTACGCTTGCAGTAGGATAGAGAAAAAATATTTTCTTTCCGTTAATTTCTGCTTGCGGTTTTTCCGCAGTTGTTTGTTCATCGCTCATATTATCTAAAACTTATAAGTTCCATTTCAAAAACAAGGAAACTGTTTGCAGGTATAACTCCGCCAACTGCTCTGTCACCGTAAGCAAGTTCCGGCGGAATAATAACAAGCCGTTTTTCTCCGGCTCTCATATCAAGAACCATTTCGTCCCATCCTTGTATCACCCTGCCTGTTCCAACCGGGAACTCCAGCGGCTGACCCCTTAAACTGGAATCATCAAAAACAGTTCCGTTAAGCAGCTTGCCGACATAACTTACCCGTACATTTCTGCCGCGCGAAGGTTTGTCTCCCGACCCCTGCTTCTGGATAATGTATCGAATCCCGGATGCTGTCTGCTGTGTGTTCGGAAAATCAGCGCTGATTTTTGCCAAATCTGCCTGACGCTGAGACTGCTGCCTGTCATCACTGGAAGTCCTTGCCTGCCTAAGATAGTTATCAAAACTTTCCTGATCTGCAACAAATGCATTTGCAGCAGATCCGTTGCGGATAATTTCGATTCTTTGGATGCGATCACCCTGCCTGGTGGTGTTAACAATATTCTGACCTTGTACAACATAGCCAAAAACTGTATGCCGTCCGTCAAGGTGGGGTGTGGGAGCTACTGTGATAAAAAACTGACTGCCGTTTGTTCCGGGTCCGGCGTTTGCCATACTCAGAACACCAGGTCTGTCATGCTTTAATGATGATACAATTTCATCCGGGAATTCATAACCGGGACCGCCCCTGCCGTTTCCAAGAGGGCATCCGCCCTGTATCATAAAATCCTGACCGTCACCATTTGCCCTGGAAATAACCCTGTGAAAAGTCAGACCGTCATAATAACGTCTGCCTCTGTGGTTATCCATTTTACCTTCCGCCAGGGCAACAAAGTTACAAACCGTAAGGGGGGTTCGCTGGTACTCAAGACGTACAATAATATCTCCCCGGTTGGTTGTAATCCGCGCAAAAAGCCCATCGCCCAGATTCTGGGCATCAACTGTTTCTGTAGCACTCAAAATTAAAATTACTCCAATAAATATAAAAATAATTGTCTTTTTCATTCTATTATTATATCACACTTTTCAAAATTTACACAATATCCCAATACCGTAAATCTACGGTTCTACCGTAAAAACAATCGTATGCTCCTCGTCTTCGTTTCTAACATTTAAAACATTTGTCCCTGTCTTTCTGGTCAGTAAAAACACAAAAGGACGGCTTACATTGAATATTTCACCGTTATGCGTTACGTGCAATATATCGCCGCCGCCTCCGATTACTTCTACGGGTATCTCGTCCATCCCGATTCCGCGGCTGGAAAGGTACACAAAACCTTCGCGGGGGTTTATAATTTCCAGCGGCCGGGAGGAATGATCAAGAGAGCCTTGCCTTACCGAAACCGTAAACCATGACTGATATTCGGCAGGATATGTAGTTTCGCTTCTTCCGTTTACAATTCTGTGCCATGTACATGTTCTTTTATCTTCGTTTTGGTGAATATATTCGTTAACAATGGAAAGACATGCATCCGACGGCTCCATTCCGGAAACAGCGCATATTCTTCTTATATGCCAGTCATCTGGCGTATTAAAATCCAGTAAAAAACCCGAATGCGCTTCATGCAGGACATTCAGAGTATTTCGCACTAATGCGGCAGGGATTGAACTTCCAGTCCTGTCCATAACAGTTTCTCCGGTAAAGTTCCCCATCCAGACGCCTGCTGTATATTTCATTGTGGCGCCAAGAGCAACTATACTTTGATATTGATTGGCAGTGCCTGTCTTAAATATTGCCGGAAATGAAGTTCTAAAATTCCTTCCCTGACCAAACGCAAGCACTCTGGCGCTTGAATCAGATAAAAAAGAACAGATAATTCTTGATGTATTGGCAGTGTAAACCTGACGACCTTTATTTTCTTTTCCCTGCTCGAATGTTAATGGTAAATAAACTCCGTCCCGCGGAAAAACACTAAAACCCCTTACCAGTTCCATAAGACTTACAGGAGAGTTTCCCAATGCTAAACCTAACCCGGCATCATCCGCCGACTTTTCGACAGAATCGAATCCAAGCGAAAGAAGGTTCAAAGTGTAATTTCTAACGCCAAGCCTGTACAGTAGATACACTGCCGGGATATTCAGGCTGGAAGCAAGAGAAGCGCGAAAAAGTATTGGACCGTTAAAACGATTATTAAAATTCTGCGGAAAGTAAATCTCTGTATCACCAAAGGTCATTGGAACATCAGCAATAACATCCGAAGGATAAAAACCGTTTTGAAGCGCCATTGCATACAAAAACGGCTTCATGATGCTGCCCGGCTGGTTTAAAGCGAGCACCCCATCAACCTGCCCTGCTGTCTCTGTGTTAAAAAAATCTGCGCTTCCAACCCATGCTAAAATTTCACCTGATTCATTGTCGATTACGATTGCGGAAGCATTATTCAGACGCGATCGGTAAAACATTGCCACATTGCCGGCAATTTCGTTTTCCAGATAACGCTGCAGTGCTAAATCTACAGAAAGATGTATTTCGCCGATACCGCTATTTACCTGCGAATCTACAAAGCGTATAAAGTGCGGCATTTCGAACGGATACTGAAAACGCCGTGATGAATCCAGAGCAAACTGAAAATCACGCTCGTCAATCTGCGCAAGGAGCGGCCATTTTTTAGCAAGTTTTTTATTATCTTTTAATCTTTTCTGCAGCCCGGCTGCAGCGGCTGCGCAGTTTGCGGGATTTTCAAGCGGGTTGTAAAAAGCCGGTCTTCGCGGAATTACTGCCAGGCAAAAAAGCTGCGCTCCGGAAAGCATATCCAGCTCGCCTGAAAAAAAAGTTCTTGCGGCAGACGCCGCTCCTTCTGCGCTAAAACCAAACGGCAGGGAATTAATGTACATTTCCAGAATTTCATTCTTGGAAAACCGCGCTTCCAGCCGCATGGCATTAAACATTTCTGCCATTTTTGAACCCGGCGTCTGCCGGCTGCCCGGCTGGGAAATAATCCGCGCAAGCTGCATTGTAATGGTAGAAGCGCCGCTTACTCTCCTTCCCATTGTAATATTCTGTGATACTGCGCGGACAAGAGCAAAGACATCTATGCCAATGTGGCGGTAAAAACGCTTATCCTCTGCAAAAACAAAAATATCTTTTACATGCTTAGGGATTTCCTGCGGTTTTTCCCTGCGAAGGCCGTCGTTTAGAGGCGTTATCTGCAACAACATTCCGTAACGGTCATAATAGCGGACGCTGTACGGACGCGCCTGGAATTGACGCAATTGCGGATATGGCAAAAACCGCAGAATAAGCCAGATCAATACAAAGGCGCATATTATAGTACCAAGGATATTTATTATTTTTATCCTTGTACTGTTCTGCGAATTAAAAACCTGGCGTATCCACGCAAGCGGTTTCTTTAACAAGTTATTCAATTGTATAAATCAACCCCTGACTTCTGCCGAATATTTCCGGCTCGTACATACACTCAGCCTGAACCGGCGGCGTTGGGTAGACACCCTTTCTTGCTGTCCGGAAAAGGAAGGTGACTGTTGTTTCTCCCTTGTTAAACTGATCCCAGAAATACTGAATCTCGTTATCCATTATTGCCTGATGACTCAGCCATGATATATTGCGGGCATTGTTATCGCTGCGCTCTGTGCCGCTTCTTGCGCCGCCGGCATCATCGTAGGAAGCAGTTGTAACAAATGCCATATCCAGTATTTCTGCGCCGGAAGGAACAGGCACACGAAGCGCAAGATACGTGCGATCTCTTGTTGAAGATACACGCACTCTGGCGCGGTATGTCCTTCCGCTTTGTAAAGCAGTATTTTTAATTTCTGCGCCTGTGTTTACATCGTGGATACTAAGGAAAACGCCAATACCTTCGTCGCGGAAAGACTGCAGCTCTGAAGGTATCGCATAACGCAGTGATGCAGTGTAATAAAGGCTGCCAGTTCCGCTTCGTGTAAAGTTTAACTGCTGTATTCTGTCTCTTGTTATATTT
>Ga0123356_10008419_pt1 | contig 10256 bp, 10 predicted proteins | sample TergutEmb28metaG_2_FD_92546 | JGI IMG/M metagenome (GOLD analysis project Ga0123356, IMG submission 92546) | Embiratermes neotenicus P3 segment gut microbial communities from Petit-Saut dam, French Guiana - Emb289 P3 | ecosystem: Host-associated > Arthropoda: Insects > Digestive system > Gut ... | reverse complement strand
GCATTATCGTAGTCCTCCATTTTTGTAACACACATCATACAAATATCTTACCGTCCAAAAAGGATTGTCAGTATGCAACGCCCACCAATTTTCATTAAGATAATCCCACGCACCATATCTTTTTAAATATTGGTACGTATCAGGCATTGTCATTTTGTACGACTTGGCAAATTCAGGAATAATGAAACTCAAAAATGCAACCTTGTCGCTCGTTTCTTTATTTAATACTTGTACTTCCATACTTGTTTAATTTAGACAAATTTTATCTTACTGTTTTCAAAAACGCAAAGGTATAATTTTTTTTACAATTATTCTACTATTATTCTTTACCCTTTTTTTATCAGTTTCGTTTTTCATTCTTTGTCTGTTTCGATGTGATACGCTCCGTCTCCACGCTTGTGCCAAGCCCAAATTATAGGCAGGCATTATTGTCAGATTAAATTACGTTATTTGTACTCACAACAACTTCTGCAGGAAGCCAACCTGTCTTTCCCTTTTCGTTTGTTGCAATTAACCAAGCATTAACTATTTCCTGTACTTCTACTACATCACCTACTTCTTGGATTAATTCCGTAGGGTTATAATCTCTTGTTAGTTTTTCATCACAAACAAAGATTTTTGGCACATAAGTCTGGTGTCCCGCAATATCACAAGCGTACCAATTTAAAAAGTGAGCACATTCCTCATTTACCGTAACTTGTGTTCCTTTCTCAAAAGTCGGAAAGTCTCCTTCACCTTGATGTTTTTTAATTACTTTTACTTTCATTTATATATCTCAAAATAATGTTTACAATCTCTGTCCGTCATTCACTGTCGAAAAGTTGACTGTCTGTTTCGGACTGTATAAAAGTCTCCGCTACAGAACTTTCGCGGCTTGCCTACAACGAGTTAGGGCTTGACGGCAGGGGGTATCGCAAAAGCTTGGACGAGAGCCAAATGTCGTCGTTTCGCACAAGGTATCATACGAACCACACCACCGATTGTGGCAAACTGCTTGATAGCTGAAGTGCATTCATATTATCCTTTTTTATGCAAATTCTCTCACAAATCTTGTTACTTGATTGGTTCTTTTAATTTGATGATATATTGATGGTTGAAGAATTTTTATATCTTTAATATCAAAATCATTCTGCAATCCAAGCCAAAATTTTGTTGAATTGCCAAAAAACAAACTTAAACGCAATGCTGTGTCTGGGGTAATTCGCCGACTTCCATTGATAATACCAGAAATTCGTGTTTGAGGTATGTTTAATTCTTTGGCAAGACGATATTGAGAAATACCTAAGGGAATAAGAAATTCTTCTTGTAGAACCTCGCCCGGTGTTATATTCTTTAATGTTTCCATTATTTATGTATTTTAGTGATAATCTTTTATTTCTACTTCAAAACTATTACTCCCATCCCAACAAAATATAATTCGCCATTGGTCGTTGATGCGAATACTGTTTTTATTTTTCAAATTGCCTTGCAATTTTTCCAACCTATTTCCTGGAGGTGTTTGTAAATCTTTTATATCTTGTGAATTATTTAACATTCTTAACTTACGTCGTGTTGTATTTTGAATTTCAAAAGGAAACTTACTTGAGACTTTTCCATCCCAAATTTTTTCCACTTCTTTGTCTTTGAATGAAATTATCATTAAATTTTAATATTACGCTTCGTGTTACTAACGGCAAATGTAAGTATTTTTTTTTATTTTGCAAAAATATTTTTCAATACCATTCGATTCATATAAGATATATCAAAGAAAGTACTAATAATTAAAAAATTTTAAATATTCTAACTCCGGGCATTTCAGTTAACGAGCAAGGGCTTGGCGCAGGCGGGGCTTCCACTGCCGTTCGGACGGGCGCATAACTTGCTAATTTGCACAAACTTTCAGGCGAGCCACTGCCCCGCTTGCGCCAAACCCAAGTTGGCTGCTGGTGTTTGTGCATATTAGTATGTTATTTCACGAATTGTTAGTGATTCAATTTCTCCATCCTTGTACTCAACTTTTTTAGTCCAATTCCTCTTTTTGTCAAAAGAATCATATTTGTAAGTATAAATTCCTTCATCATAACCTGAAAGCATTTTTCTTTCAACTTCTTGTGATTTTTCATTGAAAGTTGATTTGTACCAATAAACTACTTTTTCTTCATTATAGACTTTGTATTCAACAATATTACCCTTATTATCTCTTATTAGTTCTACCTTTGATACAGCATTATCATCAGAATCTTTAACAATCATTGTTGTTTTTAAATTTTCAATTTCACTATATTGCGTTGTCGTTTTCCCGTCAGAAGTTGTACTTTCCCAAATTTCACTCTTTGAAGTTCTGTTTTTAAGCGTGCTTGTTGTTGTTAGGTCATTGTATTTTTGATACGACTTATTTTCAATGCACTTGCCATTCTCAAATGTATTTGTTACCGAAAAATTCACATCACCATCTGAATTATAATATACCATTTTTTGGACAAATCCGTGTTTGTCAAATTCGTAACATAAGACTTCATCAACATCTTGTTCAATAACTTCTCCAAACTTTTCAACGGCTTCATATTTGGTATCTTTTATTGATTTGGGGCTACCATTGACACCTAAAAATTTTTGTTCTTTAATGGCGCTCCCTGAACAACCAACGAAAAATACAGCCATAACTAAAAAAATTAATTGTTTCATTTTCTTTTTGTTTTACGTCCACTCCTTTTGCAGACTTTAATTTAATTATTCCTGCTCTTACGGCTTCGCAGGTCTTGCCTCTCATCATCGCAAATTTAAGTCAAACGGTGTTTCAACGCACTGTCGCCCTACACTTGCAGCCAACGTGCCGGGGCTTGGCGCAGGCGGGGCTTACACACATTTGCCACGAGCCACATAACTTGCTGTTTTGCAGACACTTTCCAACGAGGCAATGCCCCGCTTGCGCCAAACCCAAGTTGTGCGATCGCCCCGTTTGTATCTCCTCCAACGTTTCATTGTTCTACTTATATGTTCTTAAATAATTGACCCTCTATTTTTAATTCGTTCATATTTATTGGATTAATGTCTGTCAAGTTAGATTTAAATTTTACTTCAGATACTCTTTCTGGGATATTCACTTGTTCAACTTTTGAAATTTCTTGATGTTTATAAAAACGCAATGATTTTTTAGCTAAATCATAGTCATACTTTATTTTAGTCGTTTGCTCAAAGTTATTTCCAAGTGTTTTTGCAATTATTCTGTATAGTTTTTCTTTTAATTCAATAGCACTAAGTCTTGATGCAATGCTTTCTGATAATTCTAATGCTGTTACACCGTTAGCAATTTGTTTGGTAAAAATTGATGCTATCACTACTTGACAGTCACTTACAGGATTTAATTGTTCGGAAGTAAAAACATGTATTCTCTCCATGTTACTGCTACTTTTCACTTCTATTTTTTCTCTATCAGCATTAAAATCATATTTTTCTTCTGGAAAGTTATGCCAGTAGTTAATAAGTACTTCAGGATTTTTGCTTTGGTCTATTAAAAGTAATTCAGCCCAAAGTCCTTGAATAGTATTTATTGGTGCTTCCGATAATGATCTAAAAACTTCTACAAAATTTTTAACTGAATCTAATACTTCTTTTTGAGTTGGGTTTTCAGATAATGAATTTAAAAAAGGATGGACGATGTCAAGAAAATATTTTTGCAAATACTCTTGACTACTTTTAAAAACGATTACCGAGTAATTATCAAATTTTGTATAATTATTTTCAGACACTTTGCATTCAAGATTATGAGTAAGTTCAATGTATTTTAGTTTTACATTTTTTTGTGTAAGATATGTATTGTCAAATCTTGAGGAAATTAGAATTATAGGACATCCTATATTATTGATTCCAATTTTTGCAAATGGAAAATCATGTAATGTTTTTGCATTAAATAATTTTGGATTTTCTGTTTTGGGAATTTCCAATCCTAAAAAGTCATTTATTAAACTCATATATTATCAGGTTGTCTTATTATATCTCTTCCAATAGATTCAGGTACCCAAATTGCAATACTTATTAAATCATTATATTTAACATTGGATTCTTCATCCATTATTTCATTTCCGCTTGTATCTGTTAATTTTAGCCTGTGTATTTGAATAGATACTCTATTTTCATCTTTAATATTTCTGTCCCCTACATATACTTCACCCTTTCTTAATCTGCCATTTGTGGTTGGCTGTTCCCCTTGAAATAACTGTTGAATTCCATCATTCTGATTTAGCCTACGTTGCCTGATTGTTTGAATTATATTGTCGTTCTCAATTTTTGCACTCATCAAATAAACTAAACACGTTTCTTCTTGATTATCATTTAGATGTGAATTTAATACACCTCTTAAACTCGAAAATGTTTGACTGTCTGACTCTCTTGTAAAGCGCAACCTATTTAATAGATGTTTCAAACATTCTGAAAGGGGCAATTCTGCTTCTAAATGTATCTGCAATTCTGTTCTTTCATTATGTCCTTGATTCGATGAGAATTTCTCTTTATGTTTTGTGTTAAATTCTGAAACCAACAAATTGTTGAATGGAATAGCATTATCTGAATCATGTGGGGCTTTGACAATAAACCACTCTTGACCAAAATAATCTCTATCAATTTCATTGTATAAAATATTTGGTCTTGTAAGGTTTAGCATTTGATCTAATACAGCCTCCCTATCCCATTCATTTAAATGTTTATTGTTTACATCAAATTCAACTAATCGCTGTCTTACATCTTCTTCGTGTTCTATAATTGCTTTAAACGCTTCAATGTTTGGATTGTCTAGCCAAACTCTACAAAATCCTAAATAGTTTCCTTTATATCCAAAAAACCGCGCTCTTTGTAATGTGGTGTCTACCTGTCCAGTAGCTAATGCTCTTGGCATATATGAAACTGTCAAACCTTCAACAGTAAAACCTCTATCCATTGCTTGCCCTCCAACTAATATATGAGAATAAAAATCACTCCAACGAATTGCGGGTGTCCTTCCTCTACTTGCATTTACTTCAATTATTTTGGTGTTCTTTATTGAATGTAATAATTTTGTATCTGTCAATTGTTCAAATGCAGGTAAATCATTTACAGTCATTCCCAAATCATCGTACGCAACTTTGAATTCTCTTAAAAGTTCTCTTTTTTCATCTTCATCAGCAGGAGAATTACTTTGTAACAATGTTTTCCAACTTTCACATACATTTCTAATCCAAGAACAAAAGATATTTTGAGAATTTGTTAGTCGTGATGGATGAACCATCATTGAACGATTTTTTTGATCTTTTCTCATTTCACCTGCTACGACACCTAAGAAATAAATCTTTAAAGCATAAAGTAAACTTTCTGGTGGTTCATGAACTGGATTATGATTTGTTGGAATTTCATTGTCAGGAATTCTTCTGACAAGATGTGGATTTTGAATAAAAAAAACATTACCTCCTGTATATCCATCACCAGGTGTCAATAACTTAATAAAATTAGGTGACAGCCTATCCATTATGTTAATAAACAAATTAGCTTGAGGAGTAGCAGTATATTGTAAAAAAGTATGGTGAGGAAATACACTTCTCAATTCATTTATTCGTCTGTAAATAGTAGAGGCATCTCCTTCGTTTACTTCTTCACCTGCTTGAGCATTTGCTCTTGCTCTTGTGTTTAAACTGGCTTGATCACTTTCATCATCAATTATTAATGTCGGAACATTGTTAAGATATAGACCACGTAATAAATCAATTAAATTCCTTAACCAATGACCATTTTTCATTACAGTAATTAAAACGGTTGAGCAATTTTCTCTTGGGAAAGAATTGTCTGTCCATTGTTCTAACTTCATTTCAATAGTGTCTCTATCTTCTTGCGTTCTTACATTTTTAAAAATAGTCCATCGTCTATCAAATCTTGTTTCAATTCTCAAATCCTTATTCATTCTGTCAAATGATTGCTCAGAAAGAGGAAGGGATGTTCCAGCTATGATAATAATAATTTGATATTGATTGTCATTTGCTAATGCTGCTACAGATGTAAAAGAAAGTGTTTTTCCACTTTGGACATATCCTATGACTAAACCAGTCTCTATATTCTCTAATTTATTTGGGTCACCGCACATTTCAAATATCTTGAATGTTTCATCAATAACTCTATCACCTGCATCATTTATATTGCCTGCATTGTCAATGAACCCTTTGAATTTTATTAAACCTTCAATTTCTTCACCTTGATATGGCTGCCATTTTGAATTGTTTAGATTTGTTCTTCCTGTTACTTCTATTACTTCTGTCATAACTAATTTTGTGAAATTTTTGTGATTAATTGATTAAAGTTTCTACGTACTTCTCCTTGAGTTCTTGCGCCACTTTCTTTTGCAATAATTTCAGCTAAACCCATTGCAGCGACCATTTTTAAAATCGGTTCTATTTTACTATTTTCTGTACCTGCATACTCTATCATAAAAGGATGTATAAGCGAAAGACGAATTCCAATTTGCTTTACATTAGGTTCAGCAGTTGGTTCCTTTATTAAATGAGGTCCAACTTCTATTAAATCATTTAATGACTGGTCGTAAGAAAGTTCAATTGAAATCAGCCAATTTATTCTATTAAAATTTACACGAAAAGATTTGAAAATCCTTTTATCAGTTTTGGGTAATTCAATTTCTTCTTCCTCTTGGGTATTTGCATTTTCAAAAGTTTCTTTAATAGCTTCAGGCACTTTTTGTTCAAAAACAGAGACAGTTTGACTTAAAGCTTTTACACCAGAAGTTCGATAATCAGCATCATTAGCTCTTACTCTGTATCTTTCTGCTTGCGTTAATAAAGGAAAACTATCGTGTGAGAGTTCATCCTTTAGACATTGTAAAAACACATCAAGATTTTCATCCCATTGAATACCTTTTTTTGTAAAAGAAACATCAAACCCTTCTAAATGTAATTCCCCAAAAACTCTTTGATATCTATAGCTATTTGGAGCACCGAAAATGAATTCAGGCCTAAATCCATTATCAAAACTACCTTCAATAACTCTCCCTCTTCTAAAAAGAGCAAATCCGGCTTCTGCTGTTGAACCAACTTCTCTAATTCCCACAAAACCATGTACTGCAAGGTCTGTACTTATATTAAAATCAATATCTTTTTTCCAAAGTATTTTTTCTCCGGTAGGACTATCATATCTTGGAACTTCAAGTATTTTAGGCTCAATATATTCTAGTTCAGTATTATCTACAATTAGTCTTACAATTTTTTTTCTAATAAAATCTCTATATATACTTGCTAAGTGTGATTTTACTTTACCAAGTCCTTTTCTTCTTGGCATTTTATTTACATTGAATAGTTCGATAATTGTGTAATGATGATTTTTATCTACTTTTCTTGATACAAATTCCAATTCTTCGAGTTTGTCCTCAAAAATTTTATTCATATCAAATTTTATAGTTTTTTCATCAGATTCATTTAGAGCCTTTGTCCTAACCATCCATAAGTCAGAAAACCAGCAAGATGCAGACTTCATTCCCATGCCAAATTCAGATAAACCTGTGGTATCTGTAGGAACTTCTGCTGCCCTAAATGCTCTGCTATAACTTTCTTGTTCTATTCCTGCTGCATTATCTCTTATCGTTATTTTGTTTTCAGAATCATTAATTTCAATTATTATTTCTAATTTAAAATCGTTACCGTGCAGTTTTTTTAATTCTTTTTCATTGTTCAAATAACTTACAATGGCATTGTCAACAAATTCAGCTAATGCAAACCATGTTTCGTATTCTAAAAATTTTAATACTGAAAGCATTGAAACATTTGGCCTAATATTGATTCTATTCTCACTCATAATTATTTATGTTTGATTGATTTAATAGTTGTTCTGTATCGCATTTTTTTAGATGATTCAATTATTAGTTCTTGTGCAATTAATTCAACAATATAAGAATTTACGGCATTACCTAATGCTTTGAAAGCGGCATTGTCATTTTCTGGCAACTTAATTCCATTTAATGATTGAAGTTTTAGGGCTTCATTTTTTGTAATGTACCTGTTTTCCCAACCAATTATTGGAATTTGAGTATTTGTACAAACTAATGATGGAAAGAAATCAGCTTTTTTAACTCGAATTCCGGAAGCTCTAAATTGTAAAATATATTCAGATATTTTTCTTTCACCATCTCCAACATTCCATTCCAATTTTTGCCAACTCTGCGATGGTAATTCGGATATTTTACTGACAATATCTTTAATAAATTTTTGATTCTCTCTATAAAACAGCCTATTGTATTTTATATATCTTTGTTTCCAATCAGGAAACTCGTTTTCAACTCTTGCGTAGCTAGGAAGATTAGCCAATTGTTTTTCTTTAGACATTCCTTTTAAACTTATTCCAAAATTTCCTTTATATTTTGCTAATTCGTCTTCTGACAGTAAAAAAGGAAATTCATCTTCAAAGGGATAGGTTGCCCCAAACTCCATTCCCCATATTGGAAAGCTAGGAAGTTTAACATCTTTAGGAATACTTGAAATAAATTTTTGCCAAAGTTTAATGCAATTTTGATTTGCTTTTGGCAATATTTTCACGTCTTGTGGCTCTAGTTCAATGAATCTATTAATATCAATATCATTGACTTTCTTTTTGTTAACTTTCTCAAAATTAAAATGTTTCAATCCATTTCTTGAACCAACAATAAAAATTCTTTTTCTATGTTGAGGAATACCAAAGTCTTGTGGTGAATAGATATTATAATCAACTGCATAGCCAATTCTGTCTAATTCATATTTCATAAATTCCCAAGTTTCTTCATTGTCGTGCTTGGCAATGAATGGAACGTTCTCTAAAATAAAATATTGAGGTTTTCTATATTCTAATATTTTTACTATTTCATCAAATAAGGTTCCTCTTACATCTTCTCTTCCAAGTTGCTTTCCTGCTTTTGAAAAGGGTTGGCATGGGAATCCTGCACATAATATGTCATGCTTTGGAATTGAGTCTATTTCTTTTTCAACAATTTTTTTTATATCTCCGTGAACTTCTATTCCCCAATTTTCTTTATATACTTGTCGTAATGTTGGGTCTAGTTCACTTGCAAAAACACATTCGTGTCCAAGTTTGTGAAGTGCTTTATAAAAACCACCAAGTCCTGCAAATAAATCAATAAATTTCATCAAATATTTTTTGAATTTTAAAAAAGACTGTTTGTTTTTTTGCAATCATATCTAATACCTTGTTTGTCATTTACTATCTTTTCGGATTCAAGAAATGTGTAAATTCTTCCAATGAACGTTGCAAAACTTCTTTTGGAATAAGTTGTCTTTCGTATTCGGCAATCATGGTAGGACTCAAACTGCGACTCATAGCGTATTCTACAACACTACGGTCTGCCTCTTGACAAAGCAAAATACCAATGCTTGGGTTTTCGTTACTGCGGCGTACATCGCGGTCTAATGATTCAAGATAAAATTCAAGTTGCCCCATATATTCAGGCTTAAATTTACCTGTTTTCAATTCAATAGCGACCAAACACTGCAATCCTCTATGAAAAAAAAGCAAATCAACTTTGAAAGTAGAATTGCCGACTTGCAACGGATATTCCTTTTCGTAAAACAAAAAATCTTTGCCTAGTTCAAGGACAAAATCTTTCATATTGTCTAAAATACTGTTTTGCAAATGTTTTTCTGAGTGTTTTTGTGGTAATCCGAGAAAATCAACAAATATTGTGTCTTTGAGCATTGGCGTAACCTGCGGGTAGATATTTTTCAAACCTTTGGAAAGGTTGTGCTTATCGCCCATTAATGAGGAAAAAGTGTTGTTTTTGAGGCAACGCTGTAATTCTCTTTTGTTTAGACGTTCCTTATGTGAATAAAGAATGTAAAATATCCGTTCTTCTATTGTTTTGCAAGCATTAAGGATTTCAAAATGATTAGTTAATGTTGTTAAGTTCAAAAAATTAGGTAATTGTGCAGCCATTGGCTGCACAATTAATCCAGCCGTAGGTTGGATTAATTTTGAACTTTCATTTTTTGCAGCCGCAGGCTGCAAAAAATCATTTAGTTTCAGTTTTTCTTGAATTTCAACAAATTGAAGAGAAGAATATGCCTCATAAAAAGCAACCATATTATAGATATTGCGACTACTATATCCCCTCAAAGTTGGGTCTTCTGCTCTCAAGTGTTCTGAAAGTTGCTTGACAGTTTTACTGCCCCAAGTAGAATTTTTGAGTCGGTCGGATACAAAAGCACCAATCTCCCACGCAGCAAGCAAATTCTCGTTATTCACGGTTTGCAATGCTTTTGAGCGGT
>Ga0123356_10008418_pt1 | contig 10257 bp, 6 predicted proteins | sample TergutEmb28metaG_2_FD_92546 | JGI IMG/M metagenome (GOLD analysis project Ga0123356, IMG submission 92546) | Embiratermes neotenicus P3 segment gut microbial communities from Petit-Saut dam, French Guiana - Emb289 P3 | ecosystem: Host-associated > Arthropoda: Insects > Digestive system > Gut ... | reverse complement strand
CATATAATTCTCTTGGGTTAATAATATATGGTCTTGCGCGAGCTATAACCTTCCAGGGTTTATCGATATCAAGAAGAACCGCACCAAATGAGTATACAAAACCATTACAGCTAGTTAGTACACCATGGTAAAAAAGAAGCCAGCCTTCTGTGGTTTCGATGGGACAAGGTCCTGCTCCAATTTTTGTGCTCTCCCAGCCGTGTCCGCGTGACATTACGTGACGGTGTTTACCCCAGTAAGTAAGGTCCGGGCTTTCTGAATAGAAAATATCACCAAACGGAGTATGACCCGAATCACTTGGACGGCTGAACATAGCATAGTTATTGCCAATTTTCCTCGGAAACAGCGCACCGTTTCTGTTGTAAGGCATCAATGTATTTTCCATCTGATAAAACTTTTCAAAATCGAATGTATACCCTAAACCAAGATTAGGACCATTATAACCGTTGCACCAGATGATATAATAGCGGTCTTCGATAAAGATAACACGAGGATCATATTTATAATCTGATCCAGGAAGTTCAGGATCCGTCTTAATAAACTTAATAGGATCATCTTCTATCTTCCAGTTGATTCCGTCCTTGCTCCTGCCTGCGTGTATTTCCATTTGACGCGTAGTATCATCACAGCGGAATACTCCTGCAAACTCGCCATTAAACGGAACAACAGCGCTGTTAAAAATACTGTTAGACCTTAAAGTTAAATCCCTTGGGATGATCGGGTTTTTGGTATATCTCCACATCAGTTCCTTTTTTGGATCACTTGATGAAGGTCTGTCTTCCCAGGGAATATTAGGTAAACTTACTCCATTAACAATTACTTTGCTCATTTTTTACTCCTTATGTTGTTTATAAAAATTTGGGGAGTGCTGAAGTTAAACTTCAACATCTCCCCGTAATTTGAGAATTATATCGTTTAGTCTAAACGGTACGTTTTTAAGTTAGGTAATGTATCAAGATTTATTACCCGCGGGTGGTTAAAGAACCTGTATGCCTCACTTTGCTGAATTTGCTCTGGGGTAGTCCCGGTTCTTACATTATTTCTATAAAACATTCTGTCCCAGATCATGAAGAAAAGCCACATCGCATCCTGTTCATAACATTTATCGGGATCAGGGATTCTTCCGGCTTCCGACAGAGTTACCATAATATCCGGAGCCATATTTTTTGTAAGATCATATAAATATTTTTGAGGCTCATGATCTGCAATGTAATGATCGTAACCTGTTAAATGGAATGTTTTACGATCTGGAACCCAAGTGTTCATCGCATCGCCCTGCGCATTACACAACCAAATAAGGTTATCAAGACCATGAACAACTGTCATATAATCATACATATATTCCCAAAGAGCTTTAAAACCCATACTCGCGGTACTTCCGTCTGTTCCGGGTACTCCCCACCAGAACCATCCGCCGCGGCCTTCATTTCCGCCTGCTTCATGTAATGGTCTCCAAATAATAGGAACATCACCGCCGTCCTCATGCTCTCTTATCCAATTGATCTCTGCAATAACTCTGTCTATTTCACCTTTAATATATGTAAAATATGGATGTGATTTATCAAGTTTGCCATCAAGCATCGGAATTCTTAGTACTGTTTGGGGCCTATCTTCATCATTACCGTAATAACCGCCGTCTGTATAAGCCCAGTGCCAGCAGTAAGCGATAATACCGGGAATATCAGATATTTTTACCCATTGTCTGTTATGCCTGTCATAACCATTCCACCAACGAAGCGCTTCTTCTGTCTGTTGTCGGATATTAGGTGTTGGATTTGCATTACCCTGACGATCCCTGTGCTGAATAAAATCGAAACCTTTAAGAGCAGGATATTTTCCTGTAATACGGAAAACATTATGAGACTGATCACCACTGTCATTTGAAATCGCATTAATGGTTGTATACTGAGAATCTTCCCAAGAAATATCCATTATACCCGAGAACATTTTTTCTCCGTATATGTCTTCAAAGAAATTCATCATTCTCTGGGCATTTGGTGATAACGGAACCTGATACATTCTTGGTTCCATTAATTGACAAGCATTAACACTGCCGTATATAACATCAACTTTAAGAGAAGTATCAGTGCCGATTAAAGCAAGCGCTTCATCAATAGGAATAGCAAGCCTTACAGAACGGCCGGCTCCAGGGGATGTGCCTTCAGGGATTGTAATAGAAATAGAATTTTCAGTTGAATTACCAATAACTGCAATAGTATCACCTGCTTGAGGTCTTAAGGGATTTCCAGGAGGGTTTTCTGCACCTGTTGGATATACTATAGAACTCATAAGGAAAACAAGTTCGCTTCCTTCTTTTGCGTCTTTTATCCATGCAAGAGAATTACCTAATATCAGATTCTGAGCCAATCCATCTCTTGTTCTTACTTCAAATGCTGATGTTAAAGCATCAATATCATCAAATGTTATTGTAAAATCTTTAGTGAAAGCTTCTGTTTCAGATATTCCTTTTGTTACAGTGCCTGTAATTACAGCAGCGCCGGCATTACTTATATTCAGTTTATTACCTGTTATTGAAGCTCCTGTAGCTCCTGCGGTTTTTACAGTCCATACAATGGTTTTATTAGTTGCAGTATCGGGGACAACCCTTCCTGCCAAAGTAAGACCTTCACCGGCATAACCTGTCATTGGAATGTCGATAATATCTGTAACAGGGACAAAAACAGCAGGTTTATTAGGACCGTTACCACTGTTATTAGGACCGTCGTTATTTTCCCCGTTACATCCAGCCATAAACACCATTAAAAATACCAGTAATACAACGGCAATTTTTACAAGTTTCTTTTTCATAAATAAACTCCTTATACAAAATTTTATTTAACTATATTAAAACACCTAATCCAGCCTGTACTTGGTTAGATCAGGTAATTTATCCAATGTAATTACAAGTTCGTGGTTGTACACATACTGTCTGTGAACAAGTGTGTTGTTAAACTCCCCTGTCCAGAAATTTTCTATGTTGGTTTCACCGGGAGGTCCTACATGATCATTCCATGTACAGAACCATGACCACATAGCTTCATCATCGAAACACTTTTGAGGATCAGGTATTTGTCCATTTTCTGTCATTGCGACAATTTTATCCTGATTGGGAACCATTTGTTTTGTTTGTAAAAATCTGTTTTTTTGTGAGCCATAATCTTTTGCAGGAGCATAAACATCGTAACCTACAATATCTACAGTAATGGGATTTGGATACCACTCGCTATTTTGTCCGTTCCAAACCCAAATTAGGTTATTAAGTTCCTTTACAGTTGTAAAATACCAGTACATGAACTCCCAAAGCGCAATGTAAGGTTCAGGTCCGCTTGCTCCCCACCAGAACCATGCTCCGGCGTTTCCTGTATTGTTGTACAAACGCCAGTTACCGGCAGCTTCATGAAGAGGCCTCCAAAGGACAGGGATATCAAGATCTTTTAATTCATTAAGCCTCATCGCTATTTTATCTAAATCAGAAATAATTGTGTTTTTAAAATCATCGCTTAAAGTATCTAGTTTTTCATTTTCTTCATCCCAAGGAATCCTAAAGTCTGTACGATTTGTATAAAATTCATTATGTTCCCCAGTACGCCAATGCCAGCAAAAGGTTATGATACCGTGAATATCAGGTTTGTCCGGTAAAAGCTTTACTAATGGTCCGCCGTCATTACGGTTTTTGCCATTCCACCAATCAATAGCCTCATCAAGCTGTTCATATCCATAATCACCCCAGCTAAACGGCAGATCAAGAAAATCAAAACCTTTAATAGCAGGATACTTACCTGTATCTTCAAAAACACGGTAGGTCATATCTATACCAAAGTTTGTTGTCCAGGCGGCATCCTGCTGTCCAGCGATAATTTTTATTCCGTATTGATCACTTAGATAATTCATCAAACGCTTTGCGTTGGGTGAATGTACAATCTGTGTTATCTCAAAATCGGCATACGGATCTTTGTTTTTATCATCCTTTTGACCATTAGAACCATTAGGGCCATTATTGCCATTTTGATCACCTAAACATGAGAAAAATAATGTGGTTATAATCAAAAGGATGATAAACTTTTTCATAAATTTCCTAGAATCCCGCAGAAATCATAAGAGGGAAGAAAATATCAAATGATTGTTTTCCGCCTGTCCAATGTAATGGCAAGCCGTTATCATATTCGCCGCCATAAGCTAAAGGCAAGCGGGCAACTGCTGCAGTTTTAAATTGGATATGACCAAGGTTTCTTGATAACCAAAAACCAACACCCATTTTCATTTGATCCATTTCATTTCCGTTAATATCTTTAAATTCATTACGAAGATCAGATTGTTCAAATTCAAAACCAATATCCATTCCAATTGTTGTTTCTTCATCAAGTTTAAATGAAGGTACTACATAAGCTATTGCGTTTAATCCCCGAGTCATTACCTGGCCTGGATAAATTGTATTAGAAGCATCTGTACCTCCGAATGCTGTATCTACACGCGCCATGATGTTGAATTTATCGCCATCATACATCATAGCAGCAGAAACCTGATAATCTCTCTTTTTCTTATAAAAATGAAACTCATCTTTATCTCTGCCTTCAAACGGGAATTTAAAACCAAAATCAAACATCATATTTTCAATTGATGTAAGCTGAAATGCAGCTTCAATTACATTACGCATACCAATATATTGAATACGTGCAAGACCGAAATCAAAATTATAACCAACAGCAACTTGAGCTTTTTGATAAACTTTTCTTGCATCGTAAAAATCCTGATCCAACCCTGCGCCATCTCTGCCGTCAATAGAACTGCCGTTAGCAGGGTCTAGTCTGGGATAGGAATAAGCTCCGCTTCCCTGATTTCCAAGATGTCCCCAGCTCTGTGATCCTTCAGATAAATTCCATTGTTCAGTTGCTACGAACATACCAATAAAAAGGTTTTCAATAGGTTCAAAAGTTACAAGAGAACCTGCAGCAACGCGCGGCCAGTATAAGTTTTCGTCAGGACGGTTTCCGTTACCCCAGTTATATGGATTTAAACGCGCAAAAATATTATTTTGAGAATCACCATAATCAAGGCGGAAACCCTGAATACGATAGCTGTTATTTAAAACATAAAGAGCAAGGTTTGAACTTCCTATTTTTCCCTGGAGTCTGTCATTATTGGGAGTTCCAAGATTAATAGTGAGAGTTTCCATGCTTTCTACACCTTTAAAAGGTTTTGCCCAAACAACAGCAGAACCTGTAGCAGATCCCCATGCATCAGGCATATTACTTTTTCCGCCTGCTAAACTAATACCAAGACTAAGTCCGCCCCAATCAGTTCCTCCTCCTGCGTAAATACCTCCTGCTATATCAGCCTCTCCCCAGGGAACCTGAACTGCGGTTGAATGATGCATTTTTCCGCTAAGTATGTCTGTGCCGCGTTTTGATTCATCTTCATTCATAATAGTTAAACGGTATGGTACCCACCATGATGTTCCGTAACCACCAATATAAAATTGGGCAAATGCAGAACTTACAAGTAAGCAAAATAATAAACTAAATACAATAACTTTTTTCATTTAAAATTCTCCTTTTTATTTTTGGTATGTGTATAATTCGATTCTGTCGAGTCTCCCGCGCGAAACGTTGACGTTTAAATAATTTTCGTTTGTTTTCCTGAACAACAAGAGATCTTCTATATCAAGATCAACAAAGAAATTAATACCGGTTCCGCCTCTTGTAGGAATTACTTCAGAAAAATCTTCATCCGCAGTGCCGGCAGGACGTGGTGTTCCGCCTGCAGGAACCATAACAAAAGCATTCGGGTTTGCAGCGCGGATATTATCAAGGTTTCCGACAGCGGCAACACCAGTACGTTCTTCTATTTCCTGAGGATTAAAAGAGCAGCCTTTCATATAAAATCTTAAAAATGCATATTTATCGTTAGCAAGAGCAGAAGGTAGTTTAGAATAATCCGTTCGAATAGTACCGCTTCCTGTAGTAGCATTTTTTTCATCGATTGTTATATCTGCCAGCTTAGTAAGAGTTCCTTCCGGCATAACTTTTTCTACAATACTAAAACCAAGATCGCTTATATTATTTCCCAGCATTACGCCAAATTGAGTAAATGAGCCAAAGTTTTTCCATCCCAATGTCTGAGCAATTAAAAGAAAAAACTGTGTTGCATCTTCCGGCATTGTATCCCAGCCGGATTCAATAACATCATCTTTATCTTTAAAAAGAGGTTTATTATCACGCTGCTGCTGACCAACCGTGAATGTCCACTTATACCTCATTGGACGGTCAAGTATAACGTTAGGCATGCAATAATCCCAGCCTGCAACAATGTGATATTCTTCGCTTGCCCTTGTTGGAGAGATTAAAAGACCTTCACTTGTAATTTCTTCTGTAAAAACATCCTTGTCTCTATTTGGTAAAGCTGGAAGAGCATAACTTAGTTTACCGCCCATTCTGTTTCCAAGAAAAGATTCATCACAGTCAGTCATATCAAATGTAACAATATAAGTTTTACCTAGCTCGAGCCTTGGCTCATCAAAATAAAACGCTACTCTTCCTCCTTCCAAAATAAGATCAGGATCATCAAGTTTTTCTTTTTGCGCAAGTTCCGGTTCGCAGCTTAGTATAAATAAAAGTACAATAATCATTACCGGTAAAATATATTTTTTCATTTACATAGTCCTCCTAAATTATATAATCATAAAAAATTGACCGCGAATATTATTCACGGTCAATTCAAAAATCATTACCAGCAGAGCCAGACTTTTTCGAATGCAGAACCAGCATAAGGATTTAAGGTATTTCTATCAAGATTTCCAGTATCTTTTGAGGCTTTAATTGTTGAAACATCAACCCTATTGTACCTTCCCCATACAGGATCAGTTTGAATCTGATTATTAGGAAGTGCAATATTACCACCTCTTCCTACCGTCCAGTTATAACCTGTTGAACCCCAGTTACCTGCACCAGAGCCTTTTACATAGAATTCTATCCATGCGCCTGCAGGAGCATTATTCATTTCTTCTTCGTCATAGTATGTGAAGTATGCGCCGGCTCCTCCAATACGATCTGTTGAACCTGTCATTGCAATATCCCTTTTCCATCTGTCAGGACGTTCCAGTTTTATTGGAGTATCAATCTCGTAGAGAACAACATCGATAATATAAACTGTTGACCATGCATTAACAAAGAGATAATTATCCGAAGGTCCGCAATAATCTGGAATAATAAATCTTAAAGGTACATCCATTGTAACAATACCAGGACCTACAGGTTTTCCTTCCAGAGGCTGTATAGTATAGTTTTGCATTGCAAGACTATCTTCGATAAGACCAAGATTCATTCTCTGGTTGCCGACCGCAAGCATTGCATGTCCGACTTCCTCAGGGAAAATACCGCTAATATCTGCATAAATACGCAAGAAGCTGCCGTATCCGCCTTTTATATTCGGGTTTCCGGCTTTTTCAGAATTATAGAAGTTCCAATCTTTGTTATAAGCAGCTCTTATCTTTGCAAGGTCTGCGCCTACTATGTTTCCTGCTCCGCTTTCTTCGTCAGGTTCAACTACAGTAACAACCGTCCATTTAAAGGCTACATTCTCTCCGCCATTTTCTACTTCTTCCGAAGATTCACCGGAACCTGTAGGCCGCTTGAATGTATCATTGCTTCCAAGAATTATAGAAAGCCGCTGTGGGAATGGGTCTACTCCGTCCATATCAAGAGTTATTAAGATCCATCCTCCGTTACTGGTATTAATACCGATTTCAAATACATGACCATCACCCGGGAGCTTAATCGCGCTTGTTACCATTCCGTTTCCACGCTGTTTCATTTCTACATCCGGATCCGGATCTATTCTGATCATACCTGTTGTTAAATAGAATTCACCTTGAATATCACCAGTGAAGGTAAAAGTAAGCTTATTGGTACTGAAAACCGGATCACCATTTGCGACAACTGTCCAAGTAATAGGAGCAAACTCCCACTCTTTGAATACTACGACAGGTTTAGAAGTAACCTGGATTCCACGGTTGTTTTCGTTAACGATTACTGTAGCCGTACCTGCACCTATAACATCAATTGGAATAAGAATGTAGTTTGCTCCTTCAGGTTTACTAAGCCTATCACTACGCACACCGGCACCCATAACTTCAATTATATTATTAAGATTATCTCCTTTATCTAAAATATTTAAATCTTCTTCAAATGTAATTTTTATTGCTGTTGTAGTTGTTAAAAAATCTTCTCCGCCAACCTGCTCTAATGTCCATGGCATACCGGGATCTTCATCTTCTGGACCATTTGGACCTTTGGGATCTTCTTTACATCCAACAATAAAGCATAAAAGCAATACAAGCGAGAGAGCTATCCATTTTTTCATATTTACCTCCATGGGAATCTATAAAAGCTGCTCCTTTTGGAGCAGCTTTTATTTTTTATTTAATCTTCGTCAATTGTAAAGAGTTCAACGCTTCTAATTATAGGAATAGCATTATTTCCAGTAAGGCCGGTAATACCAGTGTCACTTAAACCCCAAACACCAAATCTGATAGAAGCGCCATTGGCTGATCCTGTATCATTCAATGGAGGTGTCCAATTAGCACGTGCGTAAATTACCCAAAGATCAATATTTGTTGTAAAGCGATACCAATGTTCAGGGGTTCCTAGTATAGTACGATCTCCTAAAGGAGGAGTCATTACAGCAACTGAAGTAGATCCTGTTGTACCTCCAATTTCTGCTGTACCCCAGTTAACATGCTGCAAAGGTGTATCAATGGTAACTCTTAAATAACTGCCCTGTTCGGCTGCCCTGATAAGAGCATGCTGATCTGCATATTCGCCGGTTGCAGTAATTGTTCTTGTAAGCTGTTGAGCTGTAAGACCTGTAACATCACCTTCAATTTCAAATAACATTCCAGCACTTGACCATGTTATTGGTTTTATCTGTTCCCAAAGTTCTATATTTGTAATACGGGAATTAAAGACATTAATAAACAATTCTGTTCTGCCTCTTAAGGATGCTAATGCAGTATTTACTGATACATCAATATACCAGGTAACGCCGGAAGGATTTGGCGCATCTTGATTCATTCCGCCAAACTCCATAACGCCCCAGCCATTCCTGTTAGGTGCAGGCTGGCCATTACTACCAAGAACTTCTTCATATAGATATTCACCGTCTTCATCTACTTCACCTGAATAAGGATTCATATGAAAATAAAAACGTAATAAGGGGTTAACACTATTGTTTGCAGAACTCCTAAGCATATCTAATGCTTCACCTAATATATAACCCTTATTATTTAAAACGTCACCAAAATTCTTTGTTTCATTTTGAGTAGGATCATCTCTGAATGTAATTTCCGGATACCCTACAAGCCTAAAACGTGATGACATTGGAATACTGCCTTCCCAGGTATCCTCTTCGCTGATTGTAATGTTAGGCAATAAAGCTAATTTTGCTGCGCGAACATCAAAATTATTAGCCGGTGTCACAGAATCGCCCCATAAAACAAATCTCATTTCTGCTGTTTTGGTTGGGTCTCCTACACTTGTCGCAGTAATAGTAATCCATTCGCGCGCATTGATATTAACTGCTGCATCTTGAGCAACCTGGATTCGTTTTGCACCAGGATATTCATCAGGATCAAAATCTGATTCAGTTATTTTTCCTGTAAGCGCAGAATCAACATTTACACTAACAGTAAATGCATCAGTCATATTACCTGTAACATCTACTTTTGCATTAACTACAATTCGTGCACCAGGAGGTAATTGCCTTGGAAGCGCTGTTGCAACCTGCTCAAGACCATTCATTACAATAATCGAAATGCCGTTTACTGCAGGTGTGGTTTTATCGCCGTTGTTATTATTGGGTCCGCTAGGATCATCTTCATTACAACCTAAAATCAAGAGACCTGTTATTGCCAGTAAGAATAAAGGCAATGTTAACCATTTTGCTTTTTTCATATTATTCCTCCAAATCGTTTTATAAAAACCATGTCTCAAAACTTGTTCAAGCAACGCTTGTTGTCTTTAACAGACTATGTTCTGATGGCAGGATTTATACTATATAATTTCATCAATCCCAGCACAGCCATACCATACTAAAAGCTGAACCTGCATAAGGATTAATGCGGTTTCTATCTTCCGCGGTTCCCAATAATCTTTGTTCCCTCATAGTTGCAATTGTTATTCTATTGTGTCTGCCCCACTCTGCATCCTGAATTAAACTTGCATTGGTAAGGTTAACACAGACAGGTCTTCCAACTGTCCAATT
>Ga0123356_10008417_pt1 | contig 10257 bp, 4 predicted proteins | sample TergutEmb28metaG_2_FD_92546 | JGI IMG/M metagenome (GOLD analysis project Ga0123356, IMG submission 92546) | Embiratermes neotenicus P3 segment gut microbial communities from Petit-Saut dam, French Guiana - Emb289 P3 | ecosystem: Host-associated > Arthropoda: Insects > Digestive system > Gut ... | reverse complement strand
CTTGATAATATTGTTGTTCGGTTAGAGTTGCACCACGATAACTGGTTTGCTAAGAGATTCTTATAATCTACTTCACTTTTATTATCAGTAGGATCAACTTTCATATTGATTTCTTTAAGGCAAGAAGCGTGTATAGGAATCATATTGTTAAAATTTAGTGCTCCCCAAGTACCATCATTAATTTTCATGAAGTCAACCTGATTTTTCATTGTTGCATGCTTAGGTTTCGGTGATGATAGAGGCGCAAAATAATTTATATTACCAATAACAAGAAGAACCCCTACAAATGGTCGTGTGTTTTTATTATCCTGTATATGTGGAACACATGGGTCAAGTTGTCGTAAAAAATCACAATAATCAGCATCAGCTTGATAAAATTTCAAACTCATATTATCTCCTTGTTAAATGCAAAAAGCCGACAAAGCCGGCTCTTTGCGTTTTTAGCTCCCACTCATGGTAGGGTACACCGCTTTTTTGACTCTCACTCGTGGTAGAGTACACCGCTTTTTCAGCTCCCACTTAACGGTAGGGTACACCACTTTTTGCTTGGAAATCCACTTACTATTATAGTTAAAATGCCTGCTAAAGTCAATAGTTAATCACTGATTAATAACGATACAGTAACATTCGGCTTCTTGACATTATTGTTCGTATATATTACAATAATTACGATGATAATATCTTTTAGAAGGTGATGACGATGAATTCAACTGAAAAAGTTTACGCGCTTTTAGAAAAGCACGGTGGTTATTTAACTACAAATGAAGCGCGGAAGAACGAAATCACAAATAAAACCCTGCAACGCATGGCGGATCGAGGATTGGTTGAGCGTGTTGCTCATGGGTTGTATGTCGGCGCTGATATTTTTCCAGATCCGTTCTTCGTCACGCAATACCGTTGTCCGAAGGGCGTTTTTTCTCATGAAACCGCTTTGTTTTTACAAGACCTTAGTGACCGCGACCCAATCAAAATGACAATGACGATCCCGTCAGGTTGGAATACAAAACTGCTGACAGACAATGGTATTATTTTTTTTTACAGCAGTCCAAAGAAGATGGGGTTTGGGGTTTGTGAAGTTGAAACAGCTTCCGGCATGAAGGTGAAAGTATATGATTCCGAACGGACACTCTGCGACTGTTTGAAGCACATCGACAAACTCGACCGGGACTTGGTTCTCACAGCCTTGAAGCGATATATCAAAGGCGGGGAACGTGACAACGCGAAGCTGCTGGAATACGCATCATCGTTAAAAATCCGCGATATGGTCTACAGATACTTGGAGGTGCTGGTATGAGGTTTACAAGTGCGACACAATTAAAGGATTGGATCAAAAACAAATCAAAGCAAACCGGTGCGCCAGCCAACGTACTTTTACAAACCTATATGATGGAGCGCTTTTTGGAGCGGATTTCACTTTCGCAATATCGGAATAATCTCATTCTCAAAGGCGGGTTCCTGATCGCGTCGATGGTCGGTATTGATCGGCGTACCACAATGGATATGGATACCACAGTGAAGGGGTTGCCTTTTAGCCGTGAGAGTGTCGTAAATATTATTCAAGAGATTATCTCATTAGATGCGGAAGATGGAATCGTGTTTGAGATACAAGACATCAGGAACATTCGGGATATAAGCGAATACGACGATTACCGCGTGTCGCTTTGCGCTGTATTCAATACTGTTCGCGTAAACATGAAGATAGACATCACCACCGGCGACGCCATAATTCCAGGTGAAATCGAATATTCGTATAAACTCATGTTCGAGGATCGGACGATTCCCGTCATGGCGTATAACTTGTTCACTATACTCGCGGAAAAGATAGAGACAATACTTTCGCGCAATGTGACCAATTCGCGGGGCCGTGATTTTTACGATGTTTATATGCTGCTGTCGATGAACAAGGATACACTTCCCCTTGAAGAAATGCGCCATGCTCTCTGGGTAAAAGCGGAGGAACGTGGCAGTGTTGCAATCGTTGATAATTACATGAAAAATTTGCGAGATATATCTGACAGTCCGGAAATCGCTAAGATATGGACAGCTTATATTAAGAATTACCCATATGCGAAAGGCATTGCAATGCCGGACATACTTGCGTTGATCGACTGGGTGCTTGAAAGCCCGAAAAGTCAATCGTGAAATTGTCCCGACAGAGCCGGGACTTGATGTAAGTCAATTGATAACTCAAGAAATTTCACTTTTTTCACGGCTCTTTTTTAGGCTTTTTAGTCCGTTTGCCATTATTTTTAATTGTAGAGTAACCGGAATGCTGGAGGTTATTTTTTTGCGTGGTATGTCGCGGTCGGTTTCCGGTGCTTTATTTGGGACGCAGAAGTCTTTAAATACCTCATCGCCGGGAATGCTTCCTTCGCTAAATCCTATTGCTTGCTCCCAAAGAGCTTCGGATGCTTCTTCCTCAAATGGGAAGATCGCGAGCATCACTTCCTCAACAGCTCCGTTATATGAAGGAGCGAGTGGCATGAACTGTGGAGCAGAATATACAGCGGCTGTTGCACCCAGACCGCTTCCGTAAGTTGTATGATGCCGCTGTTTGCCGTAATAAGTCCCAAACGGGTTAAGGTATAGAACTCCCTTACGTATACGCATCGGGCAAACCGCCATCGAGTTTGCCACTTGTTTTTGAATTGCCAGCAAAAAGCCGCCATACATGGTTTTTACTCCGATGACTCCGTTTGTGACCTGGTGATTAAAAGAATCAAGCTCCCTGTTTAATGGATCTGCCTCATAAAAGGAATCAAGCTTATAAGATGATATATCATTTTCATAATTACGTTTATAAATCATTGTTCCACTTGAAGACCCGGCGACGATTTCAAAAGGTCGCACCTCTATCCAACCATCGTCCTGCGGACGCTGTAAAGCTGCGATTTCGTTATAGAGGTAGGCGTTCTCGCTTGTATATGGATATCTGATACGCAAGGAGTAAAATATCGCAGGAACCCCTTCTGCGGAATACCGTGCAATGCTGATTTGTCCTGCTCTGACATTATCAGGAATATTGACGTTCATTTTTTGTGTTTCACCGGTTATACGATAACCATTTATAGTTGTTTCTATTTGTGCCTTTCCGATATCTTCGGCCAGATACGTCTTTTTATTGTACTCAATGGCAAGGTTTTTAAATGAAACGCCATCCGGTAAAGCAGCAGTAGACGACCCGGGATCCATTTTTTCTCCCGGTAAACAGTATCTGATGCCGTCACTGACGCCACCTGTCCAAAGAGAATCACAGGATTCAGGCTCTGTGCACTCAAGCATGGAAGCAGACAACTCCAAAGCCTTTTGCTCTCTGCGTATATTTAAGTGAGGTGTTGACAGACCAAAGTGTGTGGTCGAAAGCAGGCGGATTCGCTTCATAAACGCCTCATCGTCCATACCGGCTTTTGGTTTTAGTGCACGAGCCCGCTCGATACGTGTCCATATTTGACGATTAAAAGGCTTCTCACTCCAGCTTGAATAGCCATCAAAACTTCCGTCCGCGATATCATGAGTGAAGCTGATTTCCTTTAGAGGCTGGTGTGTTTTTAAATAGTTTCCGGGTGTATCGAAAACGACATATGGAAGATCGGCTATCTCCTCGATCGTTCCCCGGAGTCCACTCAGATTCGGGAGCTTACTTAGCGGGTGCGGGTATTTATATCCATACCAAAACTCGCTATCAGCATCCATGTTGATAAATACTAAAACGTCTGTATCGAGTTCGCTGCTTTCTTGTTTGTCATGCAATGTTTTTACCAGATATCTCATCGAACCGTAATCGATCAGGTCGCCATGGTTATATGTCGGGATGATTATGATCGTGTCATCGCCATAACGATAAGTAAGAGGATTAAACGCATATTTTTCAGGCAATAACGGAATGAGTGTCCGAAACCCGTCAAACGGGATAGAGGAGTAATATATACACAAAGCAGTTATTCCAAGCTCGCTATACGTAGCAGTTTGAGAAGGAGAGAACATAACTTCTTGTGGTCTTACTAATGGCTCATATGCTTTGAATATATCATTGATACCTGAAGTGTGCTCATTTGTGATCGCCCACTTGATGGAAGCCTTCAGTTCCTCTTTGGTCAGAGCTCCCATTGAGCCGTTATTATAACCCATAAGGATCTGCTCATCACCGCTTTGATGCACTCGCTTAAATATATCTAAAATAATATCGGGCGCATATCTTGGTAATACTTCCTCTAATGAAAAAGCATTCTCAAAGTCCCACGTTCCTTTTACGGGGATTCCGCGAGCATTAAAATCATCCAATGTTTTAATTGTATTTCGTATAACTCTGATGTCTCCGGCAAAGCCCTTATCATCATTGGTATCTTCACGGAAAGAGTGGTATAGATTTACATGGAACCCGAATCCAACGTGCACCTTTTTCATGATCACCCTCCATTACGACTTAAATCATTGTACCATGGTTGGCAAGAGTTATCCACCTGTTGACTTTGACTGATGAATTTCTTTTTGATATAATTTGAAAGGCTGAGGAAAACTGATACAGGAGGGAGCTTTGAAATGCAACGAATAAATGACGATAGTTATACTCATCGTTATTATTTTTCTGCACGTTTACAAAGGAAAATGAAGTTGCTTGCTTCGTCAAAGGCAGCAGTGATCGAAGCTCCATCAGGATATGGTAAAACCACGGTAATGAGGGATTATATAAAAAGCAGAGTTACAAATAACGAAGCGGTCTACTGGTTTTCTGCAGTTGATGAAGAACTCCCTGCAGTGCTATATCGAAGGTTATGTCGCGAAATAGGGAAAATCGACGGCAGAGCCGGAGATCGTCTGCTTGAAATAGACTTCCCGAACGCATTCACGATTGGAGAGGTATGCGATGCTCTGCGTGTTATCCGGTGCAGCAGGAAAACATGGCTGGTGATAGATGATTTCCAGTACCTGTTTTCTATTTTGCCGTCTGCATTTACTTCTGCATTACTCGACAGCGGCAGTGAAGAGCTTTGCGTCGTGCTTATTTCTCAGATGCTGGATCAGGATTTTCATAAATCTGTGATCCGTCTCGGAGTACAGCACATAACCGCGTCGGATCTGAAATGGAATGCAGAAGATATACGCGGCTACTTCAGATCAGCAAGCGCAGACATATCTGCCGCAGAGGCAAGCAGCGTCGAGAAGCTGACGGACGGTTGGATCATTGCGGTGCATCTGCAGCTATGTTCATACCGTGAAATTGGAAGCTTTTCGGACGATGCGATAATTCAGCTTATTGAGAATTTGATATGGGATAAAATGACACCACAGCAACAAGACTTCTTTATGCGTGCCTCACCATTTGAAACCGCATCAGTCGACAGGTTATGCAGCATAATTGACAGTGACACTTTACCGGACTATTTGACTGCATGCTTGTCGATCCCATTTCTCCGGTATATGCCGGAACAAATGAGTTGCGTTCCACACACACTATTTCGTGAGATGGTTTGTAGCAAACGTAGTCAGCATGGAGAAGAGTTTGAAAATGAATGCCTGCTAAAAGCAGGAGATGTATGCCGCGATGATGGAGAGCTTGTCGAAGCGGTATATTTCTATGCCCAAATTAAAAACTATGAGCGAATACTTTCGCTTGATCTGTCGCATCTTATCTGCGCTGAGATCGGAGAAAGAACGTTTAATGAAATAGCGTTGGAAATCGCTCAAAACACTTCTCCGGAGATAAAAAACAAATACCTGCACTCGATGCTGTGTGTTGCGTGGGCAGTCAGATTTTTAGAAGACAAAGAAGCATTCTCAGATATTATGGATCAGCTCAGTTCTTACCTGTCTGAAAACGGACCATTAACAGCAGAATGGAAGTTGCTTTCGATATATATGTATTATCCCGATTTGGAAAAAATGCTCCCTGTCGTGCAAGAAGCCGATGATTTATTTAACGGGGCCTGTTCAAATGTGATTTTACCCGATGCACCTTGGGCTTTCTACGAATACCTTCAGCTCTCGACCTTTCACATCAAAACCGGTCAGGCAGATAAAGAAGCTGCTTTGCTGGAAGAGTTTATAAGCATTTACTCCCGTCTGACAAGCGGACATGGAGCCGGTGCCGATGCGTTATATCGTGCCGAACTCGCATATTTCAGGTGTGAAACTTCACAAGCAGAGATATTGGCTCATAAGGCGCTATATCTTTCTGAAAGCAAGCAACAAAAAATCATTCAAATAGGCGCAGTGAGGTTGCTGGCTGCTATATCTCTGCTCAAGTCAGATTTGGCAGGCTGGCAGGAAGTTGTAAACGATATTGAACATGCTGCACTGGGTTCAGTACAAAATACATCAATGTACAGAACAATGCTTGATGTTATCTACTCATCACTCATGGCTCAGCTTAGAGAATACGATAGTATTTCCGGTTGGTTGAAAACTACCGGATTTATGTCTGATAAACTGCCTGCGGCGATACAAACCAAAGCTATTGAAACACACGGGTACTATTTAATGGGGAAGGGTGAATATGCACAGCTTGTTGGATTCTTGCAATCTGTTCCGCAGGAGAACTACACACCATATCCTGAACATTTCCATCACTTTACAACTGCAGTAGGTTATTCATCACTGGGGGATAAGGCACAAGCTGTTAAATGTATCGAACAAGCCGCAAAAATAGCTCTCCCCGACGATATGCTCCATTGTTTTGTAGGATTTTCCAGATTACTTGACGGTCTTTCAGATGAAATCATAGAAGTAAGCTATCCGGGCTTAAAACCACGGTTCGTAGAATATAGAGAACGGTACTTTACAGGCTGGTTTGCACTGTATAATGCTATAGCAGAAAACGAACTCCCCGGTGCGCTGACCGAACGTGAGCGAGAAATAGCAGAGCTCGCTGCAGACGGCTTGCGCAACATAGAAATAGCAAACAAACTATTTTTAAGTGAACACACAGTACGCGCACACCTGCGTTCAATATATCAAAAGTTGGATATCGACCGCCGTGCAAAACTCGCTAAAATGTTAAAATAACATGAACTATCAACAATAACACATCAGTCTGTGGGATAATAAAGGACATTAAATGAGCATAAGTGATTGATGTGGGTATTATAATGTCAAAAAATATCCGAATGGTCGTAAGCATTATACTCGTTATTTCGCTTTTCCTGCTGCTAATTTCAAGTTGCAGCAGAGCGACGAGTGATGCTGATATGTCTGTGGCGTTCACAACATATAAAGATATCCCCGGTGTGACAGAGTCTGAGATAATAGCAATTGAAGCTCTGAGAGAACAATTTGAATATTTCGTTTACGCAATGCCGCTCTCTACCGAAGCGTTTATAGACAGAAACGGAGAAGTAAGAGGGTTTTCTGCGCTGTTTTGCCAATGGATGACAGAGTTGTTCGATATCCCATTCAAACCGGTGATTTACGAGTGGCTTGATCTTTTAGCAGGACTGGAAACCGGTGAAATCGCCTTTACAGGGGACTTGATCGCAACGGAAGAACGCCAAAGTATCTACTCTATGACAAGTGCCATTGCCACACGCCATATCAAAGCCTATCGACTTGTTGGAAGTAAAACTTTTGAAGAAATCCTTACTGAACGTCCGATTCGTTATGGTTTTATGGAGGGAACAGCAACGATCGCGAGAGTAACCTCAGAACTCGATCCCGGCACATTTGAAATCGTCACACTTAACGACTTTGAAAGTGTGCATGACGCATTAAAAAGCGGCACAATAGATGTATACTTATACAGCGAAGTAGCAGAGGTCAACTTTGATGACCATCCGGACATAGTCGCACTCGATTATTTCCCGCTGATTTACGTATCGCTTTCCATGGCAACTCAAACACCTGCCTTGGAACCTATTATTTCTGTAATGGAAAAAGCGATACAAAATAATGGTGCATCATATTTAGTGAGCCTGTACAATGCAGGGTATCATGAATACATAATAAACAAATTGTACAATCAACTTACGTATGAAGAACGCGAATATATCAAGAATAATCCCGTTATAAATGTAGTGGCGATCTACAGTAATTACCCGGTCACTTTTTTCAACTCCCGCGACAATGAGTGGCAGGGGATATTCTTTGATCTATTAGATGAAATAGAGTCTATTCTTGACTTGACCTTCGTTCAGGTCAACGATGAACACACAGAGTGGACTGCAGTGCAGGAATTACTACGCAGCGGAGAAGCCTCGATCGTCGGTGAACTGATATGGACAAGAGAACGTGACGAACATTTTATCTGGTCGGAAACCGTTATACAAAACGACCATCACGCCCTTATATCCCGGTCCGACTTCCACAATGTTTCAATAAACGAAATCTATCACACAAAAGTAGGTCTTGCACGGGATACTGCTTATACTGCCATGTTCAGACAGTGGTTTCCCGAGCATGAAAACAACATTGAATACGATGGTATAGAAGAATCCTTTTTAGCTCTGCAAAACGGTGAAGTCGATCTGGTCATGACCACAGAAAGAAGACTAATGTATCTGACGCACTACAGAGAGCTTACCGGATTTAAACTAAACTATGTATTTGAGCAAAGTATTAATACAAGGCTCGGATTTAATAAAGATGAGATCATTCTGCGCTCAATAATCGACAAAGCACTGGGCGTCATTGATACCGGAGGAATCTCAAACAGGTGGATGCGGACAACTTTCGATTATCGCGCAATGCTTGCTGAAGCACAGAGACCTTGGATATACGGTGCTTTCGCGATGTTGATTTTCGTTATTATACTTATCGGTTTTGCGAAAATCAGAGACAGAAAAAAGAGGGAAGCAGAGATTGCAAATCGAACAAAATCTGCATTCCTTGCACAGATGAGCCATGAAATAAGAACACCTATGAATAGTATAGTCGGGTTTTCAGAACTTGCCATGGACGAACAAATGTCTCCGAAAGCAAAGAGGTATTTAGGAAGTATCGTCGAAAACGCAGAAGGTCTTTTGCATATAATAGATGATATATTAGACATATCTAAGATAGAAGCAGGGAAAATTGAACTAGAGAATGTTCCCTTTATACCTCAAGATCTGTTAGCAGCTTGTCGAACGATGATATTACCGAAAGCCATTGATAAAGGTTTATCGCTGCATATATACGCAGAACCATTAACAGGAAGAATGCCGTTAGGAGACCCGACAAGGCTGCGACAGGTGCTTGTTAATCTCATGTCAAACGCTGTAAAATTTACTGAAAACGGATCGATACGTCTTTTTGCAACAATGACAAATATGGATGAGAATTCGGTGACAGTGAGCTTTGAAATCAAAGATACCGGTATAGGCATGACCGAAGATCAAATCCAAAGAGTATTTGAACCTTTCATGCAAGCAGAGTCAGGCACAACACGTAAATACGGCGGGACCGGGCTTGGGCTTGCTATTACGAAATACCTGCTCGAAATGATGGGCGGTGAGTTATGCTTAGAGAGTACGCCCGGTGTTGGGAGCAAATTTAGTTTTGAACTCACATTTAACACAATAGACGTGAGTGAAGAAGATCTTATTTCAAAACAAATCGGACAAAGCAAATTGAAAAAACCAACATTTACAGGAGAAATCCTGCTATGCGAAGATAATGACATGAACCGGCAGGTAGCAAGCGAACACTTGGCGAGAGTCGGTCTGACGACCGTAGTGGCGGAAAATGGAAAAATCGGCGTTGACCTGGTACACAACCGTATGATAAATGGTGAAAAACAATTCGATCTGATATTTATGGACATGCACATGCCTGTTATGGATGGTCTTGAAGCCACAGTTGCGATCCGGGCTTTCGATACCAATGTACCGATAGTTGCGATGACAGCAAATGTTATGGCTGATGAGAGAGAACAATACAAAACCAGCGGCATGAACGACTATCTCGGGAAGCCTTTTACATCACAAGAACTGTGGCGTTGTTTATTAAAATATATTGAACCGGTGAAATGGCAGACAGAGGATGTAAACCGGCACGAAGAGTTAAACAATGAACTTAGAGAAAAGCTGATAACCAACTTTGTGAAAAACAATACAAACAAGTATACAGAAATAGAGAACGCTATAGAAGCAGGTGATATTAAGCTGGCGCACAGGCTGGTACATACGCTTAAGAGTAACGCGGGACAACTAAGAAAAACACCACTGGTACAAGCCGCCAATGAAGTGGAAAACGCTTTAAAAGATAATAATGATCTTACGACCCGCGAGCAGATGGAAACTCTGAAAAATGAACTCGAATCGGTGATAACAGAGCTCACACCGATTG
>Ga0123356_10008416_pt1 | contig 10258 bp, 11 predicted proteins | sample TergutEmb28metaG_2_FD_92546 | JGI IMG/M metagenome (GOLD analysis project Ga0123356, IMG submission 92546) | Embiratermes neotenicus P3 segment gut microbial communities from Petit-Saut dam, French Guiana - Emb289 P3 | ecosystem: Host-associated > Arthropoda: Insects > Digestive system > Gut ... | reverse complement strand
TAGCAATGTCATCGAATACCTTTTGACCACGCATGAGATGCCGACGTATTTCGCGTTCATGGGGCTCATCGCCGGCTGCGTCCCGATGATCTTCAAACGTGCGGAGATAAAGAAGGTCAAGCCGTTGTATGTCATTGTATTCGCGGCGGCGCTCGCGTTCGCGCTCTTTGTCGCCATCACGCAGGACACATCGTACGAAAACCAGACCCTTTTCGAAATGGGAGGGCACTCGCCGATTTTAGCTTTAAGGCTCTTTATCACGGGTATCGTCTGCGCGCTCGCAATCATCATTCCCGGCCTGAGCGGCTCTATACTCCTGTTGATGCTCGGCACCTACCTCGTCATCATCGAGGCCGTCTCAAGCGTAAACTTTTTGATCCTCGCCCCTTTTATCGCCGGGACAGTCCTGGGCATCCTCTGCGGCAGTAAGATAATAACGATGTTAATAGACCGCTACCGGCAAATACTCTACAGCGCCATCATGGGATTTGTTATAGGGTCGATCTTTATCATCCACCCGGGCTTTGTTGCTAATATTTATGGATTGATCGCGATAATACTTGCCGTCGGGTTCGCGGTTGTTTCGTACTTTTTCTCCAGAAGCGATTGATCATTCTGCGGCTTTGTCTACGTAAGTATCTTTTTTAATACCCATGACGACGAAGAAGTTGGTCGCTGAAAGTATGGCCGCAATAATGAATACGTACACAGGGCCGTATGTATCCCAGATGATGCCGCAGATGAAAGCGAGTACGACCGCGAATACGTGATCTATCGCAAGGCCGGTCGAAAGCGTAGGCGTGACGTCCTCTTCCTTTACCGCTATCGCTTTCAAGTAGATGGATCTCACCATATAGAACTGCGTCGTCATCCTGTCCAGGATAAATAGCACGTAAACAGAGAAAAGCATTACCCCGGTGAAAATGACGGTCTCTTCGACTATCCAGTTTGAGAGCACGCCGTAGGCGATGTAAAGAGCGATGAAAGCCAGTGCCTCGATCATCATGACCTTTTTTGATCCGAAACGGTCGGTGAGCTTTCCGATAAACGGGATAAAGAAGATGCCGATAAACGCGCCGATGACGCCGAGCAGCGACATCGTGTCAGCTTTAAAACCAAGCAGCTCAATGAGGACCCACGGACTGAACGCGAACATTATTTGTTTGCGGCTGCCGTAGATCGCGCTTATCACATAATATCTCGCGTACTCTTTACGGAAAACAAGCTTCGATACCTGCGTACGCCCCTCGAGATCCTTGCCGATCTGCGCGCGCATCATGAGCAGCAGTACGGCGCACGCGAGAAAACACCCCGCGCAAATGATAAATATCAGAACAGGAACCTCGAAATGGAAAAACCCCGAGCGAAAGCCGAAAAAGCAGATGATGCCCGAGATCATCATGAAGGCCATGTTGACGCTCTTAAACTGACCGAGGAGCCTCCCCAGATTGTCCTTCGTCGCGAGTGAAAGGCCTATGCTGTCGCCGAGCGGCATGAACATATGCTGCCCGAGAGAGAAGACAAAGAGGAAGATCAGCATGATGCCGAACGACGGATGGAATACGCCGAGCACGACCAGCCCGATAGCCCCGAATATCTGTGCCACGACGGCTATACGGAAATCTCTTAAGAAGGACAGGGATGTGATGACGAAAAGAGAAATGATGCCCGGAAGCTCACGCGGTATCTCGATGATGCCGCGCTGTGACGCCGTGGCGTCGTAAGCGTCTTTGAAATAGTTTGACATGACCAGGTCGGCAACGCCCGAATAGAACCCTGTAAAGGCCGAAATGATCATGAATAATAGAATCGCTGTTTTTAGTCTTTTTTGAAAGTCTTCGTCGTATGTAAAGTCTTGCATTCGAGTTCCAGTAGGTACTCCTTCCTGTGTAAACCGCCGCCGTAGCCGACCAGCGAACCGTCCGCGCCGATGACGCGGTGGCAGGGGCAGATGATGGCGATCGGGTTTCTGTTGTTTGCCATGCCGACCGCGCGGCAGGCTTTCGGGTTTCCTGTCTTTGCCGCTATCTCGCCATAGGAACAGGTCTCGCCGTACGGGATCGTGAGCAGCGCCGCCCAGACCCTCTTTTGGAAATCCGTCCCCATAAACTCAAGCGGCAAATCGAATTCGCGCCTCTGACCTTTGAAGTATTCGGTCATTTGCCTGTGCGCTTCTTTTATCAGCGGCGTCTCGCGCTTCTCGTACCCTACAGGCGCGTGCCTGTCTTCTCTGTCTGTCAGAAAGACATGGGTGATACGGCCTTCTGCCTCGGCGATGCCGAAAGGCCCGATTGGATATTCATAGATCCGGTAAGATTTCACAAGCGCCTCCGCGTTATGTAACTATTATAAACCTCTTTTTGCAGAATGCGGCCTTAAAGGGTAAAGCGCCGTATCGCCTCGGCGGCGCCGCCCTTCCTTACGCCCGGCGCGATCCAGTCGGAGGCCTCTTTCACGTCTTTGCTCGCGTTCGCTACCGCCACGCCTGTGCCCGCGGCCTCAAACATCGGTATGTCATTTTCGTCGTTGCCCACGGCGAGTATATCTTCCTTTTGGATGCCCCAGAGCTCGGCGACCTTCAGGACGCCTGTGCCTTTGTTGGCTTCTCCGTTCGTGAGGTTGAACGAGTTTGAGCTCGACTTGTGTATCGTAGCCGAGTCGAATACCGGGTCCGAGAATACTGACTTTTTTTTGACGCCTGTTCTTGTGAATATAAAGGCGCAGTAAAAGTCCATGGTATTTAGTACTTTTAACAGTTCTTCGTCCTCGAGGATGACGAATACCTTGCCGTTTTCGAGCGGCGGATACACCGGCCCTTTTTTGCACACGTAGATCCTTTCGTCGCCCGCGAATGACATATACATGTCCAGCCTCTTCGCCGTCTCGAAACAGGCGAGGACTTGCTCTCGCGGGATCGCGAGCTTGTATATGTATTTTCCGTCCACTTTTACTGTCGCGCCGCTGCACCCGATGAGCGCGTCCACCTCGTCAAGGCCCTCTGTCGCGTCCTGCATATAGTAACAGGGCCGAGCCGAGCAAAGGCAGACCTTCGCTCCGGCATTTCTCGCTTCATTTACCGCTTTGCGAACCTTTTTGTGCACAGGAACGCCTTTCGGCCGGTCGATAATAGTGCCGTCGATGTCGAGCGCTATGAGTTTTTTTCTTTGCTCCTTCTGGCTCATGTCAGGCAAAAAACAACGTGAAAACAAGAAGATAGACGAGTGACGAAACTTCTATGACAGCGCCGAATGTGTCTCCCGTGACGCCCCCGAGCTTCTTATTGAACGTTCTCGTAAATAGTATCGTCACGACCGCCGCCGCTATGGCCCCGATAAACGAGCAGATGATCGGCACTATGGCCAGCAGCACTACCGACTGTTCTTCCGCCGCCGCGGCAGCTATATAGAGAGGGAATGTCAGAATCGACGCCACGAACATAAATATGATCGCGGACGCGACCGAAGCGGGCCCGCCCGCTATTCCTGTAGCCTTTCCCATACCTTCGTCTCTCGCGTACGGCGCCAGCGACGCTGATATGAGGCAGCACGCTCTTCCCACTACAGGGAATACGAGTATCGCTGTGATATTGGCCTCGGTAAACATCGCAAAATAGAAGATACCGGCCATTACGATACCAAGCGTCCCGAAGACTCCTATACGGCTGTCCTTCATTATATCGAGGGCTTCACCACGCGTCTTTCCGCTAAAGACGCCGTCGCAGGTATCCGCGAGCCCGTCAAAATGCAGGCCTCCCGTGAGGAAGATATACGCGCATACGAGTATGCCGCCTCGCACCAGCGCCGGCACGCCGATCAGGTCCGCTATAAAAGTTATCACTACGAGTATTGCCCCGACAAGAAGACCGACGAGCGGCATCAGCTTGACGGCTTTTTTATAACTCTCCTCGGTGAACTCGACATTCGGTACGGGCAGGCGGGTCAAAAAACCTACCATGAGAAAAAACGACTTCATATACGTCCTTCTATTTTACAGGTACGGGGACGCCCGCGACCATGAGTACTACCTTGTCCGAGAGCCTCGCGACATGCTTGTTGATATGCCCGAGAGCGTCACGGAAGTACCTCGCGTAGCGCGTTTCGGGGACTATGCCCATGCCTACCTCGTTCGATACGAAAATCAGGTTCTTTTCGTTTTTCGTCGCGTATGAGCAAATGGCGTCTATCTCTTTCAGAGACAGGAACACTACCCGTTCAAAGTCCTCTGTCGTGAATTTGTCCTCGTCGGGGACTTCCTCAAAAAGTATGCCCATCAGCAGGTTGCCGACACAGTCAAGCATTATCGTGCCAAACCTGTCCATCTCGATTTCCTTATCTATGTCGTCCAGGCCGTAATACCTTTCCCAGGTTTCCCAGTTCTTCGGGCGGTTGTTCCTGTGAAAATTGATACGCTCTTCCATTTCTTCGTCGCACGCCGTAGCGGTCGCGATGTACAGGACATCTCCGCCTTCAGCCGCTATTTTTTCCGCGTAAGCGCTCTTGCCGCTGCGGGCTCCTCCTGTAATAAGGATCACATCACTCATTTTAACTCTCCTTCTCTTCCTTCCTAATATCGACCAACACGGTATCGTCAAACGCGATATCCGCGAATGTTCCCATATCGCTCATCATAACACAAGCTGCGTCGATTATCGGAAAAGAAATTGCGCAACCCGATCCTTCGCCGAGGCGCATCTCCATTTCGAGGAAAGGTTTTAGTCCGAGCTCTTTTATTGTGATGTCGTAAGAGGGTTCGGTCGAGCGATGCGTTGCAAACATAAAATCTTTCGCTTCCGGGCAAAGGAGCCTGGCCGCAAGAGCGGCGATCGCCGCGATCGAGCCGTCGATAAGGATGGGTTTTCTGCAGTAAGCCGCGGCGAGGTAACAGCCCGTGAGTCCCGCGATGTCGAGACCTCCGACCTTGGATATCACGTCTACAGGGTCGTCCTTGTCGGGTTTGTTTACTTCAACCGCAGTCCTGACCACCTCGATCTTATTCAGTAACTGGTCGTTGTCCAGACCGGCGCCGCGGCCTACGTATATCGACGGATCAAGGCCCAAAAACGCTACGGCGCACGCGCTCGTGGACGTCGTGTTGCCTATCCCCATCTCGCCCGTGCCGAGCATATCGTATCCCTTTTCGAAAAGCTCTTCCGCGACGTCGAAGCCCGCCTGGATCGCGGCTTCTGTTTCCCCGCGCCCCATTGCGGGCCCTTTCGCCATATTGTCAGTCCCGCGCTTAACGTTTCTGTCCAGCACGGCGTCCGTCCCCGGCGCGTCCATCAGCCCTATATCCACGACCACGACGTCCGCGCGGGCGGCTTTCGCGAGCACGCTCACCCCGCATATGCCCCTCGTCATATTAACCGCCTGAAGGCGCGAAAACGCCTGCGGAGCCGCCGCGACGCCCTCTTCGTATACGCCGTTGTCCGCGGCCATCACTACCACCGCGCGCTTTTCAAGCCTGTTCTTGACTTTACCAGTAACGCCCGCGATCCTTACGGCGATATCCTCGAGGCCTCCGAGCGCGCCAAGCGGCTTAATGAGCGTATCGCAATACTCGCGCGCCTCCCGCATCGCTTCCCCGTCAGCTCCCGTTATTTCCTTTATCGCCTCTTTGTAATCCATGATATTCTCCTTTTGTCTTAATACTCGATCGCCGCGCGGGCTGTTACCCCGTTGTCGTACGGGTGCTTGATCTTTTTCATCTCCGTCACATAATCCGCTTTTTCGATCAGCCATTCGGGCGCGGTATGCCCTGTAAACACGACTTCGAGCCCTTCGCGCTTCGTTTCGATGACTTCGCGGACCAGCTGTTCATCGACAAGGCCCAAAGCGATCACGTCCAGGGCTTCGTCGACGACGACGAGGCCCGTGTCAGGTTCGCTTACGACCGTGTTGTGGATCTCGTCGAACAAGCGCTGCTGCTCCGCCCTGCACTCTTCTTTCTGCTCTTCGTTCATTTGCCAGACAAAGCCCATCTTTTTGTCCGAACGTATCACTTTTACGCCGAGCGCCTCTAGCGAAGCGACCTCGCCGGTAGTGCTCCCTTTTAAAACCTGTCCGAAAACGACCTTCATGCCGCTGCCCGCCGCCCGGGCCGCGAGGCCTACTGCCGCGGTCGTCTTGCCTTTGCCGTCTCCTATGTATAGATGTATCAGTCCAGTCTTCATTGTTCCGTCCCCCGTTATTATCAACTAGTCTACATTATTTTTGACTATAGTACTGATCGCGTTGATCAATCGCTCGTTTTCCTCCGCCAGCCTGACAGCGATACGAAAATATGTACCGTCCTCCAGGCCCGCGAAGTTTGAACAGTCGCGGATCAGAATACCTTTAGCGGCGAGCGCTTCCGCCAGGTTTATTCCTGTTTTTTGGTTGTGATAGCGAAAAAATATATAATTCGCGCTGCCGCCGAGCACCTCAGCTCCGACCGCTATCAACCCTATCTTGAGTTGAATACGCTCCTCTTTAATAAGCGCGCGGAGCTTTTTGTAATATTCGTTTTCCTTCAGAGCCTGTATTCCCGCGATCTGCGCCGGCGCGGACACGCTCCACGGAGGGCCTGTCTTCGCGACGCCTTCCGCGGTTTCAGCGCTGCCGAAAAGCGCGTAGCCGAGGCGCAGGCCCGCCATTGCCCATGTCTTTGTAAATGCCTTCAGGATGATCAGGTTTTCATGCTCCGTGAGAAGAGGTTCCGCCGTAAAGGCGGCAGGTTCGTCTGTCAGGTCCATAAAGCATTCGTCTATTACAAGTACGGCGCCCGCGGCCTCGCATGCCCTGAGTAATTGTTTTATTGTGTCCGGCGGCGTCAGCACTCCTGTAGGATTGTTTGGGTTGCATAAGAATACGAGATCCGCCTGTCCCGCGTACTCTGTAGTTTTCTCTGTAACTGCGAAGTCAGGATATGATAACGGGCAGCGGAGTACCTCCGCGCCGGATTCTCTCGCCGCGCGTTCGTATTCCGAGAAAGCGGGCGCGGTAACGAGCACCCTGTCCGGCTTTAGCGCACGCGTTACGCGAAAGATCAGATCGGCCGAGCCCGCGCCGCAATGTATCCGCTCCGGCGGAATGCCGTGTTTTTCTGTTAGAGCAGCGGTCAGCTCGCGGCAATACGGATCGGGATAACTCTCGTACTCCGAGATACGCGCCGCCAGTTCACTTTTAACGCCGTCAGGCAAGCCGAGCGGGCTGATGCTCGCCGAAAAGTCCAGCGGCGCGGGCTTGCCGGAAATTATTTCTTCGTATATATCGCCGCCGTGAGGTTTTATATCCATAGCGTCAGTCCTGTCGCGTGGTTTTATATCCATAGCGTCAGTCCTGTCACGTTCAGGATCAGGGCGGAAAGGCCCGCGCTGATGAAAAAAGCTGGGATCAGGAATAAGAAGGATGTGCCGTACATGACGCGTGTCGCGGTTTTAATGTCTTTGGGGGTGACCGGGCGGCCGGCGTCGCCAATAATTGGCTTTCTTACGACTTCCCCGAAGTACGACGCGTCACCTGCCAGGGCGACGCCGAGGGCGCCCGCGAGCGCAGCCTCGCACTGCGCGCTGTTCGGGCTCGCGTGGTTTCGCCTGTCGCGGCGCCATATCCAGAGGGCGCCCTGCCCGTCTTGACTGAGCCAGGGTAAATAACACACCGCTATCATAAACAGGGCGGCCAGACGTGAAGGCACAAACCCGAGTACATCGTCAAGCCGGGCTGCCGCCCTGCCAAATTCCAGATACCTCTCGTTCTTGTACCCTATCATAGAGTCGAGCGTGTTTACCGCCTTGTATACCATCCCCAATACGGGCCCTCCTATCGCCATATAAAACATCGGCGCGACAACACCGTCCGCCGTGCTTTCCGCCACGGTCTCAACCGCCGCTTTCGCCACGCCTTCCTCATCCAAAGCCTCAGTGTCCCTGCCTACGATCATCGAAACCGCCCGGCGCGCTCCTTCAAGATCGCCGCGCGACAAAAACCCTTCCACCTTCATCGCTTCTCCGGCGAGGCACCGGGCCGACAGGCACAGCCAGCACATCACAGAGCAAAGGACAAACGCCGCCGCTGGATGTACCAGAAACCCCAGACATACGACGGCCGCGCTCACTACCAACACGGTGCCAACTACCAACACAACAAGCATTGTGCCATTACCCCGAACCCGTCTCACAGACTCGCCTTCCCGGCTCACAGGCACTCCGTCTCTCTCACCCTTCCTATTACTATTCAGCCGTTTCTCTCCCGCCGCGATCAGCGCGCCGATCCACCTTACAGGGTGAGGCATGCGCTCGGGGTCCCCGAGCAGCAGATCCATCCCAAATCCGCACAGCAGCGCGCCGGGAAAGAAAAAAACCTCCACGCTTACTCCTCCTGCCACTGTGAAAACATTTTTCGCATCCACGCGAACACGTCCATCGCGTAGACGCTCTCAAGGTTTTCCTTGGACAGAGTCTCCCGCGCCGCGCCCAGCGATACTACCTTGCCTTCGTGAAGGAGCAGCGCGTCCGTCCCGTAGTTCCGCGCGAGAGAAAGGTCGTGTACGACCGAGATAACGGCCCGGCCCGGTTCTTTAAGCCATTCCCCGATCAGCTTAAAAACCTGTTTTTGATATACGAGATCCAGGTGGTTCGTAGGCTCGTCCAATACAAGAAGTTTTGGTTCCTGGGCGAACAATTGCGCGAGGAATGTACGTTGCAGTTCACCGCCCGAAAGCGTCAGGACCGACTGCCCCAAAAACGGTTCAAGCCCCGTAAGCTCGATCGCCCGCCGGACCGCAGTGTCGTCGGCGTCACTCTCACCCGCAAGCAGGCCCTTCGAATGCGCGTAGCGTCCCATATGCACGACTTCGGCTACCGTGAAAGGATAGCCGACCGAGTAGCGCTGCGACAGAAAGCCAATGATCCCGGCTATCTCTTTCGGTTTGTAGGTCTTGATGTCACGGCCCATACACTCGATGCGCCCGCTGTACGGAGCGCCGCCCGAGATCGAGTTTACTATCGTGGACTTGCCCGCGCCGTTCGGGCCGACTATCATGAGCCAGTCCCCGCTTCCAACCGAAAAGTTTACATCGTCAACGATCACGAGATCGCCGTACCTCACGGTCAGGTTTTTGATATCAAGCATGTTCATCGGCCCCGCCTCATCCTGAAAAAGATCATCAGGAACAGTACTGCCCCGATAAGCGAGGTCACGACGCCGATAGGCAGTTCGCGCGGTGAGAGTATCGTCCTCGCCGCGAGGTCGGCCAGCATCAAAAAGCATGCCCCGCCGAAGAGCGTCGCGGGCAGCAGCCTCTTATGGTTCGGGCCCGCTACCATCCTTACCATATGCGGGGTCACGAGCCCCACAAAGCCTATTACGCCGCTCACCGAGACACACGCCCCGATGAGGATGGCGACGGCGACAAGCACCGTGAGCCTTACCTTCTTTACGTCCACGCCGATATGCCTGGCGTTGTCTTCGCCTATCGCGAAGGCGTTGAGTTCCCGCGCCTTGCTGAGCAGAAGGATCCCGCACACGAGCCCTATGACGCCGAGTACGGCCGCGTCATAGTAGGAGCTGCCGGCGAGCGACCCCATGAGCCAGAACGTAATGGTCTTCACCCGTTCGCCCGCGAATGTCACGACGAGCGAGACGATGCTCGATATGAACATCGTAAATATGATCCCCAGGAGTATTATCGTATTCGTCGACAGTGTGTAGTCCAGTCTGTACGCGAGCGTAATGATGATGAGAAGCGACAGGAAAGCGAAGAGCATCGCCATGACCATCGTCCCCGCGAACGGCAGGCCCGGCACCGTGATGCCAAACGCTATCGCGAGGACCGCGCCGAGCGACGCCCCGCTCGAGACCCCGAGCGTAGTGCCGTCTGCCAGCGGGTTTTTCAAAAGGCCCTGCATGGCTCCGCCGCAAACCGAGAGCGAAGCCCCTACGAGGGCCACGCAGAGCACACGCGGCAGCCTTGTTGACAGAATGATGGGCACGGCAGTGCTGTCCGCCTGCGCCTGGCCTGTCAGCGCGTTCCATAGTATCGCGGCCGTCTGCCCAAGCGGCACGTTCACAGAACCGACCCCAATGCAGACGACGAAGATCACAAACGTAAGGATGCCGAACAGAGCGTAATCCCTTGCTTTGAATTTTTCGGTTTTTAGCGTTGTTCCTGCCATCCCCGCTTATCTCATTCAGCTCCCAAATACGAAATCATAAAGCAGTCTCGCCCCGTCCGCGAGCCGCGGCCCCGGCCTGGACAGCTCGTCTTCGGTCAGGTTCAGGAT
>Ga0123356_10008415_pt1 | contig 10258 bp, 5 predicted proteins | sample TergutEmb28metaG_2_FD_92546 | JGI IMG/M metagenome (GOLD analysis project Ga0123356, IMG submission 92546) | Embiratermes neotenicus P3 segment gut microbial communities from Petit-Saut dam, French Guiana - Emb289 P3 | ecosystem: Host-associated > Arthropoda: Insects > Digestive system > Gut ... | reverse complement strand
TCACGGCTTCTAAACGAGCTACGGCGAGGTCAGCCTCCTGCTTGGTCTTATCGTAGTTCCCAAACAGCTTGACACAAAATTCACAGAAGCTATAGAAAAGCACATTGAGGCCGGTAACCGCGATGAATGAGATGATGTTGTAGACCATGGTGAAGGTCTGGCCCAGCAGATTGATCTGGAATAAGAACAAGATCAAGGAGATGGAAACAACCATAGTCAGTATGTGGAAGATGAGTCCCTTGGTAGAAAAATAGGTCACTGAGATGATGGTCACACCACTCAGATAGAAGAAGAGGAGGCTGTCCCCTTCAAAATAGAATGCGCCAAAGATGAGTACTGCCGCCATGAGCGTGGGGGAGAGGAAGGCGATGAGGGTATTATTGAGCTTGCTGCGCTCAATGAGAACGAAAAGCGTAACGATGATCAAGCCCAGACCAGCACGTATGATCATTGCCGTCATGTCAAAGAAAATGAGGGTATAGACCGAGGATATGATCACATAACCCAAGATAACCAAGAGGATATAGGGCGCAGCCTGATTCCTGGATGAAGCTCCGAATACGGTTTTCTTGAGGGCTGATATCAAAGTATTTTTCTCCCAATCCCTAAGCATCAAGTACTTGTTTCTTTGCTGATCGCAGCTAGCCCACTGCTCAGCTATAAACGCTTGACTTGTTACTCAGTTAATCACGCCTCGTCGTGATCTATGTGTTATTCCCAACTTACTTTCGTCCGCTCCAGGTGAGCAGGGCACCATAGAGCTCCTCAACATCAACAGGCTTGGTAAGGTGAGCATTCATGCCTGCTTTAAGACTCTCTGCCATGTGCTCCGGTCCCGAATTAGCGGTCATTGCCAGCACGGGAAGCTCCGCAAAACGCTCATCGGCCCTGATTTTGGTGGTTGCCGTCAGACCGTCCATCTCTGGCATCATGATGTCCATCAGCACCAGGTCAAAGCTTCTTTCCTGTAATTGCTCAATCGCTTCGATTCCGTTATTTGCTATCGATACCTTGATGCCAATCGAAGAGAGGAGTTCTGCGATAATCATCTGGTTGACTTCATTGTCTTCGGCAACGAGCACCCGCAGTCCTTTTAATACACTGGGATCAACGCTTGTATTGGATTCCTCGGTTTCCTTGACATCAACAAAGGGTTTCCCCGGCAGGGTTAAGGGTATGAGTATGCTGAAGGTGGAGCCCTTACCCGTAGTGCTCTCGACGGTGATCTTGCCACCCATCAGTGTGACGAGCCCTTGACTCACCGGCAAGCCCATCCCAAGCCCGCCATATTTGCGATCATATCCGGAATCCAGGGAATACAGGGGTTTGAAGAGCTCCGAGATGCTATCTTTGCCGATTCCGATTCCGGTGTCGGTGATCTTGAAAATCACCCTTGCCTCATACTCGAAGGCTGAAGGCTCAGTAGTCACCTGCACCTTCACCGAGCCATGCTCGGTGAATTTGATGGCGTTATTGATGATGTTCAACAGGGCCTGCTGCAAACGCAGGGAATCTCCCAGTACACGAATGGGCACCGTTTTGTCATAGAAGGCATCGAGTTTAAGGCCCTTAGCATCTGCGTCTGCGCGCACCAGGCTCAGTATCTCCTCTACCATGCTGTGGATCGAGAACTCCTCAGACTCCAATAAAAGTTGGCCGGAATCGAGTTTGGAGAAATCCAATATCGCCTCTATGGCTGAGGTTAAGAGCATGAGAGAGCGTTGCCCCTGTTTGACTATCCTCATCTGCTCTTTGTTGAGAGACTCGCAAGATACGATCACCTGACCCATTGCGCTGATTGCGTTCATCGGAGTACGGATCTCGTGACTTACTGAGGCGAGGAACTCGTTTTTTATTTGCGCGTACTCTTTGGCCAGCTCTTTTGCCTCATCAAGTTTGGCTTGGGCCGATATATGCATGCGCAAATCTCGCATATAGGCTACCAGGATGTAATCCTCGCCCTTAGGCGCCCTGACGACGGTGACTTCTGTGGGGACAAGATCCCCATTCTTGTTTTTAAAGGTCCAACGACCCAGGCTGCTCCCTCTGATAAATGCTTTCCTGACATGGCGCACCAACATCTCCTCAGAATTGATGCCATCGGGTTGTCTCTCGGGAAAGTAGTCATAGAATGACTTGAGGAATGCTTCCTTGTCCGTTGTCCCAAACAGATTGAGCATCTCGGGGTTGCAATCAGAAAGATCTCCGTGTTCGTCCCAAACAATGCAGCAGATAGGGGCAGCGTTGATCATGATGCGGTTTTGCTCTTCGGCTGCTGCAAGGCTCCTTTCGGCGAGCACTGAAGCCAATAAGGTAGAAATAGCCTGCAAGGTCTCAGCATTATTCTTACTCGTCTGCTGCACATCAGGAGGTTCCTCATCCAGGCGCCCGGTGACAAGCACCGCAAAGGCCTTGCCCCTCACGGTGATAGGATAGGAGATGAAGTAAGGCAGGTCGAGAAACTCCCTGACCTCTCTTAATCTGTCGTCAGGGTCGGCACCCGTCACTATTACTGCATCTATTGGGTCGAGAAGCTCAGCCGGAAGCTCGATGCTCTTTCCAGACAATGCTGCCTTCTCCTCATCAGAATACCCTTGAAGATTCTCAACTGTGAAAAAACCTGGTTTCAGCCTTTCTTGCACAAGGACGACAGTACGTTGCATTTTCAGAATGGTATTAATGCTCGTTGCGGTTGGGACGAACAGGTCTCCCAAACCTTCGCCTCGCCTGAGAGATGCTGACAGCTCAATCAACAGGCTGTATCCCCGACATTTCTGCTCGAGCTCAGCCAGCTTGGCTTGATCTCCAGCAGTTGCGTTGCCAAGGTCTAAGTTGTCAACATCCACGTTGCCAGCATCTGCGGAATCTGGATTGTCGCTGTACCCAACCCCGTCTTTCATTGCCCGGCCTCCCTGCTATTGTAGCGTTTGAATACCACCCACGCACATAGTGGCTCTTCTACCACGCCTATTATAGCGTTGTATGGCCTATTCTATCGCCTTGAGTGAAGAAACCATATCGATTTGTGTGAGAGGGCGATAGAGGAGGAGATTGACGATGAGCGCAAAGACCGCGGTGAGCAGTATGCTATAGAGGTAGCTGGATAAGAGGAGGTCGCGGCTGAACATGAAAACATCAACCTCGATGGTCGATATGATATAGCGCTGCAAGGCTATTCCCTCGATGATTCCCAACACGATTCCTAGTATCGTGAGTATGAAGCCTTCTCGGTAGATATACGATGCCAGCTCACGGTCGAAGAAGCCCAGAACCTTGATGGAGGCAAGCTCGCGGGTGCGCTCCTCGCGATTTATGGTGTTAAGCGAGAAAAGTACGACAAAGAGCAGGGCAGCTGCGCTCAAGATGAGGATGACCATGACAAAACCGAGCACATCGGTGATGTCGCCAAAATCGTCAGCCTGTTTTTGTGTATAAGAAACGCCAGTGACCGCTGCCAGCGTGGTCAGTGACTCAGGCATGCTCTCATATCCCTCGTTCAGCATCCCCAGTATCTGATTAGGCTTGAAGTCCTTCTTGAAGTGCTGCTCATAGCTCTCAGGTGTCATGAAGACGTAGTGATAGACATAGTTCTCCCGTACTCCCGAGACTATGAAATCCGCCTCTTCGTCGTTAAGTGTCCTGAGCGTGATGGTGTCGCCGACATCCACGCCGATCTGGCGGGCCAGTTGCTCAGTTATGATCACATCCCTGTCTTCTATGATCAGAGGCTCAGAAGGGGAGAGTGGGCCGTTGCCGCGTGTCCTCATTTGGTAATAATCACCAAAGCTCACCGGGTCTTCAGCAACAATGAGGGAGAGGTCCTTAGTGATATTTTCGCTGATGATATCGACTGTCTCGCGCTTCACCAGGGTAAAGGAGCTTAACTCGGGCGATTCTGCCACAAAGGCGAAGAAACTCTCCAGCTCCTCGCTTTCAGCATCGGGTTTAAAGGTAATCGAAACATCGAAGGCCTCGATATCCCCATATTGTTTAGGGCCTATGGTGCCTAAAGAATCGTTCAAAGCAAAACCGGTGAACACCAAAGCGGTGCAACCGGCTACCCCGAAGATAGTCATGAACGCCCGTTTCTTATAGCGAAGCAGGTTACGGGCGGTGATCTTGTGAAGAAAGCTGAGGCTGGACCACAGTGGTTTGATGCGCTCAAGGAAGATACGCTTGCCCGGGCGAGGAGCCAAGGGCCGCATGGCAGAAGCCGGAGTCTCTCTAAGGATGCCCAGACAGATCAATATCGCGGGGCCAACCGTGGAGACCACGGCAAACGAGAGTGCAAGGATGGTAAGAGACCACGAGAAGTACATGGGGCCGGGAGGTATGGAATACAAGGTCCTGAAGGCGTTGAAGATGAGTGAGGGAAAAAGATTTGCGCCCAAGAGAACACCCGCAATGCCGCCGATAAAGGTTGCTGAGAAAGCGTATATGAGATAGCGAGCGGTGATCGAACGGTTGGTATAACCGAGCGCCTTGTAGGTGCCGATGATGGTGCGGTCGCTGTCTACGAGACGGGTAACCGAGGTCATCGACACCAGGGCTGCGATGAGAAAGAACAGCAGCGGAATCACCACAGCCAGGTCCTCCATCTGCCCTCCCTGCTGCAGATAGCTCCTGAAACCCGGGTTGGATTCGATGTTGAGGACATACCAACGGGGCGGTTCCAGTGCATCAAGATCCGCTTCTGCCTGAGCTATGTCCGCTTCTGCCTGCGCTAGATCAGCAAGGGCATCGGCCTTCTCTTCTTCAAAAGTTGCCAGACCTTCTTCATAGGAGGCCCTGCCATCTTGGTATTCGGCCAGGCCTTCATTGTAGCTCGCCTCTCCATTCAAAAGCTGATTTCGGCCGCTTTGATAGGCTGCTTCTCCTTCCTGGAGCTCAGCTCGTCCACTCTGGTAGCCCTCTTCGCCTGCCGCGAGTTTTGCATACCCAGCCTCGTATTGCGATTCTCCTGCCAATAGTTGCTGGCGAGCCAGCTCTAATTGTTGAAGCGCTGCCTGGTATTCGAATTCTGACACATAGCCGGCCGCATAGGCTGCTTCAAGCTGTGCAAGCTCTTGGTTATAGGTATTCCAGCCATCGTCCAGCTCCGCCCGTGCGGGAGCGAGCTCTGCCCAGCCACTGTCCAGTTCTGCACGAGCGGCATCGAGCTCAGCCCAGCCACTGTCAAGCCTGGGGCGCGATGAGTAGAGCTCTGTCCAGCCTCTGTCCAACGTGCTTCGGGCATCTACGAGCTCTGCCCAGCCCTCTTCAAGTTCTACCAGCGCATCAGCGAGTTCCTGCTCAGCATCGGTGAGCTCCTGGTATCCCTCGGTTACCTCGGCGCGGGCGTCTGTGAGCTCCAAACGGGCATCGCTTATGATTGAGTTGAAACGTTTGGTGCTGCGAGTCCTGCCCGTATCCTTGAGAGCATCAAGCGTTGGTGCAACCGCGTCAAAGTATGCGTCGGTAAAGCGGGAGACCCCGCCTCGCCTTTCGTCAGGACAAATTGGGGACAGTCCCCTTATGTCCCCGTTGGACATAAGGGGACTGTCCCCAATTTGTCCTGCAAGGTCGACTTGCAGGTAGGCTGCGGCATAGAACTCCAAGCTGAACGCCCCGGGAAGGGTGTAGAAGTAGTAACGATTGCGCCCCTGTCCCACATCGCTGTTACCGCGATCTGCGGCAATGAAGAGGGGCGACTTTATCACACCGACAATCGTGAAGGAATCATACTTCACGGTGTCGGACAAAGGCTTGGATGTGCCGGAATAGAAGCGTACTTTGCTACCGAGGTCGTTACCCGATGAGCGGAGCCAGCTCTCCTCGGCAAGGCATTCATTATCCTTCTCGGGAAGCCGGCCTCTGAGCAGCTCAGGCGTATTGATTGGGCTTTCACTCGAAGTGTCGAGTGAAAGCAGCTGTATACTCGTTTCCAAACCATCGCGTTTAACCAGGAGGTTTGCTGTATAGCCGGGAGAAACCTGCATGACTCCGGGTGTCGAGCGGATGGCAGCGATATCATCTGCATCTAAGCCCATGGTAGAGATCACCTGGATATCCATGAAATTCCGGTTATCGAACCAGAGCTCCGCAGAACTCTTCATATAAGGGCCGGTGAGGCGGAGCCCTGTAAAGAACATGACACCAATCAGGGTAATGAGCAAAATCGAGAGAAAACGGGGCAGGGTGCTTCTCACCTGTCTGAGAGCACTGCTGATAAAGGGGTTTCTTAAGCCACGGGCCATCGATCGGGGCTACCAGTCAATGGAAGTGATGGGCAGGGGAGAGATGTTGTAGTCGATGCCTTCCGCACGCCCATTGCGGATATGGATGACCCTGTCACCCATGGGAACAAGTGCCTGGTTATGCGTGATGATGACGACGGTGATGCCGTGGACACGACTCGCGTTTTGCAAGAGCTCTAATATGACCTTACCTGTTGTTGAGTCAAGGGCTCCGGTGGGCTCGTCGCACAAGAGCAGCTTGGGGTTTTTGGCAAGAGCCCTCGCGATAGCTACGCGCTGCTGCTCACCACCGGAGAGCTGGGAAGGAAAGTTATCGAGCCTGTCGCCCAGGCCAACGCGATTGAGCACCTCGGTGGCTTCGAGATGATCAGGGCATATCTGCGCGGCAAGCTCCACGTTCTCATAGGCGGTGAGGTTGGGGATGAGATTATAGAACTGAAAGACGAAGCCAACGCTCTCGCGTCGGTACTGGGTGAGGGAGCGATGATCCAAGCCGGCAATATCCGTACCGTTAACGAAGACCTCACCACGGTCGGCTTTGTCCATGCCTCCTAAGATATTGAGCACGGTGGACTTACCAGCACCACTGGGGCCTACGACGATAGCCAGCTCGCCTTGTTCGATCTTGAAATCCATACTATCTACGGCCTTCACCAGCACCTCGCCGGTATGGTAGTTCTTCTCGACACCCCTCAGTTCGATGAAGCTCGGATTTGCTCCAGCCTCTTTAACCTCAGCGTTCACAGCAGGCTCCAATCAGCCAAGCTTTACAGCTCAGCCCCCATCGGCCCCAAATTAACAGCACATATCTTACAAATCGTAGTACATCTCAAATTCTACGGGATGTGGTAGCTCATTGTAACGGGCCGCTTCCTTGCGCTTCTTATCGATCCATATCTCAATCAATTTGTCCGGGAAGACGCCACCCTTGGTGAGGAATTCCTTGTCAGCCTCCAGGGCATCAAGCGCTTCGTCAAGTGTGCGCGGTAATTGCTTGATCTCTTTCTGCTCTTCGGGTGTGAGGTCGTAGAGATTGAAGTCATAGGGCCCAAAGCCCTCTTTTGCAGGATCGATCTTTTTCTCAATACCATCCAAGCCCGCCATGAGGATGGCGGCAAAGGCATAGTAGGGGTTGCAGGTTGCATCGGCGTTGCGAAGCTCAAAGCGCTTATTCTTGGGCCCCTTGGCATAGGCCGGGATGCGAATAACGCTGGAGCGGTTAGACGTTGCATAGCCTATGGTGACCGGCGCCTCATAACCTGGCACCAGGCGTTTGTAGGAATTCGTCGAGGGGTTCGTGAGAGCACAGAGTGCCCTGATATGTATCAGTATTCCCCCGAGGAAATTCAGCGCCGTCTCGCTCAATTGCGAATAGCCGTTCTCGTCATAGAACAGGGGCTTTCCGTCGTTGAAGAGGTGCATGTGCACGTGCATACCGTTTCCTGCCTCAGCATAGATAGGCTTGGGCATGAAGGTCGCGGTCTGACCCTCGCTAAACGCCAGATTCTTAGTGAGATGTTTGGTCATCATGGTCTTGTCGGCCATCTCGAGGAGGCCACCCATCTCTACCTCGATCTCTATCTGGCCCGGGCCTCCTACCTCATGGTGATGGTATTTAACCGCGATGCCCATCGACTCCATCAAGATGGTAAGACGCGAGCGGAAGCTACTGAGACGATCGAAGGGGAGCGCACGGTGATAGCCACCCTTGAGAGGCATCTTATAACCCAGGTTAGTGCCCTCGTGGCCGGTGTTCCACTCGGCTTGCTCGGCATCCACGAGGTAGCTGGAGCCGCGTGGTTCTACCTTATAGTCCACATGATCCAAGACATGGAACTCAAACTCCGGTCCGATGCGAAACTCGGTCGCCACTCCCTGGCTCTTCATATATTCCTCGGCGCGCTTGACGACGTTTCTGGGGTATTGGTCAAAACGGTGGTTCTCAGGCAGGTCAATCACATAGACATCACCTATCATGCCAAGGGTGGGCACCTCCTCGAACACGTCATAATATGCACTGGAGAGGTCGGGTACAAAAACCATGTCACTTTTTTCCACGGGAGCAAAGCCATAGTTGGACCCATCGAAGCCGATGCCGTCTTGTAGCGTCTCTTCGGTGAATCGATCCACAGGGATGGTGAGATGCCTCCAACGCCCATCCAAGTCGACCATCATGAAATCGATCATCTCGATGTTGTTCTCATCACAGTATTGACGTGCTTCTTCCAGATTCTTGAACATGGTTCTTCCTCCATTGATTTGTGTTTGTTGCTGTTGCGCTGACACGAATACCCTATCATTCTAAGGCTTTTCCAGGCAGCTGTCTTAGAGGCCGTTTGGCATATCCTTCTTGAATGCGGCTACCAGCTTCTCCTGCCAGTCGCCCACAGCTTCCAGGCGGCCCAGGAAGAAGCGCAAGATGCTCGGCTCCTCGGTGAAGCGCAGGCCGCCGATGAGCTCTCGATGTTCAAAAAGCCAGCCTACTCGGTCTGCCACATACTCAAGTTGCGAAAGCGTAAAGGCGCGGCGAGGTATCGCCAGGCGCAGGAGCTCCATGCTTGCGAGGTGCTCGCTCCCATCGGGGTTGCGATCCTCAGAGAGCGTGCCGCGTTCCATGCCGCGGATGCCACCGGTCAGATAGACGGCAGCCGCCAGAGCACCTGCGCGGTATTGCTCCGGTGGAACATGCTCGACAAAGCTCATGGCATCGATGTGACAACCCAGCCCTCCCGGCGGTTTCACACAGGGGACGCCGCGTGCCTCCAGGAGCTCTGCCAGGGCTTTGACGAAGAGTGCTGTTTGGGAGACCACATGAAAGTCGCAGGTCTCGAGCAAGCCGATGGCGATAGCCTCCATCTCTCGCACGCTCATGCCACCATAGGTCAAGAAGCCCTCGTAAAGCGGCACCAGGGGCTTCATGGTATCAAAGAGGGCGGTGTCGTTGGTCACTATACCGCCACCGCGTGCACAACCGAGCTTGCGGGCCGAGAAATAGATGATGTCCATAAGGTCTGCGATCTCAAGGGAGATCTCGTGGATGGTCTTGTTTTGCTCCGCCTCCTCGCGTGTCTTGATGAAGTAGAGATTGTCAGCCAAAAGCGAGGCATCAAAGACCAACATGAGCCCTTTCTCACGGCAGAACTTGGAGACGGCACGCATGTTGGCGAGCGAGACAGGCTGTCCGCCGATGAGATTCGTCCCCGCTTCTATGCGCACGAAGGAGATGTTTTCAACACCTATGCGCTCGGTTTCCGCTGCCAGCATGTCGAGGTCCATGTTACCCTTGAAATCAGCGACAAAGCCAGGGTCGCAGGAGGATTCGGAAATCGCCTCATATACAACGCCTCCCACATTCATGATATGGGCCTTGCTGGTGGTGAAATGGTAGTTGGTGATAACCGTTTCTCCCGGTTTCACAAAGCATCGCGCAATGATATGCTCGCAGGCACGTCCCTGGTGGGCAGGCAAGAAGTACTCCTTGCCAAAGACGAAGTTGAGAGCGCTCTGCAAGCGATAGTAGGTGGCAGAGCCGGCATAGGCATCGTCAGCAGCCTGCATGGCGGATTGCTGGTATATACTCATCGAGTTGACGCCACTGTCGGTGAGCATATCGAGGAACACGTCACGGTTATCCAGCAAAAAGGTATTGTTGCCTGCCTTAGTGATGGATTCCTTTCTGGTATCGATATTACGCAGATAGAGGCGTTTGACCGTCGTGACTCGATGCATCTCCAAGGGCACGAACTCACCGGAGAAAAACTGGACCGCATCGTCGGCATCGGGAGCCATCGAGGCAGAATTCACCAAAGAGAACTCATCATTGATGTCACGCAGTGAAATAGCTTGACTGTTGGCACTGTCTTTCATAGATAACCCTTTCTAGAAATGTTCGAAAATTCAAATGCTCGTAAAAGCAGACCCGTATAATACTACACTTGAACAGCTCACGGGGACGGTTCTAGCGGGTTGGAATAGCTCACGGGGACGGTTCTTGCGGGTTGTAACTTATGATATTATGAGTA
>Ga0123356_10008414_pt1 | contig 10259 bp, 7 predicted proteins | sample TergutEmb28metaG_2_FD_92546 | JGI IMG/M metagenome (GOLD analysis project Ga0123356, IMG submission 92546) | Embiratermes neotenicus P3 segment gut microbial communities from Petit-Saut dam, French Guiana - Emb289 P3 | ecosystem: Host-associated > Arthropoda: Insects > Digestive system > Gut ... | reverse complement strand
GGCCGCGATCGCCTCGCGGGCGAGCTCGATCTCCGCGTCGTCGCGGGCCTGGTTGGCCGGGTCCGTGGCCGGATCGCGATCGGCACCGTACCGGGCCGGGTCGATGTCGCCGCCGCCGGACAGCACCAGTCCGTCGAGGCGGTCCAGCACGCCGGTGACGCCGGGCTGCGGCGGCAGCAGCAACGGCAGGCCGCCACCCGCGGCCACCATGTCGGTGTACCGGCGCGGCAGCAGCACCGCGGGCAGGTCCCAGCTGCCCCAGCGTGCCTGCTGCGCGTAGGCGGTGATACCGATAACAGGCCGTTCATTCACGACAGGCCGTTCACTCATCGCGACCTCCAGCGGAAGCCCGTCGGCCAGGGCGGGGAAGGTGGGAGCCGACTGTCAGGCCGGGCCGCCAGGATACGCGCATGTCCCGGTACAGGCTCGAACCGACACCCGCGCACGAGCATGTCACGAGGACAGCGGTGTCACATAGGCACCGCCGATGCCGCCATCGACCAGGAACTGGGACGCCGTGATGAACGAGGAGTCGTCGCTGGCCAGGAACGCCACGGCGGCCGCGATCTCGTCCGGCTCGCCGAAGCGGCCCATCGGCACGTGGACAAGCCGGCGGGCGGCGCGCTCCGGGTCCTTGGCGAACAGCTCCTGCAGCAGCGGGGTGTTGATCGGGCCCGGGCAGAGTGCGTTCACCCGGATGCCCTCCCTGGCGAACTGCACGCCAAGCTCGCGGCTCAGCGCCAGCACGCCTCCCTTGGACGCGGTGTAGGAGATCTGCGAGGTCGCCGAGCCGAGGACAGCGACGAACGACGCCGTGTTGATGATGGAACCTCGGCCCGCCCTGCGCATATGCGGGAGCACGTACTTGCAGCACAGGTACACCGAGGTGAGGTTGACCTCCTGCACACGGCGCCAGGCGTCCAGCCCTGTCGTCAGGATGGAGTCGTCCTCGGGCGGCGAGATGCCGGCGTTGTTGAACGCCACGTCGATGCGGCCATGCCGCTCCGCCACGCCGTCGAACAGGTCCCTGACCTCCCCCTCGCGCGCGACGTCCGCGGCCACGAATTCGCCGCCGGTCTCCTTGGCCGCCGCTGCGCCCGCCGCCTCGTCGATGTCGACCGCGACGATCCGGGCTCCCTCGGCCGCCATCCGCCGCGCGCTGGCGAGACCGAGACCGCTGCCGGCCCCGGTAACCACGACGACCCGACCCTGCAAGCGCTGCATATCGAAACGACCCCGTTCCCTAATCATTTGCGATGAAAACGTTCTTGACCTCGGTGAACGCGTCCACCGCATCGGGCCCCAGCTCCCGGCCAAGACCCGACTGCTTGAACCCGCCGAACGGCGTCCAGTACCGCACCGACGAGTGCGAGTTCACCGAGAGATTGCCTGTCTCGACGCCCCGGGCTACCCGGATGGCGCGTCCCACGCTGCCGGTCCAGATCGAGCCCGACAAGCCGTAGGGCGTGTCGTTGGCCATCTCGATCGCCTCCGCCTCATCGGTGAACGACGTGACCGTCACCACCGGGCCGAAGATCTCCTGGGTATAGGCGGCCGAGTCGGCGGGTACGGGGGCCAGGACAGTCGGCGGATACCAGAAGCCGGGACCCTCGGGGGCACTGCCGCGAAATGCCACCGGTGCGCCGTCCGGCACGTAGCTGGCTACGTGCTCCCGGTGCGCGGCGGAAATCAGCGGCCCCATCTCGGTGTCGGCCGCGGTCGGGTCGCCCACGCGGACGCGCTGCACGGCCCCTTCCAGCAGCGCCATGAACCGGTCGAGCACCGAGGCTTCCACCAGGATCCGGGACCGTGCGCAGCAGTCCTGGCCGGCGTTGTCGAAGACGGCGTAGGGCGCGGTGGCCGCGGCCTTCTCGATGTCAGCGTCGGCGAACACGATGTTCGCGCTCTTGCCGCCGAGCTCCAGGGTGAGCCGCTTCACGTGCTGGGCACAGCCGGCCATGATCTGCCGCCCGACTTCCGTCGAGCCAGTGAACACGATCTTGCGAATCGCCGGGTGGTCCACGAGGCGCTGGCCGACGACTGCGCCCTTGCCGGGCAGCACCTGGAACACGCCCTCCGGTATCCCGGCCTCGAGCGCGAGCTCGCCGATGCGCATCGCGGTCAGCGGGGTCAGCTCCGCGGGCTTGGCCACGACCGCGCACCCGGCAGCCAGCGCCGGCCCGAGGCCCCAGGACAGGATCGGCATCGGGAAGTTCCACGGCACGATCAGCCCGACGACCCCGACCGGCTCCTTGAACGTAACGTCCAGGCCGCCTGGCACCGGGATCTGCCGGCCGGCCAGCCGCTCCGGGGCGGCCGAGTAGTACATCAGGACGTCGCGAACCTGACCTGCTTCCCAGCGCGCCGCGCCGAGGGGATGGCCGGAGTTGGCCACCTCGAGTGCGGCCAGCTCATCCACGTGGGCATCGACGAGCTCGGCGAACCGCCGCAATAGCTGGGCCCGCGCTGACGGTGCGACCACGCGCCAAAGCTGATGCGCTTGGGCGGCTCGCTCGATGGCCCCGTCAGTCTGCTCCGCGGTGAACAGCTCAACCTGCCTGACGGTCTGTTCGGTGGCAGGGTTGATGACGGTATGAGTAGTCATTTCTGTCGGCTGTGTCCTTTGGATCTAGAGCCGCTCGAAGCCGCGCCGCAGCTCCCAGTCGGTCACCGCGGCATCATAGGCGGCTAGCTCGACGCGGGCGTAGTTCGCATAGTGACCGACAACGTCCTTGCCAAATGCCTCGGTGGCGATCTCACTGCCCTGCCAGAGCTCGAGCGCGTCGCGCAGCGTGTGCGGCACTTTCGGTCCGTCGTCACCGTAGGCGTTGCCCTCGTAGCCGGGCTCCAGCGGCAGCTCGTGCTCGATCCCGTGCAGGCCGCCGGCGATCATGGCGGCGATCGCCAGGTACGGGTTCACGTCGCCGCCAGGCGTACGGTTCTCGCCTCGCAGCGAGTGGCCGTGACCTACCAGCCGGTACGCGCAGGTCCGGTTGTCGACGCCCCAGCGGACCGAGGTAGGCGCGAAGCTGCCCGGCACGTACCGCTTGTAGGAGTTGATGTTCGGGGCGTAGCACAGCGTCATCTCGCGCAGCGCAGCCAGCTGGCCGGCCAGAAAGTGCTCGCCGAGCTTCGATAGGCCATGCGGGCTGTCGCCCGCCAGCACCGGGGTGCCGTCGGTGCCGCGCAGGCTCAGGTGGATGTGGCACGAGTTGCCCTCGCGAGCGTTCGGCTTGGCCATGAACGTGATGCTCATGCCGTCCTGGGCCGCGATCTCCTTCGCCCCGGTCTTGTAGATCGAGTGGTTGTCGCAGGTGGTGAGGGCCTCGGCGTAGCGGAACGCTATCTCGTGCTGGCCGAGGTTGCACTCGCCCTTCGCGGACTCCACATACATGCCGGCGCCGGCCATGCCGGTGCGCAGCCGGCGGAGCAGCGGCTCGATCCGGGACGTGCCGAGAATCGAGTAGTCCACGTTGTAGCCGTTGGCCGGCTCGAGGCCGGTGTAGTTCCTGGCGGCCGCCTGCTCGTAGGAGTCGGCGAAGACGATGAACTCCAGCTCGGTCCCGGCGAGCGCGACCAGGCCGCGCTCGGCCAGCCTGGCCAGCTGGTGCTGGAGGATCTGCCGGGGAGACTCCAGTACCGGGGTCCCGTCCAGCCAGCGCAGGTCAGCCAGCACCAGCGCCGTACCGGGATGCCACGGGATCCGGCGCAGCGTGGTCATGTCCGGCTGCAGCACGAAGTCGCCGTAGCCCCGCTCCCAGGACGAGATCTGGTAGCCCTCGACGGTGTTCATGTCCACGTCGACAGCGAGCAGGTAGTTGCACCCCTCGGAGAACTCCCGGGTGACCTCTTCGAGGAAGAACTCGGCGGACAGCCGCTTGCCCTGTAGCCGGCCCTGCATGTCCGTGAGAGCGATGATGACGGTGTCGATCTCGCCGGTGGCGGCGAGCTGGCGCAGCTCGTCCAGGGACAGCATCCCCGGACGAGCCACGCTCGCGTTCGGAACAGTCACGGACTCAGACCGACAGCTCGTGCTCGATGGCAGCCAGCTCTTCCGCCGTGCCCTGCACCTTCGGGCCGGTGAACCACTTGCGCGCCGACACGGCCCAGTAGATGCCGGCGAAGCCGATCACGACCAACACGGCCACGAAGGTGTAGTTGAAGTTGCTGAAGTGGATCGGGCTGACAGTCGGCAGCATGAACAGGATGGTGATGATGACCACCCACGTCACCGCGATCCAGCCAACGATGTAGCTCCACCTACCGAGGTGCCATGGTCCGCGCTGGAAGCTTTCACCCTTCAGCAGCCGCAGGAAGGTCGGCAGCACGTACGCGATGTAGAGGCCGATGACCGCGATCGATGTCACTGCTGAGTAGGCGGTGCTGTTCCAGAGGTATGGCAGGCCGAGGACCAGGGCGCCGGCGGCCGCGAGCCAGATGGCGTTCGTCGGGGTCCGGGTCCGCTTGTTCACCTTGTGCCAGATTCGCGAGCCCGGCACGGCGCCGTCGCGGGAGAAGGCGTAGATCATCCGCGAGTTCGCGGTCACGGACGACATGCCGCAGAACAACTGGGCGAAGATGACGATGAGCAGCAGCAGCTTGCCGCCGGTGTTGCCGATCGCGTCGACGAAGATCTGCGCGGGGGCGACCGTCGCGCCGACCTCCTTGGTGTAGTTCTGAATCGCGTAAGTGACGCCGATCAGCAGGATCCAGCCAGCGAACAGGGAAACGATGATCGACATCACGATGCCGCGCGGCCCGGCCGTTGACGCCTGGTGGGTTTCCTCCGTCATGTGCGCGGACGCGTCATAGCCGGTGAAGGTGTACTGCGCCAGCAGGAGACCGATCAGCACGACGTAGAACGAGCTGCCCCAGCCGGTGTCGTTGACGAAGTGCGTGAAGACAAATCCGGCTGTCGGATGATGGGAGGGCGCGAACACCAGGACGCCCACGATGATCAGCACACCGAAGATGTGCCACCAGACGCTGACATCGTTGAGCAGCGCGACCAGCCTGATGCCGAACTGGTTGAGCAGGCCGTGCACGAGCAGCACGATCGCGAAGATGATGATCGTTTCCCAGTGGGCAAGGCCGAGCCCGAACTCGAGGTTGAGGAAAGCGTTGATGAAGAACGCGGCGCCGAAGTCGATGCCGGCCGTGACCGCTACCTGGCCGAGGAAGTTGAACCAGCCGGTGAACCACGACCAGGCCGCGCCGTGCGACTTGGCGAGCTTGGCCGCGAAGTAGTAGAGGCCGCCGGCCGTGGGGTAGCTCGAGCAGACCTCTGCCATGGCGAGTCCGACGAACAGCGTCATGATGCCGACGAATGGCCAGCCCCAGACGATCTCCGCTGGACCGCCCGTAATCATGCCGAAGCTGTACAGGGTGAGACAGCCAGACAGGATCGAGATGATGGTGAACGAGACCGCGAAGTTCGAGAAGCCCGACATCCGCCGGCGCAGCTCTTGCGCGTACCCCAGGCGATGAAGGGTCTCCTCATCGCTGGTCAGCGCGGTTTCATCGACTGACACGACATGCTCCTCAGGGACGGGGGATGGCGGGACGGGCGGTGCGGGTGTTTACATGGCGTTTACAATCCGCTGAGCAGGCGATTAAAAGGTCTGATAGCAGACCATTGATGAGCAGGATCAGGCCCTTGTCAAGAGGTTCCAGGCGATTGCTTGCCCGTGCCGGGGTGGCGCGCCGATGACGGCACCGGCGATCGACCTGACTGGCGTGCTCCGCCCGGTACGCCAGGGCAACGCCTTCGAGGAGACGGTGGAGCGCTTGCTGACCGTCATCAAGCTCGGCCTGGTCGGGCCCGGCGAGCGCTTCCCGGCTGAGCGTGATCTTGCCACGCAACTCGGCATCAGCCGGCTGACCCTGCGCGAGGCGATTCACGAGCTGCATGAGGCGGGGTACGTCTGCTCCCGGCGCGGCCGTCTTGGCGGGACGTTCGTGACCTACGACCGTCCCACGCCGAACTCGGCCGACCTGCGCCGGCTGGCCCGGCGGGACGCAGACAAGCTCACCGACGCGCTTATCTTCCGGGTGGCGGTGGAGGCCGGGGCCGCGGAGGCACTAGCGGTGCAGTTCGGGAGTGGCGCCAGCGTGGGCACAGTGGCCGGCCGCCGGGCGGCGGCTGACGGCGCTGGCTCGCCGGGCGCCGAGGCTGACGGCGCAGCGGGACTAGCTGCGCGGGATACCCTGCTCGCGCGGCTGGCCGACGTGAACTCGGCCGGCCCGGACGATTACCGCCGCCTGGACACGCTGTTCCACCTGTCGATCGCCGAGCTGACAGGTTCGAGCTTGCTGGCGACCGCTGCCGCGGAGGCCAGGATGCGGCTGAACGACCTGCTCAACGCGATTCCGGTGCTGCCGCGGAACATTGCCCATGCGGCCGGGCAGCATGCGGCGATCGTCGAGGCTGTCCTGGCTGGCGATGCGGACCGGGCCAGGCGCGAGGTCGCCGAGCACCTGGAGGGCACCGCCGCCCTGCTGCGCGGCTTCCTCGCCTGATCGTCCGCCGGCAGCGCTAGTGATCTTCAGTAGCGAACGGCGCGGCGTCGCGGGTCAGCGTGTTTGCTGCGACGGCATCCGAGATCAGTCGATCAACATTCCCGACAATCTCCTGATAAGCCTCTTCCCGGTAAACCTGCTTTTCTGCCTCGACAGTTGAAGTTCGGCCTGGCTCACCAATATCGGCGACCGACCAGATATGCGGGGGAGTGGGAAAGATCACGATCTGCAGGCATTCGCCGTACACTCGCTGATTCATGCAGACGGTGATATCAGCGCTGTCCACACGCGACTGGGTCAGCTGATCTCCATAACCGGCCTTGGCAAACTCTCGTATGCCGTGCTGCTCAAGTATCTCAAGTGTAGTCTGGTAGTGAGGCTCATTCCTTGCCCTATCCACAGCTGCAGCGGTACCGCTTGACATGACATTGATGTCACCAATCTCAAGCGAGTTCAGATAGGCTTCTGCAATAAGACTTCTGAACACGTTTCCGCGACATATGAAGTGAATGATCACCCTGCTACACTAGCAACGCTGGCGTTTCCGCAACTACCTCGTGCAGGTTAATTAATGCCAGCGAAATCCACGACCAGGCGCTCGGGGCCGCGCAGGTTCAGGTTGGGCTTGTAGCCCAGCGCATCCTCGGCGAGTGACGGTGCGATCACGCGCCGGGCGATCTCGCCGACGGCGATGGTGGCCTCGAGCCGGGCCAGCGGGGCGCCCAGGCAGAAGTGCGGCCCGGCCGCGAAGGCCAGGTGACTGGACGCGTTCCGCCGGATGTCGAACCGGTCCGGCTCTGGGTAGACGTCCGGATCCCGCCCGGCCGCGGCCAGCAGGAGCATGACCAGCGCGCCGTCCCTGGCCGTGACGTCGCCGACCTGCAGGCCGCCGCGGGCAACCCGGCCGGTGAGCTGAACGGGGGCGTCGTAGCGGAGCGTCTCCTCGACCGCAGCGGATGCCAGCTCGGGCTGCGAGCGGAGGAGCGCGAACTGATCCGGATGGCGCAGCAGCGCGAGGATGGCGTTGGAAATGAGGCCCACGGTGGTTTCATGGCCGGCCACGAGCAGCAGCACGCAGGTCGCGATGAGCTCGTCCTCGGTGAGCTGATCGCCTGCATCCTCGGCGGCGATCATCGCTGACAGCAGGTCTGCCTCCGGCCGCTCCCGACGCAGCGCGATGAGCTCGCGGAAATAGGCGGCGAACTCCTCGCCGGCCGCATCGGCGGCCTCGGCCCTCGCCTGTGCCAGCTCGGGAGCCACTCCGAAACCGGGCTGCAGCGAGTTCGCCAGCCGGGCCGACCAGCCGGCGAACCGCGGATGATCGGAGACCGGCACGCCCAGCATCTCGGAGATGATCCTGACCGGCAGCGGGTACGCCAGCTGGCTCACCAGCTCAAGGTGGCCGGCCGCGCCCGCCGCGGTCAGCAGCTCGCCGGTGATAGTGCGGATCCGCGGCTCCAGCCGGGCAATGGTGCGGGCGGTGAATGCCTTGGACACCAGCCGCCGGAGGCGGGTGTGATCCGGCGGGTCGAGCGAGAGGAAGGACGGCCGGTCCCTGGTCCGGCGGGACACCGCCGGGGCGAGCAGCGACTTTCCCCGCTCGCTGCTCGCGTTCGGGTGCCGCAGCACCGCGCTGATGTCGGCGTGCCGGCCGACGACGACCAGCGCACCGTCGAACTCTGAGAACGGCGACGCCTCCCGTAGCCCGGCGAGAACCGGATAAGGATCGGGCAGGGTCGCCGGGTCGGCCAGTTCGGCGAGCGCCTGCCGCTGCGATGTGGTCACCAAGAGGGCTCCGCGCGCTCGAACAGCGTCCGCATCGGCCGGGCCGTGGCCGCGGCTTCGGATGCCCCCAGTCGCTCCGGCATTGCCTCATGATGCCATCAGCGCGGACAAATCACTATATGGTGCCGTCAGCGAGTGCTCCGGGGCTGTGATCCGGCCCACATCAGACCCCGATTGCGGCCTCGGAACTAATTACGGCACAATGATGTTGTGAAAAACGTGGGATCAGTGGCCGCGGCTCCGGGTGTCCGTGTGGGCGCCGCGGTGACGGCTGCCCCCACGCCCGATGTGTCTCGGTCTGAGCCGGGTACCCGCGGCCGCATCGCGCGCCTGATCATGGAGAACGGCCCGGTGACCGCCGCGGGGCTATCGGCCGCGCTGGGGCTGACTCCGGCCGCGGTCCGCCGGCACCTGGACAACCTGCTCGCCGACGGCATGATCGAAACGCGTACTGCCCGTACGTACGGCAACCGGGGCCGGGGGAGACCGGCCCGGCTGTTCGCTATCACCGACGCCGGCCGCAGCGCTTTCGTCCACGCCTACGACGATCTGGCATCCAGCGCGCTGCGGTTCCTGGCGGAGACTTCCGGGTCGGCGGCGGTGGGTGCTTTCGCCCGGCAGCAGATCGCCGAGCTGGAGCGCCGGTACCGCCCGGTTGTCGATGCGGCCCAGCCGCAGGACCGGGTCAAGGCGCTGGCTGCCGCCCTGTCGGCAGACGGCTACGCGGCCTCGGCCAGCAGCCGGCCCGGCGCCGGCGGCGGCGACCAGCTCTGCCAGCACCACTGCCCGGTGGCGCATGTCGCCGCCCAGTACCCCCAGCTCTGCGAGGCGGAGACCGAGGCATTCGGTCGCCTGCTCGGCACCGCCGTGCAGCGCCTCGCGACCATCGCTCATGGCGACGGGATCTGCACCACGCACGTCACGCCGCCGTCACTTGTGCATAGCCGTACACCTACCGATGAGGCCGGAGGAAGCTCCGCATGACCACTGTTGCCCGCCCTGAGCTCGAGGGCCTGGACCGCTACAAGTTCGGCTGGGCCGATCCGGATAAGGCTGGTGCCAGCGCGCGCCGGGGCCTGTCCGAGGAGGTCGTCCGCGACATCTCGGCGAAGAAGAACGAGCCCCAGTGGATGCTGGACCTGCGGCTCAAGGGCCTGAAGTTCTTCGACCGTAAGCCGCTGCCAACCTGGGGCTCTGACCTGTCCGGCATCGACTTCGATCACATCAAGTACTTCGTGCGGTCGACCGAGAAGCAGGCTGCAAGCTGGGACGAGCTGCCCGCGGACATCAAGAACACCTACGACAAGCTCGGCATCCCCGAGGCGGAGAAGCAGCGCCTGATCGCGGGCGTGGCCGCGCAGTACGAGTCCGAGGTGGTCTACCACAAGATCCGCGACGACCTCGAGGAGAAGGGCGTCATCTTCCTGGACACCGACACCGCGCTCAAAGAGCACCCGGAGCTGTTCCAGGAGTACTTCGCGACGGTCATCCCGGTCGGGGACAACAAGTTCGCCGCGCTGAACACCGCGGTCTGGTCCGGCGGCAGCTTCATCTACGTGCCGAAGGGCGTGCGTGTCGAGATCCCGTTGCAGGCCTACTTCCGGATCAACACCGAGAACATGGGCCAGTTCGAGCGGACCCTCATCATCGTCGACGAGGACGCATACGTGCACTACGTCGAGGGCTGTACGGCGCCTATCTACTCCTCGGACTCGCTGCACTCGGCCGTAGTCGAGATCATCGTGAAGAAGGGCGCCCGCTGCCGGTACACCACCATCCAGAACTGGTCGGCCAACGTCTACAACCTGGTTACCAAGCGGGCAGTCGCCCAGGAGGGCGCGACCATGGAGTGGATCGACGGCAACATCGGCTCCAAGGTCACGATGAAGTACCCGGCCGTCTACATGATGGGCGAGCACGCCAGGGGCGAGACCCTGTCGGTGGCGTTCGCGGGC
>Ga0123356_10008413_pt1 | contig 10259 bp, 8 predicted proteins | sample TergutEmb28metaG_2_FD_92546 | JGI IMG/M metagenome (GOLD analysis project Ga0123356, IMG submission 92546) | Embiratermes neotenicus P3 segment gut microbial communities from Petit-Saut dam, French Guiana - Emb289 P3 | ecosystem: Host-associated > Arthropoda: Insects > Digestive system > Gut ... | reverse complement strand
AGACTCTTGTTAAACCGGGAATGGTAACGATTATGAATTACCATTTTACGACAACAAAAGCACATATCACATTAAAAGGCGGTATCGTCGAAGAAATCGTCAGCGATGAAGGCTTAAAAATCAACAGTGACTTGCCTTTTAAAGGGGATATCGATATTAATAAACTAAACGACCTTATCGCAAAGTACGGCAAGGATAAAATCGCATTTGTGCGTATTGAAGCGGGAACAAATCTTATAGGCGGTCAGCCTGTTTCGATGCAGAATATGCGTGAAGTTTCCAAAATCTGCCGCAGTCAAGGTATTACACTTGTTTATGATGCAAGCCTTTTGGGTGATAACCTGTATTTTATCAAGGTTCGCGACCCGCAGTATAAGGATGTACCGATTAAAGCAATTACCCGTGAAATAACCTCAATGATGGATGTTGTTTATTTTTCGGCACGTAAGCTCGGCTCAGCACGAGGCGGCGGTATTCTTGTTTCAAGTAAAGAGCTTTACCTGAAAATGCGTGAACTTGTTACATTATACGAGGGCTTTTTAACTTACGGCGGAATGTCCGTGCGCGAAATGGAAGCGCTTTCCGTAGGGCTTGAAGAAACAATGGATTTTGATGTTATTAATCAGACTCCGATTATCGTTGAAGCGTTATGTAACGAACTGCTGAAAAGCGGAGTACCTGTTGTTACACCGCCCGGCGGTCTCGGTTGCCATGTTGATGCAATGGAGTTTTGCTCTCATATTCCAAAAGAAGAATACAGAGCCGGCGCACTTGCCGCCGCAATATTTATAGCAAGCGGTGTACGCTGCATGGAGCGCGGTACACTCAGCGAACAACGAAACGAAGACGGCAGCGAACGCTTCGCCGAAATGGAGCTTGCCCGAATCGCCGTTCCAAGACGTGTGTTTACATTATCACAAGTAAAATACACAGCCGACCGCATAAACTGGCTCTACAAAAACCGCAATATAATCGGCGGTCTGCGCTTCACCGAAGAACCCGCAATGCTCCGCTTCTTCTTCGGCCGCCTCGAACCCATCGGCGACTGGCCAACCCGCCTCGCCACCCAATTCCGCAAGGACTTTGGCGAGAGTTTGTAGTACCTAACCAACACAAAAGGAGCGTTTCGAGATGAAGCGTTCCTTTTTATCTATTGACTCTTGCTTTACACAATAGATTAAAATGCAGTTACTATAGTTCATGGTTTCTCATTGTCACCCTTGCCATATACTCATGGTTAATTGGAAATGTACAGTAAGCACTTTAAGATTACCATGAGGGAGGCTGGTAGATTATGAGTATTCCACGCGGTATGTTGGGAAATGCAATTAAAAGAGCCCGTCTTGATAAAAATCTTACACAAGAAAAACTTGCAGAACTCATTGGTATAACTCCAATGCATGTAAAACAACTAGAGAGCGAGCGTAGAAATCCATCGGTTGATGTTCTTTATAAACTCGTTACCACATTAGATTTATCATTAGATACACTATTTTCTGATAATGAGGATAAAAAGCAAGAAATAAGGAATAAGATTCTTCTTTCTCTCGGTCATTGCAGTGTACGTGAAATGGAAGTTGCATATGCAACAATTGAAGCAATGCGGAAGGCTACTATTAGTGATAATAATTAATAACTCTCTTCAAACGTCATGCAACCGGAGTTCTGAGAACAAATAGGAACACTACTCGTCTTGATGCTTCTCTGTCTTCATTTCCATATTCATCATAAATCGGGTCATCATAGGACATGCCTTTTGTTTCCATTATCTCTGCAAGCTCAGGCTGCACCGACAAAGCAAAATCCTTAACTGCAGCCGCACGTCTTTCCGAGAGTCTCATGTTCATTGAATAAGTACCTCTTGAGCATGTGTGCCCTTCAATAACTATATTTGCGACACTGCCTGAATAATTATCACTTTTGATAACCTCTGCTATTACATCAAGGTATCGTTCAAGATACTCTTTACCTTCTTCGGATAATTCAGTTTCATTAACACCGAACAAAAATCGTGTATCCGCTGTGACTGTGCCTCGAATTGGGTCGATAACCGGTTCAATATTTGCTTCTCTTAGAGCTCTTTCCAATCTTTCCATCAAAGTTGGCTCCTCCGGCGAAGGTGTCGGTTCCGGTGTCGGTGGTGGTGCAACTCGATGTAGTTTTTGATATAGATAATACTGCTCATTCTCATCAATAAGAATCAAACCATCGCTCCCGCACCAAATATATCTTACCCATAAATCAATATCATCAGGTTTGTTTGTCTCCGGATTTCCCGCCTCATTTTTACTTCTTATTCGCATTATACCATTACTATATAAATCAATATCAACAGCAATTCTTGTGTCAGGATTATTGCTTAGACCTATAAATGAACCATCACCCGGTCTTTTTGTACCATCGGCGTATAAAGGCGTGGCATAATCTATAAAAACTATATCATTAAACTCAAGATTACTTGAGTTTTGATGTTTAAGAGTTAAATAAGGGTCTTCTTCAACAAATCTGCGGGGAATCATCCTGACAGACACTCCATTGCGCTCTAAAATGAGATAAAACCCGTCAAAATAAAATTCTATTTCTATAATCGTATCTGTAAAAACCTCTACTTCTGCTCTGTCATCTTCGCTATGCCACCATTCAAGATAAATTATTATCTTATTTCCGAAAACCTTGTACGGAAAACCTAAAGTTCTTATTACATTATTCATTTCACTGTAAACCGAATATGAAACGAAACCATAACCTTCTTTATTCAAGTCGGCTGTATATCTATAGGTAACGTTTTCCGGTCCTGCCACAATTCTAAGCGGTAATATAGATATTTTATCGTCTAAGATTTCTTCCATTTCCATATTTACGCTATTTAAATATTCTGTTAAATCCATATCAGTAAATGATGCACCGTCGGATAATTGTGTGTACTCGGGGAGTTCAACTATATAATCTCCCCAGATAAGTGAGTCGAAAGTATTATCGGGAAGCCACCCTTGGAGAGGCTCTAAATGGCAATCCTCCGGGAGAGGGTCTGAAAAAGGATGATACCGCGGAGGCAGAGGTGGCGGCTCTGAAAAAGGTTTTAATATTAGCAAAGCAACCCCTGCCAGAATAACAGCAGCAGTAACAGGTATACCTATTAAAATTAATCGTTTTTTTAACTTCCTTGCTTCTAAGTCAACAGGAGCATCAATACCTTTTGCAGGTTTTCCTATCCGTTTTCTCAGTTTTTCCGCTATTGGCGAGTCTGCTTTTCTTGCTTGTTTTTTGCAATAGGGGCAAAAAACACTATCATTCGGAATCGATTTATTGCATCCTTTACATTCCATTATATTTATTATCCACCTTAATATTTTACTTAAGTATATACACTAAATTTTTCTTAATTGTTTTTTACATGATATACACGAAATACTGTCTCTGCGTATTTCTGCACCGCATTCACATATCATATTACCGATTTTTATACGCTTTTTTTCAACCACAGGAACAGGTCTTGATTGCATCTGTATCTTTACCGGTTCAGGCGGCTTTTGAATGACATTGCTTAAAACACTTGTACCTTGTTCAATATAATTTTGTTTGTCAATATCCTGAGAGCCGATTTTTGTTGTCCCGTAAATCTGTTGCTCATTTTTTAAGTAATCAGATGTTTGCACAGGTACTATTTCCGATTCTTGATTTGGTTCGGGCTTTGATTTAAGTTCTGTTTCAAGATTAGGTTTATTTTCAACTTTAGAGTCAGAAGTTATACTTTTTTCACGCTGATATTCTTCTAATACTTCACGCAGTTCATTTGGTTTTTGATATCTGTTTTGAACATTAAACGAACAAGCTTTAAGCACTATTGCAGCAAGGTTATCATCTGCACTAACAGGTGGCGGCATTTCATCACCGCTTATACGCCTGGCAATTGCGGCTTCTTCATCACCCGGTTCAATTTTTTCCGGATATACAGGTAAAAACGGCATTCTGTTTTTATTGAGTAAGCGATACATTACAAGTCCTAATGAATATATGTCTATGCATGATGCGTATTGATTTCCACTATGAATTTCAGGCGCCATATATGGCGGAGTTCCTATTCTGGTGAACTCCCCTGTTGTTTTTTCTATAGTTCTGGCAACGCCAAAATCACCTAACTTAAAGTTACCATCTCCGGAGACAAAAACATTTTCAGGTTTTATATCTCTGTGAATAATTCCTTCCATCTGGCATTTTTCAAGTGCTTTACATATATCTATACCAAGCCTTACAACATCATCGGATTTTATGTTTTGCAAATCCGTAAACTTAGGTAAGGGAGTCAGCAACTCCATGCGTATAAGTATATCCCATCCAATTTCATTTTCATTCATTATAACGTCATGGTCTTCATAACTGACAATGTGGCTGTGCCCTTTAAGCTTTGACATTAAATGAAATTCGCTGACAATACCGTTTACAACATCTTCATAATATGACTTTGTGTTTGCTTCAGTCATATAACTCAACTTACTTTCGAGGTCATGTTTACTGAGCGGAACAGAAATTACTTTTAAAGCTGCATTATATTTCATACCATAACTGTCGCGTTCAATTAAGAAAACTTTGCCAAAGCTCCCTTCTCCTAAAAACTCTTTTATATAATATGTTTTGAATATAGGTTCGTACTTCTTGAACCGCTCTATATCCATAACTATCTCACTTTCGTTGTAATTTAATGCTTCTTTTTTATTAAGCTTCCATGTTATCTATTTCTTTAAGCAATTTCATTTCATTCTTTTCATACAACTCAACAATACTATTAATAGTTTTATACATATCCCACAAGCTGTTTTCCAGCATATCTATATCGTTGTTTGATGTTTTGATTTTCGCCTTTAAATTATTCCGGCTTAGTACCAGCGGATTTATGGTTTTACTTAAATTTGATACAGCTTTTTTTGTCTCATTAACACGGCTGATAATCGCGGGCAATGATGAATTAAGCTCTTCTACGGCTTTGGGAACAATGTTAATTTCCGCCATTTTTTTCATCCTCCGCAATCTTAAGTTTTTTTGCTTCACTAATTACAGATGAACTTATAAGTTCCAAGTCAGTTGCAATTGATGTTATTTTTTCAACATACGTATTAATTGCACTATTTATGGGTTTTATATCTTCACCCTTCCAGTGAGCGCAAAGATTGTCTTGATATTGTAATAATAATGAACGCACATTACGCAAGTTAATGGCTTGTTCTCGCAACTGCTTTGACTGACTGTTTATTTTTACTAAATTTATTTCCATAAATAGTTCCTCTTTTAATGCTCTATTATGAAGCTGTCGTGCTTTACTCGCCTTAAAATGCTACGTTCAAATTAAGACGAATATAACATCGACATAAACGGTTAAGTTGATGATGTTGAGAGGTTTCCTGCTTCTTGTAATAGCCTATTGTCTGTTTGTTCGTAATTATCTGCTGTTGTTACACAGTATCTGATATAATCATCAAACGCAGCAGGATATTTATTATTGTAATCGGCACGCCATTTTTCAAATCTTGCTCTTATCTCTCTACCTGCATTACTTTCAATTCCGTCATTTTCAAGTGAACGCATTTCATTGTGAACTTTACTAATTTCATCTTCAAGCTTTGCTCGCTCCATTTTGATTTGTTCAGACAAATCTCTTAAATCAGCAGGATTAATATTTACTTGAGCACTACTCATTTTTTCAACTCCTTTCTTTTTTTATCTGGCTCCGGGCGATTTTAAAGCACTTCCTTGATTCATGCTGTCTTGTTGCGTTGCTGCATATTCTGCTCTGACTTTTTGCAGTATTCTTGAATATTCTTCCAAATCTCTCATTGCTTTTGCAATATCTCTGTCAAGTTCTTGCATTCTTTGGTCGAAAATATTACTGTCGGCATTTTTTGTATTACACCAACATCTTGGCATTTCAACACTGCGTATTCTTCCTATGCTTTCTTTAATATTTGCTATGCTTTGGATAGAATTGTCAATATTTCCTAATACTTTACTTATAATTTCTGTTCCGATAACTATTGCTCCAACAACTTTAGGCATTATTACAACTCCTTTCATTATTTTTCTATATTGGACGTAGAGAAAAAATTTCCCAACATAGTATACTGTGACTTAACTAAATAGTAACTTACTTCCGCTTTTTATCCCGGTTTCATAAATCATTTTATTAATATCAAAAATATGCCCGTCTTCTGCACAATAAAGAACAGATTTTGTATCAGCTATAAATTTTCCCTCTGATAAGTCGCTTATAACGCTTGCTATTATTGTTTTTATTTCGTTTACAGTGCCGGCTGCGGGAATCAAAACATCAAACTTTTTTTCTGCTGCCGGTACTATTATTTCTACTAATACTTTATTATTCATCATTATCCCCCTCTATTTCCGAGCATAATAATTTCACTTTTACTGCTTTCCCTTTTTGAAGTACAAAACCAAACCCGAAATCCATATTCATTCGTGTTTCTGCCGTCATTGTTGCCGGATTTAATGCATATTGGTCACTGATACCATTACCTATCCATATTCCATTGCCCGGTAAAATATTATCTTTGTACCAACCATCATATGATATTGATGATATATCTTTTGAATATTCAGAAAATATTATTGTAATATTGTATTTAGAATCTCCTTCTTCCAGGATAATTCTTAATTGTTCATCCGCTTTACCTAGAGCTGCGTTTTTTATTGAAGCCATTGAGTTTATAAGCACTATTTTTTGTTCAAAGTGGTTTTGCTTCTTGCTTTTTTCTACAGCGTCATCAAATGTTGCTTTTCTCGAAATAATTTCATTGGAAAGCTCTGTTAATGATTCAATTATTTCATCAGCACTCTGATACTTGGGTATAGTTTTAGAATCCTTTTCAATCAACCCTTGCGGTGCATCAAAAATACAAATATCAAACCCAAAATCTTTCTCATATAAAACTGCCAAATCATATAATAATAATGACGCTTCATCACCGACAGACATTATGACATTCATATAAGATTTTCCAAATGGATAATATTGAATTTGAAGAGAGTTTGTTGCAACTCCTATTGGGATATTCCATGTTTTGGTTTTATCAATAAACTCTGATAAGTACTCTACATCTACCATATCCGGCAAAATCGGTATCTTTTTCGCACTTTTACCTTTCCACTCACTATTTAATTGTTCACTTGCTGTCTGCATAAATGAATATGGTGCAGGGTTTTCTGTAACATGTGCAATTTGAAACTCATATAAACCATCACCAATTCTTGCAAGACCTCTTCCCTTGTATTTTGAAGGAATAAGCCCGTCAGTTTTACCAACAACGGTAAAGTAATCATGCTCATCGTTCATTTGCAACACGTATAATTGTCTAAAATTCTGGAGCATTCTGAAACGCACAGACCCTGTTCCGAGTGATGTGAAAATAAAATAAATCCCGTATTTTGCTCCTTCCCGTGTTAAGTACGAGAGTATTACTTCTTCATCTTCATACATTTCTGAAAAGACTGCAAAGTTACTTATAATTACTAGAATATTCGGGATTTTTTCTTCAGATGTTTGAACATAATAATTATAGTCACCACCAAAATCAGCAAACAACTTAACCCTGTGGTCAAGTTCAACTCTGAGCATTTTAAAGAGGTTGTGAATTTTTTCCGCTTCAGGTGAAAATAAAACATCGCCGACATGAGGGGCTTTCCTAAATGCGCGCAGTGATTCAGATGCAAAGTCCAATAGATATAAATTAAGTTCATCAGGTGTATGGTTTGCTATCAATGAATAAATAATTGTATCAATAAATAAATCTTTCCCGCTGCCGGCAGCACCATAGATTATTATGTTTCCTTCTTTTGATATTGGTATACGCATTGCACATTGCCGCTGCCATGTGGGGTCATCATACTCTCCAACAACCGGGTTAAGATAATATGGTTTTTCTACTCCATCATTATATTTATTTATAACAGAATCAAGTAATATCATTGCCGGTATCGGTTCCATCCATAGAGGCTTTATTTTAATATTTTCTTCTTCTGCAATACTGCACAGATATTCTGTGACAACATCCAGTTGCTTTGGCGGATTCGGGTCAAGTTCTCTCTTGCTTGCGGGTTTTACCTCTCTTATCGGACGACCGTTACGGTCGATAAAAACAACACTATCATCTTTTTCTTTAAAAACTTTATCGGCAGGATGATATGGCGCTCCTGCCCATGCTGACTGTCCTGTTTCAAAGAGTTCATTGTATCCGACTTGAAGATAAAATCGTCCTGTATCCTTTAGTTCTGCTGCATCCGGACGTTTAAGCATATCCATACTGTCTGCCCGCTCCTGCACTTTTAAACAAACACGAAAACGGCTGTTACTCCAAATTTGGTCGTCTACAACTCCGGCAGGTTTTTGGGTTGCTAAAATTAAGTGTATACCCAGACTTCTTCCGATACGGGCAGCACTTACAAGTTGTGTCATAAAATCAGGCTGTTGTGTTTTTAATTCTGCGAACTCGTCGGAAATAATAAACAAATGCTGTAACGGCTCAGTAACTGAACCTTCACGGTATAGCCGCTGGTATTTATAAATATCTATATTACTTACACCGATTTTTTTAGTTGCTTCGGCAAAAATTGTTTGCCGCCGTTTAAGTTCGCTTTCAATTGATACCAATGAGCGTTTTATCGCTGCACCGTCAAGATTGGTTATTATACCGGCTGTATGCGGGAGATTTTCAAATGACTTTGCCATTCCGCCGCCTTTATAATCGATTAAAATAAACGCAACCTCATGCGGATGATAATTAACTGCAAGTGATAAAATATATGCAATTATAAATTCGCTCTTTCCGGAACCTGTCATCCCTGCAACCAGACCGTGCGGACCATGGAATTTTTCATGTAAATCCAATTGGAATAAATCACCCGTTGTATCAACACCAACTGCTGCTTTTAGCGATTTTACCGGGTCGTTTTCTTTCCAGCGCGATAAAACATTAAGATGCTCAACTTTACCAACTCCGAACATTTCAAGAAATGTCAGCATTTTCGGCAGATTAAATGCCCCTGCCAATGTATCAAGGTGCACATTGGAAAGTTTTATACTAAGTTTATCGGGATTTGCCTGTAAGAAGATATCCGGCATAAATGATGTAACTTTTCCGGATATATCATTTCTGTCAAAAATCCTGCCGTTACCCGCTTCAAGTTCAACTACAGCCGAACATTCTTTGGGAAGGTTTTTCACTTCATCATAAAAATATACAATACTAAAATGTAAGTTTTTCTTTTCGGTTTGGATTGATTTTAATATTTCAACTCTATCGCCCAGTTCTTTATCTAAAACAAAAATTACGTAGTAAGGCGTTATCTCTGCAATTTCATAGTTATCAAGTTCTTTACGGTTTTCAAGTTCACGTTCCAAAAATGCAGAAACTTCTTTTTCTTCATTGTTGTCAGTAGCGATAAATCTAAAAGAAGCATCATTGCTCCATACGTGAGGAAACCATTTGGTAAACTCAAACTCTGATGCTTTTTCTTCTCCCAGTAAAAATACTATTTTTACTTCGTCATAACTGTATAATGATGCAATTTGGAAAATTAAACCCTTGGCAAATTCCTTTGATTTATTGTCACCCAGAACACCCGATATATAATCATCAAATAAAGAAATTGTTATGGGAACTTTCATAATTTGCTTTGGACTTTCACAAAGAGCATATAATTCATCACTTAAATTATCTTCCTCAATTGAAAATACACGCTCTGAGTATGTTAATTTTGCTGATAATTGTCTGGTACCCGTTCCCACACGAAGCTCTAAGAAATCAATCTGTCCCGGACTGCGCTCCCACAAGTTCCGTTTCACATTTTGAATACGGTTTACACAATCACTTATAGTGACAATGTTTTCTTTTAATATTGCCCTTTGTTTTTCAGTTTCTTCACTGATTTTATCTTTCATTTTTGTTAAATACTCTTTGTATTTAACCTGCCTAAGAGCTTCCTTTTTTTGCTTGCGCCTTTTTTCAAATTTTTTCCTGAGAATCGGCCACAATACTGCACCAAGCAACATACTCGATGACATAATTATTGATGGAGTTGCCGCCGCTATATTTCCGTTTGATATGGCATTATTAATTGCAAAAATTGCTGTTGTCATTGATGCCATACCCATTGTCAGTGACGGACCAATTACCATAATTGTCGGTACTTCATCACCAATCGGGCTTTGCGGAGGAGAATCAATTTTAAATTCAACAGTTTCAATATCAAGT
>Ga0123356_10008412_pt1 | contig 10260 bp, 8 predicted proteins | sample TergutEmb28metaG_2_FD_92546 | JGI IMG/M metagenome (GOLD analysis project Ga0123356, IMG submission 92546) | Embiratermes neotenicus P3 segment gut microbial communities from Petit-Saut dam, French Guiana - Emb289 P3 | ecosystem: Host-associated > Arthropoda: Insects > Digestive system > Gut ... | reverse complement strand
TATATTGTCTAGTAAGATACTAGATTTCAATACATATATATTTGTCTTTTTTGTTTAAAGAACAGGCCTGAGTAGTTAAACACTACACAAAATACCAACTAAATTTTCATGCGTTTGACGTGCGTACATTGATTGATGCAGGTATTTTTGTGTTTTTAAGTAGAAGTGGCGCACCAAGGGTAAAATCAAGAGGTGCTAAACTTGACTTTCAATTCAAGTTGTCATTTAGAAAATTATTTGGTTTATCAAACAATATTGGATTGGGTAGTTCAGATCGCTTTGAGTTATCTGGATCTGATTTGGAAAAATGGTTGGAGAGTCCCTCTAAAGAAATATTATTGAAAAACTTGGGAAAAGGCTATTCAGATAAGGATATAGCGGACTCTATTGAATTAAAAGATGAAGGAAATAACACTATTGAATTAAAAGATGAAGGAAATAACACTACTCACAGTAGTACAAAAGAACCAAAATTGTTTGATGTAATAAAACCCACATTTGAGCGTGAGCCTATAGAATTTAATAGTGATTATTTAAGGCAACGAGTGAAATTAAGTAAAGTTGATAGCGTACCCAAAGTTGATTTACTATTAATTGCTAATGGGTTTGAAGAAAGATGCGAACACTCAATAAAAAAATTATTAGAAAAATACAGCTTCAATCAGGTTATTATGTTTGAGCATAACAAAAAGTCGGAAAATATTGAGAAGATGATAACTGAACATTTCAACAATAGCACTATAAAAAAAATGCCGATTAATCAGTATAAGGACGTTATTCCACAATTACGTAGTTATAAAAATTTCTTAATAGATATTACTGGAATACACAAACCAGCAATATTTGATGTTGTACGCGAGGCGGTCAAACAAAAATTGCCATTTTATATTGCTTATACACCTGCTGAAAAGAACTACCCAACAGATGAGGATATTGACGAACAGACTTCAAAATTTGGCGAACCGTTGAATTCTAAAATTTTTACTGCAGTAATGGAAAATTTGTTGACTGGTGTGAGACCACCTTATAACAATATTTCATTAATGAATAAACAATACGATAGTTTGATGAGGCCAACAGCACTTATTGCCGTGATATCACCTAAAATTCAAAGAATATTTTCGTTGCTAGACAATAATGAATATGAACAAATTAATATTTTTGTTACCCAAGGGACTTCGCATAGAGAACAATTATCGCGTACTGCTGCTGAAATAGTTGCAGCAAACTATCAATATGTTAAAATTGAAGAATTGAATGAAACCGCCCATGATAGTTTTTTAAATATTTTGTTACAAAAATATTATAACCTGTACAATGCTGGATATAATATAGAGTTGGCGCTCACAAGCACAAAAATGCAAACAGTTGCTTTTGCCGCATTCAGTGCAGTATGCAAGATAGCTCAATGCTGGTATGTTGAATCAGGGTTTGATGAAAAACATTTTACCAAGGGCTTTAAAGATACACATTTTTATAAAATAGAATATGGTTAATCCAATTGTGACTTGGTCAACTCAGTCTTTGAATAGACGGGACTTGCACTGAGCAACTCAAATAACGTCTGGGTGGAATGGGAAAACAGTGAAAGCAAAACACTTGATGAAGTGGTACGTAAAAAAAGTAAACCTACTAAAACTAAACAAATGCCAAAAAACAACTTAACCCACAGCCACCACGGCAAAACATAAGGGTGCTTAAAATTACGAGAGTTTTCACCTATAGGGAGATACTGTTATTGTTTGGATTTGAGTAAAGACAGCAGGCGTGGTCAGGTTTTTCCACAAATTTAAAGAAGTATCAACCATAACATCACATTTAGAAACCATCTTAGTCCGACGAGTAAACTGGCCCAAATGATGACGAGTGTTACTATTATCCTGTTCAATAGCAACCGTGTACTTTTTACCAATAATATGGCGCTCTTTAGGCAACACTTTTGAAAAAGCATCCCAATTATCAGTATAAAACCTGAATTCTGTGTGTTTTTGTACTATACACTTATATGTATTAGTTTTAACTTGTTTTCGTTAATAGTGTGTCAATTATAATATTGGGTGTGATGCGTGTTATTTTTTGCAACTCAGTTTTTCGGCGTATAGTATAATTGTAATATACATTGTGAGTGAAAAAATGTGATACAGTTAACACGTGAAAAATAAGAATTAGTCAATTAAAAAATCAAATACTGCGGAGTATAGCAAATAATTTGAGATAAAATGCGTTGAATAATTTTCAACCCCATATACTGCAATTTTGGTGAGAATTCAGGATAAAAAACACACTTTTCTAAGTGTTTAACTTTATTGTAGAGTCGTTGGAAGGTTGCAGTATCACGATGCCCAAGCACCCAGGCCACAACTCTCCGTGTGCCACGATCAACGGCTTTTTGGATCCAAAGCTTGTTTTTTTTGAACCTACAAAATGCCACATTTCATCAAACTCCATCTCTTTAATCTCGCCACAAACCTCTGGTTCGGGTAGTTTTGCGCCTGCTTCTACGATCCAGCGATATATTAGTGAGGGCCAGGTATCAAAAATGTGGGCTAGCATGTTAAATGAGGTTTTTCCTAAGGAGTAGAGGATGGTGCACATGGCTTTTTTAGCGGTCACGCCGTTGTTTGTTCGTTTGTCGTCTTCGGTAAAGATGTGTCTGCATTCTCTGCATTTGTAGCGTTGTTTTTTTCGGATTATGCCGTTTTTTACTATTTTTTTCAGATAAACACTTTTTACATGTAACCCTGATTGATAACCTTTTTACGAGGTTATCTCAAACTTTCTTATCTCCCTATCGGTGAAAACTCTCACTTTTTGAAGAAAATTTTGAGGTAAACGACCTATCTGCGATATTAACAGTTTTTAAATTCCATGATTTTACACGGAACGTGAACAACAAGCGTGAAAAACAGCAAACAATATGCTTTCAACAACATTCTATAGTCCAGAAAATTGGGAAACTTTTACTTCAATGAAAACTCATTTTATAAAATTTGTTATAGTGTTAAACACGTGCCTTGCTTGGTATTTTTGGTTAGTCAAGGTTTCTTGATGAAAACGTTTTTAAATCTGTTTTCTTTCGTTTCATTAAGATGAAGATGAAGAACGTCTCATTTTTAGCCCTGACATGTATTATAGTGTGTTTTTCAATCTCTGCTTTATTCCCCACTGGTTATGCACAGCAAACTGTAGGTGTTAAAGAAGGTGACTGGATGGAATATGGCATCACCGTAACTGGCACAGGCAGTTTGCCACCCAATCATGATATACGGTGGATGCGGATGGATGTTTTAACGGTTGATGGAACGGCGTTTTCTGTAAATATCACCGTTAAATATGCCAACGGAACAATGGGTAGCTCAATTTGGAAATTTGACTTTACAGAAGGCCATACCGGTGGATGGCTTATCATCCCGGCTAATCTTGGTCTTGGTGATACATTTTTTGACTACTCTCCCCCTGACAACGTACCTATACAACATGAAGAACAAAAAACAGTGTTAGGTGCAACTCGAACTGTAACGCGTGGCAACGATGCTATAAGACAGAGCAAAGAATGGGATAAAACTACCGGCATTTCTATTGGTTCTGTAGAAATGGCTCAAAACTTTACAAACAGAGATGGTTGGTACATTGAAAACTTAACCATGACCATCCAAGCTACTGCTACTAACATGTGGGGTAGACAGATTCTTGGTTTGGAACAGTCCGTCTTTGCTCTATTTATCTCAGGTTTAACGTTTATGGTTACAACAGCCTTTTCAGCGTTGATTATTTGGCAAAAGAAAAACCTAACAAACCTTAGCTTACGTTACCCTCTGCTATCAAAAAAAGCAATCCCTGCCATTATAATTGTAGGCATTATTGTATTTGCCTATATAGTCATACCTTTTGTCTGGATGAATAAGGGTTTAAGCAATGCAGAAGTCAACATGATTATGCAAAGTGTCTGGTTGAGCCTAATTTTAGCAAGTATGTGGTTTAGAAAAATTGACAAACAATTTATACATGGCTTTTTGATGTCTGCTGTGATTATTGCCACTTTTATTAGCTTTGCCTCCGTTCTTCTGATGTGGTCTCCCTCCGACAGCGTACATATGACCTCTGTCTACTTTAGTTCAACCACTAAAATTGCAGAATTTATCGCCCATGGCATATTTTCAATTCCCGCTCTTGCCTTCGGAGCTTGGTTTGTTGCCCTCTGGCGACCCAACTCAATTACTTTTCCAGCTAAAAGCAAGCGGGTAGTGCAACTGATGGTGATTATGTGGCTGCTGTCCTATTTAGTAGGTCTTTTATTCTACATGAAAGACTACACAATACTGTTGGGTGTCTATTAGACAAACAAATAACTGCCAGCAGAGCAGTTGCAGACAAAAGTCGCCTTTTTTATTTTTATGGATAAGCACTGTTATTTGCTCTCAACCCGTTATTTATGTGCCCTGTAGGCGGGTTTATGGGTGTGTAAAATTGTTTCATGGTGTTTATGTGTCTGTGGTATCAATGTATTTGTTGTTTCTGTTGATTATTCTTAAATATGACTGGCTAAATTGCATGTTGTAGTGGTTGGAAAGCCATGGTAGAGCAAAAACTACGTGTAACTTTAATTACTGGCAGAACGATTGATCAAGGCGTAGCCAAGGAATTAGGAAAGGGTTCTCAAGAGTACTTTGATAATGTTGCTGTCTGTTTTTTAGATTCTAGTGATATTAAACGGCTTGGTTTAAAAAACGGCATGAATGTTCAAGTAACCTCTCCCTACGGTTCAATTGTTGTTAAAGCAAAAAAATATCCTTATGGTACATTATCTGGTATGGTTTTTATGCCCTGTGGCCTTTGGGCAAATGCCATTTGTAGTGATGCCACCGACAGTATAGGTATGCCTACATTTAGAGGCTTTACTGTTGAGGTTGAACCAGCCCCTGATAAGCCTGTCTTAACTTTAGATGAGCTTCTAAAACAAGAGTTTGGAAAGTAATCAGTATGGCAGAAATATTCAAATCAGTTGTCTGTCCCATATGCGGATGTTTATGTGATGATCTTGAAGCAACCGTGGAAAACAACGAGATTGTCAAAATGAAAAATGGGTGTGCCGTCTGTGAAGCGAAAATGGTTCACGGTTACAAAAGTGATGAACGCATTCTTGAGCCTTATATACGAAAAGATGGAAAACTTGTCCCTGTCTCTATGGATGAGGCCATTTGTAAAGCGGCGCAAATTCTTACAGACGCAAAATATCCCCTATTGTTTGGTTGGACAAGTTCTGTAAGCGAAACCCAACATGTAGGTGTAGAGCTTGCCGAAGAGTTAGGCGGGGCCTTAGATAACTGTTGTAGCGTATGTCATGGGCCCTCCGTTATGGCTATACAAGAAATAGGCATACCTACCGCAACTTTAGGTCAAATTAGACACCGCGCAGATCTTATTGTTTATTGGGCATGTGACCCTTGGAGTTCTCATCCAAGACACGTTGAAAGATACACTGCTTTCACTGACGGACGTTTTGAAAAAAGCGAATTCAAAGAATACGTCCAAAAACTAAAAGCTAAAGCAAGCCAGAAAAAAGTAGACGCAGCCATAAGACGAACACAAGTCCGTTATCAGCCTTCTCAACCTCCAAAAGCAGCCATAGTTGAAGCACCCCCACAATCCTTAGCAAAAGCGGGTCGCAAAATGATTGTCTTTGATGTAAGAAAAACCATGACTGCTGAAGTGGCTGACTATTTTGTTCAGGTTGAACCAAACACGGATTATGAAATATTTGGTGCCCTCCGATGCTTAGTTAATGATCAAGAATTAGACATTGACAAAGTTGGCGGTGTACCTGTTGAGTACTTAAAAGAAATTGTAGATGCCATGGTAAATGCTGATTTTGGCGCCATCTTTTTCGGGTTAGGCTTAACCCAAAGCGTAGGCCGGTTTAGAAACATTGAAATTGCAATCGCCATGACCCGTGATCTTAACCGAAAAACAAAATTTGTAATCGCTCCCATGAGAGGACACTTTAACGTCACAGGTGCTAACACTGTTTTTGCTTGGCAAACAGGTTACCCCTTCGCCTTAGACTTCTCCCAAGGATACCCCCAATACAATCCGGGCGAATTTACTGCAAATGATCTACTAAGACGCGGTGACAACGATGCCACTCTAGTTATCTCTGCTGACCCTGGAGCACACTTTCCTAAAAGCTCTATTCAAAACATGATGAAACACCCCTTAATCACAATAAATCCTGATTGGAATGCTATTTCAAGATTGGGTGATGTAGTGTTTCCCACGCAATGGTGTGGTATAGAGCAAGCAGGCACCGCATATCGTATGGACTCTATACCTGTCACCTTAAAGAAAATAGTTGAAGCTCCAAAAGGCATACTTGCTGATGAGGAAATAGTTAGACGAATTCTTGAAAAAGTTCGCGATATTAAAGCACAGAAAAACGAAAAAGACATCCAAGGCCAACAACAAATCCTTGAACGAAAAATGTAATTGGAGGTTACTTGACAAATGACTGAAATTTTAATCAAAAACGGTTTTGTAATTGACCCCCTAAATAATATTAACTGTCAAAAAATGGACATAGCCATTAAAGATGGTAAAATAGTTGAAAAAGTCAATGAAAGAGAAGCTAAAGTAATTGATGCTTCAGGTCTAACGGTTATGGCTGGCGGTGTTGACATTCACAGCCACATTGCAGGCTCTGAAGTTAATATTGGCAGAATGCTTCGACCGGATGATCATGTTAAAGATGTTGTTCGAAAAACAGCTCTAACACGTAGTGGCACAGGCTACTCCATTCCGTCTACTTATGTTACGGGTTATCGTTACTCAAAGATGGGCTACACAACCGTTATGAACCCCTCCATGGCAGCCATGAAAGCCAAACACGCCCATGAAGAACTAAACGACATCCCCCTAATTGACAAAGCCGTTTTTACCTTACTAGGCGATTGGTGGGTTGCACTTGAAACAATCGCTAAAGGCGACCTTGAAGAATGTGCACGCCACATCGCATGGATGATACGTGCCACCCGCAGTTATGCCATAAAAATTGTCAACCCCGGCGGATTAGAATCTTGGGGCTTTGGACGCAACGTCCACAGTCTAGACGATGAAGTACCCAACTTTTCCTTAACCCCCCGAGACATCATTACAGGTATGGCAAAAGTTAACGCCATGCTAAACATGCCCCACACAATCCACCTACACACCAACAACTTGGGCATACCTGGCAACTATAAAACAACCATAGAAACCATGCAAGCACTTGAAAGCGTATACAAAGGCGACAAACCCGTTGGCCATATAACCCATATTCAATTTAGCAGCTTTGCAGGTGACAATTGGGCTCACTTTAAATCAGGAGCAGCCGAAATTGCCAACTATCTTAATGCACACAACCATATGACCATTGACATTGGCCAAGTAACCTTCGCAGACACCACAACAATGACCGCTGATGGTCCATTTGAATTTTCACTCTACGAACTAGGCGGCCACAACAAATGGGTAAACAGCGATGTTGAAACAGAATCCAGCGGCGGCATCATACCTTTCCACTTTAAAAAGAAAAACGCTGTAAACGCCATACAATGGTCCATCGGTTTAGAACTATCTCTTATGATTAAAGATCCATGGAAAGTATCCATGACAACAGATCACCCCAACGGCGGCCCCTTCTATCACTACCCACGCGTCTTTGCATGGCTATACAGCCGCAAAGCTCGAGAAGCAACCCTAAAGAAATGCAACAAAAAAGCCCAAAGAAAAAGCCTACTTCCAACCCTTGACCGAGAATACACCCTATACGAACTAGCCATAATCACACGTGCCGGCACAGCTAAAGCTTTAGGCCTCAAAAATAAAGGCCACCTCGGCATAGGCGCAGATGCAGATGTTGCCATCTACAACATTAACCCCGAAACCACCGACATAGCCCAAAACTATAAACCCGTACGTAAAGCCTTTAGCAACGCAATATACACAATCAAAGACGGCGAAATTGTAGTCAAAGACAAAGAAATTATAGCCATACGCCCTGGCAGAACAATGTGGCTTGACGTACAAACAAAAGAACCCTACCGAATCAACGAAGAAATGAAACGTAAATTCAAAGAATACTGGACCGTAGAATTTGACAATTACCCCGTTACAGACCACTACATCAAAGTTCCAGAAAAAATAACCATCCAGGCAAGTGTCTAAACATGATAACAATTACCCCTAAAAGAAAATTTGACGTGCCCATCCAAGCAGCATGCATTAACGTTGATGTATTTACTGGAAAAACCCTCAACGAAATCAAAAAACTAGCAATCACAGAAGGCAAAGAAAACCTCACCCTTGACGACGCCTTTGACCTAACCGAAGACAAAACCCTTGAAACACCTAACATTACCCTTACAGGCGATTTTTCAAAAGTCAAACGCATAGGTCAAGGCATGAAAACAGGTGAAATCATAATTAACGGCAACGTAGGCATGCACACAGGCGAAAAATTAGCCGGAGGAAAAATTGTAATAAATGGAAACTCTGATGGCTGGACAGGCAGCGAAATGAAAAAAGGCCTTATTGAAATTCACGGTGATGCAGGCGACTATACCGCCTCACCTTTCAGAGGCAACAGCGCTGGCATGAAAGGTGGCTTAATTACTGTTGACGGAAACGTAGGCTCAAACGTAGGTTGCTACCTCCAAGGTGGAACAATCAAAATCAAAGGATCCGCAGGAAGATTCCTCGGACACCACATGAGCGATGGAACCATATACGTTGAAAAAAACTGTGCATCCCGTGCAGGAACATTCATGACAGGAGGAAAAATCATCATAAACGGCACAGTTGAACTGCTAATGCCTACATTTACAATTGACAGCATCAAACCCAAAGTAAAAGTCGATGCAACCCAAAACGCTCAAGGGCCATTCTATGTATTTCTAGGAGATATCGCAGAACGTGGCACAGGCAAAATTTTTGCCCTAAAAACAACAAACCCCGAACTTGCAACATACGAAAAATACCTCTAACCTACTATCTTTTTGTAACACACTTTCTCGTTGAAGTGTGTTGTTTATGTTTTGTCTGCTGACGTTATGAATATTCTACAAGTGTACGAATAACTTATCAAGCGCGGTTTACTCAGAAGTTATTTGAGGTAGTGTTTTGTGCGACAAGTGGATATGACCCAAATTGACTTATCAATAGGTACTGTGGTTAAAACGGGGTGTGATTTTGTTGCTGAAGAGGTCCCTCTTAAAATAATTGTAAACAATGTTTATAGTTTTGTTATTTGGTGTTCGCCTTCACAGTTTAAAGAACTTACTGTAGGTTATCTGTTTGCTGAAGAAATTTTAAACTCTATAGATGAAATTGAAAACCTTACTTTAGATGAGGCAGAAAATGTTTGTCAGGTACAATTTAAAGCGAGTATAAATGTTGTTACTCGTATGGAAAATCGACGATGGAGTGCAAGAATTGTACCTCTTATAAAAAAAAGCACCTCAACGTATGAACATGACGATAAAATTGCTACGGTACACTCTGATTTGACTGTAAATGTTCAAACAATATTGACCGCTGTTTGTCAATTAAATGAATGCGCAAAGGGTTTTAAAGCAACGGGTGGCTTGCATGATAGTGGCCTATTTACAGCAGACGGCACCATGGTTGCCTTCTCAGAAGATGTGGGTCGTCATAATGCAGTTGACAAAGTTATCGGGGAGGGCTTGTTGTCACAAATAAACTTTACACAATGTTTCATGATCATCACAGGACGTGTACCTGGAGATATGATTTACAAAACTGCCAAAGCAGGTTTACCTATAGTAGTCTCCGTAACCGCAGCCCTAAACTCTGGCATATCCTCAGCCCAAAAAGCCAACATTACCCTAGTAGGTTTTGCACGTGAAAAACGCATAAACATTTACACCCACCAAAAACGCATAACAACCTAAAAACCAGCTACTTTCCTTCTTTTATCCTTTAGATTTTTAATGAACACCTCTGCAACGCTTCCATTGAATTAGAAACATGTGTTTGAAATAATATGGTAGTTAATTTTTATTTTTTTCAAAAACATAAGCAATAAAAAACCCCCTACAATATGTAAACGTGAGGCAAGAATAAATGGACTTAGAAATATCAAAATTTTGGTGTTGTCTTTTTATCGTTTAACTTTTATGGGCTGATTGAGTCCACTTATGTTATCGCAAAACAACAATAGAGTGGAACTCAATGATATCAGTCCAAACTCAAATAGAGTTACAAGGC
>Ga0123356_10008411_pt1 | contig 10260 bp, 7 predicted proteins | sample TergutEmb28metaG_2_FD_92546 | JGI IMG/M metagenome (GOLD analysis project Ga0123356, IMG submission 92546) | Embiratermes neotenicus P3 segment gut microbial communities from Petit-Saut dam, French Guiana - Emb289 P3 | ecosystem: Host-associated > Arthropoda: Insects > Digestive system > Gut ... | reverse complement strand
GATCAAAAAGTATAGCACGTGAACTTGTTGTACCCTGATCCAAAGAAAGAATATACTTACTCATAAAGCTAAAACCTCACTTTGTTTTCATTATTTCAACGCCATTCCAGTCTGCAGGAGGTGCGCTTGAAGCGTAATCGGTACACCTGCTGCGAAGATTTTCTGCGTTAAAATCACCTGGAAGCAGGCTTAATGCTTCTTTAAATTTTTCCGCCGCATCTGTAAAAGAGCGGCTGTAGTAAAGTTTCATTCCCTGATTATGCACAGTCCAGGCTTTTTGCTCTGCAGGCGAAAGAGTTTTTTTAACAGTGAATATTCTAACGCCTTTTGTTTTACCTTTTACAGCCACAGTGTCCAAAAGCCTGAAATGCAAGCCGCTGTTAGGTGATGTTTGACGAAGCTCTTCAAAAAGACTTTCTGATATTAATATATCCGAATGATATGTTTTGGTGAGTCCTTCCATGCGGGATGCAAGATTTACCGCATCTCCAATTACTGTATAATCCATTTTACGTTCGCTTCCGATGTTGCCGACAGTAACTTCGCCGAAATTAAGCCCAATTCCAATCTGAAATTCACATTTACCCAGTTTACGCTGGTTTACATTAAATTTCTGAACAGCATCTGTCATTTCCAAAGCAGAAAGCACGGATTGCAATGCGTCATCTTCATGTTTTTCTGGAGCTCCCCAGAATGCCATAATAGCATCGCCTATGTATTTATCTACAATACCGTTTCTGTTATATATAATATCTACCTGACCTGAAAAATAGCGGTTAAGTGAATTAACCAAATCATCAGGAGCCATGCCTTCAGAAATTGTAGTAAAGGATCTAATGTCGGAAAAAAGAATGGAAAGATTACGGTTGTCTCCTACAAGCATTTTTTCAGGCGATGCAAAGAAACGCTCGATTACATCGTTTGGCACATATTTTTGAAAAATATGGCGGATACGCTCTTCTTTCTTTCCTGCAAGAACAGCGTCAAATGCATAGCGTTTAATCTGAGAATATGCCTTATCAAGTTCTTCTGTCATTTTATTAAAAGTAAGAGCCAGTTTTCCTGTTTCATCGTTGTATTCGGCTTCTACTCTTGAGCTAAGATCTGCCGTATCAATAATTTTTTCCATTGCCTGAACAATTCGTCCAAGAGGGTTAGTAAGATGACGTGTAATAAGAATTAACAAAAAAACAGCCAGACCGGCAGATGCAACAAGCGAAATAACTGTCTGTACGGCAATATTTCTTGCATCACTAAAGAACACCTTTTCTTTTTCACTAATTAAAATATGCCAATCAAAGGGTGTAAAATAAAATGACTGAAAAATACGCTTTTCGCCGTCAACCATAGCAGATACAAGACCCTGATTTTCGGTTTTTAGTATTTGTAAAAGAGCCGCCTTTTCGCCTGAAAGAAGCCCAATAGCAGAAGTAGACATGGCAAGGTCACCATTATTATCTACAGCAAAAATAACTTCTGTATCGCTTAAAAGTATACTTCTTCCGTATTGCTCTACCGCTTTTTTCGCAGCCTCTACCATATCGGGTCTTCCTGCAAAATTGTTTTCTACCAATAAAGACCATTGACTGCCTGCGAATTTCTCCAATTCTCCCAGTTTAAAGCCTAAAAGCTGACGGGCAAGACGCGTTGTTCCGGTTACAGCGTTAAAATAGGAAGCTGTTTGCGCCAAAAAAAGCGGAACAATTATCAAAGGCAGGATAACCAGAATCATTTTATACCGAATTTTCATACATATTATTGTAAAAAAAAAGATAAAAAATCTCAAGTAGGGCTATAAATTGCCCGATATCTGATATATGAAACGTTATAGTATTAGGTGTTTACCGGGAAATACAGAGTATATTGATATTCTGAAAGAAATGGATAACGAATATCTTGTTCGTTTTACTCGCAACAACAATGGCAGCATTAAAACGACCGAAGAAACCATTACAAGACATCTTTTTAATATCTGTATACAAACCGGCTACCTCAATCCAATGACAGAAAATTCTGTCGCATGAAAACGCAGTGGTTCGAGGACATCGAATTCTGGGAGCATTTTGCTCCCATTATGTTCGATGACGCCCATTGGGCGGAAGTCTCGGCTGTTGCTGACGCAGTAACAAATCTTTCCCGCTTTAATTTATACGGCGAAACGCCAAGTAACGAATGGAAAGAACCTTTGGAAAGTGCTCCCAAGGTTCTAGATCTTTGCTGCGGCCTTGGCAGAATAAGCAGCGAACTTGCAAGAATGGGCTATGCTGTTACAGGCGTAGATATAACAGAAAGCTTTTTAAGAGCGGCAAAAGAAGACGCTGAATACGAGAACTTAAACATAGAATATATAAAAGCCGATGCAAGAGAATTTGTCCGCTGTAATTATTTTAATACAATAGTGAATCTATATATTTCCTTTGGATACTTTAGCGATCAAAATGATGATTTAAAAGTGGTGAGAAACGCTTATGAATCGTTAAAAAAAGACGGCACATTTATTATCGAAACGCTTGGTAAAGAAATTGCTATCCGTGATTTTACCGAAGCTGAATGGTTCGAACGCTCAGGATACACCATGCTGACAGAATATGAACTGCTTGACTCCTGCACATTTCTTAAAAACCGATGGATAATAATAAAAGATGATAAAAGAATAGAAAAAACATTTATACAAAGACTTTACTCCGCTTCTGAGCTAAGAGCGCTGTTACAGGAAGCAGGTTTTAAAAACATCGATATCTACGGCGATTGGGACGAAAGCCCTTATGATCAGCGTGCGGCAAAATTAATAACAGTTTGCAGAAAATAACCTTCTAAAATTGATTAAAAGAAACTGATTAAAAGAAATTGATTAATTGTTATCCAAAAGCAGCTGTCTTATAGCTGCTACCTGTGTATTTAAATTTTCTATTTGCTGATCTTTACTAACATTATCATTTCTAAGCCGTGTTACTTCTGAAACAAAGTTTGTGTTTTCTGTTTCAAGCTGCGATATTTTAGTTTCTCTTTCTGTTGTTGTCTGTTCCAAAGTTGAAACTTGCTCCTGAAGCTCACTAACACGCCTTGTAAGACCAGAACCGCCGCTGCTTAGCGCATCAATATTTTTTTGCATCTCATCTATTTTATCCAAAAGCTGAGCATTTCTTGCCATTAATTCAAATTGATCTGTCTGCTCTCCCTGCCCTCTTTCGTTTATTACGGCTATACCGCCTGATAATAATGCATGCAAAGCTTCGATTCTATCCTTCTCGGCAGTCAGCTTTTCAAGTTCAAGCATTGCGGATTCCAAATCATTTGACGCTCTTTGCTGAGCGGCGGCAAATTCCCTTGTTCTTTGATCAAGCACAGCGCGAAGATTCGCTTCCCTTGAACGTGATGCTTCCAGTATCTGCGATCTTTCATCTTGCAGTACCGCAAGCTCTTCACGAAATGTATTTTGCATAGCAAGCAATCTTTCCTGCGCCGCTCTTTGCTCTGCGTTAAGTTCCTGATTGCTGGAATAAAGCTGAAGCAGCTCATCATCTATTTGAACTAAACGAGAAGAGATAGACTCCATTTCTGATTCTTTTTCTGCAATTTTATCCGCTGTATCTCTTCTAATTTCTTCTATAAGCGCTCTTTCTGTTAAATTATAAACTGCATTTCCTGTTCTTACCTGCGTATCCATTTTTCCATTAATTATAAATAAAGAAAGCGCTCCGCCCAAAAGAATAATGATTGCGGCTGCGTTTACTGCCAACGGAAATACAGCGCTGTTTTTTTTGGCAGCAACTTTTTCATTTTTGTTTATAACGCCTGAAGAAAGCGATTGCTTGTTTTTTTCGGCAATTCCATTAATCTGTGACAGAATCTCTTTTTGTTCATCAATGGAAATCCCGGATTTTTCATCAAAAAAAACATTATCGTTATTCGTCATTTTGCTTCTGCCTTTTCGGCTTCTTTTGCCGCAAGACGTATTCCTCCCGCTTTTAATCCCCGCACATTGTAATCCTGCGCTTTAAAAGTTTCTGTAAGCACTTTTAACCTGGGTTTGGGAGTATAGTGTACTGTAAACGAAAACTTGGAACGAATATCTATATGCAAAACCTGCGCTCCGTCAGGAACAAGAAAATAATCTTTATTCATGATCCAGCCTTCTATTACGCAGCGCTTAATGCATGGAAAACCTCCGTCTTTGTCTTTGTAAATAATTGTAAATATTGTTTTGGAAAGAATATCCTTGTCTGCAGCTCCAATAAACCATGCTTCAGCTCCAATAAACGCTTTTTCGCATAAATCCATTACTGTATACATCCCGTTCTTTCGGATTGTAAGGATTCTGTCAAACGGCGATACTTCGGCAATTTTTGTGCCGGAAACATTAGTTCCAAGATAACCCGATTTTATATCATATTTTAAATCCACATCACGCTTTACAACTTCTTTAGCAATAATCTTGTCAAATTCGCCGACAATTGTTTTGCGTACGCCATATCCAATTTCTTCTATGGCTTTTATTTTATTAATAGTGTTCTTTAAATATGAAACAGAATACGAAACAATATTTTTTAAATGCGTATTTATTTCTTTAATGCGAGCATTAATCTGATCCATCTCATCACGTGCTTTATTAATATCGTACAGCGAAATTCTTCGAATTGGAATACGAAGCAAATGTTCTATATCGTCATCCGTAATCTTACGCGGACCTACTTCTTTTAAAAACGGCTTAAACCCTGCAACAACAGCGTCATGCACTCCTTTTACCGTTTTCATTTTTTCGATACCTTTATAAATCCGCTCTTCTATAAAGATTCTTTCCAATGTTCTAAGATGCAGCTTATCCTGCAGTTCCTTTTTTTCCAGCTCAAGTTCTTTTGTAAGAATTTTAACAAGTTGTTTTGCATGATACTTGATAATTTCGTTTGCTGTCATAATTGTAGGAAAGCCATTTTTAATAACAAGCAAATTAACAGATATTGACTGTTCGCATTCTGTAAAAGCAAAAAGAGCGTCAACGGTTTCCTGCGCATAAACGCCGCGTGCAAGTTTTATTTCTATTTCAACTTTATCGGTTGTAAAATCGTTAATACCCTGAATTTTAATTCTGCCGTTTCTTGCAGCGGCATCAATGCTGTTAATTAAACTTTCTGTTGTAGAACCAAATGGAAGTTCTGTAATAAGAATGCGTTTTGGATCGGAAGTATCAAGTTTTGCACGGACTAATACTTTTCCGTTACCGCCCTGATAATCAGAAACATCAACATAACCGCCTGTTGGAAAATCCGGGTATAGATCAAACTTTTTGCCGGTTAAGCATGCAATTTCCGCTTCCAATACTTCTATTATGTTGTGCGGAAGAATTTTTGTTGACATACCAACAGCTATACCTTCAACACCCATAACAAGAACTACAGGAATTTTTGCAGGGAAAAAAACCGGTTCTTTGTTGCGCCCGTCGTATGAATTTACCCATGTTGTCAATTTAGGATTATAAAAAATATCTTTTGCAAGAGGCGTAGAGCGGCATTCTATATAACGCGGAGCGGATGCATCATCACCTGTATATAAATTACCAAAGTTTCCCTGCTTGTCTATAAATATTTCTTTGTTGGCAAGAACAACCAATGCGGGGTTAATAGACTGCTCACCGTGCGGATGATACTTTGCGCAATGACCGGAAACAGTAGCTACTTTATGAAACTTTCCGTCATCCATCTCAAAAAGGGAATGAAGAATGCGCCGCTGAACGGGTTTTAAACCATCTTCAAGATCGGGAATTGCCCGATCTTTAATTACATAAGAGGCATATTCAAGAAAATTTTGATCAAAAAGATTTTTTATATAAGCCATTGTTTAACTTTATAACAGAGAGACAAAGGGGTCAATCCTATCTGCCGTTCTTTTGAAAAAAGCCTATTTTATAACCAATGCCTACTTGCATCAAATATCTGCGGTATTCCTGAGGTGAATTGCTTATGGCAGAAGGATAAAAATCAAGCGCAAAGCGAGGATCTATAAAAACCACGCCGGGACCAAGCCCTACTCCCATTTGAAAACCTATTAACCATGAAAACGGCGATGGTTTTGTTGTCTTAGATAAAGAAACATTAGCGGAAAAACCTGTATAAGGCTCTAGCATAAAAACTTCTGCAGGTTTAAATACAAGTTTTAGTGTTAAAGGAATATCCAATATAACATCTTTTACTTGCTCTTCGCCTAAAATAACCCAGTCCTGAGAAACCTGTGCGCCAAGACCTATTGCCATATAATCCAGGAAATGAAATTCAGTTTTAAACCCAAAGCCAAAATTAAACCAATACATAGATTGAGCTTCGTAAATATAAAGACGTGGTGTCCACAATCCGCCTGCTTCAACAAAAAGCCATTTGTCGCGGAAATCTCCCTTTTCTCTTTCTGCTGGAATCATAGAGAGCATATTATAAACCATGATAGAAACCAGCTGACTAATCGAAGCATCAATGTCTTTGTAAATAATATATTGTTCTCCTACAACTTCGTTTGTAGAATTTTTAATGAACTCAAGATAAAAAACAAATTCCAAACCATCAGGATTTAAACGGGAAAACGAATCACCGTCAGATTCGGCGCTTTGCGCAAAAGAAGGAATGTAGTTATCATCACCTGTTGTATCATAAAAATAAAGACTGCGATCTACTTCCCACGAGAAAAATTCCCGCCTGTCATTTGTGTTTCTTACACGCGGGTTTGCACGCGGAGGAACAGGATTATCTGTCTGCGGCGGCAGCTCTACCACAACAGCAGAAGGAGATACTGCGCCCGTATATGGTTCAACAGTACCCTTAAGGGTAAATTCACTGCCGCGCTTTTGTTTTACAGTTTGATGGTAATGCAGAACTACTTCATAAGACAGTTGATCATGAAAAAATTCTTTTTCTTCCTGCAGTCCGCCTGCAATTACAGGAACATAGACTTTTGCTTGACGATAAGACTGGGCAAATAGCGAGAGGCAGGCAAAAAGAAAAAGTAGTAAAAAGGCAGTTCTCTTCATACTATATAGTATAATTGCTAATCCCAGATAATTCCACCGCCAAGTCCGCCTGGATCATGGTCATTTTCCCTATCCCAAGTGCCGCGCACTTCTATGAAATAGCTTTGATGTGTACCGTTGTAAGTAACCCTAACCTCGTGTTCCCCGGGTTCTGAAAAAGGAAAGAATTGCTCTGTTACTTCTCTGGACATTACAACGCTAGAGTCCGGATTTGGAATAATTAGGATTCTTACATTTGGATCATTTGGGGCTACTATTTTAACAGAGCCGCCTTCGGCAGAATTAATTTTAAAATCACGGTCGCGGTTAAAACTTTGCTCGATATTATACAGATGTTTTCTGGCTTCCAGCCACCAGAAATCAACATTTCCTCCGCCAGTACCACCGCCGCCATGAGAATAAATTATACTTCCAGCGGGTTGCCGGCAGCCTAAAAGGCTGCCAACTGCGAGAATTAAGAAAAATCCGATAAAAAGACGTTTCATATCACGTTTACCCGTTGGAATTACAATAATACCTAGTTAGCTAATATGTAGAGATTATTATCATTATTTACCAAGACTATTGGCACAGTTTGATTCCCTGTAGCTCCCAGGTAAATTAATATACTGCCGCCTGCAGAAACGAAAGTACCTGTGTCAAGAAGATTAACTGCCGAGCCGGAAGCCATATACCATATTTTTGGAGTAGTTGTGCTTACAGTGTTATTAATCGCAAAAACCGGAATATTAAATGTTAAAGAGGTAATGCCTTCAGCTGCCGGAGTGAATGTAAAAGTTGTTATCGGCATTATACCGGTAGTTGGTGTAATAAGCGGATCGCCTGCAGCGACATTGACATAAGAATCATCTGTTCCATCAGATAAAAAAGCTGTAGCTGAAACCTGAACTACAGAATTATTAACAGAATTAATAAAGGTTGGGTCTCTGTTGAGAACTTTTGGATCAGCTGCAAAAGACCTTATAGCTGTAAACCTGTTTGTTGCAGCAGCAGCGCCGTTTGCAGTACCTTTAAATCTGAATGTATAATCTAGCGGATCTGCAAGAGTCATAGCGACTAATGCGTCAAATGCAGGACCAATAGGTAATGAATTTGTTGTAAACTGCACTGTATTGGCTGTAGGTATAGAACCAGCCCATACGCCGGATTCCAGTGAAAGAACAGTAAAAGTTACAGTTCTGGAGGTCGCAAGAACGTCTGTTCCTACGCTTCCGTCAACATGAGTAAGAAGCCCTATTGCAAGAAGCTGCATTGTCTCTTTTCTGCCGATAAACAAGGCTGCAGCGCCAGTGCTTGCGCCTGTAACGTCTGCAGGGTTAGCTGTTGCATAACTAATGGCAACGCTGTCTCTGGGTACGTCAACAATGGCGGCTGATGCGCCAAAATCCCAGGAAGCTCTGGCAACACTTGGTGTTCCGGCAGTAGAATCTTCACCAAAAAAGACTACTTCAAAATAATTGTAGCTTGATTTAGCCATAGCGTCGGATAATGCGCGGGAAACGTTCTTGCTTGGTCCGCCGCCATTAAGGTTAAGGGTAACAGCCGACAATTCGCCTGTTTTATCCACCTCATACTTGGCAAATTCAGGAATTTTTTCAGCATCATTCGGCGCAAATTCGCAGGCTACCATAACCATGGCTAGCGCTAATAAAATCGCAATGCCCCCAAAAATCATCTTTTTCATACAATTTCTCCATTTCTTGTAGAATTTGGGAGTCCTCACGATTCCCTTTTATTATCTATATCATCTATTATATTACTCATTTACTAATTTTGTCAAGAAACCAGCTTAATTAGCTGGTATTTATAGTAATATTAACAAGAAATTAATAAAAAAATGTATAAAATAACAATATATAATTATTATATAAAATCTCCGCAAATGACACCTTTACAAAAAGTGTATATATCAAATAAAATATCAATATTAACCTGTACTTAAGGAGATAACTAATGAAAGGAATTAGAGTTAAAGGCTGGTGGCTTATTAGGCTGCTTCTCACTATCGTAGGCAAGAAGTGTCTTAGAGAAATGACAAAAGCTTCCAAAAACGGCAAGAAATCCTCGGCGGATTGCTTAAGGCGTATATTGACCACATCCAAAGATACAGTATACGGAAAAGAGCATAAATTTGATGAAATTCTGGCTGCAAAGACAGACGACGAATTGTTCGCTCTATACCGGAAGAATGTCAAAATAAATGATTACGAAGATTTTAGGTCTTATATTGAGCGTCATAAAAACGGCGAAAGCGACATCCTTTTCCCCGGTAAACCTAAATTTTATGCTACAACATCGGGAACAACAAAAGAACCAAAATGGATTCCTGTAACTGAACAATACTACAAAGAAGTTTACAAGAAAATGAACCAGGGCTGGTTCTATTCCATGATTAAAAACAAACCTAAGGTATTCTATAAATACACAGTTTCCATCGTAGGCAAAGCCATAGAAGGCGCTGCTCCTGACGGAACAGTTTACGGCTCAATCTCAGGCGTAATGCAAAGAGATATCCCTAACTTTATGAAATCAATTTATGCTGCTCCTCTTGATGTATCTCATATTGCAGATTATAAAGCCAGGTATTATTCGATAATGCGTTTTGGCATTGAAAAAGACGCTTCTTTAGTTCTTACTGCTAACCCCAGTACCCTTGTAGAAATGCAAACCAATGCAAACGAATTCTTTGACGATTACTGTGATGATATTGAACATGGAACAATCAGCAAAAAATTCCCGATTCCGCAGGAAGTCCGCGCTTCTATGGAAGCATTTGCAAAACCAAACCCAAAACGTGCGGCAGAACTTCGCAAACTTAAAGAACGCTACGGAACGGTATTACCTAAACATTACTGGCCTAACTTACAGGTAATTAATGTATGGTTCTGCGGCAATACAAAAATTTACTATGACAAAATCCGTGATTCATTCCCGCCTGACTGCGTATTCCATGAATTCAGCTACGTATCAACAGAAGTTAAAGCTGGCTTGGTACTTAAAAGCAATACATCAGAAACAACAGTATTTGGTCATAAGAACTATTTTGAGTTTATTCATGAATCCGATGTTGATAATCCAAATCCAAAGATTTACCAGGTTTCTGAGCTTAAAGAAGGTCAGCGCTATTGTTTAATAGTAACAACATGTTCAGGTCTTTACCGCTACAACATGCACGACCTTGTAGAAGTTGTAGATCATTACAACGACTTCCCAATGATAAGATTTATTCAGAAGGTAAACGGAACAAT
>Ga0123356_10008410_pt1 | contig 10262 bp, 8 predicted proteins | sample TergutEmb28metaG_2_FD_92546 | JGI IMG/M metagenome (GOLD analysis project Ga0123356, IMG submission 92546) | Embiratermes neotenicus P3 segment gut microbial communities from Petit-Saut dam, French Guiana - Emb289 P3 | ecosystem: Host-associated > Arthropoda: Insects > Digestive system > Gut ... | reverse complement strand
CTTACCCAAATTGAAGATACAGTCAGATTCAACAACATGTCGATTTTCGGCAAAGGGTTCACAATTCAATCAGGTGCCAACACAGGCGACGTAACAGGATTTACAGTAGGAAACATCGGAAATATCGGCACTAATATTAAAACACAAGGTGTAGCATCAGCAGCAATCGCAGTCATGGATAAAGCAATCAACTCTTTATCAACAACGCGTGCAGAACTCGGTGCTATCCAAAACCGCCTTGAATTCAAAATCCAAAACCTCGACAACTCGGCAGAAAACCTGCAAGCAGCAGAAAGTCGTATAAGAGACGTCGATATGGCGAAGATGATGACTGAATTCACGAAAAACAACATCCTCTTCCAGGCTTCAACAGCGATGCTCGCACAAGCTAATGCCATACCGCAAAGCGTATTGCAACTCGTAGGATAAAAAGCGTACTTCGTACGCTCTGCGGAAGAAACAAGTTTCTTCCGAAGACAAAAATTCTAAATAACAAACGGCTTATACCTCGGATCATCCGGGGTATGAGCGGGATGTGAATACCTTGAAAATTGCATATTTGCGTATAATATTGTTAAAGTACGAATGATTTTATTTACTGTTGTCATTTACCTCGGAGGGGATGCGCGCCCCTGAAAGGGTTTATGTATATAAGAGAAGGGTTAGCATATATATTTAGAGAAGGTACCCGAACAGCGTGAGAAATGCTCTTATTATATACATAAAATCATTTCTCACCCACCCCGCGGAGTAAGGAAACTCCCGGAGTAAAGAAAGGAAGCGAAATCATGCGTATCAACAATAACATCACGGCTATCAACAGCCACAGGCAGTACGGAATCAACAATAACAGTATCGGCAAAAATGTCGAGAAACTCAGCTCAGGTTTCAGAGTAAACCGTGCAGGCGATGACGCAGCAGGACTGGCGATTTCGGAAAAAATGCGCACACAGATCCGCGGTCTGAACATGGCATCGAAAAACTCACAAGACGGCATCTCTCTCGTGCAAACGGCAGAGGGTGCAATGCAAACAGCACACAGCATCATGCAAAGAATGCGTGAACTTGCAGTTCAATCTGCAAACGGTACAAACGAAAAAACCGACCGTGAAGCTCTGCAATTAGAGTTCAAACAATTGACAGATGAACTCAAGCAAATCGAAGATACAGTTAAGTTCAACAATATGTCTATCTTCGGCAGAAAAGATTTCACAATTCAATCAGGTGCAAATAAAGGCGATGTAACGGCATTTTCCGTAGGAAACATCGGAACAATCACCGCTTCTATCGGAACACAGCCGGCAGCATCAGCAGCAATTGCTGCAATGGATAAAGCGATCAACTCTTTATCGACCTCACGTGCACAGCTCGGTGCTATCCAAAACCGTCTTGAGTTTAAAATCCAAAACCTCGACAACTCGGCAGAAAACCTGCAGGCAGCAGAAAGTCGCATAAGAGACGTCGATATGGCGAAGATGATGACAGAATTTACTAAGAACAACATCCTCTTCCAAGCATCGACCGCCATGCTTGCACAGGCTAACGCTATACCGCAAGGAGTACTGCAGCTCTTGGGTTAGAAACGGCCGCTAATGCGGCTGATGTCGGCAACTTCGGTTCAGTCATTTAACCGGCCGAGTCGATTGATAGTCGGATCAACCATAGGCAATACGCCGCATTGGCGGCGATGTCACATAAAATTCCTAAGCGCGCAAAAACGAAACCCGAACAATGTTCGGGTTTTGTTGTTTACGGAATTAAATGCAGTAATGTGCGCGCTTTGCGTGCCAAAAACGAAACCCGAACAATGTTCGGGTTTTGTTTTTTAAATTTTATGACATCAGATATTTTTTATTTGCATGTTCATATCCTCTTGTGAACAGAGATATACAATCAATTATTGCTCTGATGTCAAACTTCATACGACTTCTGCATATGCCTGTAAGGAGAAATTCGACTATATTGAATTTGTTTAATAAATCTACATAATTATTCATTACATCTGAACTGTTGTTGTAGTTGAACGGAAAACCTTCAGACAGTACTCTGTGGACCAGGTAATTTTCGAAGATGTATTCTTTGTCCGAAAAATACATGTCATAATATTTCGTAAATTTTTCGCTGAAATCATCCGGAAGAGCCGGGTTTTCGATATTTATATCAAATCCGTTGAAAACTTTTTCTAAAGTGGGTTTGAATAACACTTTACTTGTAAACATTTCTTTGAGGATATCCAAAACAATATTGAATTCACGATCGGTGCCGTTGGGAATGGATGCAGATAATTCATCGTAATAGTTTTTATCTAATCTGCTCATGTAATTATCGGCAAGAACAATAACTTCAAAATCCCGTCCCGCCGTAAAAAGATCGGCCGCTTCCTGAATAAATAAACAGAGGATCAACATCCTGAGTCTTATTTTGTACTTTCGGCTTTGAAGGACAGCTACGGAAGCGACTCTCATTTTCCAAAAAATATCGGAGGCATTAGAGAGTTTTGAATAATATTCGATCTTCATTTCATGATTATGCAGTGCTCCGTCTGCTTCTATGGTGTCGGAATCGATGATAAGCTCTTCGAAGTTCATATAATCTTTATCCGATATAATAAGTTTGGCGGCTGCTTCGCATGAAAGTTCTAAAAAACGTTCCATACTGCCGCCGATGATATTTACTATACGGGGATATGATCTGCATACATTGCTTAAATATTTATGTCCCAGTTTTAATTGGAGGGAACATAATCCTCTTTCGTTAAGAAATGAGCAATTACCGTTTGAGTCTAATTTAATGAAAATATTTTTTTTATCTTCATCCGTTATTATCAGATTATTTATGATTTCTTCTTTTTCTTCATCACCCAAATTTATGTACTTTTCATATGTAACTTTATCGATCGCTATTCTCCAATGATGACAGCAGTTATTCTTGCATTCACTGCCTGTACAGGAGAATTTTTTGTAGTATTTAGGCTGATAAACTTTAACTTCTTTCATCAACATACCCCCTCACGGTTTAATCAAATTTTAACACATTAAAAGACTTTAGAAAAGAATTTTAAGAAAAATGCTAAAGTATTCCGTTCATCTTGCGATAATGCTTAATGAAAACAAAATACAGTATGCAAGGATGCACACTAATAACTTTACTGAAGGACACTTGAAACGGAGTAACGGATTATCTCCCGGACAAGAAGAGAAAGGAAGCGTGCATCATGCGTATTCAAAATAATATTACAGCTCAAAACAGCCACAGACAATACGGTATCAATAATATCAACATCGGCAAGAACGTAGAAAAATTAAGTTCGGGTTATCGCGTCAACCGCGCAGCCGATGACGCAGCCGGACTGGCTATATCAGAAAAAATGCGTACCCAAATCCGCGGTCTCAACATGGCATCGAGAAACTCGCAAGACGGTATCTCACTCGTACAAACAGCAGAAGGTGCAATGCAATCGGCACATGACATAATGCAACGTATGCGCGAACTCGCAGTACAATCGGCAAACGGCACAAATGACGATAAAGTCGACAGAAAAGCACTTGACCTTGAATACCAAGCACTCAACGATGAACTCGGACAAATCGAACGCACGGTAAAGTTCAACGACATGACGATATTTGACAGAGGATTTACACTCCAGTCGGGAGCGAATTCGGGAGACGTAACCGTATTCACGATCGGTAAACTGGAAACAGTCGGCGGTGACTTGTTAAGTATCGGAAATGCATCAGCTGCAATTTCATTGATGACAACCGCAATCAATTCATTATCAACCACGCGTGCAGCACTCGGTGCTATCCAAAATCGCCTCGAGTTTAAAATACAAAACCTCGACAACTCGGCAGAGAACCTCGCAGCGGCAGAAAGCCGAATCAGAGACGTCGATATGGCGAAAATGATGACTGAGTTCACAAAGAATAACATCCTCTTCCAAGCATCGACAGCAATGCTTGCCCAAGCTAACGCACTACCTCAAGGAGTCCTCCAACTTCTAGGTTAATCATCATAACCCTCTTTGTAAGAAACCCGCATGATTCGGGCCTGGCGGCACCGATCGGCGGGTTTCTTACATGTGCAGATAAAGAAGCTTGGGTTCTCTTGTATCGGGTATTTATATATGTTATCATGAATTTTAATATGATTATCAGGGTGTTTGATTATGTCGAAAAATAAAAAGAAGAAAAAGAATGCGGGACCGCCTCAGGCGATGATCCGACTTTCACAGGTCATGATCGTTAAAAATGAAGAAAAGAATATTGAAAAGGCGCTGAGCTGGGCGAGAAGAACGGCGTTTGAACAGATCGTCGTTGATACGGGATCGACAGATCGGACTGTTGAAATTGCTGAACGTATGGGTGCGAAAATATTTCATTTTGAGTGGATCAATGACTTTTCGGCTGCCAAGAACTTTGCGATCGAACAGGCATCCGGCAACTGGATAGCATTTCTTGATGCTGATGAATATTTTACGGGAGTCAATACGAAAAAATTGATGATTTTCTTAAAACGAATAATGTCCGATCCTCAAATGAAAGAAACTTATCATGTTATTAATTGTGCATGGACAAACGTTGATGAAGCCGGAAATCGGATGTCAACGCAGGATCAGGAGCGTATTTTCCGTAATTTACCGTCAGTGCGATATATCGGGCGTATTCATGAAAGGCTCGGCGTCAGTAAGGATAATATCGTAGAGGTCGATGAAATCGAAATAATCCATACGGGATATTCCGAAACAGCATTGAAGGAAACAAAAAAGGCAGAGCGAAATGTTTCAATGCTCAGAACAGAGCTTGAAGAAAATCCGGGTGATTTGAATATTAAATCATACTTAGCGGATTCGTTGAAAATGAGCGATAAAGAAGAGGACTTGGCGGAAGCGGGTGTTTTGTTTAAAGAGGTTATAAACGGCGGAGATAAAGTTATTCCCGACTTGCTCAAAAAAGCATATACATTCTTTATTTCACAAACATTGAATGATCCGAACAAAAAAGATGAGTGTTTGCAGTGGTGTAAAGAAGCTTGTGAGGCGGTCCCGGGAGATACGGATTTGGAAAAAGTTTATGCACTGGTGAAGGGAGGCTGAATCAGTGAAGCTTTCGCAGTGTATGATAGTCAAAAATGAAGAAAAAAACATCAAAACAGCTCTCGGCTGGGCAAAAGGGCATGCTTTTGAACAAATTGTTGTTGATACAGGTTCGACAGACAGGACGGTTGAACTTGCCGAACAATTCGGTGCGAAAGTGTATTCGTTCGAATGGATACACGATTTTGCCGCAGCGAAAAATTTTGCGATTGAGCAGGCAACGGGCGATTGGATCGCATTTCTTGATGCGGATGAATATCTTTCATCGAGTGATGCAGAAAAACTGATGAAATTGCTTTCAAAAACAGACATCAAATCCGACAGCGGGAAAGATTGTTTAGGTATAATCATGCCTTGGGTCAATGTAGACGATAACGGAAAGCCTATGACAATATCAAGTCAGGTGCGTGTTTTCAGAAACGATCCTTCTGTCAGATACAATGGACGTGTACATGAATCTTTGAATATTGGTGACGATCGATTTATTAATGCAGATGATATTGACATAATACATACCGGTTATTCGGAATCATCTCATATCGAAACAGGTAAAGCTGACAGAAACATTAAACTTCTGAGGAAAGAGTTAACAGACAGACCCGGTGATGTCAATATTAAGGCGTATCTGGCAAATGATCTGAGCATGTCGAATGATGAGAGTAATCAGACAGAAGCGGAAAAACTATTTCTCGATGTTATGAAAAGCAATAAAAAAATCAGTGTTGTCCATAAAATCAAGGCTTTATTGTTTTTAACGTCAAGGTATTCCAAGCAGCCTGATATGCTTGATTTATGTGAAGAAATGTGTCGCAGAACACTTAAAGAGTTTCCCGGTGTTTTGGATATCGAATATTTGCTTGCAAGCACATTATCAAAAAAAGGTGATTATGAAGGGGCTTGGGAACTTTTGAAAAGTTGCGAAAATACTGTTTTGCGTAACAGTAATCCTGATGATTCGATCATGATACCTGCCGATCCGACTGTTTTATTTGCGCAAATGATTCTTACGGCAAAAAATCTCGGTGATATTGAAAGTGTTATTCTTTATTCAACCCATGTGTTGTCAATGGATAAGACACGTAAATCAGTGCTTGCACCTTGCATAGCCACGTTATTGCATTACGGTGTTACCGAACATGAAATAATCGATTTGCTGTCAAATATTTATGATATGGATAATACGGAAGATGTCAGGATTATTGCTCAGGCTGCAAGAGAATGCGGTGCAACGACTTTTGCTGAAAATATATTGCGATTTTCGGAAGGAGATATATGAGCAAAAAGGTGAAAAAGAAAAAAAGAAATGCGAAACCTCCGCAGCCTCGGGTTCAACGTGCGCCGACTGCAGCCGGTCAGGTACGTCTTTCTCAGGTCATGATCGTTAAAAACGAAGAAAAAAATATTGAAACGGCACTCGATTGGGCAAAGGATATCGCATTTGAACAAATCATTGTTGATACGGGTTCAAGTGATCGTACTGTCGAACTGGCTTTGAAACACGGAGCAACAGTTTATGATTTTGAATGGATCAATGATTTCTCCGCCGCTAAAAATTTTGCTATGGACAAAGCAAAGGGTGATTGGATCGCAGTGCTTGATGCTGATGAATACATGTTGCCGGCAGGTGTAAATGAATTGATGAATATATTATCTCAAATTCAAAGTAATCCCGATAAGACAAAGAAATATGATGCGGTCGATACTTCAATGACGCATCTTGATGATGAAGGTAATGTTTATTCGATCACACCGACCAGACGTTTTTTCAGAAACACTCCGGAGCTTCGCTTTGAGGGTAAAGTCCATGAAGCTGTCAGGATAAAAAATCCGGCTTTTGATGCGCCGAACATACAAGTGATCCATACGGGTTATGCGATAAGTGTTTACAATGAAAACAATAAGAGAGAACGAAATTTAAAACTTCTCAGAGATGAATATGAGCGTGATCCGGAAGCTCCGAACATTTTGATATATCTTGCCGATGCGATCAAATCAGAGGGGACCGAGGAAGCGCGTGCAGAAGCAGAACCTTTGTATATAAAAGCGCTTGAAAGCAAGCGTCCGATCGATATCCCGATCAGGCAGCTTGCTTATGACTTTTTAATACCTCGATTGTCCGGTGACGGACGTTCTCCGCTTGAAGTGATTCGTGAAGATGATGCTTTGAAATTATGCGATCGTGCAATCGTTGATTTGCCGGATATGATCGATTATCATTATTATCGTGCTGTTTTGTATAATAAAAAAGGTGATTTCGGTGCGGCAAAGGATGATTTGGATGTTTGTGAAAGAGCATTTATGACGGGAAATTCTCTTCCGGTAACACGTGTTTTACTTCCAAGCCCCATGCCGTTATTTTATCAGTTAAGGCTGGCAGCTGAAGGATCCGGGGACGATGAAGGGGTTGTAAGGAATTCGACGATTTTGAATTCGATGCTGACGGAAGCAAAAGCCGGCTTGCAAGTTGATTTTGTCGGGTCTTTTATAAAATCCGTTCTCGTTTACGGTATTTCCGAAGATGAAGCATTGGCAGAGCTTGCGGGTGTTTTTAATTTAAGTGATCCGAAGGATTTGATGTTTATTATAAGAGCTGCAAAAGATGCGGGTGTGATAGGGTTTGCAAGAAAAGTTATGGATATGACAGCGCTTATTATGGAATGATTATCTTTTAATGTATTGTATGCGGATGCGGATAAGATACGGAGGGTGTTTTGAGTAAAAAAAAGAAAATGAAAAAAAATCAATCTTCATCCGGTAAACCTGAGGTGAAACTTTCGCAGTGTATGATCGTTAAAAATGAAGAAAAAAATATCGAGACGGCACTCAACTGGGCGAAACCGGTTGCATATGAGCAAATAGTCGTTGATACCGGATCGACTGACAGGACGGTTGAAATTGCCGAAAAAATGGGAGCGAAGGTTTATCATTTTGATTGGATAAATGATTTTTCGGCTGCGAAAAATTATGCAATCAAGCAAGCAACGGGAGATTGGATCGCCTTTCTTGATGCGGATGAATATTTTTCACCTGAAGATACGGCAAAGCTGATCGAAAAGTTGAATGTGCTCGGAGTAAGTACCGGGTCAAGTAATGAAACGACTATATTGCAAATGCCGTGGCATCAGTTGAACGATGCCGGTGAAGTGATCGTTATTGATGTGCAGAATCGGGTGTTCAGGAATATTAAAGAAGTTTATTATGTCGGCAGGATCCATGAATATCTTCACGGGCGCGGTGAAATCAAGTTTATTGATGATACAGCAATCATACATACGGGATATGCAGAAACTGAATTAAAAGAAAGAGGCAAAGCGGCACGTAATGTTGAGTTACTTCGGATGGAACTTAAGGAAAGACCGAATGATATGATGATGAAAGCATATCTTGCTGATTCATTAAATTCCGTGAATGCTTTAAATGATTATTCAAACCAAGATGATGTTGCTGAGGTGGACTCTGTTTTCAGAGAAGTCATTGAAAGTGATGCAATGATCCCCGAGTATCTCAGAAAAAAGGCATTTGAACATGTATTGAGAGAAGTATGGAACGATCCGGATAAAGTTTCTGATTGTGTGGCTTTGTGTGAAAAGGCAATCAAAGCATTTCCGCATAATCTTGATTTTTATTATTATTGTTCCGTGAAGCTGAATGAAGCAGAAAAGTATGAACAGGCGTGGGAGTTGCTTCATGATTTGGATTCAAAAATCGATAAGGTGTCCGGAAGCAAATCCGGTATGTCCGACGGAACTGCAAGCACATCTGCCGCAATAGCATCGGATCCTTTAGGTATATACGGGCAAACACTCATTGCGGCTCAAGGATTGGGCGACGTTGAAAATACAATTAAGTATGCTGAAATAATCTTGAAAGAAAACAAATCTCTCAATAATATTTTAAGCCCGTATATCCATATTTTATTAAATACCGGGCTTGCTCCCGATGAGGTTTTCGAAAAGCTCGCAGAGATATATGATATCACTTCATTGAATGATATGTTATTTATTGCACGTTCCGCAAAAGATTGCGGTGCGATCGAGTTTGCAAGGATGCTCATGACGATTGCGGGAGAGATGCAATAAAGCAAGACACTTCAGGTCAGAAATGCCTCGCTTTTAATAAGTCTTTGACAGGTTACGTTATTTATCCCATTGTAACTCTTTGAATATGACCGTTTATATCGTCTTCGGGATTGTTTCTTATCCTGACTGCCCTAAATCCCGGTGTTTGATTGAGCAGGCTTGCCAGATAACTGAAACTGCTGGCTCCTTCAATTATAACGTTGCACATCGACATCAATTGCATGTCGATGTAATTATTTTTATAATCATAGTTTCCGTCAACAAAAACAGTGTTTTTATCTGAGAAACCCAACTCCTTCATATTATTTTTGCACCATTCCAAATCATCTGAAAAAACAAAGAATTTTGCATTTTCCCGTGCTGAAAGGTTTTTGACTTCAGTGTAATAATAATCTTCGGGCAGTGCCCAATTGAGCCTGACAAAATCACCGCGTCTTATATGGACTCCTATTGAATAACTGTTTTGAATTTCATTCATATATTGCAAGTTCAACGGATCGGTCAATGGTCTGAATGCGAATTCTTTAAGGAATTTTTCTCTGTAACGGTTGAACCATCCGGGATTGATCCAGTATCCGAAGAAATAAACATCACCGCCCAATTTCGCTGCGGCTGAGTTATATCTGTTTGCTTCAGTGTGGTATATCGGACAGGTTAATCCGTCAAGTTCTCTGATGTCTCCGGCTTCGAGAAGCAATATTAAATCAACATCGTTTTCCCATAATTGGCGGAAAACACCCAGTCTTTGAAGCGGCATTTTCATAGTCTCTGTTTTCATATGCTGCCATACATCTTCGTCAAAATACTGACTCATGAGTGTCGGTTTTGAGGCATTTGGGAAGACATACTCCAGTTCATATCCGTTATGTGTTGTTTTATCAGGTGTATTGGCAGGGTTGTTTGTGAGGTTATAATTGATTTGATCTTCGTACAGGAAGAAGTGCATATCGTCAATAAGCACTTGTTCTCCTTTTGTTTCTTCAAGGTATCTTGCAAAGATATATTGGAAAACCTGATTGCCGAGACCGCCGTTCATATATACTATATCCATATCACACTGCCTCACCGTTTTGTTTTAACTGATTATACAT
>Ga0123356_10008409_pt1 | contig 10263 bp, 7 predicted proteins | sample TergutEmb28metaG_2_FD_92546 | JGI IMG/M metagenome (GOLD analysis project Ga0123356, IMG submission 92546) | Embiratermes neotenicus P3 segment gut microbial communities from Petit-Saut dam, French Guiana - Emb289 P3 | ecosystem: Host-associated > Arthropoda: Insects > Digestive system > Gut ... | reverse complement strand
CCTATAGCGACGGCACAGGTCAATGCGATCAAAACCGGGACCATACTTTTTTTCTTTTTCTGCCGGACGGGTCGCGGATCTGCATACGACCGGGTTTTATCCTGCAGGGGTAAAGACTGATTTATGATCTGACTGACCGGTGTTCTGCATCCGGTACAAAACGTATCATTTATATCGAAGCCGGTGCCGCAAACAGGGCATACCGGCTCACTTGCTTTTGCCGGGTATGTTTTCAGCAAAACGGTTTCGTCATTATCATACGGATTTGCCTTGTGATCCGGTAAAGGGTATGTGGGCAGATATGGTTCTCCGCCGGGTGGTTGTTCAGGTATCTGCAGATATGATATGTGGTTTGTCGGTTCGTTTATCAAAGGAGCAGCCGGCCCGTCGGGTTTCCTTTGAGCCGGTGTCCCGCAGCCGAAGCAAAATTTGTCGCCGGGATTTATTTTTCCCCCGCAAACGGAACATACTGCCGGATCCTCCCGGTTATATTCATTACTTCCGTAATCATTCATCTTTCTGCCAACTCCTTAATATCGTATCTCCGGCAGTGATAATGCATACTCTATCAGATCGACATTATGCCTTTCAACATCACTTAGAGCTTCCTTATCACCGGGCGACACTCCCGCATTTGAATATATTTCACTTAAGCCCTTTTGCAAAAGGTCTCTTCTTAATGAAACATCATGTATTGTGAACATCACTGTACTTGCCAGCGGGAATATTTTTTCATTTCTTTCAAGGTAATCCTCACGGTTTATTATCTTGGAAACATTGCTGCTTTCCGTTCGGGAAAGCGGTGACGGAGACTGTCTGTCAAATGCAACGGGGGTTTGTTTGGTGGGTATTGATACATACCATTCCTTGGAGTTGAACCAATCATCAAGCATTTGGCATGAAAACAGCCTGCCATGGCGTGCATATATCTCATTTCTTGCAAAACGTAACTCTGCAAGGCTGAGGTCTTTAAGATCGTCGTCCGTAATAGCTCTGCTTGATGAAAAATCCAGTATAAAGGGTTTGTCCCAATTATCATCCGCCGGTTCCGGCGGATCGATGATCGATGGATCATCCGTAAAATCGTTTTCGCCGCCGTTTTCATTCTCCGGCTTTGAGCCGGGCGTCGGTTTTGGTGCCGGACCGGATACGGGCGGATCCTGAATAACTTCGGGTGCCGGATCCGCTGCCGGTTTATCTTCCTGTTGAGTATATGGATCCGGCTCCGTATCATCGGGATCATTTGCATCATCATTTTTGTTAAAAGGACCAAATAACATATATATCCCCGCACCAACTGCGATGGCAAGAACAGCGGCGATACCTATAAAAACCGGTGTCGGATTCTTCTTTCCTCCGGTTCTTTCCGGTCTTTGATATCCTTGTTCCCAACCGGTTTCATACGGTTCATGCAGTGGCGTGACTTGTTGAAGAGCCGGGTCATAAGGCAAATCCGGTACGGGGTTATCCGTTTGTTTCGGTTGAAAAAGCAATGAAACTGTCTGTTCGTCGTCAGTTGTGGAATCACTCTGCATGGATACCGGTTCATCCTTTTGTTGTCCGGATACAGGTTCAACCTTTGTACCGCAGACAAAGCAAAACTTATCGCCTTTACCGAGATCTCCTCCGCAAACGGAACACACGGCGGTATTCTCTTTCTGCGGTTCATTGTTTAACAGAAAGGTTTTATTATCCCCGTTGATATCTCCGGTCAAAAGTCATCTCTCCTTCAAACAAGATTTCTTTTGTTATCGCTACAAGTGTAAAGTATGATGCATAAAAATGCAAGTTTAACTAACTATTTTCCTTGATCCAGCCTGCTATATCATCGATCACATATTCTTCTATGTTCTGAGCTTTTTTGTATTCTTTTAAACCTTTTTTTATGTCGCCGTAAACCGATGGCATAAACAAATGGTTTAAGTTCGGGTACAGTTTAAAGCTTGCGTTGGGGCGGTCACCCAAAATCAGCTTGTACATGTTGAAATCATTTTCAATGGAAACGTGAAAATCGGCATCACCCTGCATTATCAGTATCGGTTTAGTGATATCCTTGAGGTAATCTGCAGCCGGCTTTAAACCCCACTCTTTTAAGTAATAAAGCTTGTTGTATTTTCCGAAAAATGTCGTCTGCTTTGCTTCTTCGTCGGATAACACATATATCTGATCGATTTTTTCCCGAAACTTTTTTACCTGTTTGTTGGCGATCCACTTTATCAGGGGGTTGAGATTTTTTAGTGCGGCATCCTGCTGTTCGATCATGATTTCCTCAAGCTTACGCGGCGATCCGGCAAGAAGTATAAGTCCCGCAAAATTTCCGCCCTCGGCATCGATACGCGGAGCCAGCATAGCACCCATGCTGTGTCCGGCAATAAAAATTTTCTCCGGATCGATCCTTGCACTTTTCCGGAGCAGATCCGCAGCGAAAACGGCATCCTCTATGGTTTCATCTTTAACGGTAAGGTTGTTGAAATCCGCTTCTTTGACCATCTTTTTTCCGTATGTGAAGGTACGTTTATTATAGCGGACAGTTGCTATGCCCCGCCAGGCAAGTCCTGCTGCCATGTCTCTGAAAAAATACGTTTTACCGACTTTTTCATTCATGTCATTTGGACCGGAGCCGTGGACAAGCACGACCGCAGGATAAGGTGCGTCGCTGCCCTCTGGGATAGTCAGCAGGCCGTCCAGCGGATATTTTTCACCGATCGTTATTTTCTGCTCGAGCATAGTCGTTTCCTCACTTTAATTTTTTATTTTAGGTATGAAGCCTTATGGCTTTTAAACGTAAAGCGTTGATCAGCACCGAAACGGAGCTCAGACACATTGCCGCAGCGGCTATAACGGGGGAAAGCAGCGGCCCGCCGAAGATATATAGAACACCTGCTGCTATCGGGATACCGGCTATATTGTAACCAAACGCCCAAAACAGGTTTTGTTTTATATTTCGCAGTGTTGCTTTTGAAAGTCTTACTGCGGCAGATACATCCGTCAGATCGCCAAACATCAGTACGATATCGGCACTTTCCATTGCAATATCTGTTCCGCTGCCTATAGCTATGCCGATATCCGCCTGCATCAACGCGGGAGCGTCGTTTATTCCGTCACCGACCATCGCCACTTTTTTATTTTCGGACTGCAGTTTTTTAATCTCAAAGGCTTTGTCCTGCGGAAGCACTTCAGAGAGCACTTTTGTTATTCCCGTCTGTTTTGCTATGTCTTCAGCAGTCCTTTTGTTATCACCGGTTATCATAACGACTTCTATTCCCATCCCGGTCAGCTCCTTAACAGCGCCGGCACTGCTTGGCTTGACAACATCCGCGATCAAAACAACCCCCGCAAACCTGCCGTCAATTGCGATATAAACAGGAGTAAGACACGGGGCCTGTGTCTCTGTCTTAAGACACGGGGTCAGAGCCCCTGTCGCCTGTGTTTCTGTCTTATTACTGTCATCTCCGATCAAAACAGAGTTTTCCGACATCAATCTTTTATTCCCGGCAATAACATCCATGCCGTCAACACGGCAGGAGATCCCTTTGCCGTCGATCGACTGAAAATCAAATATCGGAAGCAGAGGAAGGTTATCTTTTTCTGCCGCTCTTACGATGGCTTCACCAAGAGGATGCTGGCTGCCTTTTTGAGCAGATGCAACGATTTGGAGCAACCGGTGTTGAGACCGGGGATGAGACAAGGAACCTTCCACCGTCTTATCGGAACCGTCCCCGGTTTCATCACCTGTCTCTGTTAAAATGATGTCTGTCACCTCGGGTTTACCTTCCGTTATTGTGCCTGTTTTATCTAAAACTATGGTTTGGATTTTATACGTGACTTCAAGCGCTTCGCCGCTTTTTATCAGAATGCCGTTTTCCGCGCCCTTTCCTGTACCGACCAATATAGCTGTTGGTGTCGCAAGTCCCAGGGCGCAGGGGCAAGCTATCACAAGCACAGAAATAAACACGGTTAATGCAAAAGTAACGTCACGTGTTGATATAAACCAGCCGATAAAAGCTGCAGCGGCAATGAAAAACACTATCGGTACAAAAATCCCGGAAACCTTGTCGGCGATTTTTGCGATCGGCGCTTTGCTTCCCTGAGCATCCTCCACGAGCTTGATTATTTGTGCAAGCACTGTGTCCGCACCGATTTTCTCCGCTTTGAATTTAATAAAGCCGTTTACATTGATGGTAGCGGCATAGACCTTATCCCCGGGGTTTTTATCGACAGGCATACTCTCGCCCGTAAGCATTGCTTCGTTTATCGTTGTTATACCGTCGATGATAATACCGTCGACGGGGATTTTGCCGCCCGGTTTTATAAGGACTATATCATCAACTATCACTTCATTTATCGGGAGTTCGGTTTCCGCTCCGTTTCTTATGACCAGGGCTGTTTTCGGCTGCAACTCCATAAGCTTTCTGATCGCTTCGCCGGTTTTTCCCTTTGAAACCGCTTCCAGTGTTTTCCCGAGTAATACCAATGTTATTATCACCCCTGCGGTTTCATAATAAAGGTGCTCTGCATACTCTTGATGACCTCCGAACACACGCATTGTGGCGTATAAGCTATAGAAAACAGCTGCCGACGTTCCCAGAGCGATCAGGCTGTCCATGTTTGGCGAGCGATAGAAAATCGCACGGAATCCAACTGTGTAAAACCTGTACCCGACGATGATTATTGGTATAGTCAAGACAAGCTGTGCAATTGCAAAACCTTGAGGATGGTGATGATGGTGTATAAGCTCCGGTAGCGGCAGACTTAGCCCGAACGGCAGCATATGGCCCATGGCTATGTATAAAAGCGGCACAACGAACAAGGCTGAGACAATAAATTTTAACCGTAAGGTTTTGGCATCGTTTCTTTTGCGGTCACCCGTACCGGCAGCGGCCTCCATATCCAATGAATGAGACAGAGAACCGTCCCCTGTCTTACCGGCTGCGTTTACCTGCTTCGGGAGCACTTCCTCCCAGCCAAACCCGGTTTTGGTTATAACAGCTTCAAGTCCGGCTTTGCCGGTTACGGAAGAATCAAGCAGGGCTGTCAACCGTCCGGTGACTAAGTTGACAGTGCAGTCTGCAACACCGTCAACACCGCCGACCGCTTTTTCAACCCTTGCGGAACATGCCGCACAGGTCATCCCTTTTATCAAATAAGTGAGTTTTTCCATTTATTGTCCTTCAGTTTGCATAGCGTCTTGTGGTCAGTTGTATTTGCTGGCGTCAAGCGCAGTGCAACTTTATTCCCTATCCTATATCACTTCCAGATCGTTTCGAACGGGGAATTTCTCGAATTTGGCGTGAGGTTCTGTCTGGTACCAGTATGCTACCGATGCGATGTCGTCCTGCAGGGGCAGGTAACGCCCTTCGCTTCTCCAGCCGATCGCCTGCATAACGGCTTTAAAACCGGTCTCGAACCTTATAGGGTCGGGGATATGAAAGCGATACATACTGTGTCTGTTGCCTGTAGTATTGGTTTGCCGTTTTTCTCCGTACAGACCAAGAGCCATCAGATCCTGATAGCCCAAAAAAGGTGCCGAAAAGTTATCACCAAAGCACCATGCTCCGCCGAAATAATCCTCGGTGCCTGTGCCGCAATAGCTTGGAAATTCTGTATCACCGTCTATAAATGCCTTGAACTCACCTTCACCCCACCAGCCGTCGGAGTTTTGCTGCCATGACATTTGTGTGCCGACATAATGACCTTTCCCTTTGATCCCGTCTATGATCAGGTAATCCTCCATGTATTTTAACGGATTTTCACGGCGGAACTTTGCATGAAAATACGCCTCGTCGGGTGCTACCTCACCCTCATCCATACTGAATGCATAGAAAAATCCGTTTAAATCAACGGGCAGAAGGCTTTCTACGACGATTTTTGCATGCTTTCTAAAAGGCATCGGGAAATAGCAGTTAAGACCGCCGTTGGGATTGACATTTATCGGTATTGACGTGATTTTTAAAGGCTTGGGGTAACCGCAGCAGAAAAAATCACCGATCGGGCATTCAACACTCGGCTCCGCCTCGTTATCCCAATAAAAACGCAGAACTATATCGCGAAAATACTTTGAATCCAAAGTGATCCAGATATGGGTTATCCTGCCGGGACCGTCCGTGTCGACAAGGGTAGTTTCGGAACCGGCCTTCAGGGTGATACACGGGCGAACCTTCCATTTCTGCCCGAGCTCCCTTGCCGCCCGGTTCGGCCCGTCGTAAACCTGCCCGATTTTAAGAACATCATCCTGCGGAACGTCGGAAACCTCCGCCATACCACCCATGCCTTTGCGGGCATATACATTCTCCGCGGTAAAAAGTCTTGTTTTGCCGTTTGTAGTTCCGGTTATATTGGCTAAGTTAAACATAAAATACTTTCCTTCCCGATATTATTCATTCTATCTGCATTATGTCTTAATACCAACGGAATTGCAAGTTATTCAACTTTTAATCTTATATTAATTTTAACTTAAAGACAGTGATATAAAAATCATGTATAATCATATTAAGAACAGAGATCCGGAGGGAAAAGTGGATAAAACGATATTAAATGTTAAAAATCTGGTCAAACGTTACGGCAGCTCAAACAGAAACGCAGTGGACGATATCAGCTTTGATGTCTTTACGGGCGAATTTTTCTGCCTGCTTGGCGTCAATGGAGCAGGTAAAACCACAACGATCAATATCATCTGTACACTGGTTGAAAAAACAGCGGGAGAAGTAAAGCTTGACGGTTTGACACTGGGTAAGGATGATAATATCATCCGTCAAAGGATCGGGGTGGTATTTCAAGGAAATGTCCTGGATAATGTATTGACCGCTAAGGAAAATATCATGTCCCGCGCAGCGTTTTACGGCCTTGACAAAACGGAAGCAAAAAAACGTTCGGAGTATCTGGCAGAAAAACTGTCCATGACGGGTTTTCTTAACCAAAGATACGAAAAACTTTCGGGCGGGCAGCGCAGAAAGTGTGACATCGCACGCGCTTTGCTTGCAGAGCCGAAGGTTCTGTTTCTTGATGAACCGACCACGGGACTTGACCCGCAAAGCCGTATCGAACTTTGGGAGACTATAAACGATGTACGCAAAACCGACAAAATGACGGTTTTCCTGACAACGCATTATATGGAGGAAACGGACGATGCCGACCGTGTTGCCATTATAGATGACGGAAGGGTTAAATGCATCGATTCACCGCAGCGGTTAAAGACGGAATATTCAAATGACACCTTGCGCCTTGTCGCCAAAGAAGGCTGCAAAGATGAAATAGAAAAGCGCATCAAGGACTTTGAGATCATAGCCGATACATACATAGTAAAAATGAAAAACGGGATCGATGCGATAGACATATTGCCCGCGGTCAAACCATATATTGACAGTTTTGAGATGGAAAAAGGCGATATGGACAGTGTATTTCTAAATGTTGTCGGGAGGAAAGCTCAGTGAGAAGCCTAAACAGCCTTGTCCTTCGGGACATTAAAATATTCTACCGTACAAAAGGCAACATTATCTTTGCCACACTTTCGGTCATAATTTTACTTACACTGCATTTTATAATTTTCCGCAGTATGTACACGACCAACTGGGAGCAAATACTGTCTATGTTCCCCGGCCTTGAAGTCGACCGCGAAAAAATATACTGGATCGTCGATAACATGATGTTTGCGGCAATACTGCCCGTGGGAGCGGTGACGATCTCCATAACAGCACTGGGACTCATGGTGTCGGATAAAGAAGACAACGTTCTGAATGATTTTCTGGTTTCACCGATAAAAAGAAACGACCTTCTTGCATCGTATCTTCTCAGCTCTTTTCTTGTGGGGTTCGTTATACTTCTGGGATTCATTGTTTTCTTTGGATTTTATTATCAAATCTCATACGGAATAGGTTTTTCTCTGCTGCAGCTTTTATACATTCTGCTTGTAACGACCGGCTCGCTTATATTTGCCAATGTTTTTATTCTATTGATCATGACATTTATCAAAACGGAGCAATCCCTGGGAGCATTCGGTACGATACTCGGAACTCTCCTCGGCTTCATAAGCGGTGCGTACATCCCGGTCGGAATGTTCGGAGATACGGTCGCAACCATATTCAGCAGCATGCCTTTTCTGCAGCTGACCGTTCTTATCAGACAGGCATTCCTGATAGAGCTCGAAAGCGTAATGCCGGTAACACATGAAATGATCTCCGGAGAGATCGCCCGCAGCTTCGGGCTTGAGTTGTGGTTCGGCGATACTCTTGTGCCGGTATGGGGTGTTGCATCACTGGCAGGAGGAATAACTCTGCTTTTACTATTGTGTTTGATCATCCGGTTTGCTAAAATGAAAAAAGCAGATTGACAGGAAGGTAGTTACACAGAGGGGTACCCCTCTGTGCCATTAAAACACAATCTATGGATTATATTGGAATTGCATTAAAATTCCTGGGCAGCTTCGGGTTATTTATTTTCGGAATATGTCTTTTATCCTCCGCGTTGCAAAAAACTGCCGGAGGCAGGATGAAACGTATCCTGGGAAGCGTTTCGAAAAACAGATTCAGCGGTGTTTTGTTTGGTGCGGGAGTCACTGCAGTAATACAAAGCTCGACAGCCACAACTGTTATGGCTGTCGGGTTTGTTAATGCCGGGATCATTGCGCTGCCGCAGATCGTAGGCATCATAATGGGTGCAAATGTCGGGACGACAGTGACAAGCTGGCTTGTCTCCAGTGTGGAGTGGTCGCACCTGTTAAAACCCGACGCGATCGGCGCGGTATGCGCCGTTATCGGCGCACTTATGCTGCTGTTTTCAAGACAAAAGAAGATCAAACAAATCGGCGAAGTCATTGTCGGTTTTGGCGTACTGTTCCTGGGGCTGTCGCAAATGCCCGAAGCAATGAAACCGCTGGCGGAGCTCGACGCTGTCCGTCAATTATTCGTTACCATGGGAGCAAACCCGATACTGGGTATCCTTGCCGGTATAATAGTAACTGCGATCATTCAAAGCAGCACAGCATCGATAGGTATACTTCAATCAATGGCATTTACGGGGATGGTACCGTGGAACGCGGCTGTCTACATCGTATTGGGTCAAAACATAGGCACATGCCTGACAGCCGTATTGTCAAGCATTGGTGCGACAAAAAATGCAAAAGCAGCCTCGTATGTCCATCTGGTGTACAATCTGATCGGTGCAGCCATATTCTGTGTTGCCGGTGTGATATTCTTTACATTTATCGATCCAAAACTCGGAGCATCTGCCATCACTGCAACAAACATAAGCATGGTGCATACGGGGTATAACGTGGCAGCACTTATCCTGCTGTTCCCGTTTGGTCAGCTGATTTTGAAATTATCGGAAAAAATGGCAGGGGTCGGTAAAAAAGGCGCAGTACCGGATGCGTCCGATCTGCCCGAACTTGACGACAGCATATTGGAAACACCGGTATTTGCAATAGAAAACAGCTCCGGCGCGATCGTGAAGCTGATGGATCTGATGAAAAAGAATTTAGTGCGCGGTATTGAAATTTTCTTAAAAGGTGAGTATAAAAGGCTTGGCAGCTTCTGGCTGAAAGCAAATGAAATAGACAGGGTAAATGACCGGATCAATGAATATATGACAAAACTTTACAACGAAAAGCTGACACAAGAGCAAAACAGCCACGTTGCGGCACTTATCCACATTACGATCAGCCTTAAAAGGATCAGCAACCATTCAAAGGGTTTTGCCAAGCTCGCAGAGGATATGCGTGAAAGCGGCGATTTTAAACAGTTTGATGATGCAGACAAACTGATGGAGTTATACGAAAATACTATACATTGTTACGACAATATGGTATCCGCCTTCAAATCCGATCAGATCGATACCATTACAATGACGTTACATGAGGCGGATAACATAAAGCTGATGAGAGAAGCATATAAGTCTGAACACCTTGCGCAGGCTGCCGACGGCGATTATGACGTAAAAGCAGGTATTGCATACTCCGAAGCGGCACGCCATTTTGCAAGGATAGCCGACAATATAAAAAGCGTCGCCGAAACGATCCCGCATGTGGAATCATTCGAAGAAGCCGTCGAAGAAGCATACGAACGAAGGTAGGGAGAAGGGAGAAGGGAGAAGGGAGAAGGGAGAAGGGAGAAGGGAGAAGGGAGAAGGGAGAAGGGAGAAGAACTCAGGTATTATTTGAAAGTTTTTTTATTAGAACATACAGTATTTTACCAATTTCATCACACAAATTAACGGCTGAACTTATCTGATTATCATCAAGGTAATTCAGTCGTCTACATAATTCCAACT
>Ga0123356_10008408_pt1 | contig 10263 bp, 10 predicted proteins | sample TergutEmb28metaG_2_FD_92546 | JGI IMG/M metagenome (GOLD analysis project Ga0123356, IMG submission 92546) | Embiratermes neotenicus P3 segment gut microbial communities from Petit-Saut dam, French Guiana - Emb289 P3 | ecosystem: Host-associated > Arthropoda: Insects > Digestive system > Gut ... | reverse complement strand
CACGAGCGACGCCGATGACCTTGAATGGCACATCCGCTTCCACGAGGCGTTGCACGCAACTGTGGCGCAAGGTGTGCGATCCAGCACGTGGTACCTGCACGCCGGCCCGGCGTAAATGTCACGCTGCGCGTTGGGATACGTCCCAGTATGTCAATGATCTAAATGGCGCTCGTACAGTGAGGAACACGTGCCGGTCGTTGCATTCGGGTCGCCCCTCCCGCAGGTACATCACGATCGCATCACCGACCGTACCAGCCAGAGGATAGGTGGTTGTATTGCCTGCCTTGCGATCGACGACGCGAAACTCTGCGCCCCGCCAGTCAAGGTCGTCGAGCTTAAGCGAGGCGACCTCGTCCGCGTTCGCTCGCAGTCCGTAGGTGGCCAGCAGCAACAGTATCGCGTAGTCCCGCTTGCCGCTTGCCGACCGGAGATCGCTTGTCGATGCTGGTGACAGTGCGCCCGACGTCGCTCCACGGAATCGTTCTGGGAACGCTCGCGTTCCGGTACACGCGACCATGTGGTACCGTGGGTATAGTGGTGTGTCCTGTGGGATCGCCGGCAACAACACGGGCAAAAAATGAGAGCAGCCACTGGATGTTCCGACATGATAAGAACATGATAAGATCACAAAGTTTTTCCTTTTTGCCCGCCTTCATGGACGACAAGAAGGACTTGCGCCGATACGGCTCTAGGAAAATGAGCTGTGGAAGCGATTAACAGTACGGGCGGCGGAAACGTACAGCAATGATCTGGTGAATCGCTACACGTTGGCGCGCCGCTATCGGCCCCTCGTGGGCAAAGACCGGCAGTCTGCCGCACCGGGGTGAGCGAGCTAGAGAGCTAAGTTCATTTCGCTATAGATGTTGCTCTTAATGGGCAACTATGGGAGCGAGACAGTTCGTCGTATGAGACGGATGCCAGCAAAAAATGTGGCAGATAGATCTACGCAGCACGCGCACGTTACTGACTCACATATCAATGGCAGCGCAGTCAGTGGGCGCCCACTTTTTGAGGCTTGTCGGGCTTTCGAGCGAGGCGCTTAGTCACAATCGACTGCACCAGAGAAATGCGTACGAAACGGACAAACATCTGCCGTTTTTAGTTTGGTAGCCGTAAAATTGTAGGCTCCTGCTATGTTGTATGGCATGTGTAGAGGGTTATGTTATGGGGGATTTTACAGGTGATCTGTTTCTTGTCGGAATTATTGTCATCGTTGTATCTCTTATTTTTCGTGCTCGCGCAAGTAGGAATAGTCCCTGGCAGTGTCAGCGCGTTGGCTGCGGGAGGCTCTTTCGCACCTCTGATATAAAATGTTTGAATTGTCACAATATTGGAGCATGCTCATCGTATCGGTCTGGTAACGGCAATATGGTGTGGTGCAGGATGTGTAAGAACTGGAATCATATCGAGTGTCCCAGTTGCTACTTTAGGCCGAGTTCAGATCCGCGCTGGGAACGGTAATCCCAGACACCAGGGCCTTGCAATTCTGTGAGACCCAGACACGCAGCTCCTCGCGCATTGGCTCGATTAAGTTAGCCGCTCGGGAATGGGATGCGAGCCGGGCGCACATCCGCCTGCCCACCCTCCGCCGCCACACGCTCGACCGCCGCTACCAGAGAGTCGCCGACGATCTTGAGAACCTTATGCAAGCGGTTGGTTTCAAGATCGCTGCATAGTCCTCAGTACCACAAGGAAAATCCGGCGGCTTCCGCGTTGTAATGAGGTGTAGCGAGAACAGAATTCTCGTTAAGTCCCGCATAACGGACTAAGTGCATGTATTTTCTATCGCGCCTGTCAAGGGCGGACTGCTCGGAAAATGGCTGCCGACTTGCCGTCTCATCACGTGGGCCACGTGGCGGCCGCGACGTTGCGGTGAGGAAGGCTTTGGTCCCGGGGATCTGGCTGTTCGAGTTCCAAATGAGCTTATTGTAGTCACGATGTGGGTGTCTGCAAGACCGAACGCCGGTCCTGCTCTGATCCGCCGACCTCCGCAAAGATTGAGAATGACGCAAGTCCTACACGGGAGCGCATCATAATGTCGACCAAGGAGACGCCTGGGGGCAGCGAACAGGACGGCACCGGGCGCGTTGTGCTTCAACTCCGGGTCAAGGCTGAGTCGAGAGGTGAGATCGACCAGTTGACCGCCGATCTATATACATTCCTGCAAAGCAGGACCGAGGCCGCCGACTTCGAGCGCAGACGGGAGAATGCCGGCTCGCAGGACGCGGGAACCCTGCTGGTCGCCCTGCTGACGACACCGGTCGCCGTCCAACTCGCCAAGGGCGGAGGACGTGCCCTTAGCGAGCTTGCAAAGGGAATCGCTGAGTGGATGCGCAGGCGCAACGTGTCTGTCGCTTTCTCCGCAGACGGGGTCCAGAGCGTGGAAGGTCCACCCGAACAGGTCGAACGTATCCTGCGGGAGCTGCTGATGGCTCAGGCGCGCAAGGGCCGCGGGGGCTGAGCGCCGATGGCGCCTACGGCAGCGGTCTTCCTCGGTGCCTCGAGATTCATCCATGCTCCAACGCTGGACAATCCGGGCTTCCAGAGATCGAAGGAAGGATTTTACGAATACCTTCGCGGTCGCGGGCTCGCCGAGGCCGCGATCTTGGACCTTTTCAACTCACCTGCTGACCCCGGAACACAGCTGGTGAGGATCGGCAAGTTTGTAGACGGTTTCAAGCAGAAACACCCCGAGACGGTGCGCAATCTCATCATCTACTACGTTGGCCACGGCCGCTTCGGCGGCAGCGGCGGGCGTGAGCACATCGTTGCGCTCGCCGAGTCTCACCAAGAGGTCCATGACACGAGCCTGCGCTTCACGTCACTGCATAATGTCCTGAAGACGCGCTCGCCATCTTTCCGCTTCTTCTACATAATTGACTGCTGCTATGCGGGCGAGGCGCTGCGCGGGGCTATGGGCGAAGAGGAAGCCTTCGCCCGCCGGGTGACCGACGCATTTCGTGTTGAGGGTCCCCGATCCGCGCCACACGATGTGCCGCGACGGGGCGCCGCCGCCCTGTGCGCCACAGGCGATGACATCGCGATGGCGCCGGAATCACTTGGTCGGACTGTATTCACGGACGCTCTGCTGGATGTGCTAGCAAGAGGCGACAGCGAACTGCGCAGTGCTATGACGCTGTCTGAGATCCGCGATCTAACCTGGCACCGCATCCGCGAGAAGCATCAGAACGTCCCTGAGAATCAGATTCGGCCGGTCACCGACTCGCTGGATCAGACCGAGGGCGACATCGCAACAGCAGTCCTGCTGTTCCCGAATCCCTCGTTTCGCTCGGCGGCCAAGCGTGATAGCAGGCAGCAGGACCGGGAGTCGGCCGCGCGCGTCGATGCGGAGGTAGCGCGCTCGGCTGCCGAGCAGGCGGTAGCCCGCGCCTCGGAGTTGGAGGCGCGACTGGCGAAGCAAGCGGCGGCCGCACGCAAGACCGAGGAGGAGCGTCAGGCAGCGTTTGAGCTCCTGAGACGGCACGAGCGGCAGATGGAGGCCAGACTTCAGGCAGAGCGGGACAGCAAGGCCGCGCTGGAAGCGAGGCTGGCGAAGCAGGCGGCGGCCGCACGTAAGACCGAGGAGGAGCGCCAGGCGGCCGTCGCGCACCTCAGACAGCAGGAGCAGGCGGAACGGGATCGCAAGGCCGAGCTGGACCGTCAGAGTGCGGCCGCGCACCGCACCGCACAGGCGCGCCAGCTGGGATCCGCGGACGAGGAGCGCGCGGCGGCGTGGCGCCGGGAGGTATGGCATGCGCGCCGGATGCTCCTCGGGCTCCTGGCAGGTGGCGCGATGGTCGTTGCAGCGGTCGTGATCGAGTCTAAACATAAGGAGACGGGCTCCCAGAGCTCGGCGGTCTCAGCTTCGACTTCCTTGCCCGCCTGCCCTGAATGCCCTGCGATGATCAGCATTCCGGCAGGGGACTTCGTGATGGGATCACCGGGAACCGAGCCGAGTCGCTATGCGAACGAGGGCCCTCAGCACACGGTGCATGTCCGTGCCTTCGAGGTGGCCAAGTATCCCGTGACGCGGGGTGAGTGGCGTCGGTACGTCAACGAGACGGGTCACAAGAGCTTCGTGGGCTGTAACTGGCTCAATCCGGGCTTCCCACAGGACGACCGGCATCCGGTGGTGTGCGTCGGTTGGCGGGAGGTGCAGGACTACATTGGCTGGCTGAGCCATCAGTCAGGCCGGCATTTCCGTCTTCTCACAGAGGCCGAATACGAATATGTCAACCGAGCGGGCACCCAAACGGCCTACTTCTGGGGTAACTCAGACAGGGACCTGCCTGCCTACGCCAACCTGATCGGCCACGGAACCACGCCGGTGGGAGGGCTCAAGGCCAATCGTTGGGGCCTGTTTGACACCACAGGAAATGTCTGGGAGTGGACACAGGACTGCTTCAACGATTACGCTAATACACCAACTGACGGAAGCGCTTCGGAGTGGGGGGGTTGCCAGGACCGCGTCGCCCGCGGGGGCTCCTGGGTAAAGCTGAACGACCCTCGACCCGGAGGATTTGCAGCGGGTCAGGTGTCCAGGTACCTGCGTTCCGCGTGTCGCAACGACCTGTATAACTTCGCAGTCGAGAACGATATCGGCTTTCGTCTTGCCAGGACTCCTTGAGCCTATGGGAACGGTGCTCGCCGCGGCGTGTTTTGGGTTGGCTGCGCTCACGCACGTGAAACTCTCATAAGTTACTCAATAGCGGAGACCTAGATGTCTGACGTGCCTCTTGGGTATAGAGTGCTGCTGGTCGCCTTGATCCTCTGCATGATGTCCGCCAGCCCGCGCGTATTCCGCAATCACCCTGAACTGTGGAAGTATCCGCTGGGTGTCATCTTCGCCTTCAATTTGTCTCCTGTGATAATACGTATGATATTCCCGCCCGCGCGCCCGCATACGGGCATTTCTACCTACTTTTTTTTTGCTCTTTTCATGCCGCTTCTATACCTGTGGAGTTTGTCGAGCGCCCGCTTTGATGAACTGAATCCGTTACGCATTCCTGACATTAGGTCTGCTGCACCCTATTTCCTGGCGTTCTTCTTCGGTTTCTTGCAGCTTTTTCTTGTATATCTTGCTGTCATAGATGTTTCTGGTGAATGGCGCTAGCTCCAGGAATAACCTGGCGTAATCCCTTACCTACGCGACGCGGATGACGCGATAGATATCGACGGGGGCCTGGACGGGCGCCGAGTTCATGCCCATCGTACCGCCCGTGCAGCGGCACGGGCAAAGGCGGGACTGGGGGTTCTGTGAGAATTCCAGCGACGGACATGGCCTTTGTGCCCCTCAGTGCGATACAGTTGGATCGATGACAATTGCCAGCTGCAAGAGATACATCTTCAAGGTGTCTGGCACCGACGAACAGTAGCTCAGGCGACATCCGGTGCTCGCGCTGAAGCGGCCAGCGCACCTTATCGCGGATGGACGCGTGTCGCAGCGCATACCACTGGGCAGGGTCGAGGCACTTGCCACCACGCTCAAAGTGGCACTAGGAGACGTCGGCCACGACGTCCGCTTACCGCGCACAGGGGTGGCTCAAAGATCCCGCACTGCCTTGCGTGGTTTGCCTTCTCGCCTGACGGCATTCGTGATGCCCGGTCGGCAGGAGCCGAAGGTCCTTCGTCCTTGTCTTTGAGCCTCGCGACGTTCCCAGGGGGCGGCGCGAGGTGATTTTTGTCGCGCATCCTGGGCCGCCGACTATTGCCGCGGGCGCGGATAGAAGTCGAAGCCAGAAATGCGGGCCGCCACCGGCCTTTTGCGTTGGTAGTATGAAGGTCAAGATTTCCCTTACGATTGTCCAGGGCCTGCGGGAGGCCCTGTCAGAGCGTCATCGTTTGCCGACTGAGGTCTCGGTCGGTTCCGTGTGAACGGGCGCTCGTCTACTGTTTTGATGCTCGAGTATTGTATAGTCCCCGCGCCTCCTGACATGTAGTTTGAACCGGTGGTATCGTGTCGCTCCGTGCCACGATTGCGGAAGGGTAGCATGGCGATCTGTTGCAGAGCATCAGTGATCCTCGCAGTCCTCCTTCTCGCTGCCTGTGTGGCGGGCACGCCGGCGCCGCCGCGCCCAGCGTCGGCGATTCCGCGCGGCGGTGCGACCGAATGGATCGAGACCGGCGTAGGTAAACTCAAGACCCGTGTCTACGCCTCGGAGTCGCTGAGCGCGCATCCAATCCTCGTCGTGTTTGTGCACGGGGATTTCCCCGTTCCTCCGCCGTCGTATCAATACGACTTCGCGAGGACGCTTGCGGAGGGTTGTGCTGCCACGTCGCCCCTGTTCGCCGAGGAGATGAAGCGTCGCGGCTATCCGCCGCTCGACCTGCGTGATGTGGTGGCGGCGGGCCTCCTGCGCCCCGGCTTCACGGACAGCGAGGGCGACCGTTCGGCCGGCGCGATTGGCTCGGGAACCGACGAGCCTCAGTGGACCCCGGCGATCGTAGACGCCGTCGCCGAAGCGGTTGGGCTCGCTTGGCCCAGGTGACCGGATCGCAACCGCATGCCAGGAGCAGGGCAGCCTGTGCAATTCCAGGGCGGCGCGCAAGCACGTCCGCAGCGATCGACGCGCCACCGGAATGGCCGATCAAGATCACAGCCCGCGCATGGCGCTCAGCTTTCAGGTGTGCTACACGAAGGATCATGACCCGCGGTGGCTCGCCCCAGCGCGAATCTCTCGCCCTTGGAGCTCGCGCCCGGCGTGCCGGTCGGAACGCGTATACGGATGACTGTCGGCGCGGAGGATGACGAGGCGCATCCAGAGGACAGCCGCATCTACGCCGAGGCGCTTGAGGCTCGCGGCGTCGACGCGCGCCTGAGCGTGGTGCCGGGTTTGGACCACAACAGCATCGAGTTCAAGGCGCCGGTGTTTCAGGCGCTCGTCGAGCTGATCGGAGACGTCGAAGGTGCCTCGCCCTCGGCACCTTGAACGGATGCCCTCCTGGCCGATGGCAGCGCCTCATTGGAAAGGCCCACCGCCGCAGCCCGCGCGGCAGTGGGCGAACCAGCCTTCCAAGCTTCGTGTGCTGGCGGGCGAGTCGGTAGTCGCGCGGCATGGCATGGGCTCTTGAGGTTGCGCGACCAGTGCCGTTCGCGGCAGCCCCTCCTTCCAACGACTGCGTCAGCTGGCAAGGCTCCGATGCTCCGCCGCTGTGGGAGACGTGCGGGTCCGGTCTCTGCTATTGTTAACGCTACCATACTCAAGCGTTGGGAGGGGTTGGTATGCGGGGAACCCGGGAAAGCGCGCCAGGCGCGGCCGTTCGAGCTTCAGGCGCTAAGAAGCAATGCCCCTCAGCCGGTATCTTGGTCGCAGCGGCCTGTCTCCTGTGCGGCCTATCCGTTGCCCAGGACCGCTCGATTACATTGGGAGTCTTCGAGGGGCAGTCCGACATCGGCAGCGTCGTTCCTGCCGGGACCGGGAAGTACGATTCCGCCAAGGGGATCTACACGCTGACCTCGGCGGGGGCCAATACCTGGTATCGCATTGATGACTTCCACTACGTGTGGAAGAAGGCGGTCGGTGATCTTGACCTGACCGCCGATGTCTCGTTCCCGCCCAAAGCTTACGACCACGAGCCAAGCCCGCATCGCAAGGGGCTCCTGATGCTCCGGCAGACACTCGACGCCGGCGGGATCTACGCGGATGTCGCGGTACACGGCTCAGGCCTGACGGCCCTGCAGTACCGCAGCGAGCGCGGCGCCAACACGCAGGACATCGAGCTCAACATTGCCGCGCCCAGGACGGTTCGACTTCAGAAGCGCGGCGATATCGTGACGCTGTTTCTCTCGATGAAAGGCGAGCCGCTTCATCAGGCGGGCGCCTCGATCAAGCTACATCTGAAGGAGCCGTTCTACGTGGGGCTCGGAGCCGTCTCCCACGATGTCGCGACGACCGACAAGGTCGAGTTTGCACATGTCTCGCTGCAACCGCCCGCGACCGTGGCGTCCGGCACCAAGACGGTACTGTACAGCACCTTGCAGACGATCCAGATCGATGATCAGTTCCGTCGCGCCATGGTGATTCGCAGTGAGCTTGCGTACCTGCAGTCACCGAACTGGGCTCCCGACGGCAAGAGCATCTACGTGCGTGAGGACGGTCGGGTGGTGAGAATTCCCTACCTCGACCCTCCCGCCGGAGGCGTTCCGCAGCAGATCGATGTGGGCACGCTCGTCGACTGCTCCGGGAATTTTGGCCTGTCACCGAACGGTCAGTGGCTGGCGATGAGCTGTGCCGAGACGAAAGGCGGTCCGCACGAGGTTTACGTGCTGCCGGCCGGTGGCGGGGGCGCCGCTCGCAAGCTGACCAGGAGCACGAGCTCCAGCTTCTTCCATGCCTGGGCGCCGGACAGCCAAGCCATTGCATTCACCCGAGGGCGCGCCGGCAAGGCTGACATCTTCACCATTCCACTGGCAGGCGGTGCCGAGACCCGGATCACGAGCGACACGGTCAACGATGGCCCCGACTACTCGCCGGACGGCAAGCTCATCTACTTCGATTCCTCACGCTCCGGGACGACGCAGATCTGGCGCATGAAACCGGACGGGTCCGCCGCCGAGCAGGTCACCGACGATGACCGGCTCAATTCCTCGCCGCACGTATCGCCCGACGGCAAGACGGTCGCCTTCCTGAGTCAGCCGTCCAGGAGCGATGAAAGCATCGGTGAAGCGGCGCTGAAGGCCTTCAGTACCGGTGATGGGCTCATCCGCACGATCGTCGAGTTCCAGGGGAATCGCGGTAGCCTCGCAATGTACGGCTGGGGCTATGCGAAGCATGTGGCGTTCGTGAGCTATCAACGGCTCCCTGCCATGAGCCCTGCGCCGGCTGCGGAGGCGGGGCGGCCGGCGATCACCGGAGTCTCCCACATCAGCGTGTATGCGGCGGATCCTGCCAAGAGCGAGAAGTTCTATGTCCACGACCTGGGCGGGATCAAGGGCGAGGACCCGGAGAATCCCCGCGGCACGCGCTACTACTTCGCGCCCGCACAGTTCGTCGAGGTGCTGCCGCTGCCGCCCGGGCCAGCCTCCATCAACCGGCTGGACCATGTCGCATTCGCCACGACGGACTTAGAGCGCTTGCGCAGCTATCTCGCATCGAAGCAGATCGCGGTTCCCAAGCGCACGGAGCGAGGCAGCGACGGCAGCGCCTGGCTCGATGTGATCGATCCCGAAGGCAACAAGATCGAGTTCGTCCAGCCTCCGAGTCATTTGCCTGATATCCCCGCGAATCTCCTCTCGGGCCACATCATCCACGTAGGCTTCATCGTGCACGACCGCGCACGCGAGGATAGTTTCTTTCGTACCGTGCTGGGCTTCAGGCCGTACTGGTTCGGCGGTATGAAGGATGACGTGGCGAGCTGGATTTCGCAGCAGGTGCCGGACGGCACCGACTGGCTGGAATACATGGTGGTGGGCGCGCCGGAAGCTCGTGGCATACCCGCGACGATGAGCGCCGCTGATCTGGGCGTGCTGGATCACTTCTCCCTCGGTGTCTCTAGCACCGCGGCCGCTTACACCTTGCTATGGAACGGCGATCGGCTGACGGGTCAGACGAACACTCCAAAGATAGGCCGCGACGCCAAATGGCAGCTCAACCTGCTCGATCCTGACGGAACGCGGGCGGAGATCATGGAATTCCACGCCATCGGCAAGCCCTGTTGCTCGTCATTCACCGCAGCCGATCCGCAGGACTAGCGAGGAAGGACGTTGGCCGAGCGCGGACTCTGCCCATGAGCCCGACCATCAAGTAGATTGAGGAGGGCCTGGATACGAGCCACGATCGCGGGGTCCCGGCCACCGGTTGAGCCTGCAGCACCCGGCGCACCGCAGTGCGCCGAGGCCGCGGACACCTTCGCTGTCCGGGAGACAGCACATGCCGAGAATCGGCCGGGAGGTGACCCGGCTCGAGCTGCTTATGAAGGCCAAGGTGGCTGAATCACGGGATACCTATCCCACCCGTCGCGGCGACGCACGCGGGCGCCTGGGGACGATGGTCGAGCTGTCCTAGCGTGCATACGCCAGTTTTTGTAGTGGCGTGAGTACCTGGACGCGCAAGCTGCTGCCGTCGCTCTTGAACTCGGCCCCTCGAGTGGGGAACAGTGGCAGGATTTGTGTCTTGAGCAGCCAGACGCGGGCGTAGTTCCGAGGACCCGGGCCGATATAGCGGTTTAGCCGTGTATTGGTAAGGATCTCTTGGCGAGGCCGTGTATCCAGCGGGATCTTGACAGTCTGCCAACGCCCTGCAAGCGATGCGCTGGCAGCATTCT
>Ga0123356_10008407_pt1 | contig 10264 bp, 8 predicted proteins | sample TergutEmb28metaG_2_FD_92546 | JGI IMG/M metagenome (GOLD analysis project Ga0123356, IMG submission 92546) | Embiratermes neotenicus P3 segment gut microbial communities from Petit-Saut dam, French Guiana - Emb289 P3 | ecosystem: Host-associated > Arthropoda: Insects > Digestive system > Gut ... | reverse complement strand
ACCAAACACAAACCCGCCAACATACAACAATTACTCCGCACCGCCGCCGTCTCAAACTACCTCAACAGCAAACGCGGACACCAAATTCTGTTCCCATTGCGGCGCACCTGTTCCAATAGATTCCGCTTTCTGCTCGCGTTGCGGAAAACAGGCATAGGCATAAAATGAATAGCTAATTCCCACACATTTTTTTATTGTTTATACATTCTTAAGAGGCTTATATGTCGCCGTCCTTATCGGCGGCGCTTACGGACATACCCCCCTCGTCCCCCCGCTCGCCGCTCCGAAGTCGCGTCTCGTTACTCGGAGGGAGCCTACACTTCGCTTCGCGGAAGTGCATGAGTCCCGCTTCGCTCGCTTGCGCGCCGCCTGACGGCGACCGTTAAGAGGGCGCGCAGGGTGTAGAAAGAAGCGTTAATAAGTCGTTAGACGATATAGTTTGATACACCATGGGCTATACTTGGGATTTCGGGGCAGAAATTACAGGCTATATCATGAATTTTTTAGTTCAAATTTTGAGAGTGTAGTGACAGCGTTTTTGCGTCTATTTGGAATTATAGGGGGGATAACGACACTATGCAGAACCTAACCAAATCAACATTTTTTACGATGTCGGACGAACGAGATAACGTATCGCTATAAGAAAAATACATAACCGACCAGACATAGCCGATTGCTATGTCTGATACTGCGAGCTTGGAGTTGAGGTTTAAGATTGGGGTACTTAAGGAGCTGCATAAACGCCAGCTTTTAACCCGTGACGAACTGGAAAGGGCGATAAAAAGCATAAATGACAACAGCGATTGAGCAACGAAAAAATAGCAAATTACCCAATTTTAAAGGCATTATTTTCTTGATGTTTTTGAGTTGCAACCGACCGAACTTTGCTTCCCTACGGTTCGTTTGTGCAAGATTATTACGCAAGCTGAAAGACGGCTTATTTGGCAGGATTGTTCACGCTTGATAGTTTTAGCGAACTGAAAAACAACAACCGCAAGAATGATAATGCCGGAAGTCGCGAATTATGTCGAACGAAAGCGCGGGAAATTCCCAAAAATGGGGTTGACTTCGGGGCGCGCGCATGTTACAATAGTAGTGTAAGAAAGTGGATTTATTCAAAGACTTGCGGATTTTTCCATTCTTGAATAAGTCTGCGGCTTTTCAAAATTAGTTTTCTATGAAAGAAGTTGATTAGAACATGAGAAATACGGATTTATCTTTTTTGGAGGGCAAGCGCGTACATGGCGTACGGGAGAGAGTCTCAAATTTTTCAAATCATATTAAGAACTCCGGACGGTCAATACGGCATGTACGTAAAACTATTAGAGACTATTCACTTAATAGAGAAATTGCGGAATACAGGGGACGTTTTGATGAAAATTTTCGTCCGTTTCCTCAAGTGGCAGACGAACAGTTTCGTGCCGATAAATACCTAAGAACAATAATTGAAACGCAAAAATCACGTCAACATCTTCCGTCAGCGCAAGAGTTAAGAGCGTTAGCAGAAAAGCCTATGGTTAAAGAAAGAATAAGAAATGTTCACTATGATTTTTATGTGGAAGAGTTAGAACGAGTAAAAGAAGTTACTAATGAATATCGGAACACATTAAGATATTATGCCGACAAAATTCAAGAAGCCGATAAATCTGGTCAGCCTTTAAAACTCACCGAGGTTCAAATGGACGAGCTTAACAAGGCAGAACACATGTTATCTTACTATACTTACAATCCAACCATCTATCGCGATAATCTTTTGACAAAATCTTTGAATGATTTACGTAGACGTCAGAACGCTCGTAAACATTCGCTTCCTACTGCGGAAAATATTAGAAAGATGGTCGAAAAGCCTTTGGTTAAATCAAGAATTCCTTCCAAAGGTTACGAGCATGAAGATGTTATAAAAATGCTTAACGAGGCTCGGGATACGTTAAAACATTATGCTGATGAAATACAGAAAGCAGATAAATTACATCAGCCGTTAAATTTCACTAAAACTCAAATAGACCACTTCAATATTAATGAAGAAATATGGCATCGTTTTACTTACAAACCAAACATTTTACGTTCAAAGCTTCAGCACATACTATAATTATGGAGGAGGCATGGTAGCCGTTCAAATGTGGGTAATCGGGCATTTGCCCGGGGTCTATTTCCACCCTTTGTATTGTTTTATCTTCTCGTAAGCTTTTTGTACTTTATCGAAATTCTCCTTCGCCATATCCGTAGCCCTTTGGTCTTTCATTTGACAGGTGTCGGGATGCCATTTTTTAGAAAGTTCTCGCCAAGCGTCTTTAACTTCCATTTCTGACGCGCCCTTATTTATCTCCAATATTTCATATGGGTCTTGCTCTAGTAATTGCCGCTGATAATATTGTTCTTCTTGCTGTCGGTATTGTTCATATTCACGCTGTCTCTGTTCCTCCTGCCATCTGCGCTGTTGTTCTTCGCGCTGTAGCTGTGCTTGCCGTATTTGCTCCGCTTTCAATCGTTCAAAATATTCCTTCTGTCGTCTAAGCTCATAATCCTCATCATACGGACGCCGTTGTTGCGTACTGCTTCCACTACTCCCACCGTTGCCAAATATAATAGCGTTCAGAAAGAGCCCAACAATAATAACAAGCACTATTAGCCCTATCCCTGTTGCCCAGTCTGTAATATTTTGCATTAAACCTTTTGAAGCCCAATTCGCCTCTAAGGTAATATCACCCATAGTACCAGCCGGAATACTAAGATACGTTTGAAAATGCTCCCGACTACCATCAGGGTATATCACCGTCCAATCTAAAAACTTGTACTCATAACTCAGCGGGAAAGCATCTTTTCTAATTGGTTCAGGTATGGCAACGGAAGAACCGTCTCCAGAAGATGTATATGTAGTGGGATACTCTGCGGCTCTTCTCCAATCCGTTTCGCCGCCATTTAATTCGTAAATAATGTTATATTGAACGCCGCTCCACATTGCTACGACTTCAACATTATTTTCGGGCATGGTAAAAATTACATAGGGACTGTTTGACAGATATACGCCGCCCGCTTTAACCCTCCAATGAGAAAATGTGTAACCCTCCTTAGTTGCGGCGTTTAAAGTTACAGACGTGCCTGCAAAATAGCTGCCTGCGCCTGTTGGATTTCCGTAAGCGTCCTCTACGGTTACAGTAAACCGTGTGTTAGAACCACCACTAGAGCCGCCGCTATCGCCGGAGCTGTCGGTTGAAATTGTAGTGGGTGTGCCCTGCACATAGCTTATATCATAATTATTATAACCCTGAGTAAAAGGCGAAGTCCAAACAACGCCATTCCCTATGTACGTATTATATATCGAATTATGAGATGAATCCCTATTATATGCCGCAGTAGCCCGATTATTTGAAAACTCTACGCCGTTAGAAACAGAAAGCCGGCCAAGATTTGCGAGGGTAACCCAAACACCGCCGCCACTATTTGACGCAGTATTACCGGAAATTTTACTATTGCCGGACAACCGCACATAACCGTCCGCAAGATATATGCCGCCCCCGTCTGTAGCCTTATTATTAGAAATTGTACCGCCGGACATATCGAAATTGCCACCGCCGATGTACACACCACCGCCGTTAGCCGTAGCGGAATTGCCCGAAATCTCACCACCGGACATGGTGAAGCTACCGCCGGTCATGTATATTCCGCCTCCGCCATAATTATAGTGTATCGCTGTGTTGCCGGAAATTTTGCCGCCGGACATAGCAAAAGTGCCGCCGGTCATATACACACCACCCCCGCCCCAGTAATAATCGCCGGTAGCGATATTGTTGGAAATTTCACCGCCAGTCATGGTGAAACTGCCGCCGTTGACGTGCACGCCGCCATAACTGCCCGAATTGCCGATAATTTCACCGCTTGACAAAATGAGCGTACCGCCTGAATTAACTGTTAGTCCATGAGCGTTATAGCCACTCACATGAGTTACAATAATGCCGTCAAGCCTTAATGTTGCGCGATTTTCAACGGTGAGTACATTAGCGCCGGACGCACCGACCAAAGAAAATTTAGAGTTACCGTTACTTCTTAAGGTAATGTCCTTATCGGCAGGAATAAAAATCGCCGATTTAACCGTAATAGCAATATTATTGTCAAAAATAATAACGGTCTGCGTATCATCACTCGCGTTGCTAATAGCGTTTTTAAGCGCCTCCTCCGTCGCAACATGTATTTCACTTTGCCCCTTGACGCTACCCGCAAACAAACACATAAACAAAGACGAAATCAACAATACCAAAATTAGGGAACTGAAAATCGTTTTAACTTTCATTTGCATATAGCATGACACACTCTAAGCAAATTATATCGTATAAATAGCGGTTCAAGCCGGTTATATTAGCCTTATCCCGTAGACCGCCGAAAAAAATGTAGAGCCACACAAATTTTGAATACTTATGCTATATAATTTCGTCTTTTTGTTGCGTACATTGCGTTAATCAAACATTTTCGCTTAACTTCCGATTTAATATTATGTATGAGCCGTTTCGGCGGAAAAGTCAAATAAACTAGCGCAACAAGACGGAAAATCTATAAGCTAAAATGCGATTATATCGCTTGAGCGTGTGTTTTTATGAAGCGTGTTGCGGCTTATTGTCGAGTTAGCACCGAAGCGGACGACCAGTTAAACTCTTTGGAGAATCAAAAAAGGTATTTTGAACAATATATCGAAAATAATAATGAGTGGGAATTTTGCGGGCTATATGTTGATGAGGGCTTGAGTGGTACAAGTGTTGAGAAACGGGCGGATTTTCAGCGCATGGTTGCCGACGCCGAGGCGCATAAGTTCGACCTTTTGCTAACCAAAGAGATTAGCCGATTTGCGAGAAATACGCTTGACAGTATCTTTTATACCCGCAAATTGAAGGGGCTGGGCGTTGGTGTGTTGTTTATGAACGACAACATCAACACGCTTGATAATGATGCGGAATTGCGCTTGACGATTATGTCATCAATAGCGCAAGAAGAGAGCCGCAAAATCAGCGAACGTATCAAATGGGGACAGCGGCGGCGTATGGAACGCGGCTTTGCGTTTGGGCGCGGTATTTTGGGCTATCGCTTGAAAAACGGCAAATTGACGGTCAACGAAGATGAGGCGAAAATTGTGCGGCTCATATTCGACTTATATGTGTCGGGCATGGGACTTCACCTCATCAGCAAAGAACTTGAAAACCGCGGCATTGCCTCACCATGCGGCAAAACGCGCTGGGACAACGCGACCCTCCGGCTAATTCTCAAAAACGAAAAATACATCGGCGTGCTAAAACAACACAAAAACATAACGACAGATTATCTTTCACACAGGCGAAAAATCAACAGGGGCGAGGAAAACCACATCATCTTTGAGAATAACCACACACCCATTATCGAGAAGAAAATATTTAACAAAGCCCAAGCAGAGCTTGACCGCCGACGGACGGTGTCGCTGGGACATGGGCGGCACTCAAACCGCTATGTGTGGAGCAGAAAAATCAAATGCGGCTACTGCAATTCGACATTCAAACGCAGAGTTAATAACAGCAAAACGAAAACGCCGCAACTCGTGTGGAAATGCTCGGAGGCGGTAAGATACGGCAGAGTTAAAACCAACGCGCAGGGGCAAAAAGTGGGCTGTAACAGCGGATTTGTTCACGAACGCGTTTTGGAGGAAAATTTCTTAGCCGTGCTAAACGGCGTGATTGAAAATAAAGACTTGGTTATTGCCGATTTGCGGACTTCGGTACGCCACGCGATTGACAACAGCCCAAATAAGACGGCGGAATTGGAGCAGGTCGGCGCGGACATTGACAAAATCGCCGTCCGCAAGTCGAAGCTGATTGAACTATGCGTTGACGGGCTGATTACCCGCGCCGAATTTGAGAAGACCAACGCGCAGTACAACAAGCAATTAGCCGCATTAAACAAGCAATTCACGGCTTTAGAGGGCGAGAATAAAACTGCGGAGAATTTGCAGACTAAACTTGACCGTGTGGAGCAGACCATTGAAAACCTTGTGAAACTCAAGGAGTTTGGGGACTCGATATGCGGTGAGGTGTTGGCAAAGGTTATCGTTGAGGGCAGGGAAAAAATGTCATTTTATCTGACGGCGAGCGACAATAAAGACCCCGTTTATTTCAAAATAGCCCCTTCGGTAACGCAACAGTAGTTTACTCCAACATAATAGACACCATGACTGATAGCAGAAGTTAGGTTCCTGTTTTTGTTTAGGTTTTTGTTAAGCATTGCTTATCCCAACTAAGCATGTGAATAAGTTGATTTAATGCTAATTATGCGAACAAAGTGTTCAACAGTTAGACACAAAAACATTTGCGGATAGATTGGATAGCAACCTACTATGTTATAATGGGGGTTTGATAATTTGGTTATTAAAAGAAAGTGTTGTTTGAGCAGTTAGGGTTTTTGCTCATTTGCCCAGGCTTCTTTGGCGGCTTTTGCTAGCGCGTCGAGGTTGGGTTGGGCTTGTAGGTCGAAAAGTACGTTTTTGAGTTCATTGTTTACCAGTAGTGCGATTTCGCCGGGGCGTAGTGGTTCGGGTCTTGTTGATTGGTAGACGCGCAGAGCACGTAGTACGAATTTAATCATGACATCGTTGAGTTGGGTTTGGAGTTCGAAGAGTTCGTTTTGGCCGTCTTTCATTTTTTGGGAGTAGTTGGTTGAGTCCCAATTTCCTTCGCTTGCCATTCTATATCAATCCTTTAGGTGTCATGTCAATTGGACATTATAGCTTTTACTGAAATGAGGAGTTATTGTTGGGGAAGGGTTTGGGTTTGCCGAGTTTTTTGTTTATACAGGCGGATATGAAGCCAAAGTATTCAGGTGAGGGTCGTCCAGGGCGGCTTTTGAATTCGCCGTGAAATTGGGAGGCGAAGTAGAAGTATTTGTCGGGGAGTTCTATTGTTTCCATGCGCAGGCCGTCGCTGCTTTTTCCGGTGAATTGTAGGCCGTGTTGTTTGAGAACATCAATATAGTCGAGGTTGACTTCGAAGCGGTGACGGTGGCGTTCGTGGATTTCTTGTTGGCCAAAGAGTTGGTATGCTAGGCTGTTTTTCTCAAGTAGGATTTTGTGGGTGCCTAGGCGCATGGTTGCGCCTTTGATTTCGATGCCGCGTTGTTCAGGCATCAAGTCGATGACGGGGTAGGGTGTGTCGGGGTTGATTTCGGAGCTGTTGGCGTCGGTTAGGCCGGCGACGTTGCGTGCAAATTCGATAACTGCTAGTTGGAAGCCGTAGCATATACCTAAGAAGGGCAGGTTGTTTTCGCGGCTGTATTTGGTGGCGGCGATTTTGCCTTCGGTGCCTCTTGGTCCAAATCCATAAGGTACAAAGACACCATCGAAGTTTTGGAGTTCTTTTACGCAGTTGGGTTCACGTTCGAATTTTTCTGCTTCGAGGTAGCTGATGTTGACTTTGGTTTTGCATGCGGCGCCGCCGTGGCGGAGGGCTTCGGTCATGCTTACGTAGCTGTCAGTTAGGCCGGCGTATTTGCCGACTAGCGCGATGTTGACTTCGTGTTCGGGGTGTAGCATGGCATCTACAAAGGTTTGCCAGGAGCCGAAGTCTTTGGTGTCGCATTTGAAGCCTAATCGTTGACAGATAAAGTCACCCATACCTTGTTTATCTAAGAGTAGGGGGACCTGATATACGGTTTCAGCGTTATAGGAGCAGAAAACAGAGCTCTCAGGGATTGTTCCAAACAGTGCAATTTTTCGCAGGGTTTCAGCGTCAATCATTTGGGGGCTTCGGGCCACGATGATGTCGGGCTGGATTCCGATGCGTCGGAGTTCATTGACGCTGTGTTGGAGGGGTTTGGTTTTCATTTCGTTGGTAACATCTAAAATGGGTACCAAAGCCACATGTACATAGAGGGTGTTTTCGTATCCTTCTTCGACTCGCATCTGTCGAATGGCTTCTAGGAAAGGCAGGCCTTCGATGTCGCCAACGGTTCCTCCGACTTCGACTAACACGATGTCTGCGTTAACGGAGCGTCCGGCATATTTGATGCGGTTTTTTATTTCGTTAGTGACATGGGGAACGATTTGGACACATCGACCTAAAAAGTCGCCATGACGTTCCTTCTCGATGACTGAGCGGTAGATGGTTCCGGTGGTTAAGTTGTTGTCTTGCTTTAGGCTAAGATCAAGGAAACGCTCATACCAGCCTAAGTCTAGGTCGGCTTCTCCGCCATCATCGGTTACAAAGACTTCACCGTGCATGTAGGGGTTCATTGTGCCTGCATCGATGTTTACATAGGGGTCGATTTTGACCACAGTTGGTTTTAAGGAACGCGCCTGTAGCATTTTACCGATAGAAGAAGTTAAGATGCCCTTACCGACAGAGCTTAAAACGCCGCCTGTTACGAAAATGTACTTAACCATTTGTATCCCCGCAATTACTTACCCTTTCATAAAGAGCCTTTTTAACTCTTTTGTGTACTACGCTAGAAAAATGTGCAATCCAGCGGGCAATATTTGAATAAAAAGTCAGGTTAACTGATCAATGCTCACCTGTTTTGCGGCTACGTTGAACTCCCAATATAAGAACCCAAACACCAAGCAGGATGAGTATGATTGGCCAGAAGTAAGTCCAGAATTCTACAGATCCTCTCAGTGCCACACCCCCTATGAGAACGATAAGCAGACCCATGATAAACAGACCTAACCCACTATGATCACGTTTGGGTGTTGCGTCGCCGTAGGATCGATACTGTACATAGCGATTGTAGGGTCGGGTTTCAGCTTTTTGGGCAACCAGCGGGGCACCACAATTTGAACAGTTTAGGCTACCCTCAGCATTGAATGCTCCGCATTGCATGCAATTAACCACCTAATTCGCCTCTGCATTTAAATCATAAGGGGAAAGACATAAAAATTTTGGTTAAACATCAGGTCAATCTATGAAGAGACAGGTTTATCTGTCATAAGACTATTAAGGTGCAGTTATACAATGAGTAAACGGAGTGTTGCAATTGCCACAAGCTTTTGTATTAATCAACGTTGAATCAGGCGCAGAAGAAGAAGTTGTTACAGAACTACGGAAAGTCGAGGGTGTTGAAGAAGCCTACTACTCATATGGTGTTTATGACATAATAACCAAAGTCAAAGCAGACACTATGGAAAAACTCAAAGACCTAGTTACCCATAAACTGCGGACCCTAACCCGAGTACGCTCAACCTTAACACTGATTATGATGGAAGACTAACCATCAAATCGACTAAGAACCATGCTCTTAGAAAAATAAAGCAACAACTTAGAAAGAGTGGTAATGTCTTTGATGATGCTTTGGCTTAGGTTTTCTTAGCTTGGTGCCACATTTAGGACAGAAAGCCACCCCTTTGGAGACAGGGAGCGCATTACCCTCAGGCCATAAATGCCCGTGGGGACATCGCAGGTCAAACTCAAAAACCTGCTTCTCATAATCTTTGGGGTTGGCAACAATATCTTTTTCAACAGAGAGCTTACTTTTTATGATTTCATGCGGCGGATAGACTACCACAGGAACAACAGGTACCGCAGGTGCAACTCGAACAACAGGTTTTAGAACACAAACAGGATTAGCTTTAATCACAGACGGACTTTTGGGAGAGATAACCTTAGGAGTTATAGGGTCAACGGGAAGAGGAACCTTTGTTGGTTTGGCTTGAGCAACAGGGTCTCTAAAGAGATGATTAGTTGAACCTTTTTTAACATTGATAATTACAGCAGTTGTTGAGGTTCCACATTCAGTACATTTTTTGCTATATTCGCGAAGACGGCGTCCACATTTTCGGCAAAACGGCATAGTATCCACTTAACTTTTATAACCATGTGGGTATAGCAACCTTTAAACTTTGATGCATCTGCACAAAGATACCTGAACATTTAAAGGCTCATAACACTGTTTTTGGATGAATGGGTAGGCGATGACGAGTCTGGCCCCGCAGACAAAAGGATGATGTGGATCTTGAGTGTGACGTAGCAACACATCAACCTTCAAGTATAAACTTGGGTTAGTTGCTACATGAGCCTCCTATTCAAACACACAATCACAACACCGATACATGCTAAAACAAGGAAACATAAACAAGACAACCTTAAACCAGCGGTCTTCCCAGTTAATTAACACATTTTTAAAGCAAATACTAAATTAGCTGATAGTTTGCGGTTTCATGGTGAACTGTGTCAAAGCTTATTTGTGCATCAAACATATTGAGCTCTATGTTCAGGATCCTATCAGGTATACCTAGTAGGCTCAAAAATCTCTTCGCATTATT
>Ga0123356_10008406_pt1 | contig 10265 bp, 8 predicted proteins | sample TergutEmb28metaG_2_FD_92546 | JGI IMG/M metagenome (GOLD analysis project Ga0123356, IMG submission 92546) | Embiratermes neotenicus P3 segment gut microbial communities from Petit-Saut dam, French Guiana - Emb289 P3 | ecosystem: Host-associated > Arthropoda: Insects > Digestive system > Gut ... | reverse complement strand
TTTTCAGGAAGATATCAGCTTGCCCGGCTACTGCATTGGCAGTCAGCGCAACTATAGTTCCCGTATAACCCGAGTTGCGCAGTATTCCGGTAGCTTCGATTCCATCCATTTCCGGCATCATATGATCCATAAAAATTATGTCATACTCTTTACCGTCGCGGATTTTACGGATTGCATCACCTGCGTTGATTGCAGTATCAATCCAGAGTTTATAAAACTTAAGCAGTCTTACGGCAACATACAGATTTGTTTCGGTATCATCTACGATAAGGACCCGTCCGTAAGGCATTGGATTACGGACAAATTTGCTGGTGACTCTGTGATCTGTATTTTTCTGATGGAAACTGCGGAGGTTTTCGGTTACCTCTTTACCAAGCACTTCGTCATCGACAATTTCCTGCGGTAGCGATACTGTAAAGGACGAACCTTTTCCCTTTTTACTCTCGACATCAATTATTCCGTTCATCAGGCTGATAAGCTGTGCTGTTATAGTCAGTCCGAGTCCTGTGCCTTCTATGGTGCGGTTTGTTTTTTCATTAAATCTGGAATATTCGTCAAATAATTTTTCAAGTTGTCTACTACTCATACCTTGACCTGTATCTGACACGTTTATTATTAGCATCGTACTTTTTGCATCTGTGTCAGGCTTGCAAGTTATATTTAATACTACTTTTCCTGAAGCTGTATATTTAAAAGCATTGGACAGTAAGTTGTTTAATATTTGCTTGATGCGGATTTCATCACCTACAAGCCTGGTGGGAATATTTTCGTCAACTTGAATTTCGAAGGTGATAGGTTTATCGGCAATTCGCATAATATTAAGCTGAGCGGAATCGTTTATTAAGCTTGCAACCTTGTATTGCGCCGGCATAATAGCAAGCTTACCCGCTTCAATTTTTGAAAAGTCAAGAATATCGTTGATGATACCAAGGAGCATATCACTTGAAGTGTAAATTTTTTCCAAACCTTCGGAAACCTCGTCGGTTAGCGATTCGTTTTGAATTAAAATATCGGTGATACCCATAATTGCATTCATAGGAGTACGTATTTCATGACTCATGTTGGCTAGGAAAATTGACTTACTACGATTGGCTGCTTCGGCTGCATCATAAGCAATTTCTAAATCACGCTGACGCAGAGCGAGTGCTGCAGTCTGCATCTCGAGTGCTACAGTCTGCATTTCAAGCTCGGCAGTTTGTTCTTTAACAAGCAACCCCAATTTCATGCCTGTACGGCGGCTTCGTATAAAAAGGACAGCAACAAGAGATATTACGCACAGAAATGATACAGACAATACGATAAGCAAAGGACGCTGAGCATCAGCGATGCCTCTGTGATAATCATCGATTACTTCCTGCGTAATCCCCGGGGTATCCGGATATAGGTCAAGCAAATACGGGCTTTCGTCATAACTGCTGTTAATGATAGGACGGCAACCTGACAGATTAGTCAGTGTCAAAGCTGTAAATAATAATAAATAAGCAAGTTTTCTATATTTTTTCATTACCCTAAACTCCCGGCATATTAAAAAACCGTTCTTTTTGGTTTAACACAAAGAGCGGTTTTTTGTAGTTTGGCTCCGCGTCTTTGCGTCAGGCTCTTAACTATCGACAACAATCGATATATTCAATTTTTTAACGTTTATTAAAGTTTCTTGTTTGCACTTCGGACAAAAAAGCGGAAAATTCTCGAGATTTGTGTCCGTCCTGATACGTGTTCGGGTTTTACACTTGCAAACAGGGCATAAAACCCATTCTTTGCTTTCCATAGAACCAACTCCGATTCATTTTTAACTTGTACGGCAAGTATGGGGGTTAAAGTAACTGTAAAGTCAACCCTTTTATTAAAAAAATTTGCAAAATAATAAAAAAATTAATTATTACTAGTCACAAAAGGAAAAACCCTCACATAAAAACATCATTTATGTGAGGTTATTTTGATAAAATTAAATTAAAAAGATTAAACTATATAAGGTTTTACCTGTTTTTATTTGCCGGATACAGCTACAGTAATTTGTGCCAGATACTTAGACGGGTCAGTCATACAAACCTCGTCATATAAATATAAAACATACACCGGTCCATGTACTTTAAGTGAATTCTCACGGGCATATGCATGCAGTCTTTCAGGCAAATCACCCATTTCGCCATAATAGCCGCGCTTGAAACCGACAAGATAATCACCTGCGGCACGTTTACGGTTGCCTGTCGGGTCTAAAGAGAAGAATCTGCTGGGTTTACCCGGTTTTTCCAGATAATGATTCAAGTTTTCGTGATATCCGCCAATAGGATAATGGAGATTTACCCGCAGCTCCGGTGCCATATGGCAAAAACGCATGAATGAATCGTACCATTCATCACCTTCTTGATACTCGTTAAGGTCTCCTAAAATATATGATTTTTCATCTCTTTTTAATACGCAGATTTTAGTCTCGTCAACAATTATACCTTCATCTTCATCGTTCCAATTATCCAAACGCACACCATCGACTGCTTTAAAACTGCCGCCCAGTCTAATTCCGTATCTGATGAGATCTAAACGGGTATGGATAATTGAGTAGCATTCACGAAGTCGTTTCATCTCCATGTCCAGTTCTTTTTCTTTTTCTTCGATTATTCTGACGATACTTTCGGGAGTACGGTTTTCAGCTATTCCGCTGATTGTTTTAAGAGGGAAATTCAAAGTGCTTAAGACCGAAATGAACTTGACCGTAATAATCTGCTCAGGTATGTAATACCTGTAGTTATTTTCGGGATCGCGTCTGCTTGGAGAGAAGAGACCGATTTCATCCCAGTAACGCAGTGTTGTCTGTTCAATTCCTGAAAAATGTGAGAACTCTTTTATTGTCAGGAGTTTTTTCATAAACAGGCAAGCCTCCTTGTAATGAATAAAATAATTTTATCATATAAAAAGTGAAATTTCCATAAAATTAATGCATAAACCGGAATTAAGCGGTTTGCAACGCCTCGCTTACGAGGCGTGAGAAATCTTCGCTGTATGTTATGTGCTTGTGCACAAGCACGTTAGCGACGAAGACCCGTACTAGCGAAATTTTCAGAGTAAATTGCTTGATTCCTGTTAGTATTAAATGTAAATATTCAAATTATAATGAATTATAATTAATAAATATATAGAAAAACATTATAAAAGCTTGACAAATGAACGGTTATCGGGTATAATTCGGTTTGTGTGGGTGGTGGATAATGGAGTAAAGTGTTGAATAAACCCACGAATACACCTAAATACTAAAAAAGGAGGACTGTAGATGACCGGTATATATGACCATAAAATAGATGATAAAGGCCGGTTGTTTATCCCTTCCGAACTACGGCGCGAGTTGGGAGAAGTCTTCCACGTCACTATCTCAAACGAAGATTGTCTGACAGCACACCCGAAAGAGAGCTGGGAACGGTTCATAGAAAAAATAAAAACTCTGCCGATGAGCAAGCAACCTAAAATGCGGCCGTTTCTTTCAAATGCTGCAAGATGCCAGCTTGATAAACAAGGGCGCTTTTTGCTGCCTCAGAAACTACGCGACAGAGTAGGCTTAATAAAAGATGTTGCAGTAGTTGGTATTGGTACGTTAGTACAGTTTTGGGACAGTGAGAAATTCAAACAGATTAATGAGCAGGAAGCAACAAGTGAAAACCTTGCTGCTATTATGGATGAGCTTGATTTCTGATGGAACATATACCCGTACTTTTAGAAAAAAGCATTGACGGACTTAAAATAAAACCGGCAGGCATATATGTTGACGGAACACTTGGACGCGGAGGTCATACTCTCGAAATAGTTAAAAAACTCAAAACCGGTAAGCTCGTAGCAATAGATTGCGATACAGAAGCAATTAAAGAAACAAAAAAAAAGCTAAGCGGCTATAAAGATAAAATCACATATATACACGGAAACTTCAAAGACACAGCACAGTTACTGAAGAATATTAATATAACAAGTATAGACGGAGCAATATTTGACCTTGGAGTTTCATCACCGCAACTTGACGACAAATCCCGCGGATTTTCATATCAAACAGACGCAAGGCTCGATATGCGTATGGACAAGAGTCAATCGGTGAGAGCATACGATTTGGTTAATACGTTAAATGAAGAAGACCTTTGTAAGATACTGCGCGACTACGGAGAGGAAAGATACGCGAGGCTGATAGCAAGGCAAATAATCAAAAAACGAAGCATTTCCCATATAGAAACAACATTTCAGTTAAACGATATCATCATCAAAGCAATACCGGCTGCAGCAAGACGCGAAAAGCAACACCCTTCCAAACGTTCATTTCAAGCACTGCGTATCGCAGTAGGAGACGAACTCGGAGCACTTAAAAAAACGCTGGATACAGTGCCATACATACTAAATCCGGGAGGAAGGATTTGCATAATATCGTTTCATTCTCTTGAAGACAGAATAGTAAAAAAAGCATTTGCATATTATTCGTCAGAGTGTACCTGCTCCAAAGACATACCCGTTTGCATCTGTAATAAGAATCAACTTTTAAAAACAATAACAAAGAAACCTGTAGTAGTAAGTGCTTTTGAAGCAGAAAATAATCCAAGGGCAAGGAGTGCCAAGCTAAGGATAGCTGAGAAAATCTAAAATCACGAGATGTAAGATTTATTGGAAAGGATGCTGATTATGTCTGCAAACACTGCGATGCTCGATGCTAAGACTATAAAAATGAAACCGCTGCAACAAAAAAATTCACACAACAACATGAAAAGTTATATGAATGCACAAACACAAGATAAAATCAAGCACCCGAACCTGCGCGAGAGCATGCAAAGTATACAGATGCAACAAAGGCTCGCAGAGTCACGACATACACATCCGCTTATACAAGCGCAGGGAAAAAAGAGCGGTATAAAAGAGAGCATAATAAATGAGGTAAAAAGGGCGCCCGGAATATCAATTTTTGCAATTATCGGCACTTTGATTATTTCAGTGTTGATGGTTTTTGTTGTATTGGCACAAGTGTACTACAATGAATCAGCAAGTGAAGCAGTGAGATTAAATACAACATTAAGAGAACTTACAGATACACACAGAACACTCGAACTGGCTTTTGAAAGCAGTATTGATTTAAAAGAAATCGAACGAATTGCAAGAGACGAGCTTGGTATGTCAAGACCGGATACAGCTCAAATAATATCAGTAACAACCACAGCGCGTGATATTGCAACCGTAATTACCGTAGATGACCGACAGGGTATGCAAGGGTTCGCAGAGTTTCTTAAATCATTAACAAACTACTTCAGGAAGGATCCTGAATAGCACAAACATAGTAATGTGAAAGGATTTCATTATATGTCAAGTGGAGTCAGATCTGACAGAAATGCCAAGGTTAAATCAAAAGACGTCAGACAAAGAGCCGAACAAAAACTAAGTCGCGATTTGTTAATACGTACACTATTTTTACTGACAGTGTGCGGAATCGCTGCGTTTATAGTGCTCGCTTTCAGACTTTATGACATTCAAATAAATAATAATGCATATTATGAGTCGCGTACTCTAAGCGGACAACTTCGAGAAACAACAATAAACGCATCACGCGGCACTATATATGATGTGAACGGTAAAATTCTGGCAATGAGCGGACCTGTAGAAAATGTTTTTATTAGTCCTCTTGAACTGGTCACACATGAACAGGATGTCAGATTTATAGCCGAAGGCTTGTCGTATATCTTAGGTGTTGATTTTGCATTAATTATGGAAAGAGCAGGCAGGACATCATCACAGTATCAAGTTATTAAAGCCAAGATAGAAAGTGAAGAAGCTGCGAGAGTCAGGGAATTTATTAGTGACCACAAGCTCAAAGGTATTCATTTGGAGCCTGCTGTTATGAGATATTATCCGAATGACAGCCTGGCAAGCCATATCTTAGGCTTTGTCGGAACCGATGACATAGGTCTCGACGGTTTGGAAAGCAGATATAACTCATATTTAACAGGTGTAAACGGCAGAGATATCAGGCTTACGAATGCCAGGGGTACTGATTTAATGCTTGCAGGTTTTGGCGATTATTATGCAGCTGAGCATGGTAATAATATTACACTGACGTTAAATACATCTATACAGTATTATATAGAAAAACATCTCGAACAGGCAGTACTTGATTATGATGTAAAAAGTGCTATGTGTATTGCTATTGATGTAAATACATTTGAAATACTGGCGCTGGCAAATTACCCGACATTTGACCCGAACAATTTTCTGAGAATCAGTAATGATGAAATTGAAAGATTAAATCTCATTGAGGATGAGGAAGAATTTAATTTGGCATATCGTGAAGCGCAACACAGACAATGGCGAAACAGATCGTTAACCGATGCATATGAACCGGGTAGCGTATTTAAAATAATTACACTGGCAATGGCGCTTGAAGAAAATAAAGCAAACACAGACACACTCTATCAATGCGACGGGTCAATTGAAGTTCGTTTATATGATGATGTTTCACAGCGTAATTGTTGGAGCAGGTGGGGTCATGGCTCGCAGAGTATAAGCTCAGCTATTTATAACTCATGTAACGTAGCGTGTGTACGTATGGGACTCAGTGTAGGACCGCAAACATTTTATAAATACATAGATGCATTCGGTCTGTTTAACAAAACCGGTCTCGATAATGCTGTTGAAGGCAGAAGCCTTTGGTGGCCCGAAAATATATTCTTTGACAGAGGTAATGAAACACAACTTGCTTCAGCATCATTTGGTCAAACATTTAAAATAACACCGATTCAAATGATTACAGCTGCAGCTGCAACAGTTAATGGTGGATATATGATGCAGCCGTATATTGTAAAGCAAATAACAGACAATGACGGAAACATTTTAGTTGCAAATGAACCGACTGTTTTGCGTCAGGTCCTCAGTAACGATACATCGGCAGTAATGAGAAGTATCCTTGAAGATGTTGTTAATTTGGGAACAGGTAAAAACGCACATGTCAGAGGATACAGGATAGGCGGGAAAACAGGTACATCTGAAAACGTAGAACAGCTTGCTTTACGCGGAGAAGATGATACATCAAACAAAGACTATATAGCATCTTTTATTGGATTCGCGCCCGCTGATAATCCTCAAATAATGATTTTACTTCTTCTTGACACTCCAAGTCATGATACAGGAATTTATATCAGTGGTGGAAATATGGCAGCACCGGTTGTCGGTAAAATGTTTGCTGACATACTCCCGATGAGCCTTGGAATTCTTCCGGAATATACAGATGAAGATCTTAAAGATATCAACGTACACGTTCCGAGAGTGACAGGTCAAACTGTTGAGGATGCTGTTGCGGCACTTGAAATACAAGGATTTGGCTATAAAATTATCGGTGAGGGTAACATTGTTACAGGTCAGCTGCCGGCTCCGAATGCAAACGTTGCTTCCGGAGCACAGATACATATATATACAGATACTGAGATTCCGCGAAATCCGGTAGTAGTACCGAATCTTTACGGGATGAATTATCAAACAGCAAGGGATAAACTTGCCGAGTGCGGACTTTTTATAAGAACAACCGGAGCTCCCAAAACTGATAGTAAGGCGCTTGTTTCAGTTCAGTCTATAAGTGTGGGCAGGGAAGTTCTGTATGGGTCTGTAGTTGAAGTTACACTTATTGATACCGATGCCTCCGAAAGAAGGATAAACTAAATTTATGCTGCTAAGTGAATTAATAGAGAATATAGATATCACCGGAATGTCCAAGGGTATTAATCAAAAAGCAAAGATTACCGGTATCTGTTATAACTCCTCTGTAGCTATACAAGGTGAGTTATTTGTTGCAATAAAAGGATTAATAAACGACGGTCATGATTTTATAGAAGATGCAATAAAAAAAGGTGTTTCCTGTGTGATATGCGAAGTGCCTCCAAAGACACAGTGTCAATACATAACGGTTACAGATACCCGCGTAGCGCTTGCGCTTGTATCAGCAGCATGGTTTGGAAACCCTGCGAAGAAAATGAAGTTTATAGGGGTTACGGGAACTAACGGAAAAACAAGTTGTACATATTTGATAAAACATATTATTGAAAAGTGCTGCAACTCAAAAGTTGGTCTTATAGGCACAATAGGTAATATTATTGGAGAAAGAGAGATAGCAGCTTCTCTTACTACACCGGACTCTTATGAATTGCAAAGTATTCTTGCAAAAATGGCTCTGGAAGGTTGTTTGTACGTTGTAATGGAGGTTTCTTCACATGCACTATACCTTAGCAGGGTTTACGGAATAGATTTTGAAATCGGTATTTTTACCAACTTATCGCCCGAACACCTGGATTTTCATAAAAACATGGAAGAATACGCAAGAGTAAAAGCTACGCTTTTTAATAAATGTAAACACAGTGTTATAAATATCGACGACAAATATTCAAATCTTATGATTCAAAACAGTACAGGAACTGTTACAACTTATGGAGTTGAAAATGCACAAGCAGAACTTATCGCTAATGAAGTAAAACTTTATCCGGACAAGGTTGAGTTTTATGCAGTATCAGAGGCAAAAAGAAATTTCATAAAAGTTCATTTACCGGGATTGTTTACTGTTTATAACTCACTTGCAGTTATGGCAGCGATGTTAAAGCTTGGTTTTGATGAGGAGAGCATAGCAGACTCTCTGTCTACATGTCAGGGAATAAAAGGCAGAGCCGAAGTACTTAAAACAGGCTGTGATTTCACAATTATAGTTGACTATGCACACACTCCGGATGCGCTAAGAAACATAATATCAGCAGCGAGGACACAGACTACAAACAAAGTAATAACACTATTCGGGTGCGGCGGTGACAGAGACAAATCAAAAAGACCTGTAATGGGTAAAATATCTACAGAGATGTCAGAGCTTACAATTATTACTTCGGATAATCCCAGAACAGAAGATCCGCAAAGCATAATAAATGATATCCTGGAAGGAATTGAAGATAAACATGACGGAATTACTTCTGAGAAATATATAGTTATATCAGATCGTAAGATTGCAATTTGCACGGCAATAGACATATTAAGAACCGGTGACGTGCTGATTATTGCCGGAAAAGGCCATGAGACATACCAGATACACGGTAAAAACAAAATACATTTTGATGACCGGGAGATTGCTGATCAACATCTGTTATCGATAAGAAAAAGCAAACGCAATCAACGTATGAAGGGGTAGAAACCAAAATGATGCTCTTGATATTAATTTCATTTGCTATATCTTTTGCAATTACTGTAGTTGTAGGTTTATTTCTAATACCTGCTCTACGTAGGGTAAAAGCCGGTCAAATGATACGCGAGGACGGACCTGTCTGGCATAATAAAAAGCAGGGGACACCTACAATGGGTGGAATCATGTTTATCGCAGGCGTCACTGTAGCATGCTTTACTGTTGGGTTCGGCGAAATGTTAGATGGCAGATTCGGACATGTAACGGTAATAACCTTTGCACTTGTTTTTGCAGCAATCGGCTTTTTTGATGATTATGTGAAGCTTAAGAAAAAACAAAACCTTGGCTTAAAAGCGAAAGAAAAGTTTGCTCTGCAGCTTCTTGTTGCCATTTGTTATGTAGCTATAATGCATCTGCTCGGAAATCTAACCACAAGCTTATACATTCCATTTGTAGAAGTGACAATAACTATCCCGACAACGATATATTACATATTTGCTGCATTTGTAATAGTAGGAACAGTAAACTCAGTCAATATTACGGACGGTGCCGACGGACTGGTAACAGGAGTCACAATCCCGGTAGCCGCTTGTATACTGGCAATTGCTCTTCATATAGGTCATACAACAGTCGGTATACTTGCCGCAGCTTTACTTGGCGGACTTATTGCGTTTCTAATATTTAACTTTTACCCTGCAAAGATTTTTATGGGTGATACAGGTTCACTATTTTTAGGCGGTGCAGTATGTGCACTCGCATTTGCAATGGATATGCCGATGCTGCTGATTGTATTAGGTTTTGTTTATATAATTGAAGCTCTCTCAGATATTATTCAAGTTGTTTACTTTAAGATTTCAAAAGGAAAAAGAGTATTTAAAATGGCACCCATACATCATCATTTTGAACTTTGCGGCTGGAGTGAATATAAACTTTTTATAGTATTTACACTGGCATCAACAATTTTTGCAGTTATATCATACCTTGGCGTGTATAATAGATAGCATAGTCTTTTGAAGTTTCACTTCAAAAGCCATTATAAAAAATGAAGTTTTACTTCATTTTTAGGAAGGAAAAAAAGTTTGGATTCTAAACAGGTTACAAGTGAATT
>Ga0123356_10008405_pt1 | contig 10265 bp, 9 predicted proteins | sample TergutEmb28metaG_2_FD_92546 | JGI IMG/M metagenome (GOLD analysis project Ga0123356, IMG submission 92546) | Embiratermes neotenicus P3 segment gut microbial communities from Petit-Saut dam, French Guiana - Emb289 P3 | ecosystem: Host-associated > Arthropoda: Insects > Digestive system > Gut ... | reverse complement strand
GCGCACCACTTCGTGGCCGAGCAATGGCGTAAACCGATCGACAAGATTCGAGCGGACGGCACCACCATCATCGGTCTCACCGCAACCCCAGACCGTGGCGACGGGAAAGGCCTTGGTGGAGAAACCGGCATCTTCGACGATCTCATTGTGGTCTGCCAGCCGCGGGAGCTCATCGAAGCCGGTCACCTTGTGCCATGCCGCGTCGTTGGGCCAACGAAGAGCACTCAAACCCTCGCCGAGGACCCTGTTGCAGCGTACAAGGAGTGGGCTCGTGGTCTGAAAACCATCGTGTTTTGCAGCAAGGTGAGCTACGCAAAGAAGCTCGCCACGCATTTCACTGCGGCAGGGTTCCCGGCAGCCTGTGTCGATGGGAACATGGACGAGACCAAACGCGCGGATACCATCGAGCGGTTCCGCAACGGGAAGCTGATGGTGCTGACCAACGTGATGGTGCTCACGGAGGGATTCGACGTTCCTGCAACTTCATGTGTCATCACCACCACGGGGGCATCCGCACCGGCACCGCTCATCCAGAAGGTTGGGCGCGCCATGCGACCGTACCCTGGCAAGACCGAATGCGTGCACATTGACCTGCGGGGGGCATGGTTTGACGTGGCCATGCTCCCAGGTGATGACCGTTCGTTCTCGCTTCAAGGGACCGCCATCACGGCGATCGAACGTGAGGAGGGAACCTGCATTGCCCGCTGCCCGAACTGTGGTCTGATGTTTCGCGCGAATGATTTCCAGGATTCGCGGTGTCCTGGCTGTGGGTACAAGCGTCCTGGTCGTGAGGATCCGCGTGTCCGTCGTGCTCGGATGGCGGTGATGGACGCGCGGATGGTGCAGGACGAGCGTGTCAAATGGCTCGCTCGCAAGATCGCCGAAGGACGCGGTCTGCGCAAAGCGGACGGAACGCCATTCAAGGCGGTTGGGTGGGCTGTTCACCAATACGTCAAGCGATTCGGAAGCGAAACCGGATCGCCGTGGCCACCCAAAGAGATCGTCAAGGCTGCTGTGAGCATGGCAGATGCTGTGCTGTGGAGGGCGTCATGACCGAGCGTAAACGAACACGCACGGAAGCAAACAGGGAGCACGACGAGCTTGTGAAAGCGATTCTGCTGGCCGTTTCCAGTGAGTTTGGAACCCGGTGCTACAGCGACCGGCTTCGGCAGTATCGCGGGAATGTTGTAACCCCTGCTGGGGTTACGCACTGGGCCTCCCATGGGATGGAAGCTGGGACATTCGACATCTTCATCTGTGCGTTTGGGCGTGCCGTTTGGCTCGATGTCAAGACGGGCTCGGCACGGCTCACGGACGAGCAGCGTAGGTTTCAAGCCCACATACGTGAAGCAAATGGGGTTGCGGAGGTGGTTCGGTCGGTTGATGAAGCGTTGGAGATGGTGGAATGGGTTCTTAGCCTGGTTGAGGGGTAACCTGTGCCATCCGACGACGGCAGAATCCCTCCCCAGGACATAGCTGCGGAAGCCGCTGTTCTGTCAGCTATGCTCCTGTCACCTGACGTGCTGGGCCGCGTGTCCCCGATCGTGTCACCCGAGCACTTCTACTCAGATGCCAACACAAGGATATTCGAGGCCATCCTGGCCCTATCCGATGCTGGTCGCTCCATCGACATCCTGACCCTTCGAGGCTGGCTCGAAGACCGAAAGTGCCTGCAACGCGTAGGTGGCCCGAGTTATCTGGTGGAGATTCTCGATGCGGTTCCGGCTGTTTCGAACGTGGAGGATTACGCCATCCGAATCGCCCAGAAGCATGCCTTGCGGCAAGCGGTGTCCGTAGGGAAGCAGCTTGCTGCGGAGGCATACTCCAGCATCGATGCCACGACACTACTGCGGCAGGCGATCCGCGATCTCGAAAGAGTGGCGGATGCAAACAACATTTCTGGTTTGGGTCACATGAGCGACGCCACGAACATGGCGACGGAGCGTGCAAAAATGCGTAAAAAGGGCGATCTGATTCCGGTTCCGATTTGTCACAGCGATCGAGCGGAAGCCCTTGGAGGCGGATACTGGGAAGGTTTGCATCTTCTCATTTCGGGCACGGGCGCTGGCAAGTCGCAGTTTGTCATCGAGGACATTCTCCACGCCGCTAAGGCTGGGGTTCCGTGCTTGTACATCGGACTCGAGCTGGACGCGGAGCAGGTTGCGATACGGTTCATCGCGGAAGAAAGCAAGACGTCCTGGTCAGATCTGTACCTGGGAAAGGCGTCGAACAAGTCATTCGAAAAGGCGGAACGGGCCGTGCCGTTCATCAACTCGCTCCCAATCTACACCGAGTACTCCAGACCACGAGACTGGCCAGTGTCACGTCTCGAACCCGCCCTCATGCGTTTGCGCCAACGCCACCCCACGGGACCAGCACTGGTCGTTCTCGATTACCTACAAATCGTCGCACCTGAACCCGACGAACGACGTTCCGACATCCGAGACCATGTCGGAGCCGCAGCCTACATGTGCAGGGCGCTGGCGGTGAAGTACCAATGCGCAATCGTGGCCGTCTCGTCCACCGCTCGCAGTAACTACGTTGAACTTTCTGGCAACGCCGTGAAGACCGCTGGAATCAAGGTGATTCCCGGCAACGTCAACCACGGTGTCCGTCGCATTGTTGCGGTTCCCGATGCGCTTGTCGGCGCTGGCAAGGAATCGGGCGAAATCGAAGCCGCGGCCGATTCCGTGACGGTTCTGGTCAAATGGCCCAGCCTATCGGACCAAGGCAACCGGATCGTGCTTGTCGTTACCGCAAAGGGCCGCGCCACAGGTGCATCCTGGTGCGCTCTAGAACATGTGTGGGGAACACGGTTCGTTCCATACCCGGTGACCGCCATGGATGACCTGCCCGCTATCAAGGGTAAGGAACCTTCCAGCAAGCTGGACACTGCTGAGGACTACGAGGCTCGGGTTCTCGAAACCGTTCGGGACAACCCTGGGCTCAGGAGCAAGAAGGATATCGAAACCAACACCAAGGGGCGTGCTGTCGCGATTCGTTCCGCGGTTGAAACCCTGTTGGCACGGGGAACACTCCTAGCCACCACAAGCGGATTCGTAATCGTTCCGAGTTCGTGACACCTACTCCAATGCCCCGTCGTCCCGTCGTCCCGTCGTCCCGTCGTCCCGTGTTCCGACTACCAAAGTCAGCACCAGCGCCCGAGCGTCCCAACCTCCCCGTCGTCCACAGATCTCCTACAAAAATGCTGGTGTCCCGTCGTCCCACGTCGTCCCGTCGTCCCAGCGTCCCGTCGTCCCGTCGTCCGACTACGGACGTCAGCACCAGCGTCCAAGCGTCCCAGCCTGCACAAAAGTGGACACCCAAATCCCTACAAAAATGCTGGTGTCCCGTCGTCCCACGTCGTCCCGGACGACTGGGACGACACGGACGACCCGCATCCCTGCGTCCAAACCAACCCAGACAATACGCACCACCAGCGGAAAAGTACACAACTGCCACGAACTTGTATCTACGCGATTCAGCCAAAAAGTGCTGGTGTCCGCGTCGTCCCCCGCAAATTCTCAAATTTTGGGACGACGGACCAGTTAAAGTGGACGACCAAATCTCCTACAAAAATGCTGGTGTCCCGGCGTCCGGACGACGTCCCGGACGACCCTCGTCCGTCGTCCCACCACCCCTTAAGGGGTGGGGACGAGGGACGTGGTGTCCGGGACGAGACGACGAGCCGACAACAATCAATCCAATGAGGAGAAGCACATGACAGATCTCGACCCAAGGTGGAGAGTCGCTGAACACGAACTCCGGTGGTTCTTCCAAGAAGCAGCCGGAGCATGCGGAATGAAATCGTCCATGGGAGCCTTCGTTGACATCCTACAAGCTGGCGTCCTCCCAGGCGAGAACACTAGGGAACTACGGGAAGCACCAGAAACAATGGCTGGACTTGTTGCCAGCTTCGAAAGAGATCGAAAAAAATTCGACGTGTTTTCCCGAGCCAGAACCATCCATCAGAGGTTGGTCACCATCGGGCAGCATCACGCACGAACCCTTGAACTTGCCTTCGGTGGAACACATGCCGTGAAGGAAGTCTCACTTGCGCTGGCATCCGAATGTCCGACGAGCATCCGAGAGCACCAACGCGCCATCCAAATGGTTCGAACCCAACAGGCAAACCAGAAGGGGCAACACAAGTTGACCACCAAGGGAAAACGAAAGCAATCCCAGGTCGAAACCACCACCATCCGGACATGGCTTCTCTGGCTCATGGCAGCTTCCGAAGCCGAACACGGTACGGCACAACGTCAACTGCTCGCAGCCATCCTTGGCGAAGCAACCTCCTTGCTACATACTGCGTTGCGTCTATACTGTGCTCACACGGAGCAACATCATGTTCAAGGACCTGTCTTTCCAATGCGCTGCTGAATTCGCTGAGCTTGCCGCACGCTACGGCAACATCCTCGAAGCCGAAGAACTCTGCCTCGAGCTGTACCGCTCCAAGCGCGACCAGCACCGACGGGAGCATGCCCGTGAGGTGCGAGCATTGCGGAGAATCGCAAGGCAACACGCCGAAACTCGAACATGCCCACGCTGCTCCAAAACGTTCCCCGTAGTCGTTCACGCTCGGCCAGGGCGCACCCGTACCTACTGCTCGGCACGATGCCAACGAACCGCCATGGAGAAGCGATGCCGGGCCAAGAAACAAAATGTTGACGCAACAGTTACGGCGTGACCCTCTCCATCGAGGGACGTGTGCGATGTGGCGATGGTCCACTCCTACGTGTTGATGGTCCACTCCCCTGTCCACGTCGCCACGTCCCTATGCGAACTCTTCCAGCATACACCCAGAGATCACAAACAATGCCGAAACTCGGGCGGAGATCCGCTGCTGTCACATTACTCTTCTATTAAAATGACTTTACTTCTGGAGATCTTTCTGGCAATCTGCGGTGGGGGGATCCGGAGCGCGCTTCGCGCTGAGTAACTTTTCTGGGTCGCGCTTGGCGCGGAGTAACTTCTCTGGTCTGGTGTGGTAGGCAGAAACGATGGGTGTGTGTGTGCAGAAACGATGTTGTTGGTGGTGGTGGTGGTTTTCTGGCGAGCGTAGTGAGGCAGAAAACGATGGCTGGCGAGCGCGTCTGCGTGCGAGGTCTTGCTTCCGCCCTGAATAATATATGAAACGATGCCAGCCTATGGCAATCCGGTTTTTGGAGTAGACAAACCCCAGGAAATGCCGTGGGCGAGCGCCATCGGCGCAAGCGAGAAATGTAATAAACGATGGCTGCCTATGGCAAATGGTCTTTGGGAGTAGACGGTTCAGGAATCATAACGCCAGCAAACGGCAGAAACGATAACTGCTCGCTGCTCTGAAAGAGTCTAGGCCATGCTGTTCGGATGCATCCCACGAGAATGTGCTATGCAGGTGGTGCGCGTGTTCCCTGTCCATGACCACGCGAACATTCACGTGCTCTGTTCCAATGGATTTGTTCTTGAGCAAGCCATTTCGCAATCGTGTGGTGCTCGCATTGTTAGCAATGACATCCAATTGCTGACATCTGCCATTGGCATGGCTGCGGTTGGTAGTTCGTTGGATTTTCGCTTTCATGGTGAGCTTGGGTTCGTAGAGGACTACTTGCGTGGATGCTCGTTTCTCCGTCGGGTGGCTGCGGTTGTTGTGCTGGCTGATATCAGCCGTATGCGTAGGCGCACTCGTAGGGACGGAGTCACCTGGGATTACTGCGTTGGTATGTTTGGAAAATTTCTTGATGATGCTGAGGTAAGGCTTGAGAGGTTCCTGTCGACGGTGCGTGTTGACGAGTTTCGGATGTGCGATTTCCGGGACCATGCCCATGATGCGATTGCACATGGCGCTGCTCTGATTGGTTTTCCACCCAAAAACTCTGGGTACGTGAAAGCAACGGTTAGCATTTTCGATGGCAATGTTGACTGGTACTGTCCCGAGCGCCTGCCATGGAGCCAACGTGAGGCGGTTGGTTTTGTGCGTGACATTTGTTGTTCTGGCATTCCCTACTGCCTTGGCGTGGACGTTTTGATTGATGGGTTGAAGCCTGTTGCTCGGTGTATTGGGACTGGACGACACAGTTACTACCTGTACACGCGCGATTCCAAAAGTTCGTTTGTTCGTATCCGATCGCATGGTAGCAAGGCGTTTGCGTATGTTCCGGTAGTTGCCAGCGAGCTGTGTGAGGGGACGGAAGTTAGCCTTGTTCACTGTTCTGCTCGCGAAATGTATTACCTGAAGAACCGTCTGATTTTGAATGAGTTTCAAAGCTATGAGGGTCGCGTCAACCTGCTTGTCTACCTCGGAGGACGTCTTGCTGGTGCCATGGCCTACCGTGAGAAGGAAGGTGGTGGGTGCCATGGAATTCGCCTTGTAAGTGATTTTGCGGTGTCAAGGGAGCGAAGGCTGTCGAAGCTGATAGCGATGTTGGCAACGTGCGAGCAAGCCGTTTCGTTCGCTGCGCGTCGTATGGGTGTTGTTGGCGACGTTGTCGTTTCGTTCGTCCACACGAACCGGGCGGTTGCGATGAAATACCGGAGCGTTTTCAAGCTGGAGCGTCGATTTCTTGGCAAGCTGAAATACGTTTCCGGCATTCGTTCGCAGTCGCCCCAGGAGATTTATCGTGAGTGGTTCCGAAAACACGCCTCTCGCAACGCGAATTCGGCGATTCAAGCTTCTTGATTTGACGCTGCTGTCCGACGAGGAGAATGCGAATTGTCTTTCTGGTGAGCAGTTTCGTCTCCTGGTCGAGAACCTGCGTCGTGACGGTGCGTTGACGAGTGCCCCGCTGGTGCATCATGGTGTCGTGCTATCCGGGAACCATCGCGTTCGTGCTGCCATTGAAGCCGGTATCGACGAGGCTGATGCAATCGAGATTCTTGGTGAGCTTGACGAGGAGCGGCGGCTGGCGATCCAGCTGTCTCACAACGCGATCCATGGTGCTGACGATCCGAACGTGTTGGCGAAACTCTACGAGTCTCTCGGATTTGAGTGGAAGGTTTACTCCGGACTGACCGATGACGTTGTCCAGTTTCGCGAGCTTGATCTGACGGGGATTGGGATTGTGAAGCCGGATTACGAGAAGTTGCTGATCCTGTTCCTTCCTGAAGACCAGGTGAAGTTCGTTGCAGCGCTGGATTCCGTCAAGCGTGACGTTCGCAAGGGAGCAAGCGTCCACCTGGCGCGATACGAGGATTTTGACAAGTTCTACGAGGCAATGATTCGAGTCAAGAAAGTGAAGCGTGTTCAAAACTCGGCGCTGGCGCTGCGGCATCTCGCGGAGCTTGCGCTGTCAGCGTTGGAGCATGAATCCCATGAGAACGCCGAGGTACACAGTTGAGCAAGTTGCTGAAGCACTACGGCTTTCCGCTGGGATCCAAAGTCTTGCTGCGAAACGCCTGAAATGCGATAGAAAGACGGTTTCCAACTACATCAAGGCTCACCCTTCGCTTGCCGCCCTGATTGAGGAGATCGTCGAGGAGAGTCTTGATCTGGCCGAGGGCCAGCTGTTGAAGTCGATTGGCGAAGGAGACAAGACCGCCATCATTTTCTACCTGAAAACCAAAGGGAAACAACGCGGTTACATCGAGCGCGGTGAGTTGACGGGGAAGGATGGTGGAGCGGTAGCAATCAAGCAGGAGGACATTGATGCCGGACGCGAAAAGCTTATCAACGCGTTTGCGGTCCTGTCTCAAGGGAAAAACGGCAAGCGAGATCCGGCAAGCTGTTGAAGCGCTGCCTCCTGAGCAGGCTCATGCCCTGCTCTTTGATTGGGGAATCTGGGCCCGCGACCAGCAGCTTGCCCCCCCCGACCCGTGGGTGATTTGGCTCGTTCTTGCCGGTCGCGGGTACGGGAAGACGCGGACCGGTGCGGAGTGGATTCGGAATCGCGTTGCATCCGGCAAGGCCAAGCGTATCATCATCGCCGGTCCTACCACGAGCGACATTCGGAACGTCATGATCGAAGGGGAGTCTGGGTTGCTTGCTGTTTCTCCACCGTGGGAGCGGCCAAGCTACCGGAGCAACCACGACAAGCTGATTTGGGCGAATGGGGCCACCGCATTGTGTGTGACAGCCGAGATTCCAGATCGGTTTCGTGGCAAGAACTGCGACACGTTCTGGGCCGACGAGCTGGCGAGCTGGCGGTACGCGGACGCATGGACTCAGCTGCAGCTTGGGTTCCGCCTTGGCGACCCGAAGGGAATCGTTACGACGACGCCGCGTCCTACCCCTCTCATCAAATCACTGGTGGCCCGTTCGCGGAAGGACGTTGCGTTGACGAGTGGCACGACGTATGAGAACCGCGACAACCTTGCTCCCCAGTTCTTTGAACAGGTGATTCGCGAGTATGAAGGGACGAGGCTCGGACGGCAGGAATTGGAAGCCCAGATCCTTGACGACAACCCCAACGCGCTGTGGAGCCGCGCACGAATCGACGACCTGCGTGTCATGGATCGGGAGGCGCTCCCCGAAATGCGAAGGGTTGTGGTGGCGATCGATCCTGCCGTTTCGAGCAGTGCGTCTAGTGACGAAACAGGAATCGTCGTAGTCGGCCTTGGAACTGACGGCCACGCCTACGTGCTCGATGACCTGTCTGGGAAGTTTACCCCCGCACAGTGGGCGCTGCGGGCGTCTGGCGCTTTTGACACGTGGAAAGCTGATTTCATTGTTGGCGAGGTCAACAACGGCGGAGATCTTGTGGAACGCAACATTCAGGTTGAGCGCGACAATCGAATCCCATTTCGAAGCGTACATGCTTCGCGCGGCAAGCGTGTTCGTGCGGAGCCTGTTGCTTCGCTGTACGAACAGGGGCGAGTCCATCACTTCGGGACGCTTGGTAAGCTCGAGGACCAGATGTGCGCTTGGGATCCGGCAGTCGATCGATCCTCTCCGGATCGAGTAGATGCGCTCGTTTGGGGTCTCTCGTACCTTGATCTCAACCTTGGGCGAAGCACGTTCGAAAGCATCCTTCTGGGACGTCGGACCGTGCGGGATCGGTAGGCAATGGCGAAAGCAACGTCCAAATCGAGGTTCACCGAGAAGGTTTCGCGTGCAAACGCCATCGAATGGAATCCGCAGCTCATTCGGCATGCGGAGCGGCTTTCCGCTGCTGGAACGCTTCGCATGGCTTCGAACCTCTGTGACGATCTGCTCGGTGACGAACGGGTGGCTGGCTGTCTCCGCGAGGTGCGTATCCGCGGTCTGCTGGGGCTTCCCGTGTCGTTCGAACCGTTGATGGATACTGGGGCCGACATGGCCATCCTTGACGCCGCAAGCGAGGACTGGTGGCACATGGTGCCCGAGGACTGCCTGACCGAGTGGCTCGAGTGGGGCATCCTCCTTGGCATCGGTATCGGCCACATCACAAGCTGGGAGTTTTGCGAACGACCGAGCGGAAAACGCATGCTTCCACATCGTGCTGACGGCACAACCGGGTTTGACGTTGTCCACCCTGCTTCCCTGAGGTGGGATTTTGAAGAGAAGGCATGGTACGTCAAGAACGAGGACGACGACGAAATCCTAATCACCCCTGGCGACGGTCACTGGCTCGTAATCACACCCTACGGGACCAAGCGTCCTTGGTCGCGTGGTGCTTGGCGCAGCCTTGCCAGGTGGTGGCTGCCGAAAAACTATGCAGTGTCGGACTGGGGTAGGTATTCGGAGCGGCATGGTCAGGGGATTCTTGTTGCACAAGCTCCCGAAGGGTCCCAAAAGGACGATCGGACAAAGCTCGCAAAGGATCTCAACGAAATCGGGAGAGACACTGCTGTTGTTGTTCCGTTCGGGTACAAACTCGATCTTGTCGAAGCAAAAGCCGATACGTGGGAGACTTTTCGCTGTCAGATCGAAACCTCCAACAACAACATCACGATTCGAATCCTTGGGCAGAACCTGTCGACACAGGTTGCCTCCGGGAGCTACGCCGCAGCGGAAGTGCACAGGTCAGTCGCTGCATCAATCATGCGGTCGGACGACGAGACATTTGCAACAACCGTTCGCGAGCAAGTTCTCCAGTGCTGGGCGGAACTGAACTTCGGCAACCGGAACAAGGCTCCTTGGCCGAAGCGCGATACTACGCCAAAGGCAGACACACAGGTCGAAGCGAGGACACTCATTGACGCTGGGGCTGCGTACAATCAGTGGAAGATGCTGGGAGCACCGGTTGATTCCGATGCGTTCGCGCGAACCTTCCGCGTTCCGCTCCTTGACGGCGCAAAGTGGACCGAACCCTTGACACGAGATGATCGCTACTTGTCCGCTGGGCAAGCTCACGTGCACCGACACG
>Ga0123356_10008404_pt1 | contig 10265 bp, 11 predicted proteins | sample TergutEmb28metaG_2_FD_92546 | JGI IMG/M metagenome (GOLD analysis project Ga0123356, IMG submission 92546) | Embiratermes neotenicus P3 segment gut microbial communities from Petit-Saut dam, French Guiana - Emb289 P3 | ecosystem: Host-associated > Arthropoda: Insects > Digestive system > Gut ... | reverse complement strand
TCCACATACCGTACCGGATGTAAATAAATCACATATTAAATTGCGCCATGATAGTATCATATTTTATCAAAATATGTCAAGATTATGCCTGTAATTACAAGTTACGAAGTTAAAAATGCAAAATACATTCACATTTTACTCTTGCGTTGTTTAAGAGCGTAGTTTAGAATATATGACATGGACAACCAATCATTACAAGATAATATACTATCAACTTTGCTTGACACAATTCCTGATATGTTTTATGCGCAGGATATTGAGTTGCGTTTTACACATATCAATGCTGCCATGCTTGAAGTTTTCGGTCTAAAAAGGGAAAATGTAATAGGAAAGACAGCCGGCGAGGTTTGGCATGGAGAATTTGCTGAAGATTTTTTAAACTGGAACCGGAGAGTTATCAGTGAAAGGCAAATGATTGCACGCGAGGAGTATATAGTAGATACCACCGGTTCTGTCGGCACTTATGACACGATTAGAATGCCGATTTGGTATGACGGTGATATTAACGGAGTATTGGGAATTGCTCACGATATTACTGAATACAAAAAGAGGGAAAAAGCCGCAGAAGACAGTTATGAGTATGTAAAATTAATGAACGAATCATTAATGAGAATCACAAAATCTTCGGCACTTTCGGTTGGCGATTTGGAAGCGGCAGCCATGGTGATTACGCAGGAGGGTTGCACAACCCTTAATGTTCGCAGTGCGGGAGTATGGCGTTTGGCAGAGGATGAGAGTGCGCTGCACAGTATTTCATATTATATAGCAGAAACAGGCAGACATATTAAAGCAGATGATTACGATATGAATAATGACCCCAAATATGCAGTGAAACTCAAAACTCAAAGATTGATTGTGACAGACAATATAAGTGCTTATGAATATGAGGTAAACGATCAATATAATGTCGGACTTTGCGCTTATCTCGAGGCTCCTGTATATGCAGGCGGTAAATTGTACGGAGCTATCAGTATCGAGCAGAATCGGTGTGATGAATATCCGGACGGGCGTGAATGGACACTGGAAGAACAAAGTTACGCATCTTCATTAGCCGATATGATGGCGCTCGCCATAGCGAGATCCGAGAAATGAATGGCACTAAAAAGTAACAAAAGCAGAGCTGAGGGTCAATCCCCGCTCTGCTTTATTAATTAACCTTTATTTTGCGTTATTTTGCGTTACCGGCTTTCCAATCATCAAATTCTTTCATGATTGATTCATGCGTTTGCTTTGTGACATCGGGAAGCTTGTCGAATCCACCAAACATTCTTGCGACTTCGTCGAAACCTTTTTGAACAGCTCTGCGCATATTTTCGATTTGAGCGTCACTTGCACCCTCACCGACCATTGCTTTTGCAAAGTTCATGATACGGTCTGTTGTCTGCTTTACACCAAAGAAACCATCTTCGCTGATAAGCTGTTGAGCTTGTGCTCTGTCTGCTTCGCTGAGCTTGTAGTTGCCTGATCTCAGCGCCCAGAAGCCTTGACCGTTTGCGTCATCAACGCCAAGTGCCGATGCAAGAAGTTTTCTTACTGCATCGCCCATGTGGTTTGTTTCGTTCCAAAGCTGCCCTATTGTTGCAGGGTCTGCTGCGCCTTTGACAGACGGTGTGTAAGAGTCTACCGGTGCCTTAAATATATCAGATGTTGTTTGATCAAATACCTTGTTAGGTGGTTTGTGAACTTTCTGATAATTTTCGTATGCGCTTTGTGTGTTTCCTACGTTTCCTGTTTTCATTTTCGGATCCCTCCATTTTGTATTTTCTGTGTTCCTTTTGGAACACTGCGTCTTGTATTAGCGCTCCTTCTGCCAATACAGGTAATACGCCTTACTCAGTTTATCGGCTTTTTAAAGTTAAACTTTAGCGATTTAGAAAAAAATTTACCAAAAAATATGATATAATATGAAAAGGTACAATATTTATACATTATTAAAGAAGAATTTGCAATGAAAACATATGAATTCGACGCTGTAATTCAAAAGGTTCCCGATCAGGACGGAGCATATATCGCTGTACCGTTTGATATAAAAACCGAGTTCGGAAAAGGGCGTGTTTCGGTTCATGCTACATTTGACGGTGAGCCTTACGACGGCAGTATTGTAAATATGGGCGTAAAAAATCCCGACGGCTCCATATGTTACATCATAGGAATCCGCAAGGACATAAGAGCAAAAATCGACAAACAAACGGGTGATACGGTGAAGGTGACAGTGAGGGTGCGGTAGGGGACACAGCAGACTCAATCTTGCAAAAAAAGAGAGAGAAGTTTTACCTCTATCTTTTACTTTATATATGAATATAAAACTGCCTACGATTTGTGTGCTTCTTCATATTTTTTGAGTGCAGCAACTTCATCCGGATCAAGCTCAAGCGTATCAAGAGCTTGAATTTTTCCCAGAGTTTGTTTTGTCATTCTTGCAACATCATCAGGACTATAATGTATGGTGATAGAATAACCATGCTTTTTTATCTTGTCAGCATATGGGTTTTTACGTGCGTTTGAAAAATCTGTTACTTCTTTAATTTCCATTGTTTCCATTAGTCTCAGCCTCCATATACAGAGATTAATTATGGCGACAGAGATACAGTAATTTGGTTATGTAACTAGTAATTCTAAATATATAACCTCTCGACTTTATGTGCCTTTTAGGTGCGTATATTGGATATATTATGCTCCAACAATGACGAATTGACCTAACTCTCGAACAGTCATATCAATAGGGTCTATGTTATTTTCTCTTGCATGTTCAATAATTGCACGATAATCATATCGGGCATTACCAAATGGATCTAAACCTAATCCACCTTCTTCATCGATAAAATCATCAAGAGAGCATATTTTTTCAAACTCTGTTCTGGACATAGAATCAATCCTCCTTAAAATCATAGAACTCAACTAATTTTTTAGCTGCTGTTTCACTGACAGATATACGGTACGGGTGAACACCACCAACAAATGAAGCGTTTAATATCTCTATATAATGGTCTACCAAACGCTTGTTCTTGGCATCCATGTACATAAATCCGCCATATCCCTTTTCAAAAGAAACTAGTGCTGCAATAGCAAACAAATGCCCACCTGTGCCTAAATATTCTTTGTCTTTTCCTTTGTTATGAGGCGCGCTCTCGGCAATCTTGACGTATATAGCATTATTTTCCGGCTCATCTTTAACAGCGATTAAACCTTGAATACGAGAATCGCCCTCAATTAACACCTTGTATACCAAACTATCTTTCAGAAAAGAATCATTCCAGTTAAATAACCAGTCTTTGAGTGAAGACAATTCTTCTTCACTAACCCTCTCGTATGAAGTGTTTATAATCTCGCCTGTGCTTGCTTTTTCAAGACAAGGAGTTAGTTTATCAATCTCAATATCCAAGACACTCACCCCACATATATTATACACTATTTTCTTGTAAAAGTCATATTTATCAGAAATAAAATAAGGAACCGATGCAGGCACCAGCTCCCCCAAAAACTGCAAGCAGCTTTTTTTCACAAATTCATAATACACATAATTATGTCTCTTGTCAATTGAAATCGTTTAAAATTGTATAAAAATCAACGATATTTTTCATAAAGTCATAACACGATACTACTCGCACCTATATCAGCGTGAACAAGAAAAAGCAGTGTGTATCCTAAATCAGATAGCATAAGCTGCAGAGAAGCGAAGCTTCTCTTAACGCCTCGTGTATGTCTCGCTTGCGAGACATTGGCGAGGCAATGTACACGAATTACAAAAACACAAACAATACTCCGTACACGATTCGTACACGAATAAGTTGAAAATTAACAAAAAACAGATGAAAACAATAAAAGACAAATGAACGAAAAGTGTAGTAAACTTAAGGTACGGGAAGAAGCGTAGCTTCTTCCAATGGCTTTGCGAAGCAAAGACTATACAATGGTCTATCCCTGCCGTTTGACCCGGTGATCCGACCGTCAAATAGCAGGGATAGTCTTTTCTCAGAGAGGATGAACGTAAATAAAGTTTAGCACACCTTTTAATATAATGTGTGTACATATCTTGAATTTATTATTACATCTGTGGTAAGATTTGTTAAGAAAGTGTTAAGGGGAAAAATGCACAATGAACAAAGTCCCTGCAGTCGAATATTTATGCAATAATACTAAAATAGTAGCGGGAAAGCCGGAATTTACCGATTCCGGAGATTTTTCCCGTGAAAAAACAATGACATACAAGATATTAAAAGCTCATAATGTTGCAGAAAATTCATCCGATGACTTTCAAATTAAATTCGATGCACTCATTTCACATGATATTACATATGTAAGTATAATCCAAACAGCAAGAGCTGCAGGCATGACAAAATTCCCGATACCGTATACACTTACAAACTGCCATAACAGTCTTTGCGCTGTTGGTGGGACAATAAACGAAGATGACCATAAATTCGGACTTTCGGCAGCAAAAAAATATGGCGGAACATATGTCCCGGCAAACCAAGCTGTCATTCACCAGTACGCCCGTGAAGAGATGGTGGGTTGCGGAAAAATGATTCTCGGTTCTGACTCCCACACAAGATACGGCTGTTACGGTACAATGGGAATAGGTGAGGGTGGCGGAGAGCTGGTAAAGCAGCTACTCGGACAAACATATGACATAACTGCGCCGGAGGTTGTGCTAGTTTGGCTCGAAGGTACGCCGCGCCACGGAATAGGTCCTCATGATGTCGCTCTTGCTCTCATAAAAGAAACATTTAAGGACGGTAGGGCAAAAAACAAGATACTTGAGTTTGCAGGTCCCGGGATAAGTTCACTATCTATGGATTTTCGAATCGGTATTGATGTTATGACAACCGAAACAAGTTGTCTGAGCTCGATATGGGAAACAGACGATAAGGTTTGTGACTACTATAAAACAATAGACAAACCGGAAGCATTCTCAGCATTAAAAATAGAAGACGGTGCGTGTTATGATGCAATTGTTAAAGTGAACCTGTCGGAAATTGAGTCAATGATTGCACTGCCGTTTCATCCGTCAAATGCTTTTACCATACATGAGCTGCAGCAAAACCCGGAAAAGATTCTTAAAGAAGCAGAAGATAGCTGCAATAAAGAACTTGGTGGTAAGGTAAAACTTGACCTGCTGCGCTCTATTAACAATAAAGGGCAAGTAACCTGTGAGCAGGGGATAATAGTAGGCTGCGCAGGTGGGATGTACGATAACATCTGCGAGGCTGCCGATATTCTAAGAGATAAGACTATAGGCGACGGATATTTCGACATGTCGGTATATCCTGCTTCAACACCGATTTCACTGGCGCTGACAAAAGACGGAATATCGGAAACACTTATGAAAAGCGGTGTGCTTATGAAGTCCGCTTTTTGCGGTCCGTGCTTCGGAGCGGGGGACACTCCTGCACATAACACTCTCTCAATCCGCCATGCAACACGCAATTTTGCAAACCGCGAGGGAGCAAAGCCAACTAACGGACAAGCTGCTGCAGTGGCGCTCATGGATGCACGCTCGATAGCAGCAACAGCAGCAAACGGTGGAGTATTGACGGCAGCAACCGATACTGAGTATACTGTAACAAAACATATGTACATTCATGACGGTAGTATATATGATAAACGCTGTTATAACGGGTTTGGTAATCCGGACAGCGAGGCACAACTCAGACTCGGACCGAATATCACAGACTGGCCGAAATTCTATGGACTAGACGAAAATTTACTGTTAAAACTTTGTGCTGTGATAAATGATGAAGTGACAACTACAGACGAGCTTATTCCATCCGGCGAAACATCATCATACCGCTCGAATCCTGTTGCGTTAGCAGAATTTACCCTCTCGCGCCGCGTGCCGGAATATGTTGCCGCAAGCAAAGAAGTGCGCGATGCTGAAAACAAGCGGAGAGAAGGTCAGAGTGTAACGCAATTGACACAGTTTACCGATATACTCAAAAAAGTTGACGGTGATATAAAAAACACTTCCATAGGCTCATGTATTTTTGCTAAAAAACCCGGAGACGGCAGTGCCAGAGAGCAGGCGGCTTCATGTCAAAGAGTGCTCGGAGGCATGGCTAACATCTGCTTTGAATACGCAACAAAACGCTACCGTTCAAATTGTATAAACTGGGGTATCATTCCTTTCACCGTAGATAAAAATGAACAGATTACTTTTACCGAGGGTGATTATATATATATCCCGAACATCAAAAGCGCCGTACTGGGAGGCGACGAAACCATAAATGCTAAACTGCTGACGCCGTCCACTACAGAAAATGACAGTGAAATTAACATTCAAGATATTACACTTAAATTACAAAACCTCAGCGAAAATGAAAGAACTATAATCGCCGACGGATGTTTGATGAACCATTACGCAAAAAGGAGTATTCAGGCGGGTGAGTAAGCTTAAAATCGAGTCCGCAGCTATCACACATGTAGGCTCGGTACTGGAAAATAATGAAGACAATTACTTTGTAAACGGCAGGTACAAAGCAGACAGCAGTGTAAATACAGAGGCCTTTTCGGATAAAAAAGAACACCTCTCATACACATATGCAGTTTGTGACGGTATGGGTGGCGAGAGCTATGGAGAGCTTGCGTCTTTGATAGCTGTAGCAACTCTTGCCAAATATCAAAAGACGAATATACGCAGAACAATCAGCGACTATATAAGGCATGCAAATGACTTTATTTGTGACTTAATACGGAAAAACAATAAAAGAAAAAGCGGCACTACTATTGCACTGCTTAACATCCAAAAAAACACGGCAATTGCATATAACCTCGGCAACAGCAGAGTATATTTTTATCGAAAAGGAATGTTTTATCTGCTGACAGAGGACCATGTCGATTCTGAGACAGAAACCAAATTGACACAATATCTTGGAATTTTCCCATCGGAGCTGAACATAGAACCATACGTCTCAGACGAAGTAAAAATAAAAAAAGATGATATCTTCCTGCTTTGCAGTGACGGACTGACAGACATTGTAAGTTGTGATGAAATAATCGAAATATTGGCGATGGAAAAAGAAGACGCTACTGTCACAGCAAAAAGGCTGGCAGGGAAATCGCAGGAAAAAGGCGGGAAAGACAACGTAACCGTAATAGTGGTAAAAATACAATAATGCTCCGTAAAAACGGAGCATTGTTTATTATATCTGTTTTGCTATTTGTTCATTAATTCGGCGATGAGAGCATCAATTTCTGATTGGCTGAGCAACCTGCTCGCATCGTCGGCACCGCCTCCGCCATCGTCTGCCGGAATATCTGCAGCAGGAGCGTAATCTTTAATCTCCGGAGGAATATTGTCTGTATCAAACTCATGAATCAGGCAATTTTCTGTTTTTACCTCATGTTCTCTGCCAAGCTCCGGAAGTCCGTTAAAGAACCAGAAAAGCACTTTGTATACATGCTCGGGGACAATAAGCAACATAGTTTTTGTTCTGAAGATTTTAACCATATTGTTCATATATGCAATAACACGGTTTGCGGTATCTTTTACAGTTTCCCCGTTTGGAGTAGCAGCATTACCGAACCAACTGCTAAGAGCAAACATATCAACTTCGGATATTAATTTACCTTCAAGGTCACCGAAAGCACGCTCATAAAGCTTGAGTCCTTTTGTGATTTTTCCCTTATCAAATCCAAGAACATCAGCAATAATCTCTGCAGTTTCCATTGTGCGGATCTGCGGAGACGACAAAATCATATCTATCCCTTTTGATTTAAGCTCCTCGGCAACTGCGCGGGCTTGCTCTCTGCCTGTGTCATTAAGCGCAGGGTCACTGTTTCCGATTATACGACCCTCGGCGTCAAAGTCGGTCTGACCGTGTAAAATAACATAAGCCTTCATACTTTATGATTTTCCTTTCTTATGGCTTTTATTACGATGTTGTAAAAGCCATTACATACATATATTATACAGTTTAAAAATCCATATTACGGAATTGGATTTTTATATGTCTGGAGTTTACTCCAGACATAGTATACCACAAATGAAAAATTAAAAACAAGTCCCTTTTCGCTTGACAATGCCAACCTTGCGTGTGATACTTATTGCTATGAAAAATTTACCCGTAAAGCTGATTAAATCAACAGCAAAACCGCCTGTCCGCCAAACCGAAGGCAGTGTCGGTTACGACATCGCTGCTTGCATAGATGGCGACATTATTTTATTACCGGGCGAAACACATATGATAGGTTCCGGTTTTATCATAGCGCTCGAGCCGGGATATGCCGCCTTTCTTTATGCAAGAAGCGGTCTTGGAATCAAGCAGGGGATAATTCCCGCAAACTGTGTTGGTGTAGTAGATTCCGACTACAGAGGCGAAGTAATTGTCGGGCTCAAAAACACTTCACAAACTGCTTTTACGGTAAAAAACGGCGACAGAATAGCGCAAATGGTAATCGCAAAATGTGAGCTTCCCGAGGTTGCGTTGTGCGACAATCTCGACGATACGACACGCGGTGACGGAGGCTTCGGTTCAACAGGACACAAAGACCCAAAGAGGTAAAGAATTTTGAGCGACAATAATAACACTCCAACTTATTCGGTTGTTATACCTTGTTATAACGAGCAGGAGGTTATAACCGAAACATACAACCGCCTGACAAAGGTTATGACCGGTATGGCAGAGCCGTATGAACTGCTCTTTGTCAATGACGGCAGCAAGGATAATACTGCGCAGATAATTGCATCTTTCTGCGAAACGGACAAGTCGGTGAAGCTTATAAACTTTACCCGCAACTTCGGTCATATGCCTGCGATATCGGCAGGAATGGAGCATGCACTCGGACGTGCGATTTTTGTAATAGATGCCGATTTGCAAGACCCTCCGGAGATTTTCCCGGAAATGGCGGCAAGATGGAAGGAAGGCTATCACGTTGCTTACGGTAAAAGAACAAAACGTAAGGGTGAGTCAATTTTTAAACGTCTCACGGCAAAGATTTTCTATAGATTTCTGCGTAGTATGACCAATGTCGATTTGCCTTCGGATACGGGTGAGTTTCGCCTGATAGACCGCAAGGTATGCGATGCAGTCAATAAAATGCCTGAAAAAAACCGCTACATCCGCGGTCTTGTCAGCTGGGTCGGTTTTAAGCAAATTGCTGTTCCGTATGTAAGAGAAGAACGTTTTGCAGGTGTCACTAAATATCCACTACGGAAAATGATAGCTTTTGCGATGGATGCGGTTACATCGTTTTCACACAAGCCGCTCAAGCTTGCCACAATGTTGGGGTTTGTTATATCATTTCTCAGCTTCCTGTACATATTATATGCTATTTATTTACGCTTTTTTACAGAGCAGGCAATAACCGGTTGGGCGTCTACAATAGCTGCAATTTTGCTTACTCAAGGTATTGTGCTTATGATACTCGGCCTCATGGGGGAATACATCGGCAGAATTTATTCGGAAATTCAAAATCGCCCGAACTATATAGTTCAGGAGATTATTGAATATGATGACGGGGAATCTAAGAGGGAAATCTAAGAAATAACCAATCCGTGTAATAATTCGCCGTTTTCGTTAAATAGATAAAGCGTTCTGCCGAGACGTACATTAAAGCCCATACGTATCTTCATAAGGTCTGTCTGATGAGTACTGCCTCTGCCCGCAAACTCCAAAACTTCTCCCGGTGCAACAGTTGCTGCAGGTAATTGCCAGAGGAAGGGCTCTGACAGGTCGTTTGTCAAAAACAAATTATCGGTGCTTATAGCTTCTTCATTTGGATTAAACAGTACACAGCCATTACGATCCGAAGAACCATATGCTTCACGTATTATTAGAGGAGGATACTCCTCTTTTGTTACGAGCTCTATTTTTACGACACGATCGATTGCATCGTCGATTGAAACTGTAATCTCGGGAGTATCGATAATTTCACCGTTTAGTATCCAATGATCGAACGCGGTAAATCCCGAGAGTACGGGACGAACGGGTATTTCCAGATGAGAAAAATACCTGGATGATGTCGCAACCATTGTGCCGATAATTGCTTCTCCTCCGGTTACTGTAACGGTATACTCACTGTTTGCCCATCCGAAATGATCTACCATACCTTGTTTATAAAGATATTCACGTTCTCTGGTATAAACGAGCATATTTCTGTGATTATGTTCTATGGAATCCTGACTTACCCAGTGTGAATATCTCCCTGCGTCCAAAGCATATCCGATTTCATTGTAGGCTTCGCCATAAAGCCTTTTAATTTGTGCGGAGACATTTGCGGTTGTAACTATATTGGAAGCGATATCACATATATAGGTAGCAAATCTG
>Ga0123356_10008403_pt1 | contig 10266 bp, 9 predicted proteins | sample TergutEmb28metaG_2_FD_92546 | JGI IMG/M metagenome (GOLD analysis project Ga0123356, IMG submission 92546) | Embiratermes neotenicus P3 segment gut microbial communities from Petit-Saut dam, French Guiana - Emb289 P3 | ecosystem: Host-associated > Arthropoda: Insects > Digestive system > Gut ... | reverse complement strand
TCGTGGAGTGGTCCTTTTCATGCGATGCTGAGAGCGGGGGGGGGCGTGAACCTCGTCCACGAATTTTACGAATTGAACGAATTTTACGAATTTTACGCAATGCCCAGAAAAACGGGCACGCCCTGCAATCCATGGGCATTCGTTGTCACTTGACGCCACCCCCAAAAACGAGCACCATTGTCATTATCTCTCACGTCTGGAGGTCGTTATGAAAATTTCGTTCGCTGTCGCTGCCCTGGCATTTCTTCCGCTGACCGCCCCCCCCCCAGCTGCGGCCCAAATCTGTAATCTCAAACTCGTGACCGACGCGTCGCCGGACTATTCCGACATGGCGTCGAAGGTGCATTCGATCACGTCCCGCTGGGAGACGCCGGAGCAGAAGTGCTGGGCTCTCTTCTACTGGAACCACATCGCTCGTCGCCAGACGTCGCCGATGCACCTCCGCGGCGTCGACCTCACCGACCCGATCATGCAGTACAACGACTACGGCTTCACCATGTGCTCCACCGTCTCGGGCATCAACACCGCGACCTGGGACTTCATGGGCATGCCCGTACGCTACTGGGAGATCGGCAACCACACCGTCTGCGAAGTCCAGTACGATGGCCTCTGGCACATGTACGACAGCTCGCTCTCGGCGATCTATACGCTCTGCGACGGCAAGACCATTGCCGGCGCCAAAGACATCGGAGCCGTAGGCGCCTGTGCCCTCTCCAACGGCAAAGAAGAGCAAGGCCACATCGCCAAATATCACTGCGTCAACGGCACCTCTCCCAACGGCTACCTCACCGGCGCCGATTGCGACCGCACCCTCGACTCCGAAGCCCGCTCCTTCCACCCCAACAACCTCAAAGAGCAATACTTCTACAAATGTGCCGAATGGGGCCACCGCTACATCCTCAACCTGCGCGAGGGCGAAACCTACACCCGCTACTACCATCGCCTCGACAAGGACGGCCCAAACGCCTCTACCCGAAACCCCAACTTCAAAAACGACCCCGCCTATTACGTCCCCGTCATCCGCGAAGGCCGTCCGCCATTCGACCCGGAAGGCACTAATCCGCGTTACCGCATCCGCGGCAACGGCGAACGCCTATGGACACCACCGCTCACCAAAGCCACTCTACCCGCCGTCGCTTACGCCATGACCAATATCAAGGTCCTCGACAACGGCGGCGTTGCTCCTGCCGAAGCCGACAAACCCGCCGAGATCATCTTCAATGTGCAAGGTGCAAATGTCATCACCAGCATGAAAGTCAACGTCGAAATGCCCGGCGCGGCTTTCAAAGGTGTATCTCTTGACTTCAGTTGCGATGATGGCCGATCGTGGAAACAACCTGATGTGGCCCCTGCCGCAGAAGGCGGAACCAGCATCAACGCACAGTCTATCAGCTTCACCCGCCAGTTCCTCGCGGAAGTCAACGGCAGCTACAACGTCCTCGTCAAAGTCAAACTGCAACCCGGCGCTTCGCTCAAATCCATCGCCTTCCAAACCATCACCCAGGTCAACACCAAAACGCTGCCCAAGCTCAACATCGGCAAGAACACCATCTACCTCGGCGCCGGCGATCAGAGCGAATCGATCGTCTTCACGCCGGACCTTCGCAAGGGCAAGTTCGAGCACTACGCCGCCGGGAAGATTCAGAATCTCACGACCGTCGCATCCGCTGATTCCGGACGATACGCTCAGCTTTATATTGACGACGCTGCTGTGCCGAAGGGCTGGGTCGATTTCAAAGTTGACGCTCCGACCGATGTTACCAGCTTCACCTACGGCGCCCGCATGACCATCCGCGCCCCCAAGTCCAGCGTTGAGTTCCACCACTCCTTCGACGATGGCAAAACCTGGATCCAGGCCGCCCGTTACGGAACAACCGAAGCTCCATGGGATATCACCCGCTATCACACCATTAAGGACGTTCCTGCCGGTACTCGCTCGGTCATGTTCCGCTACCGTCTCGACAGCTACGAAGGCACTCCTGCCATGTGCGGCCTCTACTCCGTCCGCATGGAAGTCAACCACAAGCCCAACGTCCCGGTGGCCGGTGCAGGCGAAGGCCTTGAAGTAACCTTCAACTGGCAGGAACGCCAAAAAGACTACTCCACCATCGCCCGCTCACACACGCAGCTCATCGACAAGCTCCCCTTCACCTACACCATCAACACCGCCGGCGAAGACCATCCTGTGATGGAATCCGTCACGATCAATCGCAAAGGTGCCCGCCTCGACGCCCCCCCCCTCAAGTACGGCTACTCCGACGGCAACGAAAACAAAGACGCTCAAAAATGGAACGGCGTCTGGGAATCCTACGGCAAAAACCTCGCTCTCCACAAACCCTACACCGTCTCCCACCCCTCCCTCACCAACTGGAACGCCGGCGACCCCGAAGGCAAAAAACTCACCGACGGCCGCATCGGATCCTCCTACAACGGCGGAAACTCCTACAAAGAAGGCCTCATCTGGTCGCCCAACACGAACCCCGAAATCATCGTTGACCTGGGCTCAACACAAAAATGCGCCGCGTTTCGCATCCACACGCACGGCTACCAGGCCTTCGATGCGATCAAAGGTCAAAACAAGGACAAAGTCGAAGTCCTCACCTCCCTCGACGGCAACACCTACACCTCCGTCGGTAACTTCGACTTCAACCTCCGCTGGAAGGACATTCCCGTGAACTACATGTGGACCGACGAAGAGACCTTCAACGCCCACAACTTCTTCTTTGCCCCGAAGGCCCCGGTCGAAGCTCGCTACGTGAAGTACAAGATCACCTCGCCTCGTATGATCGACGTGACCGAAGTCCAGGTGCTCGAGAGTTTCGAGATGAAGCCGTTCGATTTGAAAATCGCCCTCCCGAAGTAACGTGAGTTCGACATAACGAGAGAAAGCACTACGCGGTAGCGTTGTGGTTGACGTTCGAAAAAGGCGAGAGTCAACCACAACGCTACCGCGTAGTGCTTTTTACGTCGAATTCACGTTAAAATGGCGGTATAATGATCGCCCGTTTGGAGATGTGATGAAACCAGAGGATATCGTTGAGCTGGAGGAACCGAAGCTAAGCGGCTTCGAGCAGACGTTTGTTCCGGCGGTGTTGGCGGGGTTGGGCACGACGTTGCGCCACATCGGGCGCACGCTCCGTGGCAAACATCGCACCATGCAATACCCTGAGCAACGCCGCGAACAGTTGCCGGTGCTGGAGGGCGGGATGGACCTGCGGCGATACCGCGGCATTCATCGCCTCAACCGCGACGAGCAGGGCCGCGTCAAATGCGTGGCATGCTATATGTGTTCGACGGCATGTCCGGCGAAGTGCATTCAGATTGTCGGCGGAGAGTCGCCCCCCCCCTGGTCGGATCGGGAGAAGTATCCGGTGAAGTTCGACATCGACGAACTACGCTGCATCTACTGCGGCATGTGCGAAGAAGCCTGTCCCGTCAACGCCATCGAACTCACCTACGAATACGAAATGGTCAGCCTGACCCGCAGCGAAATGATCTACGACAAAGAAAAACTGCTGCTGATGTACGACCGCACCGTCGAGAACAAGCCGATGTAGTTCGTGAGATTTAATGACACGCCGCTGGATCATCCGAAGTTTCTGCTTGACGATGATGACGCTCTGCGTCGTCGCATGGATATACGCGTCTTCTCGCGACCTGCTAATCTCATATTCCCGTTTTGGCCATTGGATTGGATGCTCGTCTATTTGGGGCAGTTTCATGATCAGGACCGCTCCAAACACCTCTGCCGCGTCGCGCCCTGATGGTTGGCACTTCCGGGTCATGAGCTACGAAGGTCTTCCACCCCGTTTTTTTGACATGCGGCAGTATTCTTATGCGCCAAATTTTCTAGGCTTCCAATTGTATTGGAGCAAAGGCATCAAACACCTGCGTATCCCCTATTGGTTCATTCTCTTGCTGCTCGCGATCACAACGCTGGTCGTTTGGCGAAAGACGCGACCCAAGCCGCCCGGCAGAGGATTCCCAGTGATATTCGACTCATCAGAGCTGCAATCGTAAGATTGCAGTGTGTGGGGGGGGGAGAGGGAAACGCCGCGAAGCGGCGCCAAAACTGCAATCTTACGATTGCAGCTCTGATTTTATTGTCCAAGAAACCTCGCATGAACCTGCCCGCGAGCATCTTTCCATTTCTGAACTTGCCCCCGCTCAATCTGGTCTTCCGCGCGGTCGATCGCATCGAATGTGGTTTGATCCAGATTGGCGGCAGTGGCGACAAGTTTGCGGCGTTTCTGAAGTTGAATGTATGTGGCCAGTGCCGCATTGACTGCCTGTTCTTCGGTTTTGAACTTGCCGAGCCTCATGGCCTCCTTGACGAGGTTCTCATCGAGTTTAAGCGTGGTGACGATGCGGCACCTCCTTTGAGTACGCTTGAATTGTAACCGTGACAGCGTCGCGATCCAACAGAATCGGAGTTCACGCTTCGCCTCATATAGCCCCGGCCTTGGCCGGGATGGGGGATCATACGAGAATACACTCCCCTCATCCGAGTTCGAATGTCCATCCCGGCTAAAGCCGGGGCTATATGGGCAAAGGAATTACTCGCTCTGCTCGGGCTTTTCTGGTAGAATATGCGGGTCATGGAGGACATGCCCGGTCCCTGTTTTTGCAGGCTCGATCGGCATTTTTCTCCATCATCATTGATGAAAAAAACTTTGCAAAGGGCGAACATGTTCGACCAGGATGCTCGTATTACTGATCTGCAAATCGAGCAGGAGTTGCAGGAAAGTTATCTCACTTATGCCATGTCCACCATCATGGACCGGGCGCTGCCGGATGTGCGGGACGGGCTTAAGCCCTCGCAGCGGCGTATCCTCGTCGCCATGAACGACCTCCAGCTCGGCCCACGTTCCAAACATCGTAAATGCGCCAAGATCGCCGGTGATACGTCGGGCAACTATCACCCCCACGGCGAAGCGGTCATCTATCCAACGCTCGTCCGCATGGCGCAAGAATGGGCCATGCGATTCAAACTCATCGACGGTCAAGGCAACTTTGGCTCCCTCGACGGTGACCCGCCCGCAGCCATGCGGTACACCGAAGCCCGTATGGCCGCACCGGCGATGGAACTCATGGAGGACCTCAAGGAAGACACCGTCGACTACATCCCCAACTATGACGAGACCCGCGAAGAGCCGACCGTCCTGCCCAGCAAGTTCCCCAACCTCCTCGTCAACGGCTCCCAGGGCATCGCCGTCGGCATGGCCACAAGCCTCCCCCCACACAACCTCAAAGAAATCTGCGACGCGATCGTCAAAGTCATCGATGAGCCCGAATGCACACCCAAAGACCTCATGAAAATCGTCAAAGGCCCCGACTTCCCCACCGGCGGCATCATCTGCGGCCGCCAAGGCATCCTCGACGGCTACACCTCCGGCCGCGGCCGCGTCATCGTCCGCGGCGAAGTCAAAGTCGAAACCGGCCTGCGAGGCGGAAAAGAACAGATCGTCATCACCGAGATCCCGTACCAGGTCATTAAGAAGTCGCTCGTCGAACAGATCGCCAACTGTGTCAAGGACGACAAGATCAAGGACATCGCGGATGTGCGTGATGAGTCGGATCGCGAGCATCTGGTTCGGATCGTGGTGGAGCTGAAGCGCGATGCCGACCCGAACGTCGTGATCAACCAGCTCTACAAAAACACACAGCTGCAGGACACCTTCTCGATCATCAACATCGCCCTGGTAAACCGCCAGCCGCGAACGCTTGGCCTTAAGGACATGATCCGGCTGTATATCGAGCACCGCTTCGAAGTCATCCGCCGCCGGACGGAGTTCCGCCTCAAGAAAGCCCGCCAACGCGCTCACATCCTCGAAGGCCTCATCCTCGCACTCGCCGACATCCACACTGAAGAAATCCGCGGTAAGAGCACAAGCGGAAAGATCGACGTCATGGGCGTGATTGAGCTTCTGCGTAATCGCAAAATCTCACCCGACGTACCAACCGCCAAAGCCAACCTCATGAAGAAAAAATTCTCCATCGACGAAGCCCTCTCCTGGAAAGCCGCCATCCCCAAAGCCTTTAAAAAACGCATCGACGAGGAGACCAAAAAGAACGGCGGCATGACCCTCTCCGCCGCACAGGCCGACGCCATCCTCATCATGCAGCTCCAACGCCTCGTCGGACTCGAAATCGACAAGCTCACCCAGGAATACAACAAGCTTGTCGAAGAGATCGAAGGCTACGAACTGCTCCTCGCCAACGCCAAACTCGTCTACGACATCATCCGCGAGGACACGCTCGAGATGAAAGAAAAGTACGGCGACGACCGCCGCACCAAGATCACCAACGACGCCACCGACATCAACATCGAAGACCTCATCGCCGATGAGCAGGCCGTCGTGACGATCTCGCATGAGGGCTACATCAAACGTATGCCGCTGGACACCTACCGCAAACAAGGCCGCGGCGGCCGCGGCATCATCGGCGCAGACTCCAAAGAAGGCGACTTCATCGAAACCCTCTTCATCGCCAGCACCAAAGACTACCTCATGTTCTTCACCAACCTCGGCCGCTGCTACTGGCAGAAGGTTTATGACATTCCGAGTCTGCCGCGGCAGAGCAAGGGACGCTCCATCGCGAACCTGCTCGAAATGATGCCCGGCGAAAAGCTCTCCGACGTCATGGCCGTCCGCGACTTCGACGACGAAGGCAAGCATCTCTTCTTCGCCACCGCCCAGGGCGTCGTGAAAAAGACGCTGCTGAAAGCCTTCGGCAATCCGATGAAGCGTGGGATCATCGCCATCGGCCTTGAGCCGAAGGATTCGCTCGTCGGCGTCGCCGTTACAAATGGTAACGACCAGATTCTGCTGGCGACCAAGGAAGGCATCGCCATCCGCTTCAACGAAACCGACGTCCGCGACATGGGCCGACCCGCCTCCGGCGTCACCGGCGCCGACCTCGCCAAAACCGACCAGATCGTCGATCTGGTCATCATCCCCCACGGCCAGGAGTCCGGCGATAACCAGGTCACCGTCCTCACCGCCTGCGAAAACGGCTACGGCAAACGCACCCCCGTCGAGGAATACCGCCTCACCCGCCGCGGCGCCAAAGGCGTCATCAACATCAAAACCACCGAACGCAACGGCCCCGTCGTCGGCGTCAAACCCGTCCGCGACGGCGACGAACTCATGATGATCACCAAAAACGGCCAAGTCGTCCGCATCGGCGTCACCGGCGAACTCCGCGAAATGGGCCGCAATACTCAAGGCGTCCGCCTCCTCCGACTCGACGACTCCGACCGCCTCGTCGGCGTCGCCCGAGTCGTCCCCGAAGACGAAAACGACGGCGATCAGCCGACGCTCCCGGGCACAAAATAACGCGCCCCCATATAGCCCCGGCCTTGGCCGGGATGAACGTGCAATCTCATATGAACGCCCATCCCGGCTAAAGCCGGGGCTATATGCACGCTAAAGCGTGAACTCCGTGTGTGGGTTATATTACGTGCATGGATAACGAACCGACAAATTCCAGGCGGTTCTGGCCGCGGACCGGATGCACGGTCATGATGATCTTGCTGTTCGGCAGCATCGGCGCCATCGTTTGCCTGACGATGGAATGGACTTTTGGATTATTCTGCGGCACACCGTTGGTGATGTTCGCCGGACTCTTTTACTTGTTCAGTCGACCGACCCCGCTACACCTTCTGCGGAAGGAATATCCCTGGCTCTATGCGGACCCTGTGCCTTGGAAGCACTGTGGCAACGGATGGAAACGCAGCATCGGCAATTCGGATGGCCAAGGGGCGTTCGATTACTATTTTGTCGTGGCATTACTCCTGGCGATCGGGATGGGAAGCTTGACGCTTGTGTGGCTGCTGTTTCGCGGCGAAATGGTCAAAGAAGAGTCAACGTACGTCTTTCTTCCTTTCGTGATCGGCGGCGTTACGATGCTGATCGGGGCCGCAGCACACAAGGCGTCCGCCTCCTCAAACTCGACACAGACGACCGCCTCGTCGGCGTGGCCCGCGTCGTCCCCGAAGACGAAAACGACAGCGAGCAGCTGACACTCCTCAAATAACCGCCCCCCATTCGCCGAAGGCTAATGGGGGGGCATGAATTGAACTTACGATACGGAGCGCCCTTGCGCTTGGTTATCCAGGCGGCGTGGATTCGAGCTCTTCCTGTGATGGCACACGTCGCTCACTTGCCGACTTCGCCGAGGGCTTTGCGATCACTTCGCGCTTGGGGCCTGCTCCGTTTTCATCTTCCACCGTGACCGTTGAGCTGCCGCGGGGCATGGCGATGACGCCGGTGCGGGCGAGTTCTTTGATGCCGTAGGGGCGGACGAGTTCGATGAACGCGTCGATTTTTTCTTCTTCGCCGGAGAGCTGGACCATGACGGTGTTCGGGCCGACATCGACGATGTTGCCGCGGAAGAGCTCGGTCAGTTCGACGATCTCGCCGCGCTTGCCGAGGGTCGTCGAAATCTTGATTAACGCCATATCTCGTTCCACGAACGGCAAATTTTTGTAATCCCGAACCTTCACCACCGTCACGATCTTCGCCAATTGTTTCTGCACCTGGTCGAGGATGCGTTCATCGGCGTTGACGACGATGGTCATGCGAGAGAGGCTCGGGTCTTCGGTCCGGCCGACGACCAACGAATCGATATTAAACCCGCGAGCGGAAAACATGCCTGCCACATGGGCCAGCACGCCAGGCTCATTCATCACTAACGCTGAAATCACATGTCTCACAATAAACTCCTTAAAGCACTACGCGGTAGCGTTGTGGTTGGGCAGCTTATGGGGTAGGGGAGGAAGGCAAGTCTTCACCAATCCCCGGCGGCAGCTCCGTTGCGGTCGGGATTCCGCGATTCGCTCGACTGAGTTCCTGCTCGTCGAGCATGTCATTGGCGTATCCAAGTTCGCATCCGCTCAACATTGCCACCATCCAACCCAGCACCGCCCAACAAAAAAAAATAAAAATTACTTTAACAATTACTTTGTTCATAAGGCCCGCCTTTCTAGCGAGCGATACGAACGCCATTTCGTAAGAGATTTTTTCATATAGCCCCGGCTTTAGCCGGGATTAGCGTGCAGTGTACAGGAACGGTCATCCCGGGCAAGCCCGGGGCTATATGGGATGGGCTTATGCCATGGTTCCGAAGTTCATCTCGTGGAGCGCTTTGCCGCTGGGGACCATCGGATACACATTCTCGTTCGCTTCGCAGTGGCAGTCGAGCAGGCATGGGCCGGGATGAGCGATCAGTTCTTCGACGGCCTTGAGCACATCCTCTTTCTTCGTGCAGCGGATGCCCTTGATACCGTAGGCCTCAGCCATCATCGCGAAGTCGGGGTTGTGCATTTCCGTATGGCTGAACCGGCTCTTGTAGAAGAGCTGCTGCCATTGGCGGACCATGCCCTGGAAATGGTTGTTGAGGATCGCGATCTTGACGGGCAGCTTGTACTGCGCGGCGGTTGCGAGCTCCTGCGGACACATGACGAACGACGAGTCGCCGTCGATGTCGATGACGAGTTCGCCGGGCCGACCGACCTGTGCGCCGATCGCCGCGGGCAGTCCGAAGCCCATCGTGCCGAGTCCGCCGGAGGAGATCATGCTGCGAGGTTGGCTCCAGCGGATGTATTGGGCGGCCCACATCTGGTGTTGGCCGACGCCGGTGCTGAAGATCGCCTTGCCCTGCGTGACCTTGTTGATCGCCTCGATGATCGACTGCGGCTTGGCCAACGGGCTGTCGTCACGATACGTAAACGGAAACTGCTTCTTCCACTTCGCGACCTGCTCCGACCACTCCGCCCGCTCCACGTACTGGATGTGCTGGATGATGTCTTTGAGGCAGAGTCGTGCGTCGCCGACGACGGGGATGTCGACTTTGACGCTTTTGGAGATGCTCGACGGATCGATGTCCACATGGATGATCTTCGCCTTGGGTGCGAACATTTTGAGGTTGCCGGTGACGCGATCGTCGAATCTCGCACCGACCGCAATCAGACAATCCGACTCCTGCACCGCATAGTTGGCATAAGCCGATCCGTGCATGCCGAGCATGTGGAGGCTTCGTGGATCATTCTCGTCGAAAGCCCCAACGCCCAGCAGCGTTGTCGTGCACGGGATGTTGCCCTTCTCGGCAAGTTCGCGGACTTCCTTCCAAGCGTTGGCGAGCACGGCACCACCGCCGACGTAGAGCACGGGACGCTTGGCGGCGTTGATCATGTCATCTGCAGCCTTCGACATCTTCCAATACCGCACCACCCGCAATTTATAGCCCGGCAGTTACGGCGTATGA
>Ga0123356_10008402_pt1 | contig 10266 bp, 8 predicted proteins | sample TergutEmb28metaG_2_FD_92546 | JGI IMG/M metagenome (GOLD analysis project Ga0123356, IMG submission 92546) | Embiratermes neotenicus P3 segment gut microbial communities from Petit-Saut dam, French Guiana - Emb289 P3 | ecosystem: Host-associated > Arthropoda: Insects > Digestive system > Gut ... | reverse complement strand
TAATAAATCAAGATCGGATTTTTCGATGTTCTTACCCGGCTTTATGTTAATACAAGTGCTCTCAATGGCGTGGCTGTCTGTTATTTCTTTCCAGCGCAAGCCAAATGCTCCGGCAACTATATGCAGAATTTTTTTATCGGGTCTTACAGAAGAAAGCGCAGCCGTTTCCATAGAAAGAGAAGCTGGTCCTCCTATTATGTAAGGGGTGAGTAGTTTTGCAACATCTCCGCCTTCGGGCATCAATAGCCAGCTTATAGCGCCGGAAACTTGCCGATACAGTTGGGAAAACTGTTCGCTTCTGTGTCCTACCATATAACTTTCTAATCCCAAAGTCATTGAATGATCCACATAGCCGACGGGACCCGGAACTGCAACAGTATAAGTATCAGGCGGAGCCCATTCTTTTGCCCATTCCCTGTAAGGTGCAGATTCAAGCATTTTTCGTTTTTCTTTAGTTTCGTCATCTTCTCTGCGGTTAGCAGCTACATTGTAACATGAAAGCACATCATTAAAAGCAAATACACCTTCTGGGTAATATCTATGTTGATAAGTTTTATCTATAAATTGCCGCATTTTTTCCGAAAGTTCGCTGATGTTCGTTTCTCTATCATGCAGAATAGACATTGGAACATTAACAAAAATCCTGATTGGGAATTCGTGTCTTGTTGTTTTCTTGGGGACTAAAATTCTATTACGTGCAGCTTCTACTATATCATCGGGGCGAAAACTCGGTCTGATTACTAAGAGCCTATTTTTTGATAGGCTTTCTCCTGCTGACTGAAAATCGTTTGCAGAAGTTTTATCAGAAGAAAATAAAAGCTTGGAAAGCGATTGATCTTTAAAATGATTCTTTAATGCAAGTTCTATACTTTCGTCAAAATCTATTTGCGCTTGAATTGCTTCCGGAAAACTAAAGTCAGACTGATCTTCCTTGACAAAATAATATGCTTTTCCTTTTGCGTCAAGAACGACAAAAGGTACTTCAAAGCAGCCTGTTTCATTCTTCTTTGTACGAAGTGATTCAACAGAATAGGCTTCCTCAAATGAACTGTATTCCTTCACTTTCATTTGTACAATTCCTGATGCCAACTCACCTTTTGATTCTGAAAGTTCAGAAAAATCCTCAATTGCAAGGTCAAAAACTTTGTTAATATCGAAGCCTTTTAAATCTTCTGGTAACTTGACTATTTCGTGCCATCCGCCAAGTACGCAAGCTCCGCTATTTATATCTTCATCGTAAACAATGTGTGCCAGTACATACTTACAGTTGGCTTTCTTCATGGCTGCGTATCGATGCATACCATCGAGTACGACATATTCTTCATTCTGATTGGCTGTATTTTTATATGGTCGGACTATGATTGGTATGGGGCTCATCCGTTTCCGGTGATTGGGATCTACACGGTTCATTGCAGCCATAATGCTGTAAACTTCGGGATCTTTTACTGCTTCATGGGGAAAAACTGTTTCAATATCCAGCAGCTTGATTCTGCCCAGAACATAGGGGATTGAGCCTAATTTTAGATTTGATTTGTTCATAATTTTTTATCACCTTTTAATAAACTTTCATATTGTTCTATAAATAATTCTAGTTCCTTTTTAAATTGCACAACATCTTTGGATGAGGTTGCCTGTAAACGGTAATACTCACGGAATGCATTTAATCGAGTTTCGTTATAATTAATGTCTATTGCTGAAGTTTCATTAAAATTATCTGCAAGAGCAGAGACTATAAGTTCTATGTTTTTTGGATTACGTCTAAATTCGTTAAGTAATTCTTTAGATAGTTTTTCAACAGAAACCTTTTCCATTACTTGTTTTTTATTATTTAATAACCCAAAATCATCAATTATTTTTTGTTGAAATATTTGCTTTATATTTTCTTCGTTCTCTTCAATAATAAAGACCTTGTATTTTTCTGAATCAAAAAAATCATTAACTGTCTTTTTATATTGGTTTGTTTTTACTTCTAATTCTTTTTTTATTTCAGCTTTTCTTTTTTCTAACTGATTTTTTTTATCAATTAATTTGTCAATTATTACAGCGGATTCAGGCATTGATGATTTAGAAAATAGTGAAGAACACTTAGGTTTTTTTTCCTTATAAAATTCCAATATTTTGCCGAAACCATTGTATTGATTCTGCAAATCCTTTAATGTTGTTACATCATTATCAAGATTAGATGATTTTTTATGTATTTCATCACGATATTTAATAACTTGCTGGATTGAATTCTCACATTCGGCAGATAGAGCCTGTTCCTGTAGAAGTAGTTCGTCAAATGTGTTTTGTATTTGCATTAGACCAGAAGCTGCTTTTTTCAAATTGTTATAAGCCTGACCAAATTCTTTTGCTTTACTAAAGTCTATTTCATCAATAGTTAAAATAGATTTTTCTAAATCTTGATAATTTAACAAGATATATTCTTTTAACTTTAACAGTGCTTCCTTTTTTCTTAAATCTTTATTGCTTTCAAATTCTTTCTTGGTATTTTCAATAATTGAAATAATAATTGAATTAATTTGTCCAGATAGAACAATATCTTTTTCTTTATTAATATGTAAATCAGCTATTGTTTGTAAGATTTTATCAATTTTATCTGATGTACGTGAAGAAATTTTTCCGATTACATCATCAGCAGCCTCTTGTGAGTCTACTATATCCAATTTGGATTTGTATTTATGGTACTTTTCCCAAATATCCAAAACTTTTACTGTTCTTGCTGCAAGTACTTTTTGTATATGAGCATATGAGTCAAATCCAAGCGGAACAAAAGCCATTGTTGCATCATCAGCACGAACTGCATCATAATGTAATTTAAGTTTTTCGCATAGCTCTTTTGAAGAATTACATTTTTTTATATTTTCTAATAATATTGCTTCTACACCCAAATTATCATACGGAGAATATGGGTCAAAAACACCATCACTAACTGTAATTAATATACAAGGATGCAAAAATGAATATTTTTTATGATTTAATGTTGTTGGTCTCCCTCCCGCATAAAATAAATTGGTAATCATTTCTGCATTATCTTCATCATCAATTGTTAATTGCTTTAACCCATCTTTATTAAGTAAATAACAGCGCGAGTCTCCTGCCCATAATGCGTCAACATCTACAGTTTTCTTTTTATTATCATCAGCATAAATCAATGCTGCAAGTGTTGTAGGAAGTAGTTTTTGATTTTCATATTTACCTGGTTGAAGATTGAATTTCTTAACAACATCATTTAATCCTCTAACAATAAATTCTGATATGTTTTTTCTAATATTTATATCAGAAAGATTATGTATCCATTCCATTTTTACTCTTACTGCATAAACAAATCTGGCAATAGCTATTCTGGAAGCCCATAATGCTGATGTATCTGGTTCGGAATCTATCATAGGTTTAAACCAAATATTTATATAATCCATTAACCATTCTGGAATTTGATCCTTTTTTACTCCAATCGCACAATGAATTAGAAAATCTTCGAGCCAAAATTCTTTACGTTCATATTTTATTTTATCTAGTTCATGAACCACAGACCCTGCTCCGCCAAGCCCATCAGTAACAACTAGCAATCCGTCTTCCATGAATGGATCAGCGTCTTCGTTTTTAAGAACAGAATAAAATTTGAAAGATAAATCTTCGCTCATTTTTTAAAGAACCCCATTATTGCAAGATTTTTGGCGGGTACTGGCGGTGTTGTTTTCCCATCTTTGTTCATATATTGGTAAGCATGTTTTCCGCCAATTTCAACTCGTGATATTTTTACCACTCCGCATTTTGCCATATTTTCTAAATTGTATGCTGTACCATCTTCTGGCCATGGAGAATCTGATTCAACTTCGGCTTTTTGTGGCATGGCAAGCCCTTCAGATAATAACCAATCAACACTTTTATCAATGGTTCTTCCGCCAGTAGTAGTTAAAAGATAACGTTTTTTATAGTTAAGCTCTATTCGTTCTATTTTTGAATACCCTTTCTCAGAAATTTTATCAGCAGAGATGAATTTAATAAAATGATCATCCCATGGTTTATTTATAATTATATCTTTGCGTGTACAGAAACCTAACTTAATTACTTCATCAATAGTTAATGTTGCTTCCTTGCCATCTTTGTATTTTACAAAATATTTTAAGCCGCTGCTGCCACTGCCGTCATTAATACGTTTAAATGATTTTAAATTTTTCTTTCTAAGTGCAGCAACATTATCTAATTCGGCTATTAAAATATGAGCAGACCATAATTCTTTGTCGAATTTAACTTTATCATTGTTAGTGCAATATTCGTCTGGAACTTCAATTTCATCAGATAAAACAGCAACAACTTCTTTTGCGGTTGGGCGTACAGAAGGTTCTTTTGCAAACATCCAAAGTAATAATGAACATATAGTCGCTTCATTATTTGGACCAATAACTACATTGAATTTTTTATTTATTGTTACTTTCTTGCCTAAATAAACAGCAGCACCAACCCAAGGTTTTTCAAAATCAACAGATGGAAATGAACCAGTCCACCAGCGATGCATAACAACGCCAAGTGAAAAAATATCTGTGGCTGTAGTTATAGCTGCAGAATCATCAAGCTTGCCATATGTTAACAGCTCAGGGCTATGATAGCCAGATGTCCCACAAATATCCTCACCGTCATCTTTTGGTTTAGGAATTTCACTTGCTGGAAAAGAAGTATCAAAATCTATTAAGTAAGGTATATATTCAGAACCATTTTTTTTAACAAGTATGTTTTTTTCTTTGAGGTCACCATGAATAACCCCACGCTCATGTAAAAGAACCATATTTTTAGCCATCTTAATAGAGATATCTATAAATTGATTTTCGTCTAAAATATTGTATTTATATTCATCATGTAGAGTATCAGGAATAAAAGCCGTAACTGTTGTGAAGTGAAAATCATTATCACGAAAACTCATTTCTTCAACAACAATACGATCTTTAAATGGATCCAAACCTCTCATAAGTCTACGTAATGATTCTTGTTTGCGTTCTAATTCTTTTACACTCTTTATTTTTTTTTCTTTTACAGCAGTTGAATCAGTTGGCGCAGGATAGAGAACAGAAGTATTTCTTTTTACAAAGTTCTTTTTCCCTTTATTAGTAGCAACAATGTATTCACCATTGCTTGACCATTTCCACTTAATTACTCCATCTGATATGAACTTTGGATCAACGTCAAATACTTTGTAGTATATTATCCCCATTTATAACCTTCTTTAATATCACCAAAACAAAGAATTAAGCCGAACTAGCAGATGCAGCTATAATCTTTATAATGTCTTTAAACGCAATGCCATCTAATCCTTTATGAATTTCTACAGCCTCAAAAACGCTACGATTAAATTTTCTTTTAATATCTTCGTAAATTGTATTTGCAGGTGCAAAAATTACAAGCCGTTTATTGCGTTCTCGAAGTTTTGTTGTTCGTCCTTGAATGCACATCCAAGTTTCTAGTAACCCATTGTAATCAACCATATCATTCGGATAATTCGGATATATATTACGTTCTCTTAGAGGAATTGCAGTCGTGTCAGCAAAAAGCACAATGATTTGACGGTCATTTGTTCCTATTGAAAAATCAGATGTCATTGCATAAAACAAAGCCTCTAAACCGTTTGCGTCTTCATTGCAGCCGCCTTTTGCTGTGATATTTAAAAGGTATTTAGAAAAATCTGCATCATCGGCAGGTAATTCATAAAAGGGGCTTTGTAACATCGCTTCTTGTTCATCGCTTTTATAATCCCGGAATACGATGACTTTGACTCGCATGGAATCAATCTCGCTTCCCAGATCAGTCATTGATGCAACAAAATCTGTATAGAAGCGTCTGGCGTTTTCTTTGACGCTTTCGATGCAAGGTGACATACTACCTGTGCCATCAATACAAAAGATGATGTCAATACATCTTTTCTTTCCTAAAAAATTTGCGTTTTGCATAGTATCTCACCTGCATTTCCTTAGTTAGAAGCGGATGCGGCAATTATCTTAATTATTTCTTTAAAATCAATATCGCCTAAACCTGATGCCATGTTTACAGGTTCAAATACACTGCGGTTGAAAGTTTTCTTTAATTCCTCGTATACCGTTCCTGTAGGTGCAAACAAAACAAGACGTTTGTTTTTTTCACGCAGTTTCAATGTGGAATCCTGTCCTACGCAAGCCCATATATCTCCAAGCCCTTTCATATCTACCATATCAGCAGGGTAAGCTGATTCGCCTTTACGCTCGCCAAGTTTCAATGCATCATCATCGGTAAAAAGAGCAATAACTTGTCTGTCTTTTGCTCCTGTCGTGAAATCGGATTTCATTGCGAAATAAAGCGCTTCCAAGCCATTTTCTTCTGGTGATTTTCCACCACCAGTTGCAATAATACCTGCTATGAATTCAGATAATTCGGCATCATCATTAGGCAATTCATAAAAGGGGCTGATTTGCATAGCATTTTCGCCATCATCAAGATAATCACGAAAAACAACGATTTTTACACGCATTGAATCAATTTCACTGCCTAAATCAGTCATTGCTTTGACAAATTCAAGGTGAAATCTCCTTGCGTTTGCTTTAACAGCCTCGATATAAGGAGACATGCTTCCTGTTCCATCGATACAGAATACTACATCGATATTCCGTTTTGTTCCAAACATATTGTTTGCATCTGACATAAATTTCCTCCATTTTGTCCTGACTGGACTTTAAATTTGTATTTTATTAAGTTTAAGTCCATTTTTGATAGCTTGATTATAGCCTGTTTTGGGGTGGGTTGTAAAGCAATGGTTACGTATTATATAATTTGTCATTTTTTCGAGAAAAAACAGCCTTTTTAGAGGTTTTTTATCTATTTTTGTAGGATATTCATAATAAAAATGACAAAAGTTGGCAGATTTTTGGATTTTATTATAAAACGGTATATTGATTCCAATGATGTTATATGATAAAGTTTTACTCAGTGTGAGCATATTAACGGGAAAAGTGAAATTACGGAAAATTTAGGGATGGTTTAGGTATAAAATATGGTTATTTTTACGAAATGGATACTACAGATAAAAGGCTGCGGAGATGCCAAGAAAAATGCAGCAGAAAAGTCTGATCTAATTGATAAATATTATTATACTCCATATATCGGTATAGTAATATCGAAATTTATCAGTATCGCAAAAAGTAAATTAACCAAAATTCGAAAAAAAATAACTGCGTTAAACAAATCGATTAAAAACTTTAACTATGAATGTGATGCTTGCTTCAAAAAGGTCAGTGCAGAAATTAGTGCTGTAAAAGAAGAGATAGCTATTGTTGATGGGTTACCAGATAACCCACAGAACAGAACAAGAAAAAATATATTGAATTCTAAAATTAAAGAATTAGAGAAAACAGCGATAATTAAAATTCAAGAAATAAATAAAAAAGGCAAGAAAGATGAATATGATGCAAGAAAATTAGTTGAAAATTATCATAGTTGGTTTAATGAAGGGCTAGGTAATTGTAGAAGCAGATTAAAAGTATATTGGGAAGCTCTTTATTTGAAAAATAAAGAAATGGAAACAGGAATTATTATTAATGGGCATCTGCCAACTGGAGAAGAGCTAATTATTATGTCTAATGATACCAATCCAGCGATAGGCATTGACATTACACCTTATGTTGATATTTCCCCGGCAGATATTGAGATGATAAAATATAAATAATAAGTGGTGGTTATATGCAAAATATGAAAGATTATTTTAAAAAAGACTATGTAAAAAACTGTTTTGATGCTTTTATTACAGATGTTAGAAAAATGATTGAAAAGAAAACCGCAAAAGATATTAAAACATTTAAAAAATATAAAAATGACGATGATCGCCTTGGTCGTTTGACCCAAATAATAGAAAAAGCTTTGGATATATTCATAGCAAAAAAAGAAAATTATGAAGCGGATTTGGTTAGTATTCGTAATAATAAAGGATTTGCTTCTTTTTTAGGATATAGCAAAATAATTAGTGGTGCGATAGATTGTTTGCAAGATATTGAAGCATTAGATAAATCATTGAACGACATTGATATGAAAATTGAAGAAAATGAAAATATATTGATTGACATTAAAGATTATTATGCGCATAGAAAATAAACGGAGATTATAATGGAAAAGAAAGATAAATTATTAACCATTGGTTTTATACTTCTTTTTATTGCCGCTGATACTTATTTTATCAGGCAATATGTTGTGGGAATGGGATTATCTCCCTTTGAAGCAATATTGATAGGTTTAGGAGTTGCAGCATTACTTGATTCTGCTGCATATTTTGCATCTTCTTTTGGTTTAGTTGAATTAACAGATATTCCAAAAAAAAATAAACCCCGTTTTAAATGGGATATGGTAAGAGCAAGTCTTGTATTTTTATTGGTAGGAACTTTGATTATTCTCAGTCAAGTTTATTTAGTAAACATGCGATTAGAACAAATATCAGGAAAAAAGAATGATTTAGCGATGGAACAATCTGTATATGCAACCAGAGTAAATGCAATTAACAATGACCCTGAACTTTCTGAAATTGAAAAAAGGAGATTAATTGACAGAATACCCACTCCTCAATACGAAGGTGTTGAAATATTAGACGAATTCTCTGTAGTAGTACCAATTATTACAACAGTTCTTTCATTTGCGCTTGCTATAGTCTTTAGAAAAAAATATGAAGATAGGTTTGAAAATAAAATAAAAAGATTAAGAAAAGCAAGAAATAAAATTGAAAAAAAACGAAGCAAAATAAATGGGAATTATGGAGAAAAAAAAGATATTTTTTTAGGTTTGGCAGACGATATATCTCTTGAAGAAAACATTACGTCCCAAAAATTAGCTGAAAGAAGAGATGATATAATCAGGTCGATAGAAAACACACTTAGTAATAATGCAAAAGCTACGTATATAGCTTGTAGTGAAAGTCTTCCTCCAACTGCAAATGAAATATTAGGAAATATAAAAACAAAATTATCTGAGCTTGCAGATAATCCAAAGGACTTTGATAATAATTTTATTATTAGAGAACAATTTAAGGAAAAATTGGCAATTTTAGAATCGTTAGATGATAAAATTATAATGACATAAAGGAAGGTTATTAATATGATTAAAAGATTTTTTATTTTTTCGCTATGTGTAATATCGGTGTTATTTATATATAACTCATGTGATGGTGATCCTCTTAATCCAAAAGAAGTTAATGCGGTAGTTGTCATTCTTGGTCGTCATGCTAATGCAAATGCTTTTAGCGATTCTTACTATGAAGATGGATTAAGAAAACATATTAGAAATACTGTATATGGCGGATATGTCGGTGTTATTATTGGAGACGGGAATCCAAGAGTTATTGAAAGATTTGATTTTTTTAAAACTGAGGCAAAAACCACAAGAGAACGTGATAATCAAATTGCAAGAGATACTGATTTGATAATGGATTTTTTAATGGATGAAGGAAACCGCGCCGAAGCACCAGAAAATAACTTGTTAAAAGCCATTCAAGAAGCGAATAATTTGCTAAATATTTTTGAAGGGAGAGCAAGGGATGCTGGAAGAAATAAGATAAATAAGCAAATAATTATAATGGACACCGGTATAGTTACCGCAGGAGATATGGATTTTTACAGATTAGGTATTGACAATATTTTATTCAGCAAATCGTCAGATGAGCAAATTAATACCTATTCACAAGAAATTGTTGAAATACTAGAACGAAACAGAGCTCTACTGGATCTTAGCGGAGTAAATATTGTATTTATTGGCATGGGTGATGTAGCTCTACCACAGGGACAATTATCTAATCACGTAATGCATGGTATAGAGATTATCTGGAGAGCTGTTTTTTCAAGATTTAATGTATCTAATTCTAATATTGATATAGATAAAAATTTGACAAGTGGAAATATTGCAAATGAAACAAGAAATGGATTCCCTTTTGTTACACCAATAGTATTTGAACAACCAGCAATTGAAGGAATTATTACAATTCCTATGGATCAAGTCAGTTTTATTGCAAATAGAGCGGATTTTTTAGACCCGGTAGAAGCAGAAATAATACTTAATCGTTTTGCAGGAGTCTTAATTAGGTATCTCAATCGAAATCCAGAAATAATAATCTATGTAGTTGGCTCTATGGCTAGAACAAGTCTTGATAGGGATGCTCCTATAGAACTTTCAGAAAATAGAGCTATAACTGTTATGGAAACCCTTATAAAATATGGCGTTCCAAAAGAAAAACTGGTTGCTTTCGGTCTCGGAGAGTTTTATCCAAAC
>Ga0123356_10008401_pt1 | contig 10266 bp, 4 predicted proteins | sample TergutEmb28metaG_2_FD_92546 | JGI IMG/M metagenome (GOLD analysis project Ga0123356, IMG submission 92546) | Embiratermes neotenicus P3 segment gut microbial communities from Petit-Saut dam, French Guiana - Emb289 P3 | ecosystem: Host-associated > Arthropoda: Insects > Digestive system > Gut ... | reverse complement strand
TGCTGATCCAACCGATTATCAATTTTATGTGCCGCAAGCAGTTACGCTCAGTTTTCCAGCCCAGGGCAGCGGTGCACGCTATTCGGGCAGATTGCGTGATGTTCTTGTTCAAGGCGGCAGAGCAGATTACTTCTATATTGCTGCCCAGGCTGTCAATATTTTTGGAATACCTTCCGAAGAATGGGTTAGTTCAGATATAATTTGTATTGACCTGGATGCACCAGATGTGTGGGTTACTGCGTCTTCGGGCGTGTTAGTTAATCACAATAACTTAGCTAATTCTAATTACTGGATAAATGCCCGCACCGCTACTGAAAACATGGATATTACTGCTAATATAAATGGCGTAGAAACAATAATATATACAGTAGCGTCTGGCAATCTTATTCCAGATATCAGTGCTTTCTTTAACGATGCAGAGAAGACTATTCCCAATAGAGATGTTTACCGGCCAGAGGGCTGGAGTTGGGGTAATTGGCATATCGGTACAGTTAATATCAAGATAGATGCCGTTGATGTTTTGCGTATGGGTAAAGCTGGCGAAGGCGATATCAATAGCGAGCCAGGCGGTGTGGGTGTAAAAGAAATCTGGGTCGTGACTAATAATGCGATGAGTCCAGATTACTTATACAGCGATTCTGTTACACTGAACCAGATAACCGTATATTATGTCGGTCCTGATCTACCGACAGGGTCGGCAGAAAGAGAAAAATACGCACCGGAAAATTACCGTCCGCAGAATACAGAAGAAAAGGTAGTTACTTTAACAGTCAGTGCCGAAGGTCCTAATACTGTGCGGGTTTGGGCAATCGATGCGTTTGGTTTTAGATCAGAAGAAGCAAGTATCGATGTGTTTATAGACAAAAATTCGCCGGAGGTTCGTCTAAGCGTAGACAATAGATTTACCAGCGAGTCTTTATGGACAAATCCAAACTGGATGGGTGTTTTTAGAGACTTTGATGGACAAGAGATATCGTTTGTTAACGGAATTCCGTTCCAGATCCACTTTAGTGATGTGCTGGGTTCTGGTACATCAACAATTAACTGGTATCTCAATGGTGCAACTCAGAATAGTATTGATGTTGGCGGTGGCAAAGGCTTTGGCGAAGCCTGGACATTGGCCGGATATATTCCGCGCGGTGCAGATGGCGGCCGGGATTTCCCTGTGATGGAAGGCGTGGTCTATGGCGAAGTAACTCCGGAAGAACTGCCTCTATTGAATGATTCGCGAAAAGCTCAAGGGTTGTTTGAACTGGGAATTATTTCCAGACCGGATAATAACAGTCCTTATATCTGGAACCGAGATGGTGATCACCGGTCTAGTGTTCTTCAGACCTTTACTAGAGAGAGTGAATTGCGTTTGATGCTGGAGAGAGCTGGCGTAGACAAGGCAAGTCCAACCCTGATAAGTTTTACTCCGGAAGAACAAACAATGATTATCAATGCTTGGAGATATCATACTGAAACAGGTTTGATGGGCAATCACTTAAGACAGATTAGATATCAAACATATGATACGAACGAGTTAACTTTACGGCAAGACGGCTACTCGGTTATTGGTGCGAGTGCAGAAGACAGGATTGGCAATGTGTCTGATATCGTCACTGCGGGTTACGTATTATTGGATAGAGCGGCACCGGATATGCAGATTGATTTAGGCGGCAGCTTCCAAAGTCAGTGGTCGCTGGAACCGATTGTAATTAAAATAGATGCCTTTGATTTATTTGATAATAATGTGGTAATTAATCAAAGCCATTATCATCCGAGTGTTAATATTCCGGATTATTATCTCTCAAATGCCCGCCGGCTTGAGCAAGGTGGAGATGGCCGAGGCCTGGCAGTTAAGGCACCTGGTTCAGGTGTGAGCAGAATAGTAATGGGTATTACTGATTTGGATATAGGCACCGGTTATATTGGACATGGTCCGGTGGGGTCGTTAGTTACTTTGAATGCAATAACAGGAAAAGAAGAAGTAATCCCCGGTAGCACCTCAATTTTTAGAAAACTGGCCGAAATAAATGTTACCTCAGATTTGAACCCCACTGCTCCTGGCACAATCAGCAGCATCGTTTCTAGATTTGGCTTAAGCGTCAATAAATTTACCAGCGGTTTTGAACTTATAGAAGATGATTATGGAGAAATGCAGTGGGTAATGATAAAAGGTGATTTTTATGGTCCGAGTGATCAGGATGTTCTCCATGGAAGTGACCTCTTTATGGAAAACATGGTTATTACCGCCAATGGTATTCTTTCTCTGAGTTATCAGATTTGGGATATGGCTGGTAATAATGTACGCCCTGCTATTCGCGGCGGTGCTCGATTTGATAGGGATTTAGGTGCCTGGTTGGGCAGCGATGTCAATATAATTCGTGGTATCAAGGTAGACACCGAGTCGCCGTATGAACCAGAACTAACGATAGTTACGGCTTCTTTTACCGATATTTTCAGCAATGAGCCGGGTTTTTATCCGCTCTACACTAACCGTGATTCAGTTTCAATTAACTTTACCGGTAAAGACGACGGTATCGGTGTTCGTTATGCACGGTTTAGTTCTTTAGAAAATGCAATCGATTCGAAAAATGGCATAATTGATTTCCCAAGCGATGAATTTATCCGCAAAGTAGATGAATGGATTGAAATATCCGCAATATCATCACCCGGATTTGAGCGTACTGCCGCATCTCCTAATTTCCTATGGGCTCCGGGTAAAGGTGTGCTTCAAGAACGGGGTATTACAAGATATGCTCTGGATCCGGAAGCAGTTGTCGAGCATGGTCTACCCCGGATTAAACTAGGTGCGGAACAAGGTACGCGTAATATTACGCTGCAATTGTCGGATGACTTTGGTCTTACTTGGTATGCACGCAGTGCATCAGTGGAACAAACTTCTGCAACATTTAATGTTACAGAAAACACTAACTTTGTATTAGATGAACATAAAGGACTTCTGCCTCCGCCGGTTGTAGAATCCGGAAAATGGGGAGTAACAAATAATGGTACTACTCACTGGTTCTATTGGGATGGCTGGTTTGATGTGCCGACCGAAAACGGCAAACACAGCAATGCTTTGACTGGAGAGATTAATGATAAAACGATTGACCGTTACTGGCGGATTCCAACCCGTTTTGGCGATGGCGATACTGCAATTACCTTAAATATATTTTATTGGAATGAACGCAGAGAAGGTCGGGAAAACCATCAATCCGAAATAGTTACTGCCGATAAAGTAGTGATTTTTGATAATACAATCGCTAAGTCTATAGCTATGGGTGATATAAATGAGGGTGCTACTATAAACATTCATAACCCGCTGCCGCTTTCGGAGCCGCCATATATCAAAATAAGATCCAATACAATAACCATCGATTATATTCATGATGAAACAGATGAACTCAGCGGTATTACATATATTATGTTTGGCGGCGATATCGAAAATGTCCGATATATATCGGCCAGCCCGACTGACAATACCGTTACGCAGGATTTCAAGGCCTATCAGTGGGTTCCGTATAGATACAGAAGTGCCGGTGAAATTAATAATTATCAAATAGACTTGAAGGGCTTGGAACAATCCGGAGAGTTAACAATTAATATTATTGCAATCAAAGACAGGGCCAATAATATGCTCTGGGGTGACGGTACTACTATAAACCGGACAGAACTAAATGCTTATGAGTTGAGTTCTATGCCGGCAATGCATACGGTTACTTTCCTATACAGCCGTCCGATACCGACAGATAATCTTACCAGCAGATATATTGTTAGAAACAATAATGATCAAATTTTGGATGGCTGGAACGGCAGCAGATATGTACACCGGCCTTTTGTAGGTGCTCCAAGTTATAATATCGAATTAAGATTCTTTGGTGCACTGGGTTATCGAGTATACGAAGTAGTTGGCACCGAACATAATCTGCTGGCTTCCGGTCATTATAGAAATGATTTGACACCTTCCAGTAATCCGGATTGGATGATCCTGAAAGATGTAAGCTTGAATGTCGGCAATCGTGAAGACGGCAGTAAGATAATGTTGATAAAACTATCCGAAGATAATTCCTGGAAGGTTCCTGATTATCGCCGGATTGATGGAGTTACTGTAAATGTCGGCGGCGAGGATGTAATTGTAACTATTACTTACAATCACTTCGTGGATAATAATCCGCCGACTCTGGTGGCTGTGTCTGGCCTGGAGGATAGAGCGACAAGATGGTACGAAATAGCAAATATTAGCCTGGTTGTGACAGATAATGGTTCGGGTATTGCCAGCATTACCTATCAAATCAATACTGAAAATGCGATTACCCGCACCTTTGGAGCTGGCGATACGGAGAGATTCCCAACAGAACATGTTTTAAGCGGTATTACAATGGCTCGTTCCGGAGTTAACCAGACACTGACAGTTACTTTAGTTGACCAGGTTGGCAATATCGGAGAAACAGTAATTAGCGGTATCAATATCAATAGAGATCCGCCGCGCCTAGAGTTGTCACCAAGTAGAAATCAAATAGCTACCGTTAATGGTCGTGTTTCAGGCGACACTATATATGTCAATAAAAACAATGTGACTATCAATGTCCGCGGTTGGGGTGCAACTCATTTTGTTCTGTCTGGCGATGACTTTAACTTCACTTCGCAGACAGAAGAACAACGCGTGACCCGTAGTCCGGCTGGTGACTATACGCTTAGAATCCCAGCCTTTAAAAATGAAAAAGACGGCGCTAGAGAACTGAAGATTAGTGCCAGAGACGAATATAGTCACTTGCCCTATGCACCATCCGACAGTGCAACCTTGACGATATTCTTAGATACTATGCCGCCAGAATTTGAAGTAGATGAGCATTTGCTTGTATCTACAGTACTGGTTAACGAGAATAGCCGAATTACAGGTACAGTGTCTGATCCGACAATAGTAGGAGATGGCAGCGATGCTTCCGGTGCAGATGTTTTCTATCAAATCCAGGGTGTATCCGCTATACAGCAGGCCATTGTTAGTGAAAATTTAGGCACCTGGTACATCAGAGTTTCCGATGTTATTGAACATGCCGGACGCCGGACTGGTCCATTTAACCTGCGGATTTACGCGATGGATAAAACCGGTAATCAGTCTCAGTTTGAAAATATAAGATTTGAACTATCAGATACATTATTGCTGGCAGTGAATAATACTTCGCTCAGCAATGCTTCTCTGGAAAGTGTGAATCCAAGCCAGCTGACCCTGCCCAATAGCAGAATCAGAGGTGTTGCCGCGGTGTCATCGCTGGAAAATACAGCCATCGGTCTGCGAGTTGAAGGAAACATTGATGATAATGAAAATCCGGTAAAAATTGTGATGAGATATCCGCAACAACTGCCGAATACAGCCAAGCCGGATAACTTCCGTATTTTCTATCTGAATAAAGACCAAGCGTGGGAAATGGCACCGGGCGAGCAAATCGTTAATAAAGGAGATAATACGGTAGAAGCTGAAATCCATAACTTCTCGGCCATTCACAGAATATTTGAAATCGTGCCGTTTGCCAATAACTTGAGTGGCGTACAAATGTATCCAAATCCGTATCGTGGCAGCGGCGAAGACCCGCGTTCCGGTAATGACCGCGATCCGCCGGGCGTAGGCAATCACCAGGTTATATTCCAGGGTATTACTAATACTACAAAGATTAGAATATATACAATATCGGGTGAGTTGGTACAAACTCTGGATGCGACCTCTGAAACTATGTCGTGGGATTTAAGAAACAGCCGCGGCGGAAGAGTTGCTTCAGGTGTCTATGTTATCTTAATGACTGACGATGAAGGCAATAGATTTGTCGGCAGACAGACTGTAGTTAGATAAGCCTGTAAAGCAAAAATGAGTGTATAATATCTTCCATGCAAAAATGGCATTTGTATCTTTTAAGAGTAGTCGGAATTTTAATTATACTTTTCGGCGGAATTAAATTATCAGAGTTTATACCCACGGAGCGGCTATCTCCTTTTATGGCCGATCAAATAGCGGTTTTACAAAACTTTTCCAAATCTATTCAACAGGGTGCTCAGGATTTTGTCGAAACTTTTCAGCAAGTTGCCTGGCAGCGGCAGCAGGATAGAGAACAAGAAATTGCTGCTGAAAAACAGCACACAGAAAAAGTTTTGTATGAAGCCCTGGTGCATGAAAACAATCGCTTGCGTCGTATGCTGAATTTTACCCGTGCTTATTCCGGTACAATCATACCTGTAGAGGTAATGGGTCGTAGCGGAGATAATTGGTTTCGTTTTGTTACTGTAGACAAAGGTTCAGATGATGGCGTACGCCAATCGATGATAGCCATAGATACAATCGGATTGGTTGGCTATGTTCAGGAACTAGCCGACAAATCAGCGAAAATAGTTTTACTGACCGATCCGCTGGTCAATATTAGCTGTGTCAATGAACGGACCGGCGAGATATATGTATTGACCGGCGGCACAGCCGGCCGTTTAGAAATTTTGTATGCTACCTTGCATTCAGATATTAAAGTCGGCGACAAATTATTAACCTCCGGACACAGCCGCCGTTTTAAAAAAGGCGTACCGGCTGCCGAAGTAGTCAGCGTAACTCTGCCGAAAAACAGCCTGACTAAAAAAGTTATTGCCAAACCATTAGCCGATATTACCGGATTGGATATACTCTTTTTGGTCCGATGATTTATATTGCTTATAGTGCAGTTCTTTTACTGACATATATACTGCAAACCACCTTGTTGTCTCTGCCGTTGCGGCCGGAACTAATGCTAATAGTGTTTTGTTTGTTTTGGTCGGGCAAAAAACACCAGGCTTTATGGGGCGGGTTGCTGACAGGTTTTTTTCTGGATTTTTTTAACGGGTATAGCTTTTATAATTCGTTACTTTATGTCCTGGTGAGTTTATTGTGCGGATACATGCCGGTTAGTATTTTTCGGAACTATAAAACACTGGTACTGGTCAATCTGTTAATCAGTTCGGTTATACTGAATATCGGCTATGCAATTCTCTCCAGAATATTCAGCGGTAAATTTATTTTTGTATATTTTTGGTATTATCCGTTAGTTGTAATTTTAAATCTGGTTTTTTTCTATTTGCTGTACTGGCTTTTTTGGCGGAGAAAACATGGGCAGTAAAAAAAATCCGGCGGGGTATACATATTGGCTTGGGCTGGTCATGCTGCTCATTATCATCAGCCGTTTGTTTTATCTGCAGATTATCCGCAATGATTTTTATAATTTTCAAGCCGACCGCATTCGTTCCCGTACTATTCCCCGTGCTGCACCGCGCGGAATTATCTATGACCGTTATGGCGTAATTCTGGCCGAAAGTAAATTGACCTATGAACTTGCAGTATTGCCCCATGCTTTAAAAGACCAGCAATTTGTGTTGAAGTTTTTGCGGGATATTAAAATCAATGTAAACCGGCTGGAACAAAGACTGAATAATAAAGATTATCTGCCTTTTGAGTTGATATCAGTTAAACTCAATTTGGAACCCTGGCAAATTGGCTATCTGGAAGAAAATAAACAAGCACTGGAAGGCGTGATTATCAATACCAGAATTGTCAGGCATTATCCGCATAATAATGAAACAGCACATGTATTGGGTTATGTTGGACAAATAGGCTCGGCGGAATTGGCTCGTTTAAGAAACGAAGGTTATCGCATAGGAGATATTATTGGTCAGAGCGGTATTGAACGCCAGTATGACCGTTACTTGCGTGGTGTGGACGGCGGCCAATCTATGGAAGTTAATCCGCATGGCAAGCCAGTCAGCGGTTTGCGGTTTTTTGAGCCGGTACCGGGGCATAATGTTTATTTAACCATTGATTTTGCTTTGCAGCAGCAGGTTGCCAAAAGCCTGGGCAATCACAAAGGTGCTATCGTAGTAGTTAAGCCGTCTACCGGCGAAGTGCTGGCGATGGTTTCCAAGCCGGATTACAACCCGAATTATTTCACCCGGTTTTTATCGGCCAGAGAATGGCAAGAGTTGCGAGCCAGCGATCATCCTTTATATAACAGAGCACTTGGTGCGTATCCACCGGGCTCAATTTTTAAAATAGTTACTTTGATGGCTGCGTTGGAAAGTAAGATTGATACAGCAAGTGCATTTAATTGTCCCGGACACATGATGCTGGGCCGGAGGCGGTTTGGCTGCTGGCGGGCATCTGGACACGGCCGGCAAAATTTACTGAGTGGTTTTGTTAATTCCTGTAATGTTGTTTTTTATAATCTGGGACTGTTGCTTACACCGCAAAAAATAGCAGACGCAGCGGCGGCCTGGGGTTTGGGCATGACTACAGATATTGACCTGCCTTCTGAAACTGCCGGCCTAATGCCTACCGAGCGTTGGAAAAGGCGTCAGCATGCACAAGAATGGTTCCCGGGTGATTCACTCAATTTATCTATTGGTCAAGGATATTTATTAACCACGCCGCTGCAAATGGCTATGCTGACTGCATCTGTTGCCAATGAGCAAAGCAGATTGTACAAACCCTATGTCGTGAATAAAGTAGTTTCTGCAGAAGGAAAAAATATTTCGCAGACCAGACCAGAGATTGTGCACGCGTTGCCGTTTAGCCGTGAAAATATGGATTTAATGCGGCGGTTGATGCGTGAAGCTGTTGAAGATGGTACGGGTACAAATGCTGAAGTACGCGGCTTGGTTATTCGCGGTAAAACAGGTACGGCAGAAAACAACAGAAAAGACCATGCCTGGTTTGTGGCCTATGGGCCGCAGCAAAGAGCCGATTTGGCCATGGCTGTGTTTGTAGAAGAAGGCGGTTTTGGCGGTGTTGAAGCAGCGCGCATGGCCAGAGAAATATTTGTGTGGTGGGATAAAGAAAGGAGCCGGTAAATGAGTATTTTTAGATCCGGGGCGCGGGTTTGGCGGTATTTTGACTGGCGTCTATTTTTTGTCGGATTGATTTTATCGGGCATCGGCCTGATGTCTATTGCAGCTACGCACAATCCAGCCCAGCTTAAAACACAAATCATTGCACTAGTTTTGGGCTTGCTTTTTTTTCTGGTTATGTCTTCAATCAATTATCTTAATTATAAAAATGTAACAGAGATAGTTTTTGGTCTGGCTGTATTTTTGTTGATTGTGGTTTGGGGTATGGGACATACCGCATATCATGCACAGCGTTGGCTGCAAGTCGGCGGGTTTTCTTTTCAGCCGACAGAACTTATGAAAATCGCAATGATTTTTATGTTAGCCAAATATTTAGAAAAGAAACAAGGCAATCTGGATAGTCTGCTGGATTTGTTGCCGGGTTTCATTTTGGTCGGTGTGCCGTTTTTTCTAATCTTTAATCAACCGGATTTAGGTTCGGCGATAGTACTGCTGGTGATATTTCTGGCTATGACTTATTGGTCTGGCATGAAACTATCCCGTTTATTTATGCTGGTTTCGCCATTACTGAGCGTATTGGCTTTAACTATTTTGTCGCTGATGGTGCCGGTGTTTCAGGCCTGGACAGCCTGGGGTATTTATTTATTCATATTGCTACTTGTTCTTTGGTTAAAACATTTCCCATTCCTGGATACTTTGAGTTATCTGGGTCTTAATATTTTTTCCGGCATATTTGCTGCTTTTTTCTGGAATAGTCTTCATGCTTATCAACAGGCTAGATTGACAGCGTTTATCAATCCGGCCGCCAATCCTTCGGCCAGTTATCACACTATGCAGGCAGTAACAGCGATTGGCTCCGGCGGTTTTTTTGGTAAAGGCTGGATGCAGGGTGCACTGACCAATTTGCGGTATGTTCCCCAGCAGCATACAGATTTTATTTTTTCTGTAATTGGCGAGCAGTTTGGTTTTATTGGCACAGTAGTAACGATATGTCTTTTATTTTATTTGCTGTATAGAATTTATTTGATAGCTTTGCAGGCCACCAGTAATTTCGGCTGCTGTTTGGCAGTTGGCATATTGGCTTGTTTGGGTTTTCAAATAATTATAAGCGTAGCAATGAATATCGGATTGGCACCGGTAGTTGGTATTCCCTTGCCGTTTATTTCTTACGGCGGCACGGCGTTGACTATGTACTGGCTGGCATTGGGCATAGTTCAGTCGGTGTCCATGTATCGCCAGACGATAAAGATATAGAACCCCTCAGTCCAAAATCTGCCATGTAGATTTTGTCCAGCTCCCCTCGCTTTGAGGGGAGCAAAGTGTTTTTTTGAAATTATCTTTTCTCCCCTGAAATCCAGGGGAGGTGTCTGCCGTCAAGGCAGACGGAGGGGTAATAATTTGCAAAAACCCGGTATATCTCCTAAAATTTTT
>Ga0123356_10008399_pt1 | contig 10268 bp, 10 predicted proteins | sample TergutEmb28metaG_2_FD_92546 | JGI IMG/M metagenome (GOLD analysis project Ga0123356, IMG submission 92546) | Embiratermes neotenicus P3 segment gut microbial communities from Petit-Saut dam, French Guiana - Emb289 P3 | ecosystem: Host-associated > Arthropoda: Insects > Digestive system > Gut ... | reverse complement strand
GCATCCATGGCTTTATCGCTGTCCCAATGAGTATCAGTTTCTCCACTGACCCTCTGAGCTGTTTCTACCCTAATCTTTTCTGCTTCTTTATCTGCTGGAAGCGGGGTACTGTCCATAACTCGTAATAAAATAAAAGAAACATCTTCCTCTTTGTAATTTAAATCATTTATATTTGCTGGCTCTATTCTCGATGCAATAAGGAAACATAAACTTGGTATACCGCCTACATCTTGTCGCTGTTTGTCGTGTATAAGGATTCGTGCTGTTTCATAATTAATGGAAAATAATTCACCAACATACTCTGATGGTTGTATTAATTTTTCAAACCATTGGGCAACCTCGACTTTTTTACTATCAGCGACACTATTAGCTAATTTCTCACCAATGCTCATGATTGTCTCCTTATTATATTAAATTAGACATCTTTATTTTAAAATTGTCAATAAAACAAATATGGAAACTATTGTTCTTTCTCTATCTCCACACACAAATCCCCCAAATCCTCAACAAACTTCTTATAAATCTCCGGTTTACCAATATAAACATCACTATAGTAAACAGGTTTTCCAAAAAGGATTTTTGCAACAGTTTTTATCCTACCCCAAAAAGTAGTATAGTTATGGTCATAACGAGAATCCTGGATGCTGATGTCATATTCGATTTCTCCATCATCCCATTCTGTTTTTTCAACCACTACCGCAGAACAACCGCAAGAGCATTTTAATCTGACATATGTTTCTTTTTTATCCATAACGATACAAACCCATCCTCAAGGACAGCCAATCGAGATATTCCAGTAAATTCCAAATTTATCTATCAACGAGCCAAAGCACTTGCTCCAAAAGGTTTCCTGTAATTCCATAATAACTTCGCCGCCTTCTTTTAAAGCTTCGAATGCGCTTTTTGCAGTTTCGGTATTATTGAACTCTGCCATAATGGCGATGTTGTTTCCATTTTTAACAGGGTATTCAGGCGGCATATCAGCAAGCATGATGGTTTCGCCGTTAAGTTCAAATTGAGCGTGCATTATTAAATTTTCTGTACCTTCCTGAACTTGATAATCATTTTCTTTCGGCGCATCTTTATATCGTGAAATTTCTGCTTTTACATTAAATGCTTTTTCATAAAAGAAAACAGCTTCCTCGCAATTTCCGTTAAATGATATATATGGACTTATTTTCATGGATTACATCTCCTTGTAAAATATTTTTTATATTTTAACATGTAAAAATATATTTGACAACTTATTTCTTCACCGGCACCCTGATGACTGTCTTCAATTTACTGACATCACACTTGCGCGGATCCGATAAATAAATCTCATGATGCCGGCGAACATCGTTAATATCATGCGACAAACTATTAGCTTTAATAAACTCATCCATCAACTTTAATGTCCTGGGTTCATCATCATAAGAACCAATGTGCATGCATTGCACACATAACCCTTCTTTGAATTTAAAAAAAATCGCTTTGCTTGTGTCCAATTTTTTCTTGGCAGTTAAATTATCTGCTACTCTGTTCTTGCCGGCGTGATATGGGCCGGCCTAGATCATTCCTATTGTAGTTATCAATGATGTATTGCCCTTACGTTCAAGCGCCTGCCATTCGTAAGGATCGAATTTAATTATTTCGCCTTTAAAATTATTTTGCAAATTCTTAATATGGCGTATTGACAAAATAACATATATATACTATACTATACATATAGATAGTTGTTGTTGAAACTGATATAAAAACTTTTTGGAGGATTAGTATGGAAAAATTGATTGCTTACTGCGGTTTGGACTGTGCTCAATGCGGAGCGTATTTGGCTTTAAAGAACAATGACAATGCGTTAAGGGAAAAAACTGCTGCTGAATGGACAAAGATGCATAATTTTAATTTTACGCCCGAAATGATTAATTGTTCTGGCTGTAAAGGTACCGGCGTTCATATTGGTCATTGTTTCGAATGTGAAATGCGCAAGTGTGCTATCGCAAAAGGTATTGTAAACTGCGGTGCTTGCGATGAATTCAGCACCTGTAAGATCATCAATGATTTTATGGAAATGGTTCCTTCAGCAAGAGAAAACCTTTTGCAAAAATAATAAATATACTAAGGGTAAACTAAGAGGCAACCACTACTGTTTTATTTATTTTTCCAGTTTTTTATAAGTACTTCATTAACAAAGCCGCGTTCTGCAGAATTTGAATTAATGACTCTTTTTGCCTGTACTGGTGTAATATCAAATAAATTATTATTATAGAGTTCCCGGATGTATTCTGTGTCAGAATTACTTAACAGGCACTTTACGCCTTTATTTGTTAATTTTAATATCACGTTACTTAAGCGTTCTTGCTCATTTTCATCGAATCCGTTTGCCTGATACCCTGTAAAATTTGTTTTATCAGAGCTGTGATAAGGCGGATCAAAATAAATAAAAGATTTTTTCCCTGCTGTTGATACTGCCTTTTCAAAGTCGACATTTAGAATATTAATTTTGCTGATGTTTAAATAATTACTAATTTGACGCAATAAAGTTTCTTCGCATATTGAAGGATTTTTATATTTTCCATAAGGAACATTAAAAAGTCCCTGGGAATTTACACGGTATAATCCATTAAAACATGTTTTGTTTATAAAGATTAATCGGGCTGCTTTCTCAATACTTGTTAATTTGGCAAATATTTTAGGGTCACGATCCATATTTCTAATCTCATAATAAAAATCTTTGCTATTTTTCTTTTGATATTTTTTCAGAATTAAAATAAGATCATCAACATTTTCTTTTATAGCATTATATGTCAGGATTAATTGTTCGTTAGAATCATTTATCACAGCCTTATTGGGCTGCAGTTCAAAAAAAACAGCCCCAGCCCCTAAAAATGGCTCATAATATTTATAACTATTTATATCTTTTGGGAGGTGCTTTTTAATTTCTGCCAGTAATTGCCTTTTACCTCCAGCCCACTTTAAGTACGGTTTGATAAGAGAATTATTCTTTACCATAAGGTTATAATATAATGGGGCGGGGGGAATGTAAACAGGACAAAGAATCAATCAAATAATATTTAAAAGTATATGCTCAATGCCGGGGATATCTGCAGCATCAATATAAATTATATGTTATAATACATCATTAATCGCAGATGTATTTGCCGTAAAATTACTCTGCTCTTGCGTTATTTGCAATTAATTTGATAATTATTTCCTCAATTTTAATAATATATTTTTTTCCGCTGCAATTTCTTCAAACATTCTAACCGCAATAAGGGACTTTTCCTTCATCGTTAAATCAACAGATTTCGTTTCTTTTTTTAGCTGTATTAATACGCATTTTATATCATTTAATCCCAGCAGATTAACGGCAATACAGAAAAAACTTTTTCGTCTGCCGTCATTGTAATTTGCCAATAAATATTTCAATATATTTATTTTTTCATCAAGTTCTTTTTTATACGCTTTTATTCCAATATTTTTTGCTTTTTCAAAATCTTTCATCATATTTTGATGTGTTATAAAAGAATCTCTTTCCCATTTGTCATATTTTTTGCAGGGGAACTCACTGCAAAGATAACAGTACTCCAGTCCCTTACGCTGGATACAGGGTAAGATAGAACAAGAACAATGTTTTTCTGAAAAATATTTTCCGCCGCAGCCGGGACATTTTGAATTCCCATCTGTGTAATAACGAGGGCACAGCCCGCAATTCAACCCGCAAGCCGAAAAAAACGGATACTTCCTTTCATGGTTCATAATTATTTTTCTTCCTTCTTTGGCATTAATTTATGAACTTTTTTATTAATCTCTTTGTGTATTATCAAGCACAGGCAGCTTCTATACCTCAATTATACAACAATGCTATACCCAAATTTAATTAACTTGTCAAGAGAGATCTTAAGACTTGTTTGTAAATAATATGCTATACTATTATTAATTGATGATCAAGGAAGAAGGTAGTTATATGCTATGGAATGAATTGTTTGATGACAGGCATGAGCCGTTGGATACTCAAATAAGGGAATTTGTTAATACTCCTTTATGGGATGATTTAACTAATTATTTGCAGCAGACATATAAAGTTATACCGAAATTATTTTATAGCTGCTGTTCCATGGAAAAAGGATTTTGGAAGGGATGGAATATAAAGTATAAAAAAGCCGGTAAATCTTTGTGTACGCTTTACCCAAAGCAAGGGTATTTTATTGCACTCATAGCTGTTAGCGTAAAAGAATTTGACAAGGCCGATGTAATAATTCCCCTTTGCAATAAGTATACGCAAGAGCTTTATCAGCAAACTAAATTAGGAACTACAGGAAAATCGTTAGCCATGGAAGTAACAAATAAAAAAATATTGCATGATGTCAAAAATTTGATTGCGTTACGGGTTGACTCTCTTTAGATTAACTATGACTGCCTCGCTGCTGGGCTTCCCTCGCTTTCATTAAATATGTGATGTAAAATATAGGTTTTATAAGAATAACCTTCCTTTTTCCCTTACACCTTGATATAATAAAAACAAGTTAACTAAAATACCGAAAAAATGAGGTATAACTTATGACTCACGAATCCAAAATCGAAAAGAACTTTATCGATATCCTAACTCAGAAAGAAAACCAATGGGCTTATAGGGACGATATAAAGACAGAAGCCGCTCTTTGGGATAATGTTCGTGGACATATTAACCGAATAAATATTGCACAGTTGGATGATGTTCCTATTACTAATGCCGAATTTAATCAAATAAAAAATGAGTTTCGGCGTTTGACGGCAACGCCTTTTTTAGCTTCCCAATGGCTACGTGGTGAAAATGGTATTGCCAGGATTTCTATTGAACGGGAAGATATATCTAAGGGTAATATATCTTTAGTCTTATTCAGCAATAAAGATATTGCTGGAGGTATATCCAGTTATGAAGTAGTTAATCAAGTTACGCCTAGCTTAGATAATTCCGAATATAATCTAAGAGGTGATGTAACGCTGCTTATCAATGGATTACCTGTAATACATATAGAACTTAAAAGTGAAAATGCAAAAGATGGCTACAGTCAAGCTTTTGATCAAATCGAAAGATATGCACAAGCTGGTTTTTTTGATGGAATCTTTGCCACTGTACAAATATTTGTTATTAGTAATAAAGTTTCTACAAAATATTTTGCCCGTCCAAGTTCAAATGCTGGTTTTAAAACTGCCAAAAAATTCTTATTTAACTGGAGAGAACCAGATAACACGCCTGTTGAAGAGTTATTCGATTTTACAAGGAAAGTTCTTCGTATTCCTATGGCTCATGAGCTTGTAAGTCGTTTTACTATTTTGGTAGATGATAAAAAGAGTCAAAAATATATTATGGTTTTACGGCCATATCAAATACACGCTATAAAAAGAATAATGCATCAAGCTTCCAGCCACGAAGGAGGTTTTATTTGGCATGCTACTGGCAGCGGTAAAACAATAACAAGTTTTGTTGCAACAAAATTATTAGCACAAACAGCAAGCGGTGTTTCACGTACAATTATGATAGTGGACCGTAAAGACCTTGATAGCCAAACAAAAAATGAGTTTAGTAAATTTGCGTCAGAATACAGCACAGGGCTTACGTCTGGAGATGTTACCGATAATACTTTAATTGTAGGCATAAACAACCGGCGTGAACTTGAAAGAAACATTATCAGCAAGAATAATAATAATACAATCATTATCACAACTATACAGAAGCTAAGCCTTGCCATAAAGGAAGCCAGAGAAGATGAAAAAAATATATTTGATAAATTAAAAAGCGAGCATATTGTTTTTATTGTTGATGAATGTCATAGAGCTGTGTCTGACCGTGAAATGAAAGAAATAAAAAAGTTTTTCCCGCGTTCTACATGGATTGGACTTACAGGAACGCCAATATTTGAAGAAAATCAAAAAGCTGAAATGGGAGCTTATGCCAGAACAACATTTCAGCAATATGGCGATCTTCTGCATGCATATACTACTAAAAACGCTATGGATGATAAATCTGTATTGGATTTTCAGGTGGAGTATCACTCTCTACTCAGTGAAGAAAATGAAGAAGAGTTGTATATAATAGAAATTAAGAAAAAATATCCGAAAAGTGATCCTATAAACAAGTTGAAATCTCTGTCCGAAATCGAAAAAGAAGCTCTTATTAATACCTCAGAATATGAGAATGATATATACATAGAAGCAATGTTGAAAAAGATATTTCGCCATCAAAATATACTTGAAAAATTTAAAGTTATTGATGGTATACCAACAATGAGTGGAATACTAACAACTCACTCTATTGCTCAGGCTAAACGAATATATCGTAAATTAATTGAATTGAAAAATGCCGGAGAACTTATTTCTGGTAAAATACTGGACGAAAAAAGAAAACTGTATGATATTGATTTTCCTCGTGTTGCTATAACTTATTCTATAGCTGAAAATCAAGATGAAAAAAACAATGCAACAAAAGAAATTGAAGAAATAATGACAGAATACAATGCAATGTTTGATACTAGTTATACAGATATTGATTTATATAATCAAAATATAAACAACCGTTTAGCAAAAAAAGAAATTCAATATCAAAAAGATGGACAATGGCTTGATTTAGTTATTGTAGTTGATAGATTATTAACTGGATTTGACTCACCAACAATTCAAACTCTTTATGTAGATAGGGAATTAAAATATCATAAATTGTTACAAGCATTTTCTCGTACAAATCGTGCGTTTCCCGATAAGAAAATAGGAATGATTGTTACATTCAGAAAACCAAAAACAATGACAGAAAATGTAAGAGAAGCAATTCGTCTTTTTTCGAACGAAGCAAGAGAATGGGAAAAGCTTGTCCCAAAGGAATATTATGAAGTACATAAGAATTTTATTAACGCTCATAAAACCTTTAAAAAAGCTAAAAAAGAACTTGAACAAGATCCCAATGATTTAAAAAAGCGCCTGCAGAATATTAAAGCTTTTCAGGAAATGAAAAATTTTGCTGATGCAATAAAAAGTTATGAAGAATTTGAGCGTGATTTTATAGATTTATCTGTTGTTCTTAAAACAATTAATAATGAAACTGGATATATAGAAAACGAAAAAGCGGCAGTAAAGGAAATACTTAAAGAACAAGGTGCAGGTGAAGAGGAAATAAGACAAGCGCTTGAAATTGAATTTTCTTTTGACCAAAATGCAACTCATAAAGAAAAGATAGATAGTTATTATATTAGCCAGCTTTTAAGAGATATAAAAAATGAGGAAAGTAAACATAAATTTGATGAGATTGTTAAAACTAAATCCAAAATCGTCCAAACAACTTACGATGAAGCGCTGAAGAGACTTTTAGTTAGTGAGCCAGAAGTATTATACAAAGTAAGCTGTCATTTTAAGAACACTATAGAAGAAGTAATAAAGGAAACATCTGGTATTTTAAAAGTTCCAGAATCTGATTTGCATACAAGTTTTAATGAATACAACAAGGACAAGGGTGATATTCCTTATATCAATTTAATTGTAGAAAATTCCGCATTCACAAAAGAAGATTTTGAAAGATCGTTTGATAAAAAATATCGACAACGCTATCAGGTTATAGAAGGCTTCTGGAAAAAAACACTAGAAGAAAAACTATTACCTCTAAAAGAAGAAATCTCGGCATACGGGAAGGAATAAATTATGAGTGAATTACATACCCAATTATGGGCAAGCGCTGATATTCTGCGCGGGAAGATGGATGCATCTGAGTATAAAAATTACTTGCTTGGGTTAGTTTTTTACAAGTATCTGTCAGACCAACAACTGCGAGCTGTTTATGAAGAAGAACATGGTAAAATTAAAGAATATCCAAGCTGTAGCGAACAGTACAATGGACTTCTGGAATGGTATAAAGATGATCCTGCTGATATTAAGAAGACGATTTCAAAAAAACTGGGTTATTTTATTGAACCAAACTACCTTTTTTATAAACTCAGAAAAAAAGCAAGTGAATATGAACTTCAAATTGATGATCTTAAAAATGCTTTTGTAAAACTTGGAAAGCAAGGTGAGCATTTTACAGGTTTATTTGATGATGTAGACCTAAGTTCTACCAAATTAGGTGCGAATGCACAACAACGCAATGTTACAATTACAGAAGTAATTAAAGCTCTGGACGAGATAGACCTTTTTGGACATGCAGGCGATGTTATCGGTGATGCCTATGAGTATCTTATTGGTCAATTCGCTGCCGGCGCAGGCAAAAAAGCAGGTGAGTTCTATACACCACAATCAATAAGTAAGATAATTTCGGAAATTGTATCCATTGGGCAGGAAAACACAGCACCATTTCATATTTATGATCCTGCAATGGGTTCTGGTTCCTTGATGCTCAATATTCGCCAGTTCATAAAGAATCCGCGAATGGCGCATTTTCACGGACAGGAGCTTAACACAACAACTTTTCATCTAGCCAAAATGAATTTGATTTTGCATAACGTTGATCAAAATCAAATGCGTCTTAGAAATGGTGACACTCTTGATGAAGACTGGCCAACCGACGAACCATATTTATTTCACGCTGTTGTAATGAATCCGCCGTATTCTGCAAACTGGAGCGCAGATGACAAGTTTTTAAGTGATCCGCGCTTTGAGCGTTTTGGAAAACTTGCGCCAAAGTCTAAAGCAGACTTTGCGTTTTTACTGCATGGCTTTTATCATTTGAACGAAAAAGGAACAATGGGAATTGTACTTCCTCATGGTGTGTTATTTAGAGGAGCTTCTGAAGGCACAATAAGAAAAACATTGCTTGAAATGGGAGCGATAGACGCAGTTATTGGTCTTCCTCCTAACATCTTTTATGGTACAAGTATACCAACTGTTGTATTGATTTTAAAAAAGAATCGCAGTAAGCGTGATGTATTATTTATTGACGCTTCAAAGGGTTTTGAAAAGCAAAAAAATCAGAATAATCTGCGTGTCGAGGATATTAAGAAAATCGTAGACACTTATAAAAAAAGAAAATCTATTCCACAATATGCTCATCTTGCCAGTCATGATGAAATCGTCAGTAATGATTTTAATCTTAATATTCCACGTTATGTAGATACTTTTGAAGAAGAAGAGCAAATCGATATTGTTGCACTTAGCCAAGAAATTACTGATTTAAATTTGCAAATAAAACAGAACGAAACCGAATTTTTAAGTTTACTTAATAACCTTGCTGTAACAGATGAAACCAAAGAGATAATTCAAGCTACCAAGCGAATTTTTAAGTAAGGTTGAAATTGAATTAACTCAATGAAATAGTTAATTTTTTTCCAACCGCAAAAGCAAATCGTTCAAGAGAATCAATTGAGGTATTAAATGCAGGATCTAAAATATTATCAACAGCAACTCTTGAAGTTTTCATTTTTTTTGCAACGGTACTTTTAGTCAAATTCTGTTCCTCCATAGCTTGCCTTAATTGATAAGTAATGAGTTTTTTTGCAGCCAATTCATTGACATCTTCATGAATATCCTGCTCTTTTAAGAAATCATCAAAATTTTGACCAATACCCTTCATTGTTTTCTCCATCTTTTCATACAGGACGATAATATGTCCTATTGTTGCAATCTTTTAAATTCCTTCAATCGTCCAATTGCAACATCAATCTCATTTAACGGTGTTTTTTGTGATTTTTTCACAAAAGCATGAAGTAAAATAATCTTTTCATTATGAAAAGTAAAAAATACCCTGCTAATACCGTCTTTTATATTACTTCTTATTTCCCATAAATCAGGCTTTAGTTTCCTAACTAAAGGTAATCCTACAGGGAAACTATTTTGAACTACTCTAATATCGGCTCCCATTTCCTTTTGATCATTTTTAATTTGTTCTAAAATAAAATCTCTAACAGGTTGTTTGCCGTTTTCAGTTTCAAAAAATACGACATCAAAGACTTTTGGTTCCTTCTTTAGCATTTGTTAACTTCCTTTAAATCACTATTATTCCTCGAAACCGCAACATTGTTCCCCACTACTAAGAATATATTAAATGTACAATATATTGTGCATCTTGTCAAGAGCTTACTTTATCAAGTACTTACGCTTGTGTAAAGCGATAGTATATACTAAAATATGTATTCGTTTTTGGGTGGTATGCTATAATGCCAGAAAAAAATGGCAAATTAGAACCAACAATTCGCTTCAAAGGTTTCACTGACGCTTGGGAACAACGTAAGTTGGGGGAGGTTGCGGATATTGTTCGAGGAGCCTCACCAAGACCTATTGAAGATCCAAAATGGTTTGATGAAAACTCTGACGTTGGTTGGCTTCGTATT
>Ga0123356_10008398_pt1 | contig 10268 bp, 9 predicted proteins | sample TergutEmb28metaG_2_FD_92546 | JGI IMG/M metagenome (GOLD analysis project Ga0123356, IMG submission 92546) | Embiratermes neotenicus P3 segment gut microbial communities from Petit-Saut dam, French Guiana - Emb289 P3 | ecosystem: Host-associated > Arthropoda: Insects > Digestive system > Gut ... | reverse complement strand
TCCTTTCTCGTTGATTGTTCAGCGAGATTAATCGGGGTGGGGCGCAATGCGCCGGGCGGGAGGAAAAAAGGCTGCGGGTTGCACGGGATTATTTTACACTAAGCTATTCCTTGCACTCAAATACTAAACAAATTGTCTGTGCCTTGGTTCATTGAGATAAGGCCGGAGCGGCAGACTTCCAGTATGCCTATATCACGTGCGGCATCTATGAAGCGTTCGATTTTTTCGGAGGTTCCGGATATTTCGGCTGTGATAAAGTCAGAGCCGAAGTCCATTACATTGCCTCCGTAATCGTTGATGAGATCGCTGATTGCTGCTTTTTCTTCATTTCCGAGGCTCAGTTTAATGAGCATATGTTCTATGGAAACGGAGCTGTCGTTACTGAGCAGTGTGACCATTTTAACGTCACTGAGTTTTTCAAGCTGACGGAGAACCTGGGTTTTCATATACTCGTCGCCGGTTGAGACTATTGTCATTCTCGAATATGCGGGATTATCCGTCTCTCCGACGGCAAGACTGTCGATATTATATCCGCGTTTTGCGTACAGACCCGCCACCCGGTTAAGTACTCCGAAATGGTTGGATACAATGATACCCACTATAAATTTCTCGTTCATACGAATATACCTCCGTATTTATCCGTTAAATATCGCATCGGAAATATTTCCGCCTACCGGTATCATAGGCAGAACCTTACTGTCCGGGTCGATTTTACATTCTATAAGACATGGTTTGTTATCCGGTGCGTTTTTCATTGCAGCGGTGAGTTCATCTAAGTTTTTTGCGTAGTATCCGGCAGCACCGAATGCGGCGGCAAGTGCAGGGAAGTCTGTTTTCCTGTCGATTGTTGAGTTGGAGTATCGTTTGTCATAAAATAGTGTCTGCCACTGTCGCACCATTCCGAGAGAGCTGTTGTTAAGTAATATAATTGTTATCGGCAGCGCTAATGTAACGGCGGTTGCAAGCTCGCCGAGATTCATGCCGAAGCTGCCGTCTCCGGTAAAGAGAACTGTTCTTTTTTTATTTCTTGCAAGCGATGCGCCGATAGCGGCACCAAGTCCGTAGCCCATCGAACCGAGCCCGCCGGATGTTACCAGTCTGCGGGGTTTTTCAAACTTATAATACTGCGCGGTCCACATCTGATGCTGACCTACGTCTGTAGCAACTACAATATCGTCACCGTAAAAATTATTTACGCATTCTATAGTTTTTTTCGGCGATAAATCAAATGAATCCGTGAGTTTGTATTTTAAAACCAAGTCATTTATACAATTGAGCCATTCTTCGTTTGTTTTTGTTTTTACGTTTTCGAGAAGAAGCGGCAGTATATCTTTTAAATCACCGCATATACCTGCGTCGGGTCTTATGTTTTTACCGAGTTCTGCCGCATCTATATCAATATGCAATACAGAGGTGTTATTGGAATACTCGCTGACGTTACCGGTAGCACGGTCGGAAAATCTTACACCGAGTGCGATTATTAAATCCGCTTCCGATTTTGCGATTATCGATGCTTCTTTGCCGTGCATTCCGCTCATGCCGAGATTTAATTTAAATGAATAGGGAACACAGCCCAATCCCATAAGTGACATTCCGACCGGTGCTCCGATTTTTTCGGATAAAAGCATTACAAGGTTTCCGGTACCGGTTGCGGAAACACCGCCGCCGCAGTAGATATACGGGCGTTTACTTTTATCTGTAAGTTTTACGGCAGCTTTTATTTCATTGGAACAGGGAACTCTTTTTTTGCTTAAAACCGGGATTTTATAACTTGGGTCATATTCAATCATTTCTGTCTGAACATTTTTTGGTATGTCAATATGGACCGGTCCTTTTCTGTCGGTTCCGGCAAGTATAAAAGCTTCATTAATAATATGTTGTAAATCTTTTATATCTCTGACAACGTAACTGTGTTTCACAATAGGTAATGTAACACCTATTATATCTATATCCTGAAATGAATCCTGTCCAAGCATCACGGCAGAGACATTACCGGTTAAAAACACAACGGGAACGGAATCAAGATATGCATTTGCTATTGCGGTGATCAGATTGGTTGCTCCGGGTCCGCCTGTTGCGATAACAACGCCTGTTTTGCCGGATACTCTTGCATATGCATCGGCGGCAAAAGCGCCACCCTGTTCGTGTGCAGGCAGGATATGTTTTATCTCACCCTCGTTTTTCAGCAGCTCATCGTATATATCAATGACATAACCGCCCGGATAACCGAATACGGTATCGACTCCGTTTCGGATAAGTTCTTTTATTAAAATTGCAGCACCTGTAAGTTTCATAATATTTAGAGTAGCATAGTAAAAACATCATGTCAATGAATGTATATTTATGATATAATCTTTAATAATGTTGTATATATTTGATAAAATAAATTTACTAAAAAATGATTATCCAAAAAGTGTGGAATACTTACTGTCAGAGCAAAGACTTGAGAAAGTGGGCAGGATAAAATCACAGGAGGGCAAAAAAGTATCTGCATCTGTTTATGTGCTGCTGCGCTTGGCTTTATACGATGCATTCGACATCAAAGAAGCAGTTGTTTTCGACTTTTTGGACAGGGGAAAACCATATTTAAAGGATTATCCTCATATTCGTTTCAACTTAAGCCACTCCGGAAACACTATTGCATGTGCTCTGTCAGGCAATGAAGTCGGTGTTGATGTTCAAACCATAAGACGTGTGACGGAAAAAACAGCAAAAAGAGTGCTGACCGGAGACGAATTTTTAATTTATCAAGACTCATCGGATAAAGATGACTATTTTAGTAAAATATGGACTATAAAAGAAAGCTATCTGAAAAAAACCGGAGCCGGATTAACCGTGGAATTAAACGAAATATCCGCAGCTGAAATAAAAAATATTAAAATTCATAAAAAAAACGATTATTATTGCTCAGTATGCGGCGATGAAATGAAAATCAGAAATATCGGGAGGAATAAATTTGAACAGTTCAGTAACGGACAAATCAATTAAAGAGCTATTTGACATGCTTTTAACCACAAGCTCTTCTCTTGCAAAAAGAGATATTTTGGCAAATAATAAAGAAAATGAGCTATTTACTTTATATATTGATTATTTACTGAACCCGTTTCTGGTTACGGGAATTTCCGAGAAAAAGATTTCAAAAATTCCGGAAAAACAGCCTTCACATTCTTTTGAAACCTTTAGGCAACTGATGGAGTATATACTCTCAAACAATACCGGCAGCGACGAAGTGATTTCGAATATCAGGCGATTTTTGGACTGTGCCGATCCTGATATGCGCGACTTCTATTCATCCATAATTACAAAATCCGCAAAACTCGGTTGTGATGTAAAATCCGTTAATAAAGCATTCGGAAAAGAGTTTATACCGCAATGGGAGGTTCAGCAGTCATATAATATAGAAAAATCACCTTTAAAAGAAGGCGAGTGGTTTTCGCTGTCGGAAAAATTAAACGGTGTACGCGGTACATTCTTCGAAGGTAAAATATTCAGCCGTCAGGGTAAGGAAATTACGGGATTGGATCATATTATCTCGGATATAAAAAAGTTGTTTTCGGATGAAAAATTTACGTGTGAGACTTATAAAAATGTTGCCGATGACTGGGTGCTCGACGGTGAGCTTGTCAGGTTAAATACAGACGGGGTTTCCGATAACGAAAACTTCAGGATAGGAACAGGTCTGCTCGGGCAGGATGATGCAGATAAAAGCTGTATGCAGTTTATCATTTTCGATTTTTTACCGAAGCATGAGTTTAAAAACGGTGAAAGCCTGCTGACATACAAATCACGTCTGTCCGAACTAGGCGCAATGAGCGCGATTATATCTCAGATGTCCTTGAAGTCGCTAAAAACAGTCGATGTATTGTATACCGGGACCGATGCCGGTAAAATTGATTTTTTTCTTGACAAAATGGTCAGCGAAGACAAAGAAGGATTAATGCTCAACAGAGACAGCAAATATTCATGTAAACGGCATAACGGCATATTAAAAGTCAAGAGATTTTACACCATTGACTTAAAAGTTATTGACTTTGAAGAAGGTTCAGGCAGAAATGCAGGAAGACTCGGTGCGTTTGTTGTTGAATATAAAGGGAACTCCGTCAATGTAGGCTCCGGTTACAGTGACGAGCAAAGGGAAGAGTACTGGATTAACCGGGAGCAAATACCCGGCAGAGTGATTGAGGTCAAGTATAAAGAAGAGAGCAGCGATAAAAAAACCGGTCAGGTCAGCCTGCAGTTTCCCGTTTTTGTTTCTTTGCGTGAAGAGGGAAAAGAAGAAAGTTATTATTAAAAGGAAAAAACATGAGTGACAGCAATCAATTTGATACACTTCGGGAAAAAGCGCAAAAGCTGCCGCAGCTTCCCGGAGTCTATTTAATGAAAGATAATCAAAACGTTGTTATTTACGTCGGCAAAGCAGCCCGTCTTAAAAACCGTGTTGTATCATATTTTACCAAAAACCCTGAAATCCTTACAAACCACGACATAAAAACAGACCTGATGGTTTCAAAAATAAACGATTTTGATGCGATCATAGTCGAATCCGAGTTTGAAGCCCTAATACTCGAAAATGCTCTGATTAAAGAGTATATGCCGAAATATAACATAAAACTCAGAGACGATAAAGGATATCCCGTCATAAGAATCGACGTAAAGACTGAATATCCGATGTTTAAGATAGTTTCATTACCTGCAGATGACGGAGCATTATATCTGGGCCCCTACGGAGGAAGGCAGGATACACGCAAAGCACTTGCGGCAGTTTGTAAAGCATTGCTTTTACCGACATGCGGAAAAAATATAAAACAAATACTCGGAAGAGAGCGTCCGTGCCTTAACAACGACATGGGAAACTGCAGAGCATACTGTCAGAAAGCAGAACTTGCAAATGACTACAAAAACGCAATAACAGCAGCAATCGATGTGTTGCAAGGTAAAACAGGCAGCCTTGTAAAAAAGCTGACAAAAGAGATGGAAATTGCTTCCGGCAATCTCAACTTTGAAGTTGCAGCAATTTTACGTGACAGGGTTAAAGCAATAAAAGTGTTAGAGCAAAAACAATTTTTCGAAGAGGAAGCAATAGAAGAACATGCCGCCTTATACAAAGAAAAAGTACTTAAAACACACCAGTGGCTTGAAAAAGCATTAAAACTCGAATCAACCCCGAACCGTATAGAAGCATTTGACATATCAAACACAGGCTCATCAAACATAGCCGGCGGCATGGTGGTTTTTATAAAAGGCAAACCATTAAAAAAGGATTACAGACGCTTCAAAATAAAACAAAAAAAAGGACAGGACGACTACGCAAGCATGCGCGAAGCTGTGTCAAGAAGGCTGAAAAGATTTCTTGCCGGCGACGAAAAATTCAAACCATTACCCGACCTGATGCTGATAGACGGAGGAAAAAACCACGTTTCAGTCATAAGCAAACTGCTCAAGGAGTTGGAACTAAGCATCCCGGTCTTCGGAATGGTAAAAGATGACAAGCACAAAACAAAAGCACTTGTAACACCCGACGGAGAAGAAATAGGACTATCAGCGAATCCCGCAGTCTATGCTCTAATTGGTACAATACAAGAAGAGACACATAGGTTTGCTATTGAATATCACAAAAATCTACGGACAAAGACAATGCTGAACAAAGAGGAAAAAAACAAATGAGAGTTATCAGCGGGATTGCCAGGGGGCGAAAGTTAATGGAGCCGAAGGGGTATAAAATCAGGCCTACAAGTGACAGGGTCAAGGAGTCTGTTTTTACTATTGTTCAGTTTGATATTGAAGGACGAAGGGTTTTGGATTTGTTTGCAGGGACAGGGCAGTACGGGATTGAGGCGTTGTCAAGGGGTGCCAAGTTTGCCAAGTTTGTCGATTCGTCCAAGGATGCTGTCAAGCTTATTGTGCACAACCTTAATATATGCGGATTTTCGGAGAGTGCAGCCGTTTACGGGCGTGATGTGCTCCGGTATCTTGAAAACGATGAGAAGTTTGACCTTATATTTATTGACCCTCCGTATGATACAACGCTTGCGGATGAAGCGGTTAGAAAAATTGCCGAATTTGACAAACTTAACATTAATGGTATAATAATAACCGAACTTGGTGCAGATAATAAGCCTCCACAGGTAGAGTTACCGTATAAATTATATAAAGAGTATAAATACGGAGGCGTTAAGATTATTAAATACATAAGAGAACATCAAGCCTGAGGAAAGACATAAAAACATGAGCATTGCCGTATACCCCGGAAGCTTTGACCCGATCACACTCGGACACCTTAATATAATAAGAAGAGCCGCGTCCGTATTTGACACGCTTTATGTATGTGTTATGATTAATTCAGAAAAATATCCGCTCTTTAGTCACGAGGAGAGGGTCGAATTTATTGAGCGAACAGTCGTCAGATATAAAAACGTCAAAGTCGAATCATCCGAAAACCTGCTTGTCGAATATATGAAGCAAAGAAATGCCCGGGTAATTATAAAAGGACTTCGTGCCGTAACAGATTTTGACAGAGAGTTTCAAACCGCACTAATAAACAGAAAACTTGACCCGCATATCGAAACATTATTTATGCCGTCGAGCGAAAAATACACCTATATAAGCTCTTCCGCCGTGAAGGAAATGACAAGGTACGGCGCGGACTTAAAAACATTCGTACCTCACGAAATTATTGATGATGTAATCAAAAAAGTTGAAAGCGAAGGGATGATGTTCAAATGAGCAGCAGGATTCCGGAAATGTTAAATATGCTTCACGCAATGATTACCGAAGCGTGGGGAGTACCGCTCGGTGCCGAAAAATGTGTTATCGACAGAGACAAAGCACTCGATATTTTAGATGAAATCAGAGGACAGTTTCCGACCGAAATTGCGGAAGCAAAAAGACTATTGGATGCACGCGCAGATTTTATAAACAACGCAAAACGTGAAGCAGACACCATAAAACGCAATGCCGAAGAACGTGCAAGGCAGCTTATCGACGAGCAGGAGATAATTAAAGTTTCCAGAGCAAAAAGCAACGAAATGCTGTCGCATGCAGAAACATCGTCAACAGAGCTCAAACGGGTCGCCAATGAATATGTTGATGATGCCATGCAACGCACCGAAGAAGCACTTAACACGGCACTTGAAGAAATCAAACAATCGAGACAACGATTCAGGCAGGCAGCAAAAGCGGCATCCGCACCACCTAAGTCGGCACCGCCGACACAACCGCCGCCGCAGCCGTCACCGATGCAGGAGTTTGATTTTGATTTGGAATAAACTCCGAAGGACACCTACCGGATATGAGAAATTCTTTCAAGGAATGAATTTCTCGTATTTTGCTTGATATACGAAATAAACTTAAGCGAAATGAGTTGAAAACATGAAGAAACTTATAAGACTGTTTAAATTTGCCGGACCATGGGCACATCTGCTTGTGATTGTGACCTTGGCGCTGTTTGTTATAACTGCTGTTAACCTTCTTGCACCGGAGATAACAAGGCAGATAATATCAATAATGGAACACGGTCAGCTTGCAACGTCAATAAATAGAATAACCAAACTTGCACTCCTGCTTCTCGGATGTTTTGCCCTGCGGGCAGTATGCCAGTTTATAAACAGCTATCTTTCCCATGTTGCATCATGGAATATGGTTAACAAAGTCCGCGGCATTGTTTACGATCATTTGCAAAACCTTTCGATGAGTTATTACCACGATAAGCAAACAGGGCAGTTAATGTCACGAGTCGTCAATGACACAGCTACATTTGAAAGCCTTATTGCACACGCATTACCCGAAGTGACTACAAATCTTCTGACAATCATAGGCGTACTTGTAATTTTATTCGTAATGAATCCCGTACTCGCCTTGCTTGTCTGCATTCCGATTCCGTTTATAGCTGTAGTTTCAATGATTCCGAGACTTATGAGAAAGCATTTTAAAAGCGCACAGGAAAAAATAGCCGACTTAAATGCAGTCCTTCAGGATAATTTTTCGGGCATAAAAGAAATACAGGTTTTTAATAAACAGGAACAAGAATCAAAAAAAGTGCTTGCAAAATCGACACAATACACGAAAGACATCATTAAAGCACTTTTTTATGCAGGAATTCTTCACCCTTCCGTAGCTTTTATAACAACAATCGGAACAATAATCGTACTCATTGCGGGACCGGTAATTGCACTTAACACCGGACTTGATATTGCCGATGTTGTCGCTTTTCTGCTATATTTAAATCTGTTTTATGCACCGATTGCAATGCTCACACGAATAGTTGAAGATATCCAGCAGGGGCTTGCGGGAACAGAACGTGTATTTGAAATACTTGATGTTGAGCCGGATATTAAAGAAAGCCCGGATGCAAAAACCGTATCAAGACTGACCGGACAAATTGAATTTCGTGATGTTACATTTTCATATGAAGACAATATAGAAGTATTAAATAAAATAAGCTTTGAAGCAAAAGCAGGTCAGATGGTGGCAATCGTCGGACCGACAGGAGTAGGAAAAAGCACCATATCAGGGCTTATCGCAAGATTCTACGACCCGACCTCGGGTTCGATACTGATGGACGGAATCGATATAAAGGATATGACTCTTGAAAGTCTCAGAAATCAACTGAGCCTTGTTCTTCAGGATGTCTTTTTATTTAACGGCACCATCGGCGAAAATATAGCATACGGTACGGATAATGCAACAGATGAAATGATAAAGGATGCCGCAAGAATTGCCTGTGTCGACGAGTTTATAGAATCACTGCCCGATAAATACGATACATATATCGGCGAGAGAGGCATCAGGCTCAGCGGCGGTCAAAAGCAACGTTTGTCCATAGCGCGCTCTGTTTTACGAAACTCTCCGATTTTATTGCTTGACGAGGCAACGTCTGCAGTCGACACGGAAACAGAGAGGGAAATCCAAAATGCCATCAGCAAAATAATCGGGCACAGGACAATAATAGTTATAGCTCACAGGCTTTCAACAATAAAAAAAGCAAACCTTATTATTGCACTGCAGGAAGGTAAAATAGTAGAATCGGGTACACATGATGAGCTTATAGCAAAAGGCGGGGTTTATTCGGCTTTAGTGGAGTATCAAAGTTTAAGTTAAGGAAAATTTGCAAAGATGTTTGGTTTTTGATAAAATACCATGATGTGCATTTAATTATTCATTTCACTATTGGGAGGAAGTCAGCTTGAAGATAAAGAAATCGGAAAAAAAGGAAAAAAATGAGGTTGAGATAATCGTCGAGATTGAAGCGCCGGAGCTCGAGACGGCGGTCAATAAGGCGTATCACAAAAATAAAAACCGTATTGCCGTTCCCGGTTTTCGTAAAGGAAAAGCTCCGCGCAGGATGATTGAAAAGATGTACGGTCCGGAAATATTCTTGAGTGATGCACTCGATGAGTTGCTGCCGGAAACACTTCGTTTTGCGGCAAACGAAACCGAGTTTAATATAGTCGGTTATCCCAAAGTCTCAGATGTCGATATGCAGGACGATAATACAAGAGCCGCCGTTACACTTATTGCAGCTTTATATCCCGATGTTGAAATAGGAAAATACAAAGGATTAAAAGCGCCGAAAGCAAAGGTTGAGGTACCGGACAGCGATGTGGACTTTGAAGTTGAGTCAGCAAGGTCACGAAATGCGCGGATTGAAAAAGCCGACCGCCCCGCAAAAGACGGTGATATAGCAGTAATTAATTTTGAAGGTTTTATCGACAATAAACCGTTTGAAGGCGGCAAGGGAGAAAACTACGAATTGACTCTCGGATCCGGACAGTTTATACCCGGCTTCGAAGACAAAGTCATCGGTATGGAACCGGGAGAAGAAAGAGACTTAGATTTGGTATTTCCCGACGAATATAAAGCCGAGCTTGCCGGAAAGCCTGTAATTTTTAAAGTTAAATTAAATGAAGTCAAGGAAAAAATTCTGCCCGTGTTGGATGATGAATTTGCAAAGGATGTTTCCGAGTTTGACACATTAAAAGAATATAGGGCTGATATAAAGAAAAGATTCCTTGAAGAAAGACAAAAAGATGTCGACGAAACATTTGAAAATCTTCTCATTGAACAGGTTGCCGATACATTAAAAGCCGATGTTCCGGAAGCCATGATAGAAGAACAGGTTGATAACTCCATGGAAGGGCTTACGCGTCAAATATCCGCATACGGCATGCAACCGGCACAATACATGCAAATGCTCGGCATAGCTCCGGAGCAGTTTAAAAAAAGAATGCGTGAAAACAGCGAAAAACAAGTAAGAGCGGCACTTGCACTTC
>Ga0123356_10008397_pt1 | contig 10268 bp, 9 predicted proteins | sample TergutEmb28metaG_2_FD_92546 | JGI IMG/M metagenome (GOLD analysis project Ga0123356, IMG submission 92546) | Embiratermes neotenicus P3 segment gut microbial communities from Petit-Saut dam, French Guiana - Emb289 P3 | ecosystem: Host-associated > Arthropoda: Insects > Digestive system > Gut ... | reverse complement strand
TATCTGGCGGCGTTTTATCTCTGCATGGGATTGGGCATGCTGGCGAAAGGCCCGGTCGCGCCGTTGCTGGCCTTCCTGACAATTCTGCTTTTCGCCGTGGCAGCACGCGAAGTGCAGTTCGTCCGGAAGACGTTATGGCTCCCGGGTATCTTGCTTTTCTCGGCAGTGGTCTTGCCCTGGTATATCGCGGTCCAGATGCGTAACCCGCAATTCTTTCGGGAATTTGTCCTCCAGCACAATCTCGCCAGGTTCTCGACGAATCTGTACCACCATCCTGAGCCCTTCTGGTATTACGTTCCAGTCACAGCTCTGGCCCTTGTGCCCTGGCTCGTTTTCGTTGTCGCGGCGTTCGGCGAGTCGGTCGGAGTATGGTGGGCAGAGCGCCAATCTGGAACCAGCGATGTGCAACTGCAATTTCGCATTTTCGCGTGTTGCTGGCTGGTAGTGCCGATCCTGTTCTTTTCCCTCTCGCGGTCAAAACTGCCGGGATATATCCTGCCGGCAATTCCCGCAGGAGCCGTGCTGCTGGCTGACTACCTGGTCCGACGGTTCGAGCAGGAAATGCCGGCATCAAAATGGCTGGCAGTTCTGCATGCGATCGTGGCCTGCGCCCCAATCGTCCCTGCAGTCCTGATCAGCTTCATCGTGGCGGAACATAAGCTGCCTCGAGGTCGCCCGATGCTGATCGCCGTCGCGGCAGTACTGCTGCTGGCTGTTGCCATCGCACTGACGCTGATGAGCCGTCTGCACGTGCGCATGCTGCGTTTCATCACCCTGATTCCTGTCGTTCTCGCGGTTGCGGCTGTACTGAAGCTGGGGACGACGGCTATCGATCAAAAGCTGTCGACCCGCCCGCTGGCGATTGAGTTGGCGAGCCTGGAGACGCATCGCCTGCCCCTGGCGGTCTGCGGTGCGTCGCGCGAAGTCGAATATGGACTGGCCTTCTACCGCAATCAGGTCATCGCGCGCTATGAGTCAGGAGATGTTCCCTCAGCCGAGCATCTGTTAGTGGCCCCACCAGCGTGGAAGGAGAAGGTAATCCAACAAACCGCGGGACGACGAGTCTCATACCTCGGACACTATGGGCCGCAGAATTTGGACTATTACTGGGTGGCGGCCTCTGCGCATCCAAAGCGCGAACGTTGAGGCGCTCAATGGAGCCTTCTGAGTCCCGGCGCCGCGTCGAAATGTCGGTCGCGGCTCACGACAGGTAGGGAGTGCTGGCGGCACAGCGCTGCAATCCAAACGTCATTCGATGGAATGGGTGTTCCAGCCTTCCTTAGCTCCAGACGAACGGCGGCATAGGAGATCGTCGTTCGTTCATCGACGTCGTCGCGGGACTGCGCAATTCCATACCTGTATTCTCCCGATACGATAACAGGAATCGCGACCTGTGCCGCGTGGCGAAGGATGGATTCGAGGGCGGGTTCGCCCTCTGCCACGGCGGAAAGCCCATTTGTGTCCAAAATCACAACCGATCCTCGGCTTCGACTTGTTCGAATTCTTCTTCAATGATGCGGTTGATCTTCGCGGTTTCCCTGCGCAGCTGCCGGAGCTCCGCGCTGCGTGTGTTTTCAATGGGAGATTCAACATCGCTGGTGTGTGGCCGATTTCTTATCTTTCCTTGAGTAGCGCTTCAAGTTCGCCTATGTATTGCGCCATCGCCGGTGGAGCCAGCATCATGGGCTCCGCCAGCGCGTCACCGACCTGAAGAGCCCGCACCAGAGCGAATTGAACTACTTCAACGCTGTTTGCGGCCTGGCCTTCCTCATCGGAAGAAGAGAACCATGTCTCGTTGACGTGCTGGAGAACAGCCGGATCGATAGCTTCAATCGCGGCGTTGCTACTGGCGATCGCCAGTGCATCCTGTAGCGCTTCCGTGTATCCGGGGAACAATTCAAAAACAGCCGCGTGTCGAATCAACTTCAAGTTGACATCTTTATCTGTTGCCTGCTCGTGCAGAACGAATTGTATGGTCCGTGCGACGGCGTCACAAGCGCCACTCGCCTCGAACAACTGATCCGCACGATTCACCAGTTTGGGGAGATAATCGGTTTTTTCAAGAGGGAGCTTCAAAGCATTCTTAAGACGTCCGGAGGGTGCATAGTGCGGGAGGTCCCAATTGGCAATTGTCGGATTGCAAGGAAAGCGATGAGCTGCAGGATAGTCCGGACTTCCTTTTCCCCGCTGGAATGCCGCTCCTTTGTAGCCGACGATCGCTTCGCGATTCACCAGGCCAAATTTCCTTAGAAGCGCCGCTCCCAGGAGGACTCTGACTGACTCGTCCTTCCGCCCGGTCACGTGGAGGTCGAGGTTACCGAGGTCCCAAGGGGTTAGATCTTTGGGAACCTTGCGATCACCGGCGCGCACCTGTCTGCGTGGTTTCTTTAGCAGGTATTTACTTCCCAGCACTTTTCGCAGACGGCTGAGGCCAGGTGGCTGGGAACCATAGGAGAAAGGAGTAACCGGGAGCAATATGCCGAGCTCATTCTCTTTCCACTGCATGGTCAACCTCTTCGAACGCGAGATGGGGGAGGTGCTACACGTGGGCAGGAAAGAACATTGCAGTTTATAACCTATCCGGCGGATGCTTCAAGAAGGAGAGGTGCATGCCGTCAGCGTGGAACAAGTCAGGATAAGCGAAAAAGTCGGCTACTCTTCGGAGAATGCCAAGGCCTCGAGTTCTGGCCGCGACACGCCCGCCGCCAGAACTGTGACGCCATACTCGTGGCCCCTTTCGAACGCCCTTAAATTCGGCTCGCGGAACGCCGGTGGTACCGAGTCGGCTACCGCCTTGCGCACAGCGTCGGCGCTAAGAAGTTTCGTGACGGCGGTGAAGAATCCCAGCATCACCGAGTTCAGCACCATGCGCTTGCCTATCTCTTCGGCGAAACGGGTGGCAGGAATCGCGTAGACCTTGGGATCGCCCTTGAGATCGGCCACTCGCACCAGATCCTCCTCGATGATCAGCAGGCCGCCGGGCTTTAGCTCGTGGGCGAAGCGGTTGTAGGCCTCCTGCGACATGATGACCATGATGTCGGGTTGCGTGACATAGGGATACAGCACCGGCGCATCCGACACAACCAGCTGCGCGCTCGAGGCGCCGCCGCGCGCTTCCGGGCCGAAATTTTGCGTCATGGTAGCGAAGTCGTTCTCATAGATCGACGCCGCCTTGCCCAGAACCACAGCCGAAAGAATCACTCCCTGGCCTCCGAAGCCTGCAATTCGAATTTCGGTTACTCGCATACACACTCCATTTCCGGCTCCGCCTCTCCGGTGACTTCGATATAGCGTTCGCCCAGCGACTCGACATACTGCGCGCGCATCATGGATTGATAGTCAGGCCGGTCGCGGTCCACGAACTTGCCGACAGCGATCTCGCCGTTGAGGGTGAGCTCGACTTCGCCTGTGGGCGCGGCGTGCTTCACCTTGCTCTTCTCTTTGTAGTACTTCATGGTGTCGAGCCCGTCGCCCATCTTGTTGCGCCGCTGGTAAAGCGTGGGGCAGGGCGAGATGACTTCGATGAACGAGAATCCCTTCTTCTGGAAGGCCTCGCCGATCGACCGCGCCAGCTGCCGTACATGGAAGGTCGTCCAGCGGGCGACGTAGACCGCGCCAGCGGCGTCGACCAGATGCGGCAAGTTGAACGCGGGTTCGAACGTCCCGTAAGGATTCGTGGACGTGGTGGCGCGCCCGGGTGTGGTCGGCGCGGTCTGTCCGCCGGTCATCGCGTAAATCAGATTGTTCACGCAAATGACCTTCAGATCGATGTTGCGCCGCGCGGCGTGAATGAGGTGATTTCCGCCAATGGCTGAAAGATCGCCGTCCCCGGAGTACACGACTACGTTCAGCCTGGGGTTCGCCAGCTTCAGCCCCGTAGCGAACGGAATCGCCCGGCCGTGCGTGGTGTGAAACGAAGCAAGCTTCACATACCCGGCGACGCGCCCGGTGCAGCCAATGCCCGAGACCAGTGCCACAGACCGTAGATCGACTTTCGATTCAATGAGCGCGCGGGTGAAGCAGTTCACGCTGGTGCCGATGCCGCATCCCGGGCACCAGATGTGCGGCATGCGTTCGGTGCGCAGAAACGGTTCGACCGGATTCACGGTTTCATCGAGAACATTCAGCATCGGGTTGCCTCCACGATGGCTTTCAGAATTTCGTCAGGATGGTGCACACCACCCCCGGCATGCGGAACGGCGATGGTCTTCGCCCTTCCATTCGCTGCTCGCTCGACCTCACGCACCATCTGCCCGAGATTGAGTTCGGGGACGATGAAGGCTTTCACGCTCGAGGCCAGGCCGGCGATTTTCTTTTCGGGGAAGGGCCACGCGGTGATCAGCCGTAGCTTGCCAACTCTCAGCCCGCCTTCGCGCGCCACATCGATTGCCCTCTGCGCCACGCGCGATGTGATGCCGTAAGAAACGACAACCACGTCAGCTCTGTCGAGGAGCTCTTCCTCAAACAAACAGATATACTCGGCGGCATTGCGCACTTTGTTCTGCAGGCGTTTTAGCAGCTTGTCCTGGGTCGCGGGCGTCATGTTGGGATAGCCGCGCTCGTCGTGTGTCAGCCCGGTGACGTGGAATGGGTAGCCTTCTCCGGCATGGGCGATTTCCGGCACCAGGTCGCCATTCGTGTCATACGGCAGATAGTCTCCTATGGATTTCTTGGTGTGCTTCCTGGGCACGACTTCGATCTGATCGGCCGGAGGAATGACGACCTTCTCGGTCATGTGTCCGACCACTTCATCCATCATGAACATCACTGGCACGCGGAATTCCTCAGCCAGATTGAACGCTTTGATGGTGAGATCGAAGCATTCCTGCGGCGCGTTCGGGCACAGCGCGATGATCTCGTAGTCACCGTGCGATCCCCAGCGCGCCTGCATCATGTCGGCCTGCGCGGGAAGAGTGGGCAGTCCGGTCGACGGCCCGCCGCGCTGCACATCGACGAACACGCACGGCGTCTCGGTCATGGCGGCGTAGCCGATGTGCTCCATCATGAGCGAAAAGCCCGGGCCGGAGGTGACGGTGAACGCCTTCGCTCCGCCCCAAACACCGCCTTGGAGCGCGATCGACGCGGCGAGTTCATCTTCCATTTGGATGAACGTTCCTCCGACGATCGGTACGCGCGCTGCAAAGCGTTCTACCACTTCGGTGGACGGAGTGATCGGATAGCCCGCCGCAAACCGGGCTCCTGCCGCCAGCGCGCCTTCACAACAAGCGTGATCGCCGTCCATAAAGTGTGTGCCGGTCAAAACTCCACGAGGATCGGCTTTCATTTCGCACCACCGGTTGCCTTTGGAGCCTTGGCCTCTCCGGTCTTGGTGCCGTAGATGGCGAAGTCCGGGCAGTACATCCCGCACAAATCGCAGCCGCTGCATTTTTCCGGATGCACCACGTGCGGCGGATGGTAGCCCTTCGAATTGAAAGCGGATGAGAGCGCCAGCACGTGCGTTGGACAGAACTCCACGCAAAAGCCACAAGCCTTGCAGCGCTCAACAACAATCGAAACACGTCCTTTTGCCACGAGAGCCCCCAGTTGGGAGTTACGATCACTCCGGTCTTCAGCTGCCGAGGATGTGATTATGCCGGGGGCCCTGATGGAATAGTGTGACGAGGGTCACATAGCACGGTGAGGCGAAGCACGCGCGCCTGCTCTCCGGCGCGGCCGTAAGATTATGACAATGGTCGAGTTGCATCACATTTGGGCAGGCGTGTCGGCGCCAGGTGAGCAACATCACTGGCCCGCGTGCAGAGCAAACGCACGCCATTGACGGGAGCGAGTGGGATATCTGAAAGCTGTTGCCGCCTCATGTTCGCACTATTTGCCTCCGCTCAGCGAACCAACTACACTCGAAACTTTGCCACGGCATTTGGTCGCGGTCGGCCACCGCCAGCCACTGCAGGAGCCCTTTGGAGATCCTCGACCTCAGACATTTTTCTTCCCTCGATCTCCGTCCTCTGCTCGACGACGAGACGCAACTGTGGTCGCGCATGCTTTCCTGGGACTACTCCAGTTCGGCGGAAATGATTCTGCGCTACGTCGACGCCAAGATTCTTCCGGGATACGCCGCGGTCGATCGCGGCCGCGTCTTTGGATACGCGTTTTTTGTCTATGAAGGCAGCAAAGGAGTAATCGGCGATCTGTATGTGACCAACGGAAGTCGTCTTCCCGACCCGCGCAAGGTCGAGTTGAACCTGCTCACCCATGTAATCGAGACGTTGCAGCAATCACCGGGTATCCATCGGGTGGAGGCCCAACTGCTTGCTCATGAGGCCAACGCGGTCTCACGTCCATTTCTTGAGACCGGGTTCCAGCGGCATCCCCGGTTGTTCATGGTGCTGATTCTGGGCAAGTCTGCCGCGGAGAGGAGCCGTTCCAATCCTGAGATTGAAATTCGTTCGTGGACTGAAGCCGATTACCAGCCTTCCGCTGCTGTCATCACGGCCGCTTATCGTGGTCATGTTGACGCACAGATCAACGATCAATACCACACGCTCAGCGGATCGTTGCGCTTCCTCAACAACATCGTGCGATTTCCGGGTTGCGGTGTATTCGATGCCGAGTCGTCTTTCGTCGCAGTCGATCGCCGGGTGAAAACCCTGATCGGCCTGATCCTGTGCTCCCGCGTGCGCCATGATGTCGGCCACGTGACACAAGTCTGCGTGCTGCCCGACTACCGCGGACGCGGAATTGGAGAATCCTTGATGGCGGCCACGCAGGCCAACCTCCACAAGAGGCATTTCTCGATGTTGTCGCTAACCGTGACCGCAGCCAACGTCCGCGCAGTCGCTCTTTACCGCCGCCTGAATTTCGATTCAAAAAGGATTTTCGACGCGTTTGTCTGGGAGGGGTAGAAAGCGCACCCTGGACTTCGGACGTCAGCCCTCAACCTCAGCCACACCTACCAGATTCGGAGATGGTTGGAGGCCACTCGTTATTCTGCTGGAATGCGAGGTCTGGGGTTCGAGGGTGGCTAGCGCTTCAGCAGCCACATGGCCCAACCGGCCACAAACACGCCGCCCACGAACAGAGCGAAGCAGTAGAGTCCGTACTTGATCATCTCGCGGGTGGTATCGCGATGCGTGATGCCGAATACGATCGAGGCGCACAGCGCGAATACCAATGCCGCGCTGAAATGGTTGAGAGTGATGGTCACTGCTCGGATCTCCCCAGGGTTTGAATAGCTGACAGGTGACGGCTCAACGCCGCTATCTTCTTCACTGCTTCTTTCCAATCGCGATGTGATATGCGTCTGCCATGGCAATGAAGTTCAACAGACCGGCAACAATCATAAACTTCGTTCCGTAGTCGGCTGTCGCATAGGCAATTGCGCCTTGACCCCAATCCATTGCCATGGTGATGATGTAGAGCGCTCCCGCGCCCACGTTTCCAACGAATCCCAGAATATCGAGAATATCTCCGCCGTTTGCCTTGTAGATGCGCCCTTGCATCCCCAGCCCCACCAGAAACAGCGTGACGATCGAAACAAACAGCAGAGCTCCGCGAATCCAGCGCTTCTGGATCATGTGCCCGGCGCCGGGGATCAGCCACCCCAAGGCTGGAGCAACCACCGACATAACACCCATGGATTCCGCGGGGGCGGCTTTGGCTTTCTCTGTAGTGGAATTCGCCATCTAGATGGTCACAATCTCGCGTTGAATTTTCCCAGTCACTTCCGCCGACTGCGCGCGCACCAGCACGTTTACCTCGCTGCGCACGCCAAACTCCGGCAGATAGATGCCGGGCTCAATCGAGAAGCAGGAGTTGGGAAGGATCTGCCGCTCGTCATGAATCTCGAGATCATCCATGTTGGCGCCATTGGAATGGACGTCCGTGCCGATGGAATGTCCCGTGCGATGGATGAAATATTCGCCGTAACCGGACTTCTGAATGTGTCCGCGGGTGGCCCGATCGACTTCCCATCCTGCGATCCGGCGCCCCGAACCGATGGCCTCGGTGACCGTCTTCACCCCGGTGTCGCGCGCGTCGCGCACAATCTCAAAAATTTGGCGCATCCGGTCTGACGGTGCCGCGCCTACAAAGCCCATCCAAGTAATGTCATAGTACACCGCGCCAGGCGTGTTCTTCTTACCCCAGACGTCGAGCAGTACCAGATCACCCTCGCGAATCGGTACGGGACGGCTCGAGTGCGGCTCGTAGTGCGGGTTGCCGGCATTTGAATTGACAGCAACAATCGGAGGATCGTCGGCAAGCAGGTTGTCCTTGGCGAACGCCTCCAGGAACCACTGCTGGATTTCATGTTCCTTGGCTCCGCCGTTTCGAACCCGGTGCCCAATCTCCTTAAAAGCGACAGCCACAATCGAGTCGATGCTGTCGCGCGCCGCAAAGTGTGACTTGATCTGCTCTTCGCTCCAGGTCGACTCGAACTGCGCTACCAGGTCTGCCGAACTGATAATGTTCTTTCCCAGGCCTCGCAGCAGGTCGGCAGTCCCCGCGTCCACCAGAGAAATCGTGAACACGCTGTTATTCGGCGAATATTGCATCGCCAGATCACGGTGCCTGGCCAGGATCGACTTCAACTGGGAGAACAATTCCTGCCATCCGGAGTACTGGTGTTTCTCGCCCGGAAGCGAGTCGAGGTGTCCGGCTTCGATTTTATGCACAAGCTTGATCGGCTCGCCCTCAGCCGGAATCAGATAGAACCAGCGGCGGGTCACCATCAGGGTCGCAGGCAGGCCAAGCACACGATAGGCAATGGGATCGCGGTGATGATGGTCGTAGAAAAGCCACGCATCGATATTACGTTCGCGCAGCGCCGACTGGATGGCAGCAAGGTCCATGGGCAATCTCATATTGTAAACAAGGGCAGGGATTTAGGCGAATGCGACGATGATGGAAAGGTGATCGCCCAAGGCGCCCCAACGGAGGCTCGAGTCTCGGATCTGGAATCCACAGACCGAACCGACTGAAACGCTGGATGCGGCTCGTATAATGCCTGATCAAAGCCGTGGGGCGACCGCCCAACTACGAGGCATCAGAATCGTATTGGATCCTGAGCAACGCACTCACAAGCTGCAACTGTTGGCGCTGTCGCGCAGAATGACCGCCAAGCGCATTCCCCTCGTTCACTATGCGCTGCTGGCTGCGCTCGCCGTCTTTGCTTTCAGTTACGAGATTCGGCTCACTTACCAGAACTTTCCGGAATGGTTTGGGCGCACGGACGCACCGACTCGCCCTTTCTTTGCTGAGAACACTGGCACCGAGCCCATTACCATCAGTTTTCTCACCGACGAGGCTAAGGCAGCGGGGCTCAAATCAGGCGACCAATTGGTGGCGGTGAATGGCAAGCCCGTGGTGGGGACCGCCGTTTTCGGCGAAGCCATGCACCGTGCACGAGCCGGGGACGTCCTCGAAGTTACCGTCCGTCACGGGGGCCAACTCCGCACGGCGGCTGTCACTCTGCGCGGTGGCCGACATCATGATGTGCTGTGGCTTCTCATATCAGTGCTGTTGATCGTGGCGGTCCCGCTGCTGTCGCTCGGGACGGGGTTCTGGGTGGCTTTCGTGCGTCCACGCGATCCGCTGGCGTGGCTCCTCCTGATCCTCCTCGCCACATTCGCCGTGTTCTATAACGCGGACGCCGAGCAGTGGGGTCCGGTGGTGCGGGATCTCGCCGTGATCTACCGCTTCGGCGTGCAAGCCGCTTTTCCCATCGCAGCCCTGCTGTTCGGCCTTTACTTTCCTGAACCTTTCCCCCGCCAGGGACGCTGGATATGGTGGTATCGCCTGGCCTGGCTGCTGATCGTGCCCTCGGCGTTGCTGGGGGCAGCCTTGGTGGTCGACGATATCGGCACGATGGAGAATCGCGCCGCCGTCATAGGGCTCGATCGCGTGCTCGCAGTCCTCGGGACACCGTTGCCAAGCCTGTTGCCGCTTGCCTGTTTCCTCGCGTTTTTCGCGGCCTTGGCGGTCAAGTGGAAGATGGCGACGAGCGCAGACAACAAGCGGCGATTGAGCCTGTTGTTCTGGGGAACAGTCCTGGGATTGGGCCCCGTCACGGCCTTGCAGGTGATAGCGGGAATAGTGAACCAGCCGGTGGAGAGCTACTTTGCCTGGTGGGTGTTCGTGCCCGCTTACTTGCTCACGGCTCTGGTTCCGGTGACTTTTGCCTATGTGATTGTGGTGCAGCGGGCCATTGACGTGCGCCTGGTCCTGCGCCAAGGGCTGCGCTACGCCCTGGCCAGGAACGGCGTCTTTGTGTTGCAGTTCCTGCTGACCGGCATCGTGGCTTACGTCGG
>Ga0123356_10008396_pt1 | contig 10268 bp, 10 predicted proteins | sample TergutEmb28metaG_2_FD_92546 | JGI IMG/M metagenome (GOLD analysis project Ga0123356, IMG submission 92546) | Embiratermes neotenicus P3 segment gut microbial communities from Petit-Saut dam, French Guiana - Emb289 P3 | ecosystem: Host-associated > Arthropoda: Insects > Digestive system > Gut ... | reverse complement strand
CACTGCGGCACGTTGACTTCAGCCCACGCCTTCTGCACCGCATGCGGACCGTGCGCCGAGATGCCTTCGATCGTCGTTATCTCCCGCCCTTCGACTTTACTCATCGCCTCCGAGCAGGACCGAATGGCCTTCCCGTTCTCGATCACCGTGCAAGCGCCACACAGCCCCATGCCGCACCCGAATTTCGTCCCGGTCAGCCCGAGAATGTCGCGCAAGTACCACAGCAACGGCATATCCGGGTCGCCGTCAAAGGATTGAGCTTGACCGTTTATTTTGAGATGGACCATAAAGCACGTCCTGATTTTGGAAGGATTAAGACTCGATGCGCCCATTCTACTGCGGATCCGTAGCCAGGAGGCAGGGCAAAAAGCCTTACAAAACCATAACCGGGTTGTCGTAGCCGACCGCGTCCCCGGCCGGTGCGCCTATCGCCGGCAAACCGAGACCCAAGCAAGCCAGATGCGGGGTTCTTCACTTCTCCCAATGCGTAGTAGAAAACTGCTGCGGATCATAAACCGCTGGATCCAGCTTTACATTCGCGCGAATGTCCGTGTAATCCTCGGTGAAAACTTTCTTGCCGTCGGCATACACTTCCACCCCGGCCGCAATCCAGGCCCCCGCCAGTGGTTGGTAGTGAATGAACCGGATATCATCCAGTTTACTTGCGTCCCCCGGTGCCGGTTCGATCACTCTCAGGAACAGCAGCGTATCCTTCGCCACCCAAAACTGTCGCGACTTCTCATCGCCCTTATCCGCGCCCACGACGTAAGCAGGCTTGCCCTCCCAGGTGTCCTGGCGCAGCTTCGCCAGATCGTAGCCTTCCCCCCGGACCACTTTGAGCGTCGTCTCCGGATCCTGCCGGTAGACGTCGAACCCCAACACCAGCAGCATATTCACAGAGTGCCGCGCCCCGACGACTTTATTGTCCTTCACGATCGAAACATTGCCATCGACGAGAACATAGCCCTTGCCTTCCGCGGGCGCCCCAATATCGATGCGCAGTTTCCCCGGTACCATCGCCGCTTCATACCAGGTCTCGGCCGAACTGGTCCCGTCGTCCTTGTAGGTGGTGCTTTTCTGCGTAAACGTCACCGTCTGGTACCACGATTTCTCATACCGCGCATGCATCGCCCGGATCAGTTCCTCGCCGCTACGAATTTCTTCTGCCTCGGCCACAGCACAAATGCCAAGTAAAACCGTGACCAACCACAATGCTGTTTTCATTGTCTCCTCGTGGTTCGAGCGCCGCAGTTCCGGCCCGCCCGCTGTCCTGCGGGCCTTCTGTCGCACCGCCCGGTATACGAATCCTGCAAGGTTTATCCCATCCGATCCGGGAAGAGAAACACTGTCCGGGCCAGTTCCGACTCGAGCGTAGCTTCGTGATAGTACCTGCTCAAAATCCCGCCCTTCCAGACAAACAAATCCGGATTCCTCCGCGCAAATTCCTCCCACCCCACTCCGCCGGCGCGCACCATCCGCTCCCGAATCAGAAAGAAATAAGCATGCGTGATCGTCTCGTGGTATAGGCCCGCCTTCCCGCGCGCAGCCGCAAAGCACTTCAGTGCCCGCGTGAAGCGCTCAATCGCCTCCAGCACCGTATACTCCGACAGATAGGCGAACGCCAGCCGAATATGATCGGCATGATGGAGTTCCCCAGGCAGTCTGTCCGCTTCAAAGCACTGAATGAATTCCTGATTGGTCATATCCCACTCCCCGTGGTGAAACCCGACCGCCAAGTCTCCCGAGCCGCGAAGCGACGGAACGGAATGCCCGCCAGGGCGGCGCCCCCATTTCTCGCACGCAGTTTGCGCGAGAGGAGGGAGTTTTCCCGTCAGGGGACCGAATTGCTCCACTAGGTTCCTTTGCCTACCGCAATGGCAAACGCCGCTGCCGCATAAATCACCAGATTCCCGACGCCATACATCCCATGCAGCAAATGAATCAGAATCCCCATGACAAAGACCGCCAGCAGCAACCATGCCCCGCGCACGGCGGACTGGGGAATCAGCATCAGGACGCACCCTATGATCTCCCCAAATCCCAGCACGAGCCGCAGAAACCCCGGCATATGCGTCCGGGCAAAATCGTGCGCCGCGCCTGGCAGCACGAACATTACCGCTTCCATCAGAATCACCACGCCCAGAGCCAACCGTAAAACCGTCAGGCCAGATTTCTTCATCGCGTCCCTCGCTTACTTGTTACCCTTCTCACTCTGTCGACGAGGAGACCTGGCTTTGATCTCCTTCAGCCGGTGGCTGGCGCTCGAATCCAGATCCAGCTCGTAAACTTTCTTCAGCTCCCGAATCTTCTCGAGCGATGCCGGACTGAACGGGGTTTTCCCGTCAAACGCGTGCAACACAATCCCCTCGAGCACGTCGCCCAGGGTCATGTCGTGGTATTCGGCAAATGCCTTGAGCACCTTGAGAATCCGCTTCTCAATCCGCACCCCGGTCTGCACTCGCTCAATCTCCAGTCGAGGATCGTCCGTCATTTGTACCAATGTACCAATATACGTTGGTACAAGCAAGGGCTTATTCCGCTGGTAGCGAGCTCACGCACACGTCTTGCCGGTGCAGAATGCAGCTGTCGATCGGATCATGAGGGTCGACACGGACCGATTTCATTTTCAGCAGCGCCCCGGTCGCAAAAGCCTTGGCCAGCGCGGGGTCAAGCTGCGGATCGCGAACGCTCGTCGACGAGTAGATCCCCACATAGGTGATAGCCTGCGCCGAAAAGCCCCGCGGCTGGCGAGTGATCCTGGCAAAGGCGCCTCGCCCCAGAGAAGTCCCGGCGGTGGCAGCCGTAAGCGGTACGACCAGCCGTCCGTCCACGTTTAAGTGTTCAAGCCAGGGCAGGTGAGGATGGGTGACTCCAGCGTTAATCAACATCGCATCACACACGCCGGGGTCCATGGCGGCGCCATCCCGGGCGTGGACCACGACATTCGTGTATCCCGCCAGATTCGCCGTCGCCCGTTCTGCCAGCTGCTCGTCGACCTCGCTGGCTACGACGCTCCCACTCGGTCCGACGACTTCCGCCAGAATCGCCGTGTAGTATCCAACTCCACAGCCCAGGTGGAACACGCGATCGCCCGCCTCGAGGTCGAGCGCGCTGATCCAGCCCGCCAGCGCGCTCGGCTGTCCATTATTCAGTTGCCGGCTGGCATCGATCGCCACCAGTATGTTGTGATAGAGATCGCGCGGATGGTTGACCTCGACATAGGGTGAACCGGTTGTCAGACCCATCGTCATCAGCGCGATCTGGTCCGGCGAAGCCACCTGCCAGGGTGGTCGGCCGAGAAACTCCTCGCGGGGCACGCGCGCGTAAGCCTCGATCAATCGAGGCGATCTCAAATTGGCTGCGAATTTGATTTCTTCGGAATAGAAACGGCGGCAATCCTCAAGGTGCATAGTCTTCGCGAGATCCTTTTGCGGTGAAGTTGGAAGCCAGTGAACAGCACTAAAATTGATTGTTTATAATCTCAGATTCCACACTCAATAAGTGAAGGAAGTCCTTTGGCACTCGACGATCAAATCTATAACCTGCGCCAACAAAAGCTGAAGCAGATCGAAGCCCTCGGCCAGCCCATCTACCGCGGGAAGTACGAGTTCACCCACACCCTCGACCAGATCCTGGCCGACTACTCGCCCACGAGTGCCGAAGCGCTCGACGCCGCCCGCGTCAACGTCCGGGTTGCCGGACGCATCATGGCTATCCGGCTCATGGGTAAGGCAGGATTCGCCCACATCCAGCAGGGTGGCAAACGGCTGCAGATTTACGTCAAGAGAGACGCGGTTGGAGAGAAGGGGTTCGAACTCTACAAGTTGCTTGATCTCGGCGATCACATCGGAGTCAGTGGCTACCTGTTCCGTACGCGCACCGGCGAACTGAGCGTGCACGTCGAAGAACTCACATTTCTCAGCAAAGATCTGCTGCCGCTGCCGGAGAAGTGGCATGGCCTCACCGACGTGGAACTCCGTTACCGCCAGCGCTATGTCGATCTGTTCATGAATCCCGAGGTGCGGGAGGTTTTCCTGAAGCGTACCAGGATGATCCAGTCGATGCGCCGTACCTTCGACTCGCACGGGTTCATCGAGGTCGAAACTCCGATGATGCAGCGTATCGCGGGCGGTGCCGTCGCGCGTCCGTTCATCACGCATCACAACACGCTCGATATGGATCTCTATCTTCGCATCGCACCCGAGCTCTACCTGAAGCGCCTGGTCGTCGGCGGCCTCGACCGCGTCTACGAGATCAACCGCAACTTCCGCAACGAAGGCCTGGGATGGCGCTGGAATCCCGAATTCACCATGCTCGAGGCCTACCAGGCCTACACGAATTACGAAGGCATCATGAATTTAACGCAGGAGTCCATGACCGAGGCCGCCAAAGCCGTCAACGGCACGGCCAAGTCAAAGTGGACGATCGACGAAAACACCGTGCTCGAACTTGATTGGGAAAACTGGCAGCGCCTTACCATGCGCGAGGCCATCATCAAATTCTGGCCGCAGACGGCAGGTGCGAAGCCGGAGATGAGTGACTTTCGGACCAGCGAGAGCGTGAACAGACTGGCCGGGCGCTTCAACGCCGGCCACGCCCACATGGCGTACGATCCCAACGCTCCGGCAGGGAAGAATATCGCAGCTCTGTTCGAGGCCGCCGCCGAAGAGCATCTCATGCAGCCCACGATCATTTACGAATTCCCAACGGCGGTCTCGCCGCTCTCCAAGCAGAAGCCGGACGAGCCCGACTGGACCGAGCGTTTCGAGATCTTCGCCGGGCAGATGGAGATCTCCAATGGCTTCAGCGAACTTAACGACCCCGAAGACCAGCGCCGCCGATTCGAAGCGCAACTGCGGGAACGCGAGCGCGGCGACGAGGAAGCCCACCAGATGGACGAGGACTACATCCGCGCGCTTTCCTACGGCATGCCGCCGGCCGGGGGGGTCGGCATCGGCATGGATCGCCTCTGCATGCTGTTGACAGATTCGCACACCATCCGCGACGTCATCCTGTTCCCGTTACTCCGCCCGGAAACCAAAACCGCCGGGGACCCTGAGGACGCCAGGGATAAGGATAAAGAGTAGCCGGAGCGGCGAAGGGCGGACGCATTCGTCCACCCCGCGCGCATTGGGCTGCCAGCGCCTCGCCGCTTTTGGCGACGGTCTTCGAATCCACTTACAATCCCCAAATCCGACTCGCCCCCACCACCAGTCCGAACGTCAGCGCGGCAATCAGGACTTCTCCGAGCGCTCCGACAATGAACGGCCGAAGTCCCTGCTTCGACATCTGGCGCAGGTTCGTCCGCAACCCCACACCCGCAAACGTGAGCAAAAATGCCCATCGGGAAAGGTTTCCGAGCGACGCGACCTGGTCCTTGGTGAACGTGTGGAGGCTCACGAGGAGCGAAATCAGAAGGAACCCGAGCACGAACTTGGGAAACTTGTTCCACAGGAACGCGGCCTTATGGCCGACCGGTCCTGTTTGCCCGCGCTTCGCCCAGTAAATCGCATAGGCCAGCACCACAAATCCGATCATGGCATTGCGCGCCGTCTTGGCAAGCACCGCAACCTTGCCGGCCGCGTCGGAGTAAAGCGCCCCGGTTGCCGTGGCCTCTGCGGTGTTGTCGACTCCCAGACCCGACCACAATCCGAATGCCGTATCACTCAGGTGCAGGCTGTGGCCGATGAGCGGGAAGGTAAACAGCGCCAGAGCTCCCAGCGCCAGGATCGCCGAGATGGCGAAGGTCGAGTCTTCGTCGTCAGCATCGATCGCCCCTTTGGCGGCGATGATGGCGGAAACGCCGCAGATCGACGATCCCACCGCAAGCAGGCTCGTGAGTTTCGGCGACAGCCGGAACAGGCGGCCGAGACAGTGCATCAGCAGGAGCGAAAGCGAGATTTCAACCACGACCAGCCCGAGGCTGATGCCGCCCAGCTTCAAGATGTCAGCCAGCACAAAGCGCGACCCGAGCAGAACGATTCCAACTTTCAACCAGAATTCGTAGGTCGCGATTCCTGGCTGGAAGATTTTCGGCACCGTAACCAGGTTCGAGATCGCCAGTCCGATCAGAATCGCCCACAAGACGTATTCGATATTGGGGAAGGTCCAGTGGTGCGCCCTGGCGTAGGCATTCGGGAATTTCTCGAGAACCTTTCCCGCGTAACCGACAACCGCGAGGAGCAGGATTCCGGGAAACAACCGCAGGACATTCAGCGGCGTAGAGGTCGATTCGACGCGTGCCACGGAGATGGAAGAGGCCATAGGGTACCCTCGGAACTCGGAAAATGGAAACTGCCAGGCCGAAACTACCAGGGAACTTTGTGGAACAGATCGAAGCGCACGGCCAGCGCGAGTGCCAGCGCCAGCAGCACCGCCCATGTATCCAGCGCGAGACGGAAACCGGCTGGCGCCCGACCAGACTCGTCCGACATGACATCCTCCCTGAAACTTTGGTTTGGGCGGCACCGCCGGCCCGGAAAAGGAGAGTAGCCAAAACCGGGCCGGCGGCGGTTCTGAAGGAAGCGACCACCTTCAGAAAGCTTCGGATTACGGCAGGTAGTAACGGAACGAGAGGAACACCATGTTGTTGACTCCGTACGGTGCTCCTCCGACTCCGACCCAGCTAAAGCGACTGAGATAGGAGTAGATGGCGCCAACCCGGAAACTGCCCCGATTCCCGTTGTAGAACTTGTACCAGAACCCTCCTGTCCCCTCGATGATCGAGCGCGTGTCAGAAGTGCAATTGGAGAGAGCGCCGGGGGAGAATCCGCCTGAGCCCGGGACGGTTTCAGTGTGGCAGCCGGTATTGTTGAAGGTCGGCGCGCCGTAACCCACAAGGCCGCCGGCACCTTTGTTAAGGAAAGGATCGAAGCTGGCGGCGCGGCCGGCGTATTCGACTCCTCCGTAACTGACCCAGTCCAGCTTGTTTGTGAGATGGGCCTCCAGCGTGACCAGGCCCATAAAGTTCTTGATCAGGCGGACCGTGCCATCCGCGTTTATGGACACATCGGGAAGGCCCGCCGGCCCGTATCGGCCGATTCCGCTGCCGCCGAATCCTTTCAATCCGAAGGTCAGGCGATGCACGATATCCCAGCGGGCACTGGCGCCGAAGCCGCCTCCGGTCTTGGTTGTGTTGTACGCCCCCACCGTGCTGGGTGCGGTGAGAGAACCGCAGGCCGCGCTGGCAAAGCCCTCGACACAGGGAAAAACGCGGCCGGTGGTGCGGTTCAGCAAGGCGAATATTTCGTAGTGCCCCACTCCCGGATCGAACGCGGCCTTGGCGATGATATCGGGGGAGGGGTTAAAAGCATAGTTGGCGGTGGTGTTGAGGCTGTTGCTGTTTCCGAGCGATCCCAACAGAAAGTTGGCGGCGTTGCCATGCGTGGTGAGCGTGGCTTGCGGGTTCTCCATCGCGACCGCGACGGCGAAGGTGTTGCCAAAGCTCTTGGTCACGCGCAGGCCAAACTGGCGCGCGAAGGAGAAGCCGACGTTATACGACGGATCAATCGTTTTCGGGCGCGCATCGTTGGTGCGGCCCAGATCGTCGTCGGGCGAAATGCCGGCACCATTCTCCGTGACCAGGCTCCAGGCCTGGCCGGCGAGGAACGCCCAGCCGTTGTCAAATTTGGCTTGGCCCCAGGCTTGCCGGATGCGCAAAGAGTAGCTGTTGGTCTGGTTGGAGTTCGAGGTAACGGCGGCGGACAGGAAGTCGGCCGAGAAATAGCTCGAGAGGGCCACATTCTTCACGCGGCCATCGACGAACAGAGTGGTCTTCGACTGGCGGGCGGAGCCGACGAACTCCGGCATCTGGCCCTGGGAGGCGCCCGGCATCGGCGTCGAGTTGAAAGGGGTTGGCAGATCCGCCGCGAGCGCGCGCGAACGCCGGACAAATGCGCCTTCCGCATATCCACCGGGAGTGATGTTGATGCCGCGGAAGTGAATCGTCAGCGGACCCTCCAACTGCTTGTTGAACGTCTGGGGGTTGTCGTCCGGGTTTTGACTCTGAGCGGGAGCAGATTCCGGTTCGACGGGAGTAATTGCGTTCGCGCCCTCGGTGCTGATGGCGGCGACCTGCTTGGTGGCGACCGCCGGGGCTTTCTCCGCCGCCTGGATCGCGGCCTGCTGGGCCTGCTGCAGTTGCTGCTGACGCTGGAGTTGCTCGCTGAGTTGCTGGATCTGGCGTTGTTGTGCGGCGATCGCGTCCCGGAGAGCCTGGACATCGGCGGCGGTCACCGGGGGAGGCGTGGACGGGGCCGCCGGAGCGCTAGCCGGTCTGGCCGGGGGCGCAGTGGATGCGGTTTCGGTTTGTGCCCATGCGCCGGCGGTGAACGACGCCAGTGTGAGAGCGGCAAAGAACAGCTTGCTGGTTTTCATGGTGTAAGGTCCTCTCCTTTTTTGGAATGCCCGTGCGAACTGCGGATACCTGGGGGAGACATTCGAGGCCGGGCGCGGAGAAAAGTCCGGGCAGCGGCACTCTGGCTTCTGGGCTCCACGCTTTCGACGGGTGACGCTAGCCCAACTGATAACATCATCACAATAAACGTAGTTGAGATTAATGCGCTCGCGGCAAACCCTTTGTTAAAAGTTCGTGAAATTCTCAGGGAGATGCCTTAAAGTCTATTTAAATAATAGACATTATTTTAATAATGGCGAAGCAAGTAAGGTGCCATTCTTCGGGGAATCTGGAATTCGGTCAGCGCCTTTCGACTCAATGCCTTGCACCAGCCGCCCGGATGGCTGAGGAAAAGCGGTGTGCATCAGATTGCAGCTTGGTTACAAAGAAATCGCAGCCGCGCTGTGGGAAACCCGGGGCGCCCTCGAGATTCCGGCCTGCCCACCCGCGGGACTCAGGGTTGTGCGGTGATGCGGAGAATAATCACGGTGATATTGTCGGGACCGCCACGGTCGAGCGCCATCTTCACCATCCGGGAGCAGGCTTCCGCAGGAGGGTAGGAGCGCGACACTCTGGCCAGGTCCCGGTCGCCGACCACGCCCCAGAGTCCATCCGAGCAGAGAAGCAAAGTGTCGCCGTCGAGCAGCAGAACGGGCTCATCGGGAACATGCGGAATGACATCGCGGCCGGATCCGAGCGCAGCCGTCAGGATGTGGCGCTGCGGGTGCGACTCGGCGTCTTCGGAGCGGACCACGCCGCTCTCCACCAGGCGGCCCACATAGGAATGATCGCGTGTGAGACGACGGATGGTGTCCCCCCGCACAAGATAAAGTCGCGAGTCGCCGACGTGGGCGAAGTACAGCCGGTTGGCGACGATCGAGACCGCAGTGCAAGTGGTCCCCATGCCGTAAAACTGAGGATGCCCCAGGGCATAGCGATGAATATTCGCATGGGCGGACTCAAAGGCTGAAATCAGGGCTTGTTGCGGATCGCCATGGAACTCCCGGTCATAGACATGGCGCACGGTTTCGACGGCGAGCCGGCTGGCTTCCTGTCCGCCCTCGTAGCCACCCATCCCGTCGGCAACGATGGCCAGTCGACCTTTGCGCCCGAATTCCTCATCCGAGTCCGGCTCCCAATAGAGGTAGGAGTCTTCGTTGTCGGCACGCTCGAGCCCGACGTCAGTGAGGCTCCCGGCTTCGAGTCCAGGCTTGGGATTCTGGCAGTCAACGGACATAGTCAGCGCGGCCTGTCCAGCTTCGGCCCCGGGAATGGTGTAGCGTATCACTTCCGGCGGGGATTTGGATATCGTCACAGGTTCGTCCCGAAACGTAACAAGCCCGCTTGCTCCGCCGCAGCGAGACATTAAACCGGCGGTCGCTCTGCCGGCGTGCACCGGGCAAGGACGCGATTTGGCAACCTGCTGCTCCGCGCGTTAAGATCGTCGATTCCCGGAGCGTCCCGATGTGCTGGTTTATGCATCTGACTTGTTGCGGGAACCGGTGAAGATCAGCGGCCAGCCGGTCGTGAACCTGGTTGCATCCACCAGCGGGACGGATTCGGACTGGGTCGTGAAAAGTCATCGATGTCGATCCGGATGAAGTTGCGCCGGACGCGGAGATGGGCGGATACCAACTCATGGTATCGGCAGACATTTTCCGCGGGCGCTATCGCGAGAGTCTGGAGCTCCCAGGGCAATTGCGCCCGACCAGCCGATCGTTTACAAATGGGTGTTACCGACGGCGAATCACGTTTTCCTGCCGGGCCACCGCATCATGGTGCAGGTACAGTCGAGTTGGTTCCCCCCGTACGACCGCAACCCGCAGACGTTTGTGCCGAACATCTTCCGGGCGAAGCCCGAGGACTACAAGTT
>Ga0123356_10008395_pt1 | contig 10269 bp, 9 predicted proteins | sample TergutEmb28metaG_2_FD_92546 | JGI IMG/M metagenome (GOLD analysis project Ga0123356, IMG submission 92546) | Embiratermes neotenicus P3 segment gut microbial communities from Petit-Saut dam, French Guiana - Emb289 P3 | ecosystem: Host-associated > Arthropoda: Insects > Digestive system > Gut ... | reverse complement strand
GTGCTCAAGCGTCTCGTAAGGCATCATGTGGACAACGCGGAACCTGTTAATCTCCGTTTCGCCGGGACCGGAGGGAAGACCTGTGGACGCAGATCGATACAGTGAATGCGGAGCGGATGGGACCGGTCCGGTGACACCGGCCGCGGAAAGCGGATTTATTAACCCGGGCAGGTTACACATATGATAACCATGGCCGTCATCATCACAGGCGCGTCGAGAGGCGTCGGGGCCGCTCTTGCGGAAAGACTCATCTGCGACGGTCACACCGTATACTCGTTCAGCCGTACCGCGCCGTCGGACCCTCGGATAGGACATATCTATTGTGATGTCTCGGACAGGGGAAGCATCGAGGACGCGTTCACGGAATTCTTCGAAAAGGAGACACGCATCGATATCCTGGTGAACAACGCCGGGATCGGCATAAGCGGCGCGGCGGAATATGCGAAAGAGGAGCATGTGAAAGAAATATTCGATGTCAACTTCCACGGCGCGGCCCTCTGTTCCCAGCTGGCCATTCCTCGGATGCGGGAACAGGGGGGAGGGAGGATCGTGTTCGTCTCATCCGCCATGGCGATATTCTCCATTCCGTTCCAATCTTTCTATACTGCCACGAAATCCGCGCTCCTCACCTTCAGCGAAGGTCTGCGCATGGAACTCATGCCGTTCAACATACAGGTGGGTTCGGTGCTCCTTTGCGATACCAGAACGGATTTCACCATGAACCGTAAGAAGGATGGGACCGGAGAGGAGTTCTACGGAAAGAGGATCGAACGATCCGTCTCGACCATGGAACAGGACGAACAGAACGGGATGGGCGCGGACAAGGCCGCTGACAGCATCGCAAGATATCTGAGCAGGAAACGGATGAAAGGGTACAAGGCGGTTGGTTCGGAATTCAAGGTCCCTCTGATCGTGCTCATCTTCCTGAATAAGATATTACCGCGCAGATGGGTGCTCGGCATCATCTACCGCATATACGGCAAGTAGTGATGGCGTCCCGAACGGACACACTGCCTGAATGAGGGAATGGGCCAGGGTGTGAAGCCCGCCTAAAGAATGTATTAATACATGTAGGCCCGTAATTAACATTATGCGTTTGGCGATCATCGGTTGCGGATCCATAGGCAGCGAACTTGCTACGGCTGCCGACGGTATGGCGGAAGTGAAAAGAATATACCTCACCGACCTGAGAGGCATCGCCGCGGAGGCGCTCGCCTCTAAACTTGAGAAGGCTGTCGCGGTGCGTTCCATAGAACAGGAACTGTATCATTGCGACCTTGTGATAGAGGCCGCGAGCCACGATGCCGCCAGAGAGCTCATACCAAAGGTGGTGGGGAGAGGTGTGGACATAATGATAATGTCCGCCGGGGTGCTTGCCGATGACGATTACAGGAACAGCGTATATCAGACCGCACGCAACACCGGTGCGAGGATACTCGTCCCGTCGGGAGCGGTGTGCGGCACGGACGGCCTCAGCTCAGCGGCCATCGGCCGCATAGACGAGGTCGAGCTCATAACGACCAAGAATCCGGAAAGCCTCGTGAACGTACCATACCTTATAGAGAAAGGGATAGACGTCAACAGTATCGATTCACCCACCGTGGTCTACGAAGGGACGGCGAGGGAGGCAGTGAGACTTTTCCCGAAGAATGTGAATGTCGCCGCCACCGTGAGCGTCATGGGCATCGGTTTCGACAGAACGAAGGTCAGGATAATACTGGACCCGAGGACACAGTCCAACTCGCATGAGCTCAGGGTGAGAGGGGAGTTCGGGGAGATGCTCTCCAGGACAAGTAACGTCCCGTACCACAACAACCCGGCGACGAGCCACCTTGCCACATTATCCGCGATATCCGCCCTCAAGAGGATCATCAGGAACGATTGGGTAGGCATCTGATGAACAGAGCTGACAGGATCATCGGTAACTGCACGGATACGGACGCCGTCGTCATAACCAACGGGTCCTCGCCGTTCCTCGATCCGATCTTCTGGTACGTCACGGAGCAGACATCGGGCACGTTCGAAGGTTCCTTTGCGATAATATCCAAGGACGGTTCGCTTGATGTCGTCACCGGGCGTCTCGAGGAGACGACCGCGAGGAAAGGGAAAGGGGATGTGCATGTCTACGAGACCCGTGATGAAAGGGATTCCGTCATAGCAGGATTACTGAAAGGATGCGGGCGTATCGGGATATCCGGAAGGGCGATATCATACAATGCATCCGAATACATCAGGAGGATCTCATCCGCGGAACTTGTGGACGTATCGCCGAGGATCGCCGAGGTCACCGCTGTAAAGGACGAGGATGAGATCTCCGAGATGAGGAAGGCATGCGCCATATCATCGAAAGTGGCATCCGAGATACCGGGGCTCCTTTACGAAGGGATCACGGAAAAGGAGGCCGCCCTGCTCATCGATTCGCGTATGAGGGACCACGGAGGCAGCGGGAACGCATTCGAGACAATTGCCGCATTCGGTCCGCATTCCGCTGAACCTCATCACAGACCGACGGACCGTGAACTGAGGAAGGGGGATGCGGCGCTGTTCGACTTCGGTTCCAAGTACGGCATGTATTGCTCAGACCTCACCAGGACGGTGTTCTTCGGTGAACCGGACGGGGTGTTGAGAAGGGCGTACAACATCGTCCTGAGGGCACAGGAAGCTGGTATAAGGAAGATGACGGACGGTGCGCCGGCGAAGGAAGCCGACATCTCCGCAAGAGGGGTGATCGACGGCAGCGAGTTCAAGGGAAGGTTCATCCATTCTTTCGGTCACGGCATAGGCATGAACATCCATGAGGAACCGTCCGTATATGACAGATCGGAGGGCATCCTGAGGAGCGGGATGGTCGTGTCCGCCGAACCCGGGATATATGTTCCGGGTGTGGGGGGCATAAGGATAGAGGACACCGTCCTCATAACGAAGGACGGTGCGGAACGGATGACATGTTTCGACAAGGACCTCACGGTGATCTGATATGCACCACATGTTACACAAAACTGTGGATATCATGCAGCGGCTGGGTGCCGATTTCTGTGACGCTAGGTCGCAGACGGTGAAGAGCATAGGCATCCAATCGGTGAACGGCGACATACGCCATCTTTCCGACAGGACCGTCGGAGGAGTGTGCCTGCGGGCCTGGGTGAACGGAAGGTGGGGATATTACACATCCGTTTCCTTCAGTGAGGACGATATCGAAAAGGCGGCAGGGATCGCCGTAAGGAATGCATCCGGCCATCCGAAGTGCAGAACTGAACTCAACGTCCGCGAGATCAGGAAAAAAGTGGGACAGAGGGTGAGGATACATCCGGACAACGTGGACATGAAAGAAAAGATATCCGCCGTCCTTGATGTGGACAGGGCGCAGACATCCGATATGATACTGAACCGCATCGGGAGCTACGGCGAGGAGATCGGGAAGAGCATCCTTGTGAACTCCGCGGGTTCGGAGATAGAGTGGGAGGAGATAAGAACAAGATTCAGGGCCATGAGCGTCGCATCCGACGGTGAGAGCATGGAACGATACTACGGCGGCCCGGACGGGACGCGCGGGTTCGAACTGGTCATGGGGATGGATATCGAGGGGCTCGGAAGGAACACCGCCGCGGAGGCGAAGCTCATGCTGAAGGCAAAGCGCGCCCCAAGCGGCAATATGACGGTCATAAGTGACCCCATGATATCCGGTCTGCTTGCGCACGAGGTGATGGGACACGCATCGGAAGCGGATGAGATAGTCAAGAGAAGGTCCTTCCTCACCGATGCCGTAGGCAGGACGGTGGCATCGGACATCGTCTCGATGTACGACGACGGTACGGTGGACGGGGCACACGGCACGATATTGTATGATGACGAGGGAACGCCCGCATCCCGGACCCCGATAATAGAGAACGGCGTCTACACCGGATACATGCACACCCTGGAATCGGCAGCCCTCATGAACGTCGTACCGACAGGGAACGGAAGGGCCGAGAACTTCGGGAAGAGGATATGGGCCAGGATGACCAACACATTCTTCGGTCCGGGCGACAGGACGCTGGATGATATCATCGCGGACACGAAGCACGGGATATTATGTGACAGGATGGTCAACGGCATGGAGGATCCGGTGGGAGGAGGGTTCGAAGCGAAGGTCCTCCGAGGATTCCTGATAGAGAACGGACGCATAACGGACATGCTCCGTTCGTTCACGCTCACCGGACGTGCATTGGAGATATTGAGGACGGTGGATGCAGCCACGAAGGAGGTCATATTTGACGGAGGGATGTGCGGCAAAGGGATAGAGGATTGGGTGAACGTCTCCTCCGGAGGGCCGTACTATCGTTCGAATATGATCGTCGGGGGCGGATGATATGGACATACGGGACACCGCCCTTGATGCGCTCAGGTATGCCAAAGGGATGGAGCATGCGGAATCATATGTTGTGAGGAGTGTCACACATTCAGCGTACATCGACGGCAGCAGGATCGGCAACATCGAGACGAAGACGGATTCGGGGATCTCGGTAAGGGTGGCGAAGGACAGCCGGCTCGGAAGGGCATGCGGCTCGCTCAACGACAAGGATTCCGTGAGATCGTGCGTCGATTCCGCTGTGCGCGTGTCATCCTTCTCTCCGAAGAACAGCGGGTTCAAAGGATATCCTATGCCTTCCGGGTCGCTGCTGAAGGTGAGGGACATCTTCGACAAGAGGATAGATAACGCTACCGACACGGAACTTAAGGATATACTTTCGGCCTTGATCGGCGCATGTGATGCCGAGATACCGCGCGGAGTGTTGCGGATGTCCACCATAACATCAGCCGTGGCCAACAGCAACGGTCTGCTCACCGAACACGAGAGCACCATGATATATGCACATTTCACGTCCATGTTCCGCGGGAAGCGCAACGGAGAGGGCACGGAATCGTTCTACGGCACATCCCTGGACATCGATCCGGAACACATAGGTAAGGAGTTGGAAAGGAAGGCGAAAGCATCGGCATCTGCGTTACCGTTCAATGGAAAGGAGATGGTTACGATGATACTCCCGCCGTGCGAGCTGGGCGACATGTTCATGTCCTCCGCCGGTTCGGCCCTGAACGGGGAGAATGAGTTCTATAAGAGAAGTCCGTGGACCGGCAGGATCGGAGAGAGGGTCGCGTCCGATGTACTGACCATTACCGACGATCCCTCCGCACCCGGCCCGCTGTGCTCCGAGTTCGATGACGAGGGATCGCCTGCAACGAAGAAGATACTCGTCGAGAACGGCATCCTCAAAGGGTTCATACGCGACAGCTTCATCGGAGACAGCACCGGCAACGGCATGCGCCGCGACCCCACGGATGCGCAGGACATCTATTGTTCTGCGGTATCCATCAAACCCATGAATATGATGGTCAAGCTGGGAGGACATTCTCAGGAAGAGATCATATCGCAGACCAAGAACGGCATCTTTGTAGAGAAGTTCGCATGGCCGGAGGCCGACCCGCTGACCGGAAGGTTCGGATTGGAGGTCCGGTGCGGCCGCCTGATCAAGAACGGGAAAGTGGTCGGACTCATCAACAATGCGTTATTGATGGGCAACATGTTCGATGCACTGGCTCATGTGGAATATATTGGGAATGACCCGGTCAATACCGGATGCACCACAGTGCCTACGATGAGTTTCTCAGATGTCGAACTGGTCGGGAATTAGAAGGAGCGTTCCAGGGTTATCCTCATCCTGTCCCCCGAGTCCTCCATCCCTGAACAGTCGCCGATCACGTGACCTATCCTCTTCATCTGATATGATACGACAGGACGTTCATCCGTGCTCAGCGGTGTGGGGCCGAAGAAAACGCATACCGCATCCGCTTCCGGCCAATACACTATGTCCCCTTTCTCGAATATCTTCGAATCACCTTCGACCTTGCTGTCCAGCGGCATCCCGAAGTATATCTGTGAACCGATCATGTTGATGTCCGCTGAGAACGGCAACGACCACCATATCTCTATGGACATGTCCGAATCGTCGAGTTCGGCATCCCATTCGCCGCATCTTGTCCTTATCTTGATGCGATTCGCGGCCATTCACTTCTTCCTTTCGAAGAGCGCCCTTATCTCTTTGCCGACGGTCTCCAGCTCGAGTGCGGCATCATCCGCTTCCATCCTCTTCAGCTCCTTGAGGCCGTTCCTCCACTCCGCGCGCCACTCATCCTTGAACTTGCCTGATTCTATGTCTGCGAGTATGGACCTCATGCCTTTCTTGGATTCTTCGGTTATGACACGGTCACGCCTTGTCAGTCCTCCGAACTCGGCCGTGTTGGAGACGACATACCACATCTTCGAGAATCCGCCCGCCTGGATCAGATCTACTATCAGTTTCACTTCATGGAGCACTTCGAAATACGCTATCTCCGGCGGGTAGCCGCCCTCTCTGAGCGTTTCGTAACCTGCCTTTATCATTGCGGTCACACCTCCGCAAAGAACGGCCTGTTCACCGAAAAGGTCGGATTTCGTCTCGAAGTCGAATGATGTCTCGAACACCCCCGCTCTCGTGGAGCCGATCCCTTTGGCAAGTGCCAGCGCTATCTTCTTTGCGTTGCCGGTGCTGTCCCTGTATACGGATATCAGCGCCGGGACTCCGAATCCCTCGAGGAACGCGATCCTTTCCATGTCGCCGGGCGACTTGGGGGCCATCATTATCACATCGATCCCTTCCGGAGGGTCGATCAGTTTGTACGTTATGGAGAAACCGTGCGCGAATTCCAGCGCGGAACCCTTTTTCATGTTCGGCTGCACCATCTCCTTGTATATATCCGGCTGGACCTCGTCGGGAAGCAGCATCATCACCACATCCGCGCCCTTGACCGCGTCCGGGATCGTCGCCACCTTGAGGCCGTCCTCCTTCACCTTGTTCCAGGATGCCCCGTCCGTCCTCGCCCCTACGGTGACGTCCAGTCCGGAATCGTGAAGGCACAGCGCCTGAGCCCTTCCCTGCGCCCCATACCCGAGCACTGCGATCCTCTTACCTTTCAGAACATTGAGATCTGCGTCCGAATCGTGATATATATCCATGTTCGCACCTATGTGCGCACGCATGCGCTCATAGGACTAAAAGCTATCCATCACATGCTCTCTTTCTGTTATCAGAACGGACATTTTCCCCTTATTATCGGGAGCGTCGGGTTAGGCGGCAGCATCGGAAGCACCGCCTCATCCTGATCTATGCGTATATCCACCAGACATACCTTGTCGGATGCGAACGCTTCCTTGAACGCCTTCCCTATCTCCGACGGTCTTTCCACGCGTATCCCCTTCGCGCCGAACGATTCCGCCAGCTTGACGAAATCAGGATTCGATCTGTACAATAACGTGCCTGAGTATCTCTCGTTCCAGAACAGGTTCTGCCACTGCTTCACCATTCCCAGCCATCCGTTGTTCATCAGACATATCACTATCGGTATATCCTCGGCGACGGCCGTCGCCAGTTCCTGTATGACCATCAGAAGACCTCCGTCGCCGGTTATGGCCATGACCTTCTTGTCCGGTCTCGCCATCTTTACTCCCAATGCGGCAGGGAAACCGAAGCCCATCGTCCCCATCCCGCCCGACGATATCAGCTGTCTCGGGCGCTGTATCCTGAGATAGTGCATCGCCCACATCTGATTCTGTCCCACATCCGTGGTCACGATCGTGTCGTCATCCAATATCTTGTTGATCTCCGCCATGACACGCCTCGGCGATATCGGTTCGCTGCCGTCATCGATGTGATCGCAGGTGCATCTTCCCTTTAGTTCCTTTATCCTTTCGTTCCACGCCTTCCCCGCGCCGCCGTGCTTGAGCTGAGAGATCATCAGCTGCATCGCCTTCTTCGCGTCCGCAAGTATGTTCACGGCCGTCTGGGTATGCTTATCGAACTCCACCCTGTCTATATCTATCTGTATCACTTTGCAATTCTGCGACATCTGATTGTGCGCGCCGTGGCTCCTGTCCGAGAACCTCGTCCCTATGGCGATCACGAGGTCCGCCTCCTTCAGCGCGTTCAGCGTGCTCATCTTCCCGTGCATCCCCATCGAACCGAACGAGAGCGGATGGTCCATCGGTATGGAACCGAGTCCCATCAGCGGCATTATCACAGGCGCGCGGAGCATCTCCGCCAGCTGTATGAGCTCATTGGATGAGTTCGATGATATGACTCCTCCGCCCGCGATTATCAGCGGGCGCTGTGCCTTGCCTATGAGGCTGATCGCATACGGAAGTTTCGAAAGGTCCTCGCGTACCTCTATCGGATCGAACCTCCTGTTGAGAAGCGATTCGTCTATCTCCGAGTTTATGGCATCGACGGGAAGGTCTATGTGCACCGGACCCTGTCTGCCGCTGAGCGATATGTCCCATCCCCTCGATACGGCCTCAGGCAGCATCTGAAGGTCCAGTACACGGTAATTGTACTTTGTGACGGGCATCATGAGACTGAACGCATCCACCTCCTGGAACGCCCCCATCCCGAGAACGCGGGTCGACACCTGTCCGGTAAGGACTATCATGGGTATCGAATCCGCGAATGCTGTGGCAACACCGGTGACCAGGTTCGTAGCACCCGGACCGGATGTCGCAAGGCACACCCCGGGTTCACCCGATGCGCGGGCGTATCCGTCGGCCATGTGTGCCGCGCACTGTTCGTGCCTTACGAGTACGTGCCTTACCGATGAGTTCAGTATCTCGTCGAATATCGGTATCACCTGGCCTCCGGGGTATCCGAACATCGTCCTGACCCCTTTGTTCTCCAGCATCTTCAGCAGCGCTCTCGATCCTTTCATGTTCGTTTCCTTCTGATATTACGGGACTTGAAAGCTAATAGTTATTTAATAGGATTTCCTTGACGTGTTGGAATATCCGCATGGCGATAGTATTTCATGAAAATGTTCTCGAGCATAAGCAATGGGAGGGCCATCCCGAATCTCCGTTCAGAGTGAGAACGATAATGAAGAAGATGGCCGGGGAGGATCTTTGGAACGACATCATCCCTCCGGTCATGATCACTGACGAGGATGTGCTAAAGGTCCATACGAAGGAACACCTCGAACGCCTGAAGGCGGGCGGGAACCTTCCGATAGACCCGGACACCATGCTGATGGACGAGACGTACGAGCTTGCCATGATATCCGCATCCATCGCCGTGACCGCTGCGCGGATCGCGAAGATGGGCATACCTTCGCTTGCGATAACCAGACCTCCCGGACATCATGCCGGCAAGTGCACAATGGGAGGTTTCTGCTACCTGAACAACGTCTCGATCGCGACGGAGGCGGTCGGCGTGAGAACGGCGATAATAGACCTGGATGTGCATCACGGCAACGGGACAGAGGAGATATTCTACGGCCGTTCGGATGTGCTGTTCATAGATCTGCACGAGACCGGACTGTACACCGGAACGGGAAATGTTCTGAACATGGGCACCGGGGAAGGTGAACGATACACTGTGAATGTCCCTATGCCCCTGGCCTCCGGGAACCGTGCGTACAGGAAGGCGGTGGATGAGATAGTCGTTCCGATACTCAGGGAGTTCGAACCGGAACTGATCATCGTGTCGTTGGGAGTGGACGCACATTACTGCACCTCCGGTTCGCATATGAGTTTGAACACGGAGGGGTACATAGACATCTGCAGGACGCTTATCGGCGAAAGCAACGGTAACATCGCGTTCGTCCTAGAAGGAGGATATCATCTGCGGGCGACCGCGGAGGTGGTCGCCGGTGTCATGGCAGCGATAGAAGGAAAGGAGATCCATCCCGAATACAACGAGGACCGGTTCGAGAACATAAAATTCTCGCAGGAGATAGACAGACTCAAGGAACATATCGGAAAATACTGGAATCTCGGCGGTTCCGAATGACCTCACACGACCCTTCGGCGAAAGCAAACCTTATCTTATCCTCCATGTATACAAGGGCTGTGATAACTTGTCTGTCAGGGTCGGCATAAACGGATACGGAACCATCGGGAAGAGGGCGGCTGCGGCCATCAACATGCAGGATGATATGAAAGTCGTCGGTGTCACTAAGACAAGACCGACATATGAGGCGCTCATCGCCAATGAACTCGGCCTTCCGCTGTATGTTCCCAACGAACAGGCGATAGAGGATTTCAAAAAGGCCGGGATCAAGGTCGCGGGGACGATAGATGACCTGTACAAGATCGTGGACATAATCATCGATTGCACACCCGGAGATGTGGCCGAGGAATACAAGAAAGAATATGAGAAAGCGGGGATCAAGGGGATGTTCCAGGGAGGAGAGGACCACAGCCTCACC